>Ga0224723_1000219_pt1 | contig 39530 bp, 35 predicted proteins | sample Balambano_FR2_Me_FD_161647 | JGI IMG/M metagenome (GOLD analysis project Ga0224723, IMG submission 161647) | Freshwater sediment microbial communities from Lake Towuti, South Sulawesi, Indonesia - Balambano_FR2_MetaG | ecosystem: Environmental > Aquatic > Freshwater > Lake > Sediment | place... | reverse complement strand
GCCCTGGCGATGGTGCTGGGGGTCGGTGGCCCAGCGACCGCCACGCTAACTTGCTTCGCCACAATTGGGGTCGCCTCCTTTTCTGGCTTGATCGCCTCACGGCTGGCCTATCAACTTTCCAGTTCTGTACGCACAAGGTTGGGTCAGGGAACTTCATTAGAGGACTGAGAACTACCTGGCCGCGCTGAATCTAGCTTGTACCTTCCGGATTTGTGGTGGAAACTGTAGCGCAGGCTTATCAGCGATATCGTGGTTGAGTCCTTGATTGAGTGGCTACGCAAACCCGAAAATGATGAACTGGTCAAAGCTCATAATTTGCTGAAGGCATTGGAGCGGCGGGGGTTGGTAACTCAGGTTTATCAAGAACTGTGAGGGGCGATCGCGGTCGAGCCTGATTCGATATGTTGCCTTTCTCAAAGCACCGAGAGGGGTAGCTGCGATCACCTACTTTTCATTAAAGCAATCGAGATTTTCGAGCGATCTCTAGAAATCCAACAGGATAATGTGATTACCTTAAATTTCTATGCACAAGCTTTGGCAATGCTAGGCAGCTATAAGCATGCGTCAGAAGTATTTGTGAAATGTCTCAAACTTAGACCAGATGATCCAATCACCTTATCAAGCTACATAAACTTTCTCATCAAAACTAAGCAGTATGAAAGGGCTATTAAATTTTCCAAGGATCTTTTGAAGATTGAACCTAACAGTGTTACTACTTGGATTAGATATAGCAGGGTTTTAGGAGAAGTAGGTCTATATAGTCAATCTCTGAGAATATATCAACAACTACTCACACTGAAGCCGAGTAATGCGTATATCTTGGGACAATATGGAATTTATTTAACTCGTTTGAATGATTACGAGAAGGCCTGTGCAATCTTCAATCAGTGCTTGCAGATACAACCTAACAACTACATCATTTTCCAATATGCTCGTGCATTAGAGCAAACAGAGAACTATCAAGCAGCGATCGATCAACTAGAAAAGATTGATATACGTCAGTTAACTCCATACCAAGCAAACGTCATCTGGCTGACTTTAGGAAGGTTATACTACCGTGTGAAACTCCCCGCAAAAGGTGATGATTATTTCCAGAGAGCGATCGCTCACTCGGATGACAAAGAGAGAACCTTGCTTTACAGTGCCAGAAGTATTCTGGCTAACAATCCCCGTGACGAGACAGCCATTGAAATGTTGCAGCAGATTGGGGAGAATTCTCCACGGTACGCAGATGCATTAGAAATCCTGGCTCTCAATCTTAGTGAAGCAGATTATTTTGAGATGGTTAAAACCGATGCTCAGGACAAGTTAAGCGATACGGAGATGCTGAATCGGGCGATGTATCATAAAATCGCCAATGAAATCAGTATCCTCAAAGGAATTGCCTACCGAATTTCGCGCCGTTCTGAGTCAGAAGATTCACTCTTAACCAGCATTATTCAAGACATTGAGGATGTGTTTCAAGAGGTTGACCAACAACGAACAGCACAAAAGTCTAAAATTCAAACCATTCCGCATTATGACTATGCCAGTATTCTGGCTGTGATTTCTAAAACGGCTCACAATATTTCAGATTTTGTCAATAATCAACTTGCGGTGATTGAGTCTAAAACTCGACGGACCATGCGAAAACTGGCTTCTACCGATGCCCATTATGAACAGTATGAAAAGCTTTTGACCCAACTAGAACTAACTCAAGCGGCTCTTAGCGATTTGAAAGCCATTAATGAAGGTATCACCATCCGCAACCATCGGTTTCAGGTGAAGAAACTGTTTGAGAAGTGGGAAACTACCCCTACCATTGGACAAGCCCGCATCCTATTAGATATTCAAAACGGCGATTCTGAATTCAATGGCGATGAGGAAAAAATCAAAAGTGCTTTGAATGAGTTAGTAGAGAACTCCCTGAAGCACAATTCCAATCAACATAATTTGACAATTCGTATGACTTCTCAAGATGTGATGAACCCGCCAGGGATAGTTGGCAGGACAATTCCAGGGGAACAAAAATTTCTGTTCATCGAATTTAAGGATAATGGTGAAGGAGTTCCGGAACACAAAAAAGATTGGATTTTTCAACCTTTACACACAACTTCCCCAGAAGGGAAAGGAAGTGGTTTGGGGTTATTTATTATTCGCAAAACCTTAACCCAAATGAACGGCTACATTCGGGAAACTGGACGGTATGGCGCAAGATTTGAAATTTATATTCCCTACATTCAGCAAGAGGCTGAGTAAACAAAATGCAAACGGAGAACGTTCATTTGTTAGTGGTTGAGGATAACCCTCGATTTTTGCGTGAATTGCTGGAATGGTTACAGGATTACGGCTATCAACAAATTGAAACTGCAACCAGTGCGGCTCAAGCTAAAGAAAAGCTAGAGACTCCCTTTGATGTCATCATTGCAGATATGCGGATGGAGCAAGATGACAGTGGCTTTACTATCGTCAATGAGGTGAAAACCCGAGATCTCTCTTCAGTTGTGATTATCTTGACGGCTAACGATACCGTTAGCGATTGCCGCACGGCATTCAAAATGGGAGCATGGGACTACATCTCTAAAAATATGCGTGGTAACGTTTTTGATATATTGCATGAATCGATTCAAGATGCGATCGCCTACTTTAACCGCTGGGGCAATGTACAAAATGATCAGTGGATTGCTGAGAATCTGGCAGCACTAGAGCAAGCTTACTTTGGTCAGTACGTTGCCATCATTAACAAAACGGTAATTGATACTGCCGATACAGAAGAAACTCTGAAGCAAAAAATTGAAGAACGACAACTACGGCGATTTTTAACCACCATCCGAAAGATTGGCAATCTCCGACCGATTGCTGAATTAATTAAGCTATCTGAGAGTCCTCGTCTAGAATTCAAAAGCACGTTTCAGTGGAATGTAAAACAGAACCGTAAAAACGAAGATCTGCGGCTTAGTGTTCTAAAAACCATTGCTGCCTTCTTAAATTGTGAGGGAGGCACACTCGTAATTGGTGTAGAAGACAATAGTAAACTCTATGGTTTAGAGCAAGACCTCGCTTTACTTTCTAAGCAAAATTTAGACCAGTTTGAGCAAACCATCGTGAATTTAGTTTGCGATCGCATCGGTGCAAACTTTACACAATTACTCAAAACTCGCTTTGAAACCATTGAAGAAAAAGCGGTTTGTGCAATCGATGTGCAAAAATCGGACAAACCTGCTTTTCTGAAGAGCAACAAAGGTTTAGAGTTCTACATCCGAGCAGGTAACACTTCACGAGCGATCGACATTCCAGACTTGTACAATTATCTTTAACTAGTTCTAAATGATAGACTAGGACAACGATATCCCAGTTCTGAGTCTATCGGGTTAGGTAGATTCGCCCCCAAAATTTCTCCTCCATACATCACCAATCCTCATATCGACCTATTCACGAGTTGATTATCGAAGTTTTTCTCAGGTTAATCAATCTGTAGGAAATTGACGATCGCGCACTTCCTGACAATAAGTTTGCACAGCTTGGGTCGTGATATCTCTCAGGTTGGTGTAACTTTTGGCGAAGGGAGGTTGCCAATTAGACAGTCCCAACAGGTCACTTGTGACCAAAACTTGACCGTCGCAATGTCCACCAGCGCCGATGCCAATCGTGGGAACTGTCAATTTTTCGGTGATTTGAGCAGCTAGATCGAAGGGGATGTGTTCGAGAATCAGGGAAAAGGCTCCAGCGTGTTGTAGGGCGATCGCCTCTGTCAAAACTCGTTCTCTGGCTTCTGGGGAAACGCCTTGCTTGCGAAAGCCACCTAACTGGTGGACGGATTGGGGAGTCAATCCCACATGTCCCATAGTGGGGATGCCTGCCTGCACCAAGCGCCGCACGGTTTCCACGATTTCAGGATAGCCGCCTTCTAGTTTCACGGCTTGTGCTCCCGCTTCTTTCATGGCCCGACCGGCCGAGTGCAGGGCCTGTTGGCTACTTTCCTGATAGCTCATAAAGGGCAGATCAACGACCAGTAAGGCATTTTTTACCCCCCGCCGCACTGCCTTAGCATGATGCAGAATTTCATCCAGTGTCACGGGCAGGGTAGTTTCATATCCCAGTGCCACCATCGCTAAGGAATCACCTACCAAAATCAAATCCACTCCAGCTTGATCCAAAGCTGTGGCAAACAGATAATCCCAAGCAGTCAGGGCAACAATGGGTCGCCTTTCCTGTTTGCAGCGCAGGAGTTGATGAGTTGTTACAGCCATAATTTACCCTTCACACATATCAAAGACGATAGGCCCATCTGATCCCTCATTTTTTCATGCCACTATGACCTTCTATCCACTTTTTTAGAACGAGACGATTTGGGTTTTTCAGGGCTGGGTGTTGGCACCCCTAAAGCAGTGGCATAGACATGACGAGTTGCGGCAGCCTGAGCCAACAGGGATTCAGCAAAGGCGATCGCGTCTTCATCGGACTTACCACCTGCCAATTGGGCTAATTCTTCTCGTCGTTGCAAGTCATTCAATTCTGTCACTCTGACAACGGTACGCACTTCATCCACCGTGGAGGTTGTCGTTATATTGTCTGCTGTAGCAGCCGAGGCCTCGGCTGCTTCGACCGTGGCGACAGAACGACGGCTACTGGTACGTCGGGAAGATTTGGCTTTGGCAGGGGGGATCGTCTGATCGACAACGTGCTTACTGACGCGGAAATGTTGTTCTGCCATTGCTGCCACGATGGGCTGGTGAGTGACACAAAGGACTTGATGCGCCTGACTGAGTTGATGCAGTTTTTCAGCGATCGCCTGGGCCACCCGTCCAGACACCCCCACATCGATTTCGTCAAAGATCATTGTGCCTACCGAGTCTACCTGAGACAAACAGGCTTTCAAAGCCAGCAAAAACCGACTCATTTCCCCCCCCGAAGCGATATCAGTCAGCGGTTGTAATGGCTCTCCCGGATTGGGACTGAACAGAAACGTGATGCGATCGGCTCCGTTGACCGTGGGATTGCCAGGAGCTAAATCGACTTGGAATTGAACTTTATCCATAGCCAGAGGTTTCAATTCCTTAACTAGGCGAGATTGCAATTCTTGAGCGGTTTGCTGACGCAGTTGGGTGAGTTGAGCGCAAGCCTGCTGAAGTTCGGCTTCGCGATCGCGATAGGTTTGTTCCAGCACCTCCAAAGATTGGCCACCGTCGGTCAGTTCATCCAGATTGCCTTGCAGTTGGTTGTAATGGGCGATCGCATCGGCTAACGTAGGGCCATACTTGCGACAAATCTGTTTGAGTTGCACAATTCGCTCCTGCACCTCCTGTAAGCGCTGGGGATCGGTTTCCAGTCCTTCACCGTAGGTATTAATCTGCCTGCCTGCCTCTTCTACTTGAGCCAAAGCAGTGCTAACCATTTCCAAAATCGGCTGAATTTCGGAGTCATAGCGTTCCATATCCATCAGCAAATCTTCCGCCCGACCGAGCAGATCAGCGCAGGCTTCAGCCCCGGAGTCGTTTTGATAGAGCAACTGGTAGATCTGGTAGCTACTTTGCTGCAACTCCACTGTATGGCTGAGCCGCTGGCGCTCCTGCTCCAAATTCGTCAACTCATCGGGATCGTTAAGATTGGCAGCCCGCAGTTCTTTAGCCTGGTATTCAAACAGGTCTAATTGCTGAAGCCGTTGTTGCTCAAACTGCCGCCGTTTCTCCAAAGCTTGGGCTGCCTGTTGGTAGGCACTGAACAAAGTTGCTACCTGTTGCCGCTGCTGCATCAGGGAAACTCCACCAAAACCATCCAACCATTCCCGCTGAATACTGGCTTGTCCCAGTTGAACGGTTTGCCCCTGAGCCGTGATTTCCACGAGGCGATCGCGCAGAAATTCCATCTGCTGCTTGTTCATCAATGTGCCATTGACGCGAGAGCGACTGCGAACTCCTCCTCGTCCAGCAATCAACTCTCGGCTACAAACCAAGCTCATGCCTTCGACTAACTCGATTTGCTGTTCAGTCAGCCAGGTTAATAGAGAGGGATCAAGGTCAAACGTTGCCTCAATTAACGCTCGTTGTGCTCCGGTGCGGATGGCTCGACCGGATGTTTTGCCTCCTAAAGCCGCATCGATCGCATCCAGGATGATGGATTTCCCTGCACCTGTTTCCCCAGTCAGCACATTTAGTCCAGAGCCAAGTTCCAGTTTGAGGCGATCGACCAAAGCAAAATCTTCTATTTGCAGGGAGATCAGCATAATCAAGGTTAATGGAAAGTCCAATTACTAGGAGTGCTAGTCTATCTTTTCTCAGTTTAGTGGGAGTTGACTAGGGCAAGAACGAGCTTTAGATTCAGGTTGCCATTGCCACAAAATCCGTTGCCACAAATCGTCAACTTGTTGAAATCATGAAGCACCCTGACCAGATTTCGGATGTTTCTACCATGGCCCAACTCTCTGAACGGCAAAGTCGTTCTGGGTAGCGATTAACATAGAAATGTTCAAGTCTAATAACCATAGGATTTGTTGATGGATTTGGGTTGAATGCCTGTTAATGACCAATGGGGGATGTGGAGCCAAGCAAGTCACTGTTACAATGCTTCACATATACTGACGGATAATTATAGATATTGGTAAATTTCTGTTCTATCCTTTGACGGTTTCTTAGTTCCCTTAGCAGTTTTACAGGTTAACGTCGTCTTGACACATTCATTTTCTACAGGGTGAGCATTGCTAATTAATCGAGTTCGTCCTGTCCCGATTTCGGTTTCGCCTGACATCCACTGTTCTCCCCCTTAAGCTCATGCAAACTCAGTCCGCCCAATCTGTAATCCATTCTGATCTCGATGGTTTTAGTACAGATCATAGTACATCGAATGGGGTACATACGAGTCCAAATACAAACATTGTTGACAGTTCAACCACCAGTTCAACCGTCAATCGTTCTGCCAATTCCAATGTGCCCAGCACCGCCAATCCAACTGCTGTGCCTGCTGTGCCTGTCGAGCAAGCTGTTAACGCGAATCGGCGCTTGAAATCTGCTGAGTTAGGTGATCAAAAAGGGCTGGTAATGGAGTACGACCCGGAGGCGATCGCGCACCTTTATCGCGGCAAGTTTTTCAAAGTTTGGGGACGGGCACTGAGCATTTTCTGGACTTTCTTTAGCTTCATCCTGTCCCTCTGGTGGGATCGGCAAACAGGACAGGCGGAACAGAAACAACCTCAGCGGGCAGTGCAACTGCGGGAAATTTTGACTCATCTTGGTCCTGCCTACATCAAAATTGGTCAGGCTCTTTCGACTCGACCCGATCTCGTCCCTCCGACCTATCTGGAAGAACTGACCCTGTTGCAGGATCAACTGCCACCGTTCCCGAATGAGATTGCGTTTCAGTTTATCCAGGAAGAATTAGGCGATCGCCCCGAAAATCTCTACGCTGAACTTTCCGCTCAACCTGTTGCGGCTGCCTCTCTGGGACAGGTCTACAAAGGCAAATTGAAAACAGGAGAGACGGTTGCTGTGAAGGTGCAGCGTCCTGGATTGGCGGAAAGAATTACTTTAGATATTTACATCCTGCGCCAATTGGCAGTATGGGCAACGCAAACAATCAAGCGCCTCCGCAGCGACTTGGTTGGCATCATGGACGAGTTTGGCGCTCGTATCTTCGAGGAGATGGATTACAGTCATGAAGGTCGTAATGCCGAGCGATTCGCCCAATTGTATGGGCACCTGAAGGATATCTATGTTCCCAAAATTTACTGGGAATATACGGGCCGTCGTGTTTTAACGATGGAATGGATCACAGGTACGAAATTGACGCAACCCGCCATCATTCGAGAGCAGGGCATTGATGCCAGCTACTTAATTGAGATTGGAGTGCAGTGTTCCTTGCGCCAACTCCTGGAACACGGCTTCTTCCATGCAGATCCCCATCCGGGTAATTTGCTGGCCACTCCCGATGGCAAACTCGCTTACCTGGATTTCGGCATGATGAGCGAAATCAAATCCTACCAGCGCTACGGCTTGATTGAAGCAGTCGTGCATATGGTCAATCGGGATTTTGAGGGTCTAGCCAACGATTATGTGAAACTGGAATTCCTCAGTCCAGACACCGATTTGACTCCGATTGTCCCCGCTTTGGCTGGGGTATTTGGCAACGCTTTGGGGGCCAGTGTCGCTGAACTCAACTTCAAAAGCATTACCGATCAACTCTCTGCGCTCATGTATGAGTATCCATTCCGCGTGCCTGCTTACTATGCCCTGATTATTCGCTCTCTGGTGACCCTGGAAGGCATCGCCATTAATGTTGATCCTAACTTTAAGGTGCTCAGCAAAGCCTATCCCTACATTGCCAAGCGACTACTGATTGATCCTTCTCCGGAATTGCGGAACTCTCTGCGTGATTTGCTCTTCAAAGATGACAGTTTTCGTTGGAATCGCCTGGAAAATCTCCTGCGGAATGCCCAAAACAGTCCAGATTACGATTTGAATCAAGTCTTGGAGCAGGCGATCGACTTCCTGTTTTCAGAGCGCGGAGAATTTATCCGAGTCCAAATTGCCGACGAAATTGTCAGAGGATTGGATACTTATGGTCAAACTACGTTGCAGAGGGTGCGTACTACTCTGCTAGACCGCTTTGGGCTAAATGGTCATAAACCCACTCCTCAACCAGCGGCAGCAACTCAGCCTAACGGTCTGGAAAATCTCCTGCGGATTCTCGCCATCCTGCAAGACACTCCAGGCTTTGATCCACTCAGTCTACTGCCCTTGGTTCCCCGCCTCTTGAGCAAGCCCGAAACCCAGCAAATGGGACAACACATTGCTTCAGGACTGGCCCAACGGGCGATCGCTCGTCTGGTGCGGGAATTTCTCCTCTCTGACTCCAGCAATGGTCAATTGCCTCAGCCTGTTCAGAACGGAGCAAAGGTGCCTACTGCTAAAGCCTCTCGACCATTAGCCCTGCCTGCTGGGAATGGCGATCGCTCCCATTAATTCCTCCTCGACATCACGTTCTGTCTGCAAATAACAATGACTGCAACCGCTGTTGGGAGAAGCCTACACTCCTCAAGCAGCGGTTGCTGATAAGACAAGAGTTCGATAGCCCCATTTTGCTTGCGCGACGCGCAAGCAAAATGGGGCTTTTGGGGATCTTTCGCGTGGAAAGATCTCCACAAGCCTGTTCATCAAATTCTCTTCATGAGGATTTGACTGTGCCTGTACGAAAAAGCACTCACCAAACTCGCGGTTTTTGCAGAGTTGTACCTCGTTGATTTATTCAATTTGATAGAGAGTAGCTATCTCTAAAGACATTTCTATCTTGATAAAGATCATGTTATTTATCGTGTTATACACATTACGTTTATTTGACGATGATCAGGCCAACTCCTCCCACCCCAAATATTCAGCAACCTGTCCGCCGCATCGCTTCCCAAAGCTGGTTTGAGCGCTTAGCACGCTTGGGGTATGCCGCCAAAGGACTTGTTTATTTTGTTGTTGGCTTATTAGCGGCTCAAGCAGCTTGGGGGGCTGGCGGACGCACAACAGACACTCAAGGAGCCTTACAAGCGATCGTTACTCAACCGTTTGGTAAGTTTCTTCTCAGCTTAGTTTTAGTGGGTTTAATCGGCTATGCTTTATGGCGAAGTGTGCAGGTAATATTAGACCCAGACCAGGCTGGTCAGCCAATGGATGCTAAACAGTTGGCACAACGTGTTGGATATGGACTCAGTGCGATCGCCTATTTTGGATTAGCTGCCGCTGCTGTCAAGTTACTGTTGGGTTCGGGTGGCAGCAGTGGTGAAACAAGTACTCAGGATTGGACTGCCCGATTTCTGTCCCAGCCGTTTGGTCAATGGCTGGTGGGCTTGGCAGGACTGGCTGTATTATGTACATCCTGCTATCTTTGCAGCTTATTTGGATCAGTCCTTACATCAGTTCATGGAACAGCGTTCGAGCATAGCGTTCGAGCAAGAACACGCACTGCGACCGGAAGAGTTAGCAGTGGTAGCGATTCTAGAACATCAATTGGTACAGGAATTGGAGCAAAAGATAGCGAGTTGATTTCTCCGCCCAAACTGGAGCTTGGGAGCGAGTTACCCAAGCTTCAAATGGGGCTTGTCATGATCCTTGGGAAGTTGGAGCTGCCAGAGTGGCATTACCAAGCAGGAGTCTGGTAACAAGGGGGAACGTAACACGTCCTAATGGCTTGACTTGACGTAGGCGATCGCAATCGGTGTTAGCCTTTCAACTACTTGTTGAATCACGCCGCGATCGCCATCACTCCACACTCTCGGATGTCCAAATACAGAGGGTTGGAGAATGCCCCAAAGTACTCCAGCGTGACAAAGATGAGCGTGAATCAAAGCCCGATGCCCTAAATACTTGCGTTCAAACTCGCGATTGAGCACTGTTGCTGGTGCTGTTTCAATATCTTCAACAAAAATGGAGTCTTTGGTTTGTAATGCCGCCGCAAACATGGGGTCTTCCTTTTCCCAGGGTTGTTCTGGTTCCCATCCGTCTGTCTGGATTTCGAGTATGTCTGAATAGCGTCGCCAACAGAATTGGCGATACTGGCGAGTCGATGGATTTCTGACGAGTAGGAAGCAGCGATCGCATTGCAGCACTTCACCTAACGCAGGCAACAGGGCATCGAAAACTTTGAGTGGCTCAGTTGAGAACCAAAATACATGCTCTAATGTTTTTGGTAATTTCTGAAAATTTTCCATTGATGGAAACATGCATCCTTACGCAGAAATCTTAACATAACTCGATGTAGAGCGGGTTGAGCGAAGTCGAAACCCGCGTCCCCATGTCAAACTTCGGCGTAGCTTAATAAAGGGATGATTTTGAACGTGAAACCACAGGTTTCACGTTCAAAATCATCCATCAAATCAGCAACACCCAAACTTCTGTCGCCAGGTTAATATTCATGCAAAATTCGTGTTTGTCGGGCTGCTACCATGTAGCGAAAGATGTATTCTATCAACTCAACTGCATGGCGCGTATTAATTAACGAAGTGCCCCAAACAGTGACTCCATGATCTCGAATTAGCAATGCGGGTATTTGTGGTTTTTGCACCGTGAAGCGATCGCGAATTGCTTCAGCAATCTCAGCCACCACTGCATGATTAGTAAAAATCGGCAATTCACAGCCAGAATGTTCCTGCGGGATACCCAGCCCTTTGATCATCTCCAAAGGCGGCAAACGTAACGTATCTTTGAATGTAAAACGAGACACGAGATTGGCCTCAACTGAATGGACATGAAAACATGCTTGCACTTCTGGGAATAAACAGTAGACTACTTGATGAATCTCAGTTTCAGCCGAGGGTTTGAGGGCAGGGTGCGATCGCTCAATAACATTGCCCATGTCATCGACTCGAATCAAATCCTCAATCGTCAATTCGCCTTTTGACCGCCCACTCGCGGTGATCCAGATGGTGCGATCGGGTAAACGCGCCGAGAGATTGCCCGCTGTGCCCCACATCCAACCTTGAGCGTAGAAATGACGAGCAGCGGTGATTAAATCAGAACGAGGATCGGTTGACATAACTCGGCGGCAGGGAAACGGCAGAAGCAGGAAAGATTGTTAGGAGCGCATTTAACAATCAGGATATTCAAAGACTCTGTGCCCTCTGTGTCTCTGTGGTTATCTTGTTGTTAAGGAACCGTTTGCAGAGAGCGAATAGGGCGATCGGTGTATTGCGGCACCCAACCCGCTGTGTCAGTGAAATAGCGCACCGCTTTGATACGACGTGATGGTGTGAGATAAAACCAGTGTTCTGTTCCGGCTGGAACATTAATGTATTCTTCTGGTTGTACAGTCAGACGAACTTGTGTGCCATCAGGTTGAACAAAACCAAAGACACCTTCACCATCAATGATATAACGAACTTCATCATCCGCATGGGTATGGATTTTATCAAACTTAGCCAACAGCACCTCCAAATTGGGCATGTCGGGATGAAGGGCAATCAAGTCTCGCGATCGATAACCCGCTGTGTGCTGTAATGCTATAAAATAGTGATCTAACGCAGTCAACACCTGCTGCTTTTCCGCTTCAGACAATTCCTGCTGAGCAAGTAACGGTTGCAACTCTGGCTGATCACTGACTGCCCAGCGGTTTAACTGGACTCCCAACGGTGCTAAAGTGGAGGCAATTACCTCCACATCAGTATAAGTTGTGCCATCTTCCAATTGCAGAATTGCCATCCTGACCTCCAATCACACATCCTTCATCTAGCCAGCTTATTATAGAACGAAATACCGACCGGCTTACCGGAAGATTTCGGTTGCTAACCTGACAGAAGAAAATGTGACACTATCTGCATCCAGCTACCAGGAACCTGTAGTGTCAAGAAACGGTGAGAATTCTGGAGCCGACCAGCGGAAGGGCAAACTCTGTTCTACTCGCACGCCTCGATCGAGATGAAAGCGCAACAACCGTTCGGCTCCCTCATAGAATCTGCTTTCGTCACCTGCCCAAATGACTTCAGCACTGCCTGTGAGGTAAAGCAAATTGCCCTCATCAAAATCAATAAACAGCAATCCAGCTTTGGGATTCAGTTCCAGATTACCAAAGGTATTGAAATGGCCATTGCCAGAGAAATCTGGGATGGTCAGGGTGCGATCGCCATCCACACGAACGAACCCAGGTTTGCCCCCCCGATGAGAAACATCGACTCCGCTGGCGGCCCCAGCCGATGGATCTTGATACGCAGTAGCGATGAAAAAAGTGTCCGCCGTTGTAATCAGCGATCGCTCGGCTGCGCCATACGTTGTGAATTCGTGAAGTGGTTTGGGGGTGGTTGGATCAAATCCGTTCATTTCAAACTGCCGAGCTTGAATATATTGGGGGCAGTTGCCAAAGCTTTGTCCCACCTGCACCTCAAATCCATTAGCAGAGAACGTTTTGACCTCACCATTGAGGCGATTGCGACGACGAGTATGCAGTTCAATCCCCAGCAACCCGATGTCTGTTCCTGCGGCCAGTGTTGTGGTTAACGGATCACCGAATAATGGTTTAGCAGTTATGTGCAGCGTGCGATTGTCTGGTGAAGCAACAAAACCAGGGTCGCCTACCAAAATCGATGCCCAAGGCTTGCCCATTGCATCAACTGTGCCAACAATGACATAAGGCAATTGAGCAAAAAACTGTCGATGTTGCTCTAGCATGAATTCGCGGATAAATCTTCGTCCCTGTTTATCCATGTGTTCCTGCGTGCCAAAGCGGGCATGAATCGCTTGTTCACCTTTGTGAAACGGCGATTCGGCAGGTGTCCAACCAGGAATTGCCATCATCTTCTCCTTAGGATTGTTAGTATGCTCAGCGATCGCGCTGTGGGATTGTCATTGCCGATTTCAGCGACTAGCGGGATGCCCGCAAGTGCTTTAGAGCCAGGTTGACACCCCTTAAGCGGCTGGAGCAATGAGTTCCATACGAATGCCACCGGGGATGTAAAACATCATGTGGTGAGTTGGGCCGCCACCGAGGGGTTCAGGAGCGAACTCGATCTGCACTCCTGCTGTTGTTGTCAGGATTTGGTAAAGAGAATTGAGTGTCTCTAAACTGTTTACCTTAAAGGCAAAGTGATGTAACCCGATGACGTTTTTGCGATCGAACGGAATGGCATTTTCAGGGTCAACTGCCTGCCAGAGTGTCAGTAGAGTCGTGCCATCGGAGAGGAAGAAGGCGGGATACTTGGGAACTTCACCAACCTGTTTAAAGTCCAACACGTTAATGAAGAAATCTCGCGTTGCGATCAAGTTAGGAACAGTTAACCCAATGTGATGGGCACCTTGAGTAATAGCCATTAAATCATCTCCTGTGATGGATGAAATGTGTTTGCTGAATTGAGCATGAGCCATTGATGTTCTCTAGGGCAGAACCATTCGATTGTCGATGAGTAGAGTGGAAAGCAAGTAGCGTTGAAGATAAATCTCAGCAGAGAGTCCAGCGGCTTCAGCCCCCACAAAGAGAACATCATAAATGCGATCGGTTTGTTGATTGAATGTTTGCCTGGTTAGTTGCATAGCCGCCTCTATCGCTGCATTAAAAGCATAAAAATTCAACACAGTTTGATTGTACCGAACGAACGGTCTATTGTCAACTGCTGGCTCTCATGTACTCTTGGGCTGGAGTCACAGCAATCCAAACGTAAGAATACATCATCACTACTCTGGCAACATTTGAAAAAGAATAGGTGCGTTACGCTGACTTTAACAACACCCTACTCTTGTCAAATATTTTTTGACGTTGCTTAATGGTGATATGTTTTTGAACGTGAAACCTTTGGTTTCACGTTCAAAAACATATCTGGAATCAGCAACCCCTATTTTTTTCAAATCTCTATGACCGATTTAAGAGATGTCCGGTTTTGCCATAGATGACACAACTTATCTCGCTAAGCGTTACGGACAATCAAGGAAGCCAGGCGATCGCGTTGTCCAAGTGTCCACGTTTCGCCCAGCAACCGATAATTCATCCGGGGAAAGAACCCATAGCGCTGGCCCAATTCGCCACTCAGCAGGGTCATGCGTTCGATCGTCCGAGCATTAGACAACCGACCAGCATCAATGTAGCGGAACGGAGTATGCTGAGTCACCTGCAATAATTTTGCTTTTGCTTCATCGTCATCGCTGACGACAAATACATCACTCACTTTGCCATCAAACGTCGGTTCATCAAATACTTCCCACCAGACATTTTTGAAGGCTCCCACTATCCTCGTTTTAGGAAACCGGTGCTGAATCTGTTCTGCGCCACTCGTATCCCAGGGTAGGATAAAGTCTGTGTAGGTATCGTTGAAGGGATTGGAAATGTCTATGTAAATCTTGCCATCCAATTGTTGGCGGAAGGGTTCCAGTGTGTCCAACATGCCATCGCGCAAGAACATGGCAGGCAAAACCATCTCAGCCGCCGCTGCCGCTTCATAGCTGCCAGCAGACAAGGTGGGTTGTTCTAACGCTTTGACAATGCTGGCAGAGCGTTGGAGGTCACGAGAACCCAGAATCACAGTTTGCCCAGTTTGAGCAAACATCTGTGCCAAACGCACACCCATTCTACCTGTGCCTAAAATTCCGATCGTCGTCATACCTTTTCCTTTCCTACTAGTAGGATGTTATGTGATTAAAAAAATTTACCCTTTGACTAAACGCATCAATTGCTCAATCACCTGATGAAACTGAGTTGCTCCACCGTGTGCCCGAGCAATCAACATGCCACCCTCCAACAACCCAAAGATCAGAGTTGCCATCGTCTGCACCTCGCCAGCAAACCGAAAATTGCCTGTCTGTCGTCCCTCGTCAAGGATATCGACTAAGCGGGCTTCATTTTCCTGGTAAAACGTCTGGATCTGTTCTAGAGAAGGATGGCTGAGGCTGGCCAGTTCTGCCCCCAGCATGGCACATAGGCAAACTTTGTCCTGTTCACCGCTGCTCAGGGTAGCTTCGTATAGCCCACAATATCGCCGCAGTTTGATCTCTGGAGCATCGTCTGAAGCCACAATGCCATCGACAATTCGCAAAAAGCGATCGCTATACCGATCGAGTAGTGCCGCCACCAGATCATCTTTTTTAGGGAAATGGGTGTGAACACTGGCTTTGCGAATACCAACTGATGCGCTGATGTCTTGATAACTCATGCCATTCACGCCCAAGCGTTGAATCAGATCTTGAGCAACATCGAGAATTTGAGTTTTGGTATCTGCTTGCTTCATGATTCTATCCTACCTTTTAGTAGGAAGGATGTCAAGCGAATCACCATCTCCTATTTGACTTTAAGCTCTCTGATTCTCTAGCAAGTTTTCGATGATCCTGGCCAGGCGATCGCTCGTCTGATAGATGCCTAATATCGTGTCAACCCTTTGACTGACTCTGCCCACTTCACCCGCTAACACAGCAATTTGGTCTACCAGCAAATCAATCTTGCCTGTCAAGGAGTCAATTCTACCTGTTAAATTGTCAATTCTACCTGTCAAGGAATCAATTCTACCTGTTAAATTGTCAATTCTACCTGTTAAATTGTCAATTCGTTGGTTTAAGGCCCCAGATTGCTCAGCAGACTCTCGACGCTGCTGCCGCATCTCGATGAGCATCTCCTGGATCAATGGAATTAAATCTGATTCTGCCATCCCTCACCCTCGCTTAAAACTTTCCCCAATATAGCAATTCTATAGGGCACAGCCCGTTCACCTGTCACAACCCAGTCTTACGAATCATTCAGAATTGTCAAATTAGCCGAATTGAAGCCACTGAGCGGCAGTGTAAACCAGAAAGTGGCTCCTTCTCCCAAACGGCTGATCACCCCAATTTGTCCGCCATGGGCCTCTACAATTTGCCGACAGATATAAAGCCCCAATCCCAACCCTAAGGACTGACGACTCGAACTGCGGACATACAGATCAAAAATATGCTGACATTGTTGGGGACTCAAGCCAACGCCATGATCTTGCACTGTGCAATAGAGCCAGCGGCGATCGCTCTGAAACTTGCGTCGATGGCGCGATTGGGGATTGATCTCAGAAACAACTTGGGCTTTAAGGGTGATTTGTAATCCTGGTCGATTGTGTTTTACAGCATTCATGATCAAATTCTCGTAAACTCGACGCAGTTGTAACGCACCTGCTGTCACAGCAGGTAATTGAGTCGAGATAGATGAAGTAACAGTCGCTTGTAGTTGTTTTAGCAAAGGCTGTAATTCTGCCAGAATGGATTGAACAAACGGTTCTAGAAGAACACGCATTGGCTTAATCCAGCGGCAGCAGCCGGAAAAGCCCCCTCTCTGGTTTGAGATGGAACCCGTTTGGCTGTGGCACTTTGTCAATGCCTTTGAAGAGCAGCAGCAAGTCATCATTGATTATGTGCGCCATCCTCAAATCCGCCTGTCAAATCGATTGGAAGAAATTCTCTCTCACCGATCGCAATTACACCGAGTCGTCCTGGATGTCACTGCTCATACCGTGCAAACTATTCCTCTAGACGATCGCTCTGTTGAATTACCGACTATTCATCCTGATCGATTGGGGCAGTCCTGTCAATTTGCCTACATGCCCCATATTGATTTAGACCACATCGCTGCAAAAGGTATTCCCAATTATTTCCCAGAATTAGTTCAATACGATCTGAAGTATCAAACCAGTCGCATCCATCGCCTACCTGCGGGCTGCTATGCTGGAGAGGCGATCGTTGTGCCCAAAGCCAATGGCACAAGCGAAACCGACAGCTATATCTTGAGTTGGGTGTTTGACGAAAATCGCCGGGCCAGTGATTTGTTCATCCTGGATGCGGATCAGTTTGACCAAGCACCGATCGCCCAGGTTCACCTCCCCGTCCGTGTCCCTTTCGGTTTTCATGGTAGTTGGCTCCCCAAGTTGTGATGCTAGAAAGAAGAAAAAATAGGGAGCCTGCTTACGGCTCCCCCGGAAACAAGTGTTGTCTATGTTGCGCTGAACTCTGAAGCTTATGCTAACGGGCTTCTGTTCCCTGGTTTGGATCACCTTCTACTCTGGGATTATCTGTTCCTTTAGCATCCGGTGGTGCGCCCGGTCTGACATCCTGTGCCGCACCCTGACCTGTGCGCCGCAGGGCTGGATCGATGGGGGTCTGCTTGCCGCCAGAGGCGGTCGGTGTGGTTTGACCCGCTTTAGCTGATGGAGGTGCGACTTCTTCTACCTCGTTCAAGCCAAAATTATTGGTATTGACACCTGCGTAGTTAACTTTGTTGAAGCGAACAATAACTGGATACTTGATGCCACTTTGGTCGATAGAGGCAACTGTTCCTGTGTCCTGAAACCAGTAAGATTCTTTCCGCAGAATGCGAACCGTGGAACCACGTTTAACCATAATAAATCCTCTGAGTTAAGAAGGCTTTGAATCATCTCCTCATGACACTATCAATGAAGCGATGTGTTGTGAGCTTATCTAAATTACTTGTGCAACAATATCTGCCTGAGGGCAGAGGGAAGATGAAATAAATTTAAGACAGAATGTAATTCCAGATACATGAGTTTCAGATATAAGACTATCTACTGAGAACGTAAGTTTGGGCTATACCTCATCAGGTCAAAGCTTTAAAGTTTACTCAAGTTTGTAGTAGCGGCTTTAGCCGCTCCATAACAACTGAAGTTGTCACTACAAACATCAGCTCTATGATCTGTCACAGTATATTTAGAGTTTTCGCACCGCGCAAAATCCCAAGAAAGCCGTTTATTGAATTCTCATTACTGAGGAATTTTTACATAAAAGGTTGTTCCTGCGCCAACTTCGCTTTCCATCCAAATTTCACCTCCGTGTAGCTCTAAACACTTCTTTACAACTGCCAGTCCCAATCCGGTTCCGCCAATCTCTTTAGTGTTTGTTCCTCGGCGAAACGGTTCATATAATTCATGTTGATCTTCTGGTGGAATACCAATGCCTTGATCCTGAACTTTAAAGGTGATGGAGTTAGGTTGGTTTGTCAGTGAAAGATACACAGCACTTTGAGGGGGCGAATATTTTATGGCATTTGATAGCAAATTGCTCAGGATTGAATAAACCAGTTTCTCATCAATATAAGCATGGGTGCGATCGCCCTCTTGACTAAATTGCAGCGTATGTTGCGATTCACTAAATACTCGGAAATCCTCTACCAAATTCAGACAAAATGTTTGCATTTCTACCCATTCTGGGTTGAACTCTAACTTGCCTGCGTCTGCTCTAGCCAAGGTCAATATATCACTTAATAGCTGGGTCATGGTTTTAGCAGACGCTTGAATGCGATGCAGATTCTTGATTTGACCTGGCTCAATAGGAGACTTCAAACTATTGCCTAGAAGTTGAGCTGATCCCAAGATCAAACTCAAGGGCGTGCGAAATTCATGGGACACCATTGAAAAAAGTTGTACTTTTAGCTCACTCAATTCCTTACTCTGAGCCAGCTTTCGTTGAATGGCTTCTGCCTGTTGTCGTTTAAGCATTTGTCGATACAAGATAACAAAAACACCAGCCAGAATTGCAAAGGTCAGAAATGTGCTGACAGGCTCAATAAATAGTCTAAATCGCAGATTTGATTCTGCTTGGGTAACATAAATTTCCAGTAGTTCTTCTTCTTCAGCCTCCAATTCTGAAATCAATTGACGGATGATGTTCAAATTATCTTGGGCTTGAGTGACTAACGGATTGGCTGAAATCTCTTCTAATTTTTGGTTCTGATAAAGATCGATAGATTGTTGAAATAAATTAATTTGAGTATAGATGAGCTTTTCTAATTGAATAAAACGCTGTTTTTGAATGGGGGTATTTGATAAAAACTGGTTCAACTCAGCCAGAATAGGAGAGAGCTTTTGAATAGCAAGGGTGTGGCGCTGCAAATCCTCGGATTGATCAAACAAAATATAGCCCCATAGCCGAGATTCGGCTTCTGCCAACATTGCTGAGATATCAGTCAGGTTGTCTAAATTGTCGTTCGCTTGTTGAACCTGGTTTGCACTTTCGACTAATTTCTGAGAATTTTGATAAGAACTGGTGCTAACGATCCCTAACAATGTCATGATCAATGCAAATCCACCAATAATCCACTTTCCCTCACTTGACCACTGCATCATGCTAGTTCTCCATGCATATTTTGGTTGTTGAAGATGATGTCCAGATTGCGGACATGTTGATGGAAGCCTTGACTGATTGTCGTTATGTGGTTGATGTTGCTCATGACGGAGAGACAGCATGGAATTGGGTCGAAGCCTCTAAGTATGATCTAATTCTGCTAGATATCACGCTACCTAAGATGAGTGGCATTCGATTTTGCCAGAAATTGCGCGATCGCAACTTTACTATCCCTGTGCTCATGCTGACGGCTCGTGATGCGATCGCCGATAAAATTATCGGTTTGGATGCCGGAGCAGATGACTATATGGTCAAGCCGTTTGATCTACAAGAGTTAATGGCTCGCATTCGGGCCCTACTGCGACGGGGCACAGCGGTTCGACCCAATTTATCTTGGGGAGACCTGCAACTCAACCCCAGTACTTACGAAGTGACCTATGGGGAACAGCCAATTCTGCTGACCCGTAAAGAATATGCGTTGCTAGAACTGTTAGTTTCTAATGGTCGTCGAGTCTTGAGCCGTCCTGGTATTTTGGAACGCTTGTGGACGGTAGATGAGTCTCCTACAGAAGAGGCTGTTAAGTTTCATGTCAAAACCCTACGACAGAAGTTGCGGCAAGCAGGGGCCCCAGAAGATTTGATTGAAACCGTACATGGATTGGGCTACCGCCTCAAACAACTTTGAGAGAAGATCCAATGTTTCACCACTCTCCCGAAATCCTCCTACAATCCCCCCAAGCTTCTCCTTCCTCACCCAGTAATATAGGTTGAAATCTGCTGGACTTAGAGTCTCAAGGTAAGGAAGTTTTAAGGAAAAATGTTACACCAATTCTCTAAATGAACACTACACACCCAATCCCACCACCTACGGCATCTCCCCTTGGTAAGGAGAGGTAAGGAGAGGTGGACTGTGTAGCCATTAAAAGGTGAACTGGTGGTGCTTCCTATGGCCAACTTGGGATTCCCCAAATTGGCAACCTATCTAGCTCCAGAAAACTTGATATGCGTGGGAAGCTTGTTGTGTCTTATGACTGTTCTGACTGTCGGTGATCCAGTCCCCTGGTTTACGTTGCCTTCAACATCTAATCCCAAGTTTCACTTTGATACGGTGGGCGGCTACCGGGTCATCTTATTCTTCTTCGGTAGCTCAAAGCATTCTAACTCTGCGCGAATTTTGCAGGATTTTTCCCAGCGGCAAACAGAGTTGGTTGCTCTCAAATCACCGTTTTTTGGCGTTAGTGTTGATCCAGATGATACCTCTCTCTCCAAACTCATTGAAAACCCAACTTACTTTAAGTTCCTTTGGGATTTTGAGTCTGAGATCAGCCGGAAGTATGGGGTATATCAGGTGAACCAGGCATCAGTCATCTACAGCCCAACTACGTTTGTATTGGATGAGACGTTGCGGGTTCTACGAGTTTTTCCGGTAGAGGCTGAGCATCCAGAGCAGCATGTCGAGCAAGTTTTATGCTTTTTACGAGATCTACCCTCGAGGAACGCCCACCACCCAGCACAGAGACAGGCTCCTGTTCTGTTAATCCCCAGAGTGTTCGATCGCGCTTTTTGCGAACATCTGATCCACCTATTTGAAGCAGATGGTGGGGAAGAATCGGGATTTATGCGAGAAAAAGAAGGAAAGACGATCGCCGTCCACGACTACAGTTTTAAGCGGCGACGCGACTTCAATCTGGAGCAAGCTGAATCAGGCGTATTACAAACGGTTAACGAACTGGTGTTGCGTCGGGTCAAACCGGAAATCGAGAAAGCCTTCCAATTTTCTATTACCCGCTTTGAACGCCATGTCATTGCCTGTTATGAAGCAGAACATGGTGGTTTCTTTAATCGCCACCGAGACAATACCACCAAAGGTACAGCCCACCGTCGGTTTGCCATGACTCTCAACCTCAACACAGATGAGTATGAAGGAGGATGTTTGTGGTTTCCCGAATATGGGGCACAGTTATACTCTCCACAGGTGGGAGAAGCTGTTGTGTTTTCGTGTTCTTTGCTACATGAGGTTACTCCAGTCACCAAGGGCAAGCGCTATGCTGTGCTCTCTTTCTTCTACGACGATCATGCCGCCAAAATTCGCGAACAAAATCGTAAATATCTTACCCTAGAGGAGAGTAGAGCTAATGAGAAGCAGGCTGCTAACCAATGACATCTATTGCACTCGAAATTTTGTTGATCCTGGTTCTGATCATCGCAAATGGCATCTTTGCAGGATCAGAAATTGCTGTCGTCTCAGCGCGTAAAGTTCGTCTGGAACAGGCGGCTAGACAAGGGGATAAGAAGTCTCTGGCTGCCTTAAAGCTGGCCAATTCCCCGAATAACTTTCTATCTGCTGTCCAGATTGGCATCACACTGATTGGCATCCTGAGTGGGGCAGTCGGAGGAGCGACCTTAGCATCTCGATTACGGCTCTTTTTTGACGAAATTCCGGTGCTCGATCCCTACAGCGAGGTGCTTAGTGTCGCTATCATAGTCAGTATAATTACTTATCTTTCCCTCGTCATTGGAGAGCTTGTTCCCAAGCGTGTTGCCTTAGGCAATCCAGAAATGATTGCCCGTAACATCGCTCGTCCTATGAGTTGGTTAGCACGCTTGACAGCACCCTTTGTTTATTTGTTAGGCGTCTCAACCGACGCTATGCTCAAGCTTCTGGGAATTGAAGCGGTGGAAGAGCAGCCCATGACACAAGAGGAGATCAAGGTGTTGATTGAACAGGGAACACGGGCAGGGATGTTTGAGGTAGCAGAGCAAGAAATGGTATCACGGGTGTTCCGCTTGGGCGATCGCTCTGTTCGTTCTATCATGACTCCACGAGTGGAGATTGTCTGGATAGATGCCGACTCTCCTTTAGAGGAAATTCAGCAAGAGATGTTAGACAGCCCCTATTCTCGCTTTCCCGTAGGAGAATCCAGTTTGGACAGTTGTATTGGCATCTTGGCGGTAAAAGACTTTTGGGCGGCAAGACAGGCAACCGACTTTGACATCAGGTCGATTCTGCAACCAGCGCTGTTTGTGCCAGAAACGACTCCAGCCCTTGATGTTCTGGCACGGTTTAGACAATCCAGTATGCACATGGCGTTAGTCACCGATGAGTACGGTGTGATTGAAGGACTGTTGACGTTAAATAATTTAATTGAGGCGATCGTCGGTAATTTGCCCAACCAGGACGATACAAGTGAACCACAAGTCTTACAGCGGGAGGATGGTTCCTGGCTACTGGATGGTTTGTTATCGATTGACGAATTGAAGGAAACTTTGGAACTTGAGCGGGTGCCGAGAGAGGAAGAAGGTTATTATCACACCTTGGGAGGGTTGGTCATCACGCTGTTTGGTCATATTCCCAGATCCGGAGATTACTTTGAAGCAGAAGGAATGCGGTTTGAAGTCGTTGACATGGATGGCAATCGCGTAGACAAGGTTTTGGTCAGTCGAGTCGAGGGGGAGGAAGAAACCACCAAGGCACAGAGGAGATCAAGGTAATTTTAAGAGACAGGCTGGTTTGGATATATATGGCAAAAGAGCGAGAGCTATAGCTGTCTGGACGAAACTGCGATCGCTATATTTGTTGTTTCCTTCCTCTTTGTGCATTCTTTGTCTTTGTGGTTGATTACTTCCTTTTGCGGAAAATACGAAAAATAGTATGGAAATCCCTTCTACCCGTTGAAGGAATGACACGAGAGAATCAACACAGTAAGAAGTGCGAACGGAAAAGGTAACTTGTCCGACTTCTTCATGTTCCTCTCGTTTCTTGTTAGGAGTGTTGTTATGAAGCCGGAAACCAGTTCCGTATCGGCTTACAGTAAATTGATTGAGCGTATCAAAGCAGGTCAGGTGCAACGGGTAAAGATTCAGTCCGATCGCATTGATTACGTACTCAAGCCCGAATTTGGCAGTCAGCGCTATTTCACGCGATCGTCTGGTTCAACAGAAGAATTAATGGCTCTATTGCGGCAGTATCTGGTAGAGTTTGACACTCTACCAGATACTGCCGTCAGTCCTGCTGGCCTGATGGGCTTGCTGCTCTCGGCTGGAATGTTGGTGGGTACGTTTGCCTGGTTGCTGAAGTTTAGCAACGCGGGCGGCGGCGTTGGTGTGGGCATGGGCATGGGCAAGAGTCAGGCGCGAGTCTATCAGCAGGGCAAAACGGGCATTACTTTTGCTGATGTCGCTGGGGTTGACGAAGCCAAGCAGGAATTGCAAGAAGTGGTAGATTTCCTGGCAAATGGTGAAAAGTATCGTCAGATCGGGGCCAAAATCCCCAAAGGGGTGTTGTTGGTTGGCCCTCCAGGGACAGGCAAAACGCTCCTAGCTAAAGCCGTTGCAGGCGAAGCTGGGGTGCCTTTTCTCAGCATGTCGGGTTCAGAATTCGTGGAACTTTATGTGGGTGTAGGTGCATCGCGGGTACGCGATTTGTTCAACCGAGCGAAGCGGCAAGCACCTTGCATCATCTTTATCGACGAATTGGATGCGATTGGTAAAACTCGGGGCAATTCTCTATATGGTGGCAACGATGAGCGAGAACAAACGCTTAACCAATTGCTCACGGAAATGGACGGCTTCAACGGCAACGATGGCGTGATTGTTATCGCTGCGACCAATCGTCCCGAAATCCTTGATCCGGCTCTGCGTCGTCCTGGTCGCTTCGATCGCCAGGTTCTTGTCGATCGCCCTGACAAAAGCGGCAGAATCGAAATTCTGCGGGTTCACGCTCGCTCTGTGCGCCTGAGTGCAGAGGTGAATCTGGAGGCGATCGCCTCTCAAACTGCTGGCTTTGCTGGAGCAGATTTGGCCAATCTGGTCAACGAAGCGGCTCTAATGGCGGCCCGCAACAATCGGCCCGCCGTGCTAATGACTGACTTTTACGAAGCGATCGAACGAGTCATTGCCGGATTGGAAAAGCGATCGCGTGTCCTCACCCCAGTCGAACGGCAAACAGTCGCGTATCACGAAGTCGGACATGCCCTCGTCGGTGCCCTCATGCCCGGTAGCAGCAAGGTGACGAAAATCTCGATCGTGCCACGCGGCTTGGGTGCTCTCGGCTATACCTTACAGATGCCAGAAGCCGATCGCTTCTTGCTGCTAGAAGACGAACTGCGCGGACAACTGGCAACCTTGCTGGGGGGACGAGCGGCTGAAGAAATTGTCTTTGGTAAGGTCTCTACGGGAGCTAGCGATGACATTCAAAAAGCCACCGATTTAGCCGAAAGAGCCGTCACCCAATATGGCATGAGCACCACCCTGGGGCCGATTGCCTTTGAGAAAAACACTGCTCAATTTTTGGGAGGCAGCAACTCGCGCCGAGCCATTAGCGCCGAAGTGGAGGCGGAGATCGATCGCCAAGTTAAACAAAATATCGATCAAGCTCACCAGATGGCATTGGACATCCTGCAACTGAACCGCAGCCTGTTGGACTCGACTACAAAGATTCTGCTCAATCAAGAAGTTTTAGAAGGCGAGACTCTGCAAGCGATCCTGGCTCAGGTGCAAACTCCAGCGGGGTTGGATATCTGGTTGAGAAGAGGCTAAGGGTCTGAGTGTATCCCACTCTCGCAACCTGAGTAACCCGACTTTGCGAATCGGGTTACTCATACCATTTTGGATTATAGATTTCCGATTTTGGATTGCAGAATGCTTGACCAGCTAACCGTTCTGGCAATTGAAATCATGCACATATCACCCAAAATGGTATCAGCGCCTGTCTCCATTTGCTCCACTGTGCTGATTGCGGTTTGCTGAATGGTCTGAATTACCCACAACCTCTGCTAGGTCGGCTGATATAGGTCGGAGTTGGGCTTCTCGCATGAGACTGCAATGGAAACGCGAGAAGCCATTCCCACCTGTGGCTAAATCAGTGTAGAAGTCTTGCATTCGCATAGTGGTGCTGCGATCGTTGGACTGCCATAGAATTTAAGCCTAATCTCATCGGGCACTCATCTCTAGGGTGTACTATCAACATGCTGTTATTGTTATGCTGGATGAGTGGCACTCTCATTCCTGGTGTAATTTTCAGAATGTTTAGAGGTAGTTTTTAAGGAGGGAGTCATCGTGCTCAAGGTACAAGAGATTTTAAGCTGGTATGGTAGCGACAATCCAGGGACATTAACTAACCTTGCCCGACTACTGAATCATGGTAAGTTGGCAGGCACAGGTAAATTGGTTATTCTACCAGTGGATCAAGGCTTTGAACATGGGCCAGCCCGCAGCTTCGCCGCCAATCCACCCGCGTATGACCCCCGCTATCATTTTGAATTGGCGATCGCTTCCGGTTGCAATGCCTACGCTGCACCCTTAGGTTTTCTGGAGGCAGGAGCACGGGAATTTGCTGGACAGGTTCCTTTAATTCTGAAGGTTAATGATCACGATGTGCTGATGGAAGAAAAAGACCCCAGTCAAGCGTTAACAGGCAGTGTACAGGATGCGTTACGACTGGGATGTGTTGGTATTGGTTTCACCATTTATCCGGGTTCTTCCCAGCGATTTGAGATGTATCAACAAATTCGTGCCTATGCCGAGGAAGCTAAGCGGTATGGATTGGTAGCGGTGATCTGGTCTTACCCTCGTGGTTCTGGATTGAGTAAAGCGGGAGAAACGGCGATCGATGTCACCAGTTATGCAGCTCATATTGCGGCTCAATTGGGTGCTCACATCATCAAGGTGAAACTGCCCAGTGACCACATTGAGCAGGAAGCAGCCCGCAAGGTATATGAGAAAGAACAGGTGCCAATCGCAACTTTGCCCGATCGCGTGCGTCATGTCGTGCAATGCACATTCAACGGACGGCGCATTGTAATCTTTTCTGGGGGCGCGGCTCAGACAGATGAGACAGTTCTGGAAGAAATTCGAGCGATTCACGCGGGGGGTGGCTTCGGTTCAATCATTGGGCGCAACTCGTTCCAACGCTCTAAGTCTGATGCGTTGAACTTGTTAGGCAAGATTATGGAGATTTATCAGGCATCTTCCTAGATATAGCTGTAGCCACTTTTCTCAGGACGTTTTTGTGGGAGCGCTTCGCGCTCCCACAAAAACGTCCTTGTCCTAACCGCCGTGGCTACGGCTATACTTTGCAAGCTATTAACTTGGTAACAGTTGTTGCAGAATGCCGTGCTTGACTATGCTCAGCACTCGCAGCATAGTGGTCTGTCAAGAAATTTTTGAGGGGTCACAGACCCCTCAAAAATTTCTTAGGTTTAATTTTGATTTGCGGGATATCTCGCAAATCAAAATTGACAAACCAATAGGGGGTTGAGCGCAGTCGAAACCCACGATCTACTGTCAGTCTTTTGCCGCTTGTGGCGCAACTCATGCCCCCGAAAAACTGCTAAACTCCCCAAAACGTATTAAAGTGGACTCAGATTATTTAAGTTGCTCATGACTGACTTTTGGCATCAAGTCCTGACCTTTGCTGAAACCGCAACTGTTCAGGTTGGGGAACGGTTGCTCTGCGATTTTGGCAAGGTAGGAGCAGCAGAAAAATCTGATGGGAGTTTGGTCACCCAATCCGATCAGTGGGCCGATCGCACTCTGAGAGAGGCGATCGCTCATGCTTTTCCAGAACATGGGGTGCTCAGCGAGGAAGGGGAGCATATTTTCCCCGATCGGGAATGGTGCTGGATCATTGATCCACTAGATGGAACAACAAATTTTACACGGGGATTGCCGCTCTGGGGAATTTCGTTAGGCTTACTACATCAAGGCACTCCCGTCTTTGGGCTGGTGCATTTGCCCACGCTACGATCGTCCTTTCACGGCTATTGGTCTGGAGATTCAGGTTTAACCCTGCCAACGGGAGCCTTTCTCAATCGCCAACCCATTCGAGTCAGCAGGGACGATCTCAGCAGTAATCATCTATTTAATCTGTGCGCCCGCAGTACGGAGGTGATGAAGCACCCCTTTCCTGGTAAAATTCGGATGTTAGGGATTGCTACCTATAATTTACTGACCGTTGCTACTGGAGCAGCCCTGGGAGGAGTGGAAGCTACCCCCAAGGTTTGGGATATCGCTGCGGTTTGGGCAATCGTTCAGGCAGCAGGAGCTATCTGGGTGCCGCTGGAATCTCAACCGATTTTCCCGCTACAACCAGGGAAAGATTATGGCGATCGCTCTTACCCTACCCTGGTAGTCAGCCGTTCTGATTTGATCCCAACCATTCGACCCTTCGTCAATTTCTTGTTTAAACCGGGATAGGGAGAAAAACAATTGAGAGTGTGAGACGAAGTGCGTCAGTCCTTGTAATCTATCTCACAAATTGTTGAGGGCTGTTATAAATAGGACTTACGCAGTTGGGGATTTGTAGGGCGCAATGCGCCCTACAAATCCCCAACTATTCCGGTTTTTCGCACGAAGTGCGTAAGTCCTAATAAAGTTGTGAGAAGAAAGATTGATTTGGCAATCTAGGAACAGCTTCCGTCCCTATAATGACATTTTGTGATGAAGCAAGACCCCCCCCTCAACCTGGAATCCGCGCCAATTCGCACGACGATCCTGGTCGTAGACGATCAGCCTGACAACATTCGCGTCTTATCTAGTTTGTTAGTCAGTCAGGGGTATAAGGTTCGTAAAGCGACATCTGGGTTGCTGGCCTTAGAGACAGTGCAGGCAGAACCGCCTGATCTCATTCTGCTGGATATCAACATGCCCTCCATGAACGGCTTTCAGGTCTGTCAACAACTAAAAGCCTCTGAGCAAACTCGCTCCATTCCAGTGATCTTTTTGAGTGCGCTAAGTGATTCTGTAGAAAAGGTGCAGGCGTTCCAATTTGGTGGAGTAGATTACATTACTAAACCCTTTCAAACAGAGGAAGTTTTAGTTCGGATTGAAAATCAAATTACTTTACATCAGCAACAACAACAACTGAAATTACAAAATGAGCGTCTTCAACAGGAAATTGCTGAACGACAGCGGGTTGAAGATTTATTACGACAAGCCGAAGCTAAATACCGCAGTATTTTCGAGAACGCAACGGAGGGGATTTTCCAAGCCACCGCAGGCGGTCAATATTTGTGTGCTAATCCTGCTCTCGCCAAAATCCTGGGCTATGCATCAGCAGAAGAGTTAATGTCCAGTCTCACGCAAATTGGTCGTCAACTTTACGTTCAACCCAAGCGCCGAGAAGAACTGATCGCTTTTCTAAACCAGTATGAACAGGTTTCTGGCATGGAATCTGAAGTTTATCGTAAGGACGGTAAGAAAATCTGGATCGTGGAAAATATGCAGCGGGTGTGTGATGAGACAGGGCGATTGCTATATTACGAGGGCACTGTCCAGGATATTACCTCACGCCGCAAGATGGAGATGGAACTGCGCTACCAGCGCCAGCAGGCCGATCGCCTCTTGGTCAATATCCTGCCGCCCAAAATTGCTCAACGACTGAAAACCCATCCCGGAGCGATCGCCGCCAGTTTTGAAGATGTGACGGTGCTGTTTGCCGATTTAGTTGGGTTTAGCATGGCTTCGGCTCAAATCTCACCCGTGCAGTTGGTAGAACTCCTAAATCAAATCTTTTCCGCCTTTGACCAGTTGGCAGAAACCAATGAACTTGAAAAAATCAAAACCATCGGGGATGCCTACATGGTTGTTGCCGGGTTGCCCACACCGAGGGTGGATCATGCTGGAGCGATCGCTCGAATGGCATTGGATATGCAACGAATCATCCCTCAGTTTTACAAACCCGATGGTACTCCGTTTCAACTGCGAATTGGGATTAATACTGGCCCAGTTGTAGCAGGAGTCATCGGCATCAAAAAGTTTACCTATGACTTGTGGGGCGATACCGTCAATATCGCTAGCCGCATGGAAATGTTAGGAGAGCCAGGTCGCATTCAGGTAACAGCAACAACTTACGAATGTTTGCAGGCTCAATTTAACCTGCAAGAACGAGGAACTATTTTTGTCAAAGGCAGAGGAGAAATGTTGACCTACTGGTTAGAAAGCGAGAAGCCAGAAGAAGAGCAGGTTAGCGACCTGACCTGCCTATTAAACTTGAGTTCTGGTTAATGCTAGGGGCGCAACTACTTGCCAGATACGGGATCTCAAAGCGATGGCTGATACCTCATTCAATTCAAATTCTGTTCAACGTGAGTTCAATAATCTTGTTTGAGGGCTGTGGCGCGACGCGCCACAGCCCTCAAACAAGGTTTTTCGTTGGCGCGGGCGCAGCCCGCGCCAATCGCAAAATCGGGATGCACCGGAAAAACCGCTCGTCGAACTCACATATTCAAAGGTTCATGACACAACTGGATGATGGCTTTAAATTGATAGTTTTCAGCGAATCGTTGCAAGTTGGTTGTCAGGTGGGTGTGTTCGGTTGGAATTGCCTGGATCAGGGTCAGGATTTCTTCGTCGTCGCAACAAACTGCCGCTTGATGGAGGGCAGCGATCCAATCTGTTGGCATGATTGCTAGAGAATCGATTGCCAGTGATACATTAGATGACTGGGCAACATCGGTAGACTGAGATAATAAATTATTCTGTGTGTAGGAGAACTGCAAACCCAGATGATCACTCATTTTCTGAAAAAGATCTTCTTCTCGAAAGGGTTTGATCAGAAAATCGTCACAGCCCGCAGACAGAGCCAGAGTGCGATCGCTCTCCGAAGCTTGAGCCGTGAGTGCAATAATTTTGACGAGTTGTCCAGTGGGGTGCGATCGAATCTGTTGAGTGGCTTCGTAGCCATTCAGTCTTGGCATCCGAATGTCCATCCAAATCAGATGTGGTTGCCACTCCTGCCACTGCTGAATCGCAGATATCCCATCCACTGCTTCTCGCACGTCTAAGCCCAGTTGAGATAACAAGGTAACGAGCAAGCGGCGGTTCTCAGCCTGATCATCCACGACCAGAATCCGATAGGTGGGTTGTCCTGAAGCCATATTCTGAACCTGGCGGGTTCCCTCACTAGTTGGGATTTCAGAAGATTTTGCCAGCTTGACCGGAAGATCGATGGAAAAGACGCTACCAACTCCTACCTGGCTGGTGACATTGAGTTGTCCACCCATCAATTGCACAAATTTGCGACTAATCGTCAACCCTAAGCCTGTACCTTCTGTGGCACTCCGACCCGCTTGTGCTTGAAAAAAGGTGTCAAAGATGTGATGTAATTCGTCATCTGAAATACCTACGCCTGTATCTGCAACGGTAATGTGAAGCATCAAGCTTTGAGTATCTTCGGGTCTATGCCAACTGGCACCAATGCTGAGTGTGACGTGACCAGTCTGAGTAAACTTAATTGCATTACTCAATAAATTCATGAGCACCTGACGCAGCTTATTGGGGTCGGTGATAATGAACTGTGGGAGATGGGGTTCTAACACTAAGTTGAGTTGCAATCCTTTGTCGGCGGCTCGTTGCCGGAGCATATCTCGTAGCGACGTGAGGAGCAAAAACAGATCAAAGCTGCTTTCATCTATGGCAACGTGTCCGGCTTCAATTTTGGATATATCCAGAATATTGTTAATTAACTTCAGGAGGTGATCACCACTGCGATAAATAATTCGCAAATTTTCCTGTTGTTCCAGTGTGAGAGACGTGTCTCGTACCATCACCTGAGTAAATCCTAGAATCACGTTCAATGGAGTTCTTAACTCATGGCTCATGTTAGCCAGAAAGATACTCTTGGCGTGGTTTGCGACTTCGGCGGCTTCTTTAGCCCGTTGTAGTTCTAATTCGACTCGTTTGCGATCGCTGATATCTGTACCCACCATTGTCAATACCCAGGACTGGGTGGACTGATCCCATCGAGAGGTAACTGATTCTGAAATCCAATGCCAGGACTCGTCTTTGTGCTGAAATCGATACTCATCGGTGAGGGTGGTTTGGGTAAAGAGCTTTTGGTAGCGGGGTAATAGAACCGATTGCCAATCTTCTGGATGGATGCGGCTGTACCATAGATCTTTGTCTGCAACAAACTCATTGGGAGGATAGCCAAAGACTTGCTGGCAACCTGCTGAGCAAAATTCGTATTTCCAATGCGTGTTACTATACCCGTGTTCATGCCAGTAGTTCGGGTGTTCCATATAAATGCGACAACTGATGATACAAGCTGTGGCACTATTGAGAATGTCATTCAACTTGGTTTCAGACGATTGCAATGCGTGTTCCAGCAGTTTTCGTTCCGTAAAATCTTGAATTTGGGCAACAAAGTACAGGGGTTCTCCTGCAATATCCCGAACTAGGGACACGTTCACCAAAGCCCAGACCAGGTATCCTGACTTGTGAAAATAGCGTTTTTCAACTTGATAGGAGCGCTTCTCATCCCTGAGGACTAATCGCATTTCTTCTAAATTTGTACTGAGATCATCTGGATGGGTCAAGGTTTGATAATCGATCGCCAATAATTCCTCTTCTGTGTAGCCCAGCATGTCACACAGCGATGTGTTGACTTCTAACCAGCGACCATTGGGGTCAACCAGAGCCATACCAATGGCAGCATCATCAAAAGCTCCGCGAAACCGGGCTTCGCTCTCACGCAGTGCTCTTTCAGCGCGTCGCCGTTCCGAAAGTTCTAAATGGAGCCGCTGATTTGTTTTAAGAATCTGCCCTGTTCGTTCAGCCACACGCACTTCTAATGTTTCTTTGGCTTGTTGCAATTCCAGTTCTGCTTGTTTGCGACGGGTAATATCAATGGAAATGCCAGTGAAGCGGGTGGGCTGGCCTGATTCATCATACAGAAACCGCCCTGAAGCAGATAACCAGACAATCTTGCCACTATTTGCTTGAACGACGCGATATTCTGGATTGTAGAGCGATCGCGTTTGTTTAGCATCTTCCAATTCTTGCAACACCCGATCTAGATCGGCAGGATAAATGCGGCTCAGCCATCGTTCTACTGTGGCTTCTCCTGTAGCTGTAGGTTCATAGCCCAACAAGCGAAAGTATTGCGCCGACCAGATCGATTGTTGAGTTTGTGTATCTAAGTCCCAGGTCGCCATGCCTGTGCCCTCGATCGCCAAACTGAGGCGTTCTTCGCTCTGGCGCAAGTGTTCCTCGGTTTGCTTGCGCTGGTTAATGTCTTTAAAGTAAATCGACAGTCCTTCGCTAGAAGGCACGGCATGGACAGTTACCCAGAGGTGCAAATGGGCATAAAATTCTTCAAACTCCACAGCAACCTGCTGGTGCATGGCTCTTTGAAATTCCTGGTAAGCCAACATCCCCATCCATTGTGGGAAAATCTGCCAGATTTCGCAGTGGAGTAACTGAGCACGGGTTTTCCGCAACAAGCGTTCGGCTTGTCGATTGACATAGACGAACTGCCAATTGTGATTGAGCGCAACAAACCCATCAGTGGTATTTTCTAATGTCGAGGTCAATCGCCGATTCATTGCCTGTAGATTCTGATGTAATTCTGCCTGTTGAATCGCGATCGCCAGTTGCACTGCCAATTGTTCCAACAGGGAAATTTCTGCGAGTTGCCATTGTCTGGGAGCCGCACACTGACTGACAATCAGTAACCCCCAAAGCGGTGATGGACAGCAGGTAGAAACTTGTAGAGGAGCATCTATGCAATCGTCGCTGCCCATTCCAGTAGGACTCAATAGGATAGGAACAATCAGGTTGGCTCTGATTTGAAAGTGCTCAAAGATTTTTACATGAAAATCACTCAATTCCGTCTGTTGAATATCGTGATTAACGCGGATATTGCCTTGCAGGTAATACTCCGCTGAAGAGTCGCGAAAATAGGGGTCAGCAATCTGTAGATTGAGACATGACGACAAACCAGGTAGAGTCGATTCTGCTACAACTGTGCCATTAAAATCTGCGGTGAGTTGATAAATGCCTACTCGATCGGCCTTAAAGAACTCTCGAATATCCATGACTGCCGTTTGCAAGATGTCTTCTAGTTTCAGAGATTGCCGAATGCGTAGGGCGATCGCACTCACTAACCGCTGTTGTTCTTGTTGAGTCGCCAATTGATGTAATAACTGATTGCGCTCCAACGCAATATGAATTGCTCGACACAAGCCTTGTGAGGTCAATTTGTGTTTGACCAAATAATCCTGTGCTCCTGCTTTCATGGCTTGGACGGCGATCGCCTCATTCCCTTGCCCCGTCAACATCAACACTGCAACCCGATGATTGGCTAATTGGCATTGCATCTGCTGCAACACTGCTAAGCCATCCAGATCGGGTAGGGCGCATTCCAGTAAAACTAAATCGGGTTGACGGGCTTGAAATTGGGCAAGTGCCTCTGTCCCCGATGTGGACTCAGAAATATCATAGGTATATTGCTCATCTTGCTGAATAAACTGGCGACAGCGTTGGCGATCGATATCGTTTGGATCAACAATCAGAAGAGTGCAGTGAGTTTGCTTTTGACTCATTTCCAGCAGAAGAATGTGGGCAGCATAGCAAGAAGCGTATCTTTGATATTATCAATGCTTCACCTAAATCATCGTCTTGGCTACAAAGGATGCAGAGTCATTTCTAGCCGTTCTGCCCCTTAAAAGTAAATTTCCAAATAATTTAATTCCTATGCCGATAGAAACTTTAACACAACGTATTCTGGCTCAAGTCCCTGGTGATCCCTTGAGTGGTTTGCAACGAGTCGATCGCCTCTGGCACGCCTATCGAGACAATACATTGACTGTGCCTCAGGTTGTGACTGAAAGGGCCGATTCCCTGGAGCAACTTGACTGGGATGTGGTGATTTGTGGGGGCACGCTGGGGATTTTATTAGGGGCTGCTCTGGCTAGATTAGGCTGGCACGTTGCCGTGATTGAGCGGGGAGTCCTGAGGGGACGAGAACAGGAATGGAATATTTCTCGCAAGGAGCTACAGGTTTTGCGGAAATTGGATCTGCTATCAGAGACAGAATTAGAGCAGGCGATCGCCACAGAGTACAATCCCGCCCGGATGCGGTTTCATCAAGGGATAGAGTTTGAGGTCGAAAACGTCCTCAACATTGGAGTTGATCCGGTATTTCTATTGGACACGCTCAAACAGAAATTTTTGGCTGCGGGGGGTCAGGTGTTTGAACACTGTTCGTTTGAGGCGGCGATTGTGCATTCCAATGGGGTGCAGGTGACAGCCGGACAAGGATTCAACACGCGCCTGCTGGTGGACGGGATGGGACATTTCTCGCCGATTGCCCGCCAATCCCGCCAAGGGCGGCAACCTGATGCTGTCTGTCTGGTGGTGGGCAGTTGCGCTACAGGATATGCTCACAACGACACAGGTGATCTGTTCGCTTCGATCACCCCAATTCAGCACCAGTGTCAGTATTTTTGGGAGGCATTTCCAGCCAGAGACGGCAGAACAACTTATCTATTCACTTATGTGGACGTTCATCCCCAGCGTCCCAGTTTGACCGACTTGTTTGAAGACTACCTGGGGCTGTTACCGGATTATCAGTCAATCGAGTTGGAGCAACTCCAGTTCAAACGAGTCCTCTACGGTTTTTTTCCCAGTTACCGCGACAGTCCACTGCGATCGCGCTGGGACAGAATTTTGCATGTAGGAGACAGCAGTGGCAGTCAATCCCCCTTGAGTTTTGGTGGCTTTGGGGCCATGATGCGTCATCTACACCGCCTGACCGTTGGCATCCAAACTGCTTTGGAAGCAGACTTATTAAAGCGCTCTGAGCTTTCGTTGCTACAGCCCTACCAACCCAATCTGGCAGTCACCTGGCTGTTTCAAAAGTCCATGAGTGTGGGCATCGATCAAGCCCTGCCACCCGATCGCATCAATCAACTGCTCTCCACCGTGTTTGCACAGATGACCCAGTTAGGCGATCGCGTCCTCCAGCCGTTTCTGCAAGATGTGGTGCAGTTTTCTGCCCTGTCCCAAACCTTACTCAGGACGGCCCTTCATCGTCCTGCACTGGTTCTAGCGATTATTTCCCAGGTAGGTGGGATGGCTCTACTCGAATGGCTGACCCATTATGCTAGTCTAGGAGTCTATACTGGATTGGATGTTTTTAGGCCGTCTCTCCAGGTTTGGGTGAAGGATCTACCCTTTCCTGAGCGCTATTCCTGGCAATGTCGATTGGCAGCCTGGCAATTTGGCTCTGGAAATGACTACCACAAAGATTTGAATGAACGCCCAAGAGACTGATGTTAGCTCTGATCAGTCAACTGGGTGATTTGATCGTTGGTTCTCTCAGCATGATGGGAATTAATCGTGAAGCCAATAAATGTTCCATTGAGGCAGGCAACACTGACCCCAATGGTATTGGTTGAGTTCATGGTGATCACAGATTGAGTCTCCTTGTAGGGCGGATATCTTGTCCTCATAGGCAAGCAGACTATCCTGCGGTTTTGGGTGTATTTACAGAGGCAAACAATGAGCACATTATTCTCAGTAGCATCTCAGTGGCATGAAAAAAGCACTTTATATCCTGGCTCAACTTAGCGATCGCGATTTTGAGTGGCTGATTCATACGGGTAAAACCAAAATTATTCCCAGTGGTACGGTTCTGATTCGGGAAGGTGAGCGCACAGATGCGCTATACCTGATTTTAGATGGCACGTTGGCCGTTTCGGTTGAATCTTTAGCGGGTGTAGAAATTGCTCGGCTGGAGGCGGGCGAAGTGGTTGGCGAAATTTCATTTATAGATGCTCGTCCTCCCACAGCGACGGTTCGGGCCATCGAAGATGCTTTTGTCCTGACCATCCCTCGCAGGGAACTGGTGACAAAATTGTCGCAGGATGTCGCATTTTCTTCTAATTTCTACAAGTCGTTGGCGACTTTCCTGTCCGATCGCCTCAGACGCACTGTTAAAGGATTGGGGCCGGATAAACCGTCACACTCCCAAGGTGAAGAAGATGAGCTAAACCCCCATGTCTCTGCTAATCTAGATCTCGCCAAAGCCCGTTTAGACTGGTTACAAAATCGCCTGAAAAGTTTAATTTAGGTTATGAATGTCCCTGTTGCCAGGCAACGCTTCTACCAAGAGATTTCCCAGCCCCACGACCAAATCGACCTGGCTAGAGCATCGCTATATCTGGCACAGGAAGAATATCCCGAACTGGATGTAGAGGAGTACCTGAACGCGCTAAACACAATGGCGGCTGAGATCAGCGATCGCCTGCCCCCAGAGCGCTACCCCTTGCGAATCATTTCCACCATCAATCGCTACCTCTATCAGGATCTCAAGTTTGCTGGCAATACTCAAGACTATTACGACCCCCGTAATAGTTATTTGAATCAAGTGATCGATCGCCGCACTGGCATCCCCATCACGCTCTCTTTACTCTATCTGGAAATTGCCAAGCGGTTGGATTTTCCAATGGTAGGGGTGGGAATGCCAGGACATTTTTTGATTCGTCCGGTCGTGGCAGAGATGCAAGTCTATGTTGATCCCTTTCATCTGGGTGAGGTGATGTTTGAGCAGGATTGCCAGGATCGCCTCACCCAAATTTACGGTGAAGCCATCCAATTTCAACCTGAGTTTTTAGAAGCCGTCAATCCACATCGTTTTCTGCTCCGGATATTGAGCAACTTGAAGGCGATTTACCTGAATCATCGAGACATCGAGCGCTGCCTTGCGGTGACTGAACGAATGCTGCTGTTATTTCCCAATATGCTGTCTGAAGTCCGCGATCGAGGCTTGCTCTATTACGAACTCGGTCGCTGGGGAGAGGCGCGGTCTGATCTAGAGGCCTATTTGACTAAAGTGCCCCAAGCAAACGATGCCAGGATTATTCGAGAACTGCTGGAACGCATTAGACAAGAAGGTGGCGGGTTAGATTAATCTCTTTCACGATCGCGGTATCAGCATTCCCGTGGGGGAGCAACCTAAAATATTCGCATGAATGGATTTGTAGGACAAACCAGGGGATTCATCTTCTTGCGCTCGTTTGGTGGAAACAGGTAAGTTTGTGGAATGGTCGTAATCAAGATTGTAAATAATACACTAATCACCGTTAGAATTGCTAAAAGAATCTTTCCTTTCACAACACGACTCCTCAGCTACAGGGAACAATCAATTGAATACAGAACTAAATACAGAGGGGAGAGGCGATCGCTCAGCTTGCTTAAATATCAGCTTTTCTCGAAAGGGTAAATTGCACATCCTTCTGTAGAGATGTTTAAATCACCAAATTGCAGGATAGCGTTGGGGCATGGAAATGCCGCTGTCATGCCCAAAGCCTTCTTTGATTCAGCAGTGCTACATGTTAGGACAGATGAGGAACTTTAACACCCTGCATTTGCGTCTTTAATTTCCTACGGCACGATTATATGTGCCGTACTTTGACTATTCTGTTCTCTATCAACAAGATGAGAGAACAGAAACTTTATGCTGATATTGATAATTGGCTGGTTCCACTGTATTTCTTCTAAAACCACTTTGAGGTTAAAATGAAACGCTCTCTACTGCCATTGACTACGGGTTTTGCTGTGTTGTTAGGAATTGCTGTAGCTGCTTATGCCACTGTCAAAACCCTGGCTCCTGCCCATATTTCAACTGCTCCTGCCGAATTAGCTCAAGCTACACCTGACGCAACCATTGATGACGCAACCATTGATATAGGTGAGCGAGGAGATTATCTGGAGATCGATCTCTCTACCATTAGTTCAACGGTTGAGTTAACTGGAACAGATCCAGAAGCGATCGCGCTAGCTGCCTTTGGTACTGGCGACATAGCAGAAGGAGAAGGTTCACCCGAACAAATAGTAACCGTTAATACCGATACTCCTGATCAAGTTATTGTTATCGTTACCCAGACTGGATTGCTGGATGATTCGGTGCGTGGCATTCAATATCGCGTTGATTTTGCACCAGATACTTCTGACTCCAATCCATCAGCAAACGGTCAGTGGCGGATGGCATGGGCTGGTCGTCAACAAACTTGCTATCCAGGTCGAGGCCCACAAGTGTGGACGACGAAACTTTGTATATAAACTTGTTTCAGTCATGGTATTTAAGTCATGCTTATGGAAAGAGCAGGCTACACTTCTCATAAGCATTAGCTATTTAGAGCTATGCTGTTTCATTTTCTGTATCCAATTCCATAGAGAGTAATATTTGAATTAGATTGAGCATTGTGGACTTGAACTTTAGTTCTCCTGATATGACACTATTGTTCCAGATCCACAACTCAATCATTCGATTATTGTTCCAATGGCAGGAGTCAGTCTTATGCGTCGTTCTCGGATCGCTCAACTTGGCATGGTAAGTTTGCTCATTGCAACTTTTGGGAATTCCCCTGCTGATGCTAGGATTATGGAGTCAGCGATCGCCTTGAAACCCTTTATGAATTCCCCAACTTATCTTGCTGCTGCATCTCAACCTGGCTTGGCGGGCACTGCCTGGCAATTAGTGTCCTGGAGTTTGGCAGACTCAGAGAACGCCCCTTTAGCCGACACACAAGTGACTGCTGAATTCACAGCAGACGGCGTGGCAGGAACGGCGAGTTGCAATCGCTATCGCGCTGGATATCAAGTTGATGGTGGGGCGCTAACAGTTAGTGGTGCAATTACCACTCGCATGGCTTGCCCCCAACCCATCATGACCCAAGAATATCAATTTATTCGGGCGCTAGAAGGTGCAAAGCGTTACGAAGTGGTCGATCAACAGTTACAAATTTCCTATGAAACACCTGAAGGCGCTGGCAAATTAGTCTTCGCACCGCTGCAAGCTCAACCCAGCTTATAATCTTTAACGTGAGTTCAACGAACAACTACCGTTTGGGGTGGGGCGCGACGCGCCCCACCCCAAACAGCAATTAATCGAACTTACGTAATCTTTAGCGTTCTGAAGCTATTCTCACCCAACTGATTCCTGTTATGCTGGCCATCACCAACCAGCCCACCGCTAACCCAATCACATCTCCAATAAACAGCCCACTTAGCAGGCGCAATATGCCTCCAACTAGCCAGCCTAAAGTGAGACTGATTGACCAGGCAATAGTGCTGGTAAGAAGCCATTGTAAGGTATCAGAACGGTGTTTCAGTGCTAAACCTTGCACCATCCCTAAAACTAAACCCAGTTTGACCCCATCCACCAGACCGTAAAACAATCTGGTGTAAAGGTCAAGCCCTCTGGGAGCAACCCAGCCCAGAGCC
>Ga0224723_1000218_pt1 | contig 39718 bp, 35 predicted proteins | sample Balambano_FR2_Me_FD_161647 | JGI IMG/M metagenome (GOLD analysis project Ga0224723, IMG submission 161647) | Freshwater sediment microbial communities from Lake Towuti, South Sulawesi, Indonesia - Balambano_FR2_MetaG | ecosystem: Environmental > Aquatic > Freshwater > Lake > Sediment | place... | reverse complement strand
GCAGCAGGGACAGGAAACGTTGACCCAAGCCTCTAGCTGCGTTAGCGGTGAACCGCCGCGCCCCGTAAACTCAACATCTTCGGGCAAGCGGACGGGCAGATCCGCTGCGGGCACCGGCACCGTACCTCAGTCGGGGCAGTGAATCACCGGAATGGGGCAGCCCCAATAGCGCTGCCGCGAGATCAGCCAGTCGCGGAGGCGATAGTTAACGGTTCCCTTGCCTTTGCCGTGCGCTTCTAGCCACCGAATTGCTGCCTCAACGCTCTGACCGGCTCCTTTGCCAGCCGGAACACCGTTGAGCGGGTCAGAGTTGACCATTACGCCTTCGTGCGGATAGGCTTGGCTCATCGTGGCAGGGTCGATCGCCTGGTCGGGCGGCTGCACCACGACTTTAATCGGCAGGTCAAACTTTTTGGCGAACTCAAAATCTCGCTGGTCGTGGGCAGGCACCGCCATGATCGCGCCAGTGCCGTAGCCCATCAGCACGTAGTCCGCAATCCAGATCGGAATTTTTTCATTGTTCACAGGATTAATCGCATGACTGCCCGTCCAGACTCCGGTTTTTTGGCGATCGTCTGCGGTGCGATCGACTTCGCTCTGGGTCGCAGCTTCGGCTTGATATGCCTTGACAATTTCTGTCTGGTCTGCCTTGGTCAGCTTTTCCACCAGCGGATGCTCTGGCGATAGCACCATAAAGGTGGCTCCCCACAGTGTATCTGGGCGGGTGGTAAACACCGGCAGCTCATCGCCTGCTTCGGTCTGGAAAATCACCTGTGCCCCGGTTGATTTGCCGATCCAATTCTCCTGCATCAGCTTGACGCGTTCGGGCCAGCCCGTGAGTTTGTCTAAATCGTTGAGCAACTGTTCTGCGTAGTCGGTGATTTTTAAAAACCACTGCCGCAGCAAGCGCCGCTCGACCATTGCGCCCGATCGCCACGACCGCCCCTGACTATCGACCTGTTCGTTTGCCAATACGGTCTGGTCGACCGGATCCCAGTTGACGGCGGCTTCTTTCTGGTACGCCAAGCCTGCCTGAAAAAACTCTAAAAAGATCCACTGCGTCCAGCGGTAATAGTCGGGTGAGCAAGTGGCGACTTCGCGGTTCCAGTCATACGACAAGCCCAGCCGCTGAAGCTGTGCCCGCATCTGGTCGATATTTTGATACGTCCATCTGGCAGGATGAATGCCGCGATCGATCGCCGCATTTTCGGCGGGCAGCCCAAAGGCATCCCAGCCCATTGGGTGCAGCACGCGATAGCCCTGCATCCGATGCACCCGCGCAATCACATCGGTAATCGTGTAGTTGCGGACATGCCCCATGTGCAAATTGCCCGACGGATAGGGAAACATCGACAGCGCGTAATATTTGGGCTGGTCGCCACCGTCGGGAGATTGGTCTAGCGCTTGTGCTGCCCACTGCTGCTGCCACTTTTCCTCGATCGCTGCCGGGTTGTAACGGGACTCCACGAACGCAACTCCTTTCGGGTAATCGGATGTGTTTACATCATTCTAAGGGAAGGGGTTCGGGGTTGGGGGGCAGGTTTAGTGATACGGTAAGGCGTGACGATTCAGACAACTCAGAACAGACTGCCGTGAGTGCTCAACCCCCAGTCCGCGTCTTTGTCTACGGAACGTTAAAGCCCGGTGAGTTTTACTACGCTCAGTACTGCGAAGGCAGAGTGGTGGCATCCCGTGAAGCGATCGTCCAGGGTCAACTGTTCGATTTGCCCGCTGGCTATCCGGCAATAGTCGCCGGAGTCAGTTGGGTCTATGGCGTGCTGCTGACGTTTGCTGACCCAGCCATTCTCGTAGAGCTAGACGAACTAGAAGACTACGATCCATCCCGTCCCGCTGCCGAGAATGACTATCAGCGACAGGAAGTTGCCGTGTTTGACCTGCAACACCAGTCGATCGGACATGCCTGGACTTATGTAATGTCGTTGGAGCAGGTGCAGCGATCGAACGGCACGCTGCTGCCCCACGGCAAATGGAGTAGCTGTTAGCTGTTAGCGATTAGAGAATAGCTAGTTGCTAATTCTCTCTTGCCACTCAGCGGCGACGCTTCTTCGCAGCGGTGTATCAATTTCGGTGGGCGTGTTGTGAATGTACGCTAGCGAACTCTGTTGGTCAGCGGCAGGTAGATGCTTCAGGTAGTCGATCGCTGCCTCTAGCGAAAAATCCACGCCGAGTCGTGACCTGAAATTGGAAGTCAGGGCGGTCCAGATGGCGATCGGAATCTGGTAACTGTGGCACCACTGCTGCACCTTGTCTGTAATGTCTACCTGTTGTGGATGAGTGGACAGCGACGTTTGCTGCCGCTCGATATCGACATAGCCAATGTATTCTGGGACAGTGCCTTCCCGGAGCCGCAGATCTTCGATCGCGGCTGCCAGTGACTCGCGCGGACTGAAAGCAAACCAGGTCGGGCAGATGACACCATGCACGGGGTCAATCACCAGCGTTAATTTACGGTTATCAGAGATTCTTGAAAACTCAATCGGCAGCAGTGGTCCGCCGGTTTTCCATTCGCTGCTCAGCGGAAGCTGCTGAGGCTCCCAAATCAGCGAACCCCAGCTCAAAATTGCGATTGTCATGCCAGTCGTCTCAGGTGTGTCAGGTGCGTTCTCGTTGCAGTCATTGCCAACCGCATAACTCCTCGATCGTAGCTGACGCAGTTGAGCAGCAAGTGTCAGCGGTGTGTCAGCGCTGCGACAGTAGGCATTCGCTGATCACAGTTCGTCTGTGACCAATCGGCGGAGAATCTCAGTCACTTCAGCCGCCATGCGGGCATCGAGTTCCACGGCTTCTCGATCGCCGTCGCCCAACTTTTTGGCGGCAATCAGGGTCATGCCGATCGATCGCACCTCGGGAGATTCAGCAGACGCACACGAATGCTGGTCGAGAAACTGAACGAATGCCGAGTAGACGAGTTCGGTGCGATGGCGAATGCCGCTGCGCCCAAAGCCGAGTTTGGAAATAATCACGGGTGCCGCGATCGATTCTTTTAAGCCAAGCTGCTCGATCGCCACGTCAATGTATCGTGCGGAATCTGCCCCCATTGCCCGAATCATGCTTTCTAAGCTGTGCCACTGTGCGCCCGGTAGCTGTGCATCGCTGGGTAAAAAGGGATGCCACGCCAACATGGTGATCAGCCGCGTCAGGTCGTAGGTTGAAACTGAATTATTGCCGCGATGCGGAGTCGGTAGCGCTGCTAGAACTACTTTTTGCAGCCGTGGATTCCACAGTTGAGGAGCTTGCATGAAAGCCCCTTCTCCATACCGCCCGCGAAACACTAAATCTGTGTTGCCGGTAATCGCTTTAAGCCAGTTTTCTAAGTTTTGGGGCGTTTCAAACTGCTTAAACATCGCGGCAAGCGAGTTAGAACTGCCGATGTTTGACTTGTAATTAACAATGTCTAACGCTAAATCATAAAATCGGAACTCTCGGCTGCCACGCCCCGCTCTCACCCACTGATCATCAATGTCTGCTTTGATCAGGCTCGCGTTCGCTTGAGAAATTACATTGAGCAGCGGAATAATTTTGGTGGCGCTCCACAGTTCGACGTTGGCAAGCGCATTTCGACCCAGCCAGCGGGCTGTAAGCTGTCCCTGGCTGAACCGACCCAGGCAGAGGCAGGCTTGTTGAATATCGGCATGCAGAAACGTCAGCTCTGCGTTGATCAACGGCAATGCTCCACGTTTGGGAAATGCAGGAAAGGCGGAAGCGCTTTTCACTGCCGCTGTCGTGAATTCAACAGGTTTTTGCAAAAGATTAATTGGATAGTTTTTAATTTCAGCTTCGTAGGGTGAACCGTAAATTCCTTTGTCTAAAAAGGCTAATGCTGCTGCATTAAATCCCTGCTCTTGCTGCAAATAATGGCTGAAAATCTTTTGTCGATCTTTAGCTCGGGCTAATTGCAGGCAAACAGGTTCTACGGTGAGCAACTGCTGCGCCAGCGATCGATCGAAGATTCGCCTGTGGCGATTGGGCAATTCTAGAATTTGGCAAAACTCTATTAACGCTGATTCAACCCGCGAACTGTATCTGCCATCGATCGCTGCGGTGTCTGGATAGAGTTTTAGCGTCTTGAAATGCGTTTGCAGTTGCTTTACGAGTCTGGCGTTTGCCCTCAGCAACTCAAAGGGTACGGCGATCGATTCCGTGATAGCTTCGAGCTGCAAACTCCAGGTGACGTGTTGACGAGGAACGGTTGGCGATGGCTGAAACACCTGGCAGAGCAAGGCAGCAACTTCACCACGGGTTATTGGCTGGTTGGGGCGGAGTTTTCTGACATCGGGATAGTTGACGACTAAACTCGACAGGGTGGCGGTAGCAATCGCGCTTTTAGCATAGACAGGAATTCCGCTCGCGTCATCAAAATACTCGTCGAGAATAATCTGAGGAAATAAGGGAAGCACATAGTTCAAACCGTTGATTAAGACCACAAAAGCCTGCGATCGAGAGACAGGACGATCGGGGCGAAAGGTGCGGTCGTCATAGCCTGAGAAAAATCCGCGTTCGGTCACCCAGCGCACGACTTTGTTTGCCCAATGCGCGATCGGTACATCATCAAAGGGCTGCGGCTCTCTCACTGGCAGCGACTTGGGAAACACCCAATACATCAGGGCGGCAAACTCACTGCGCGTCATTGTGGCATCGGGACGAAACCGCCCGTTTTGATCGCCCCTCACAAGATTTTGTCTGGCAAGGTCGGCAATGCAATCTCTCGCCCAGTGGCTATCAATATCAGCAAACAGGCGAGGGGATTGATTCGACAGGGTGCGGTCGCTTCGCATTCCTCAAACGTTTAATCGTGAAGCTGACCTATCTTTAGCATTCTTTGAGACATCCAGGAAGTATCTGGGTGTTCATCAGGCGATCGGTCGTGCTGTGTTGTAAAGACGACTGGGTTTTCGCGAAGTCTTGTCTTACGCTGGGCAAGGAAGAATTGAACGTTTCGTCTGGATCAATTTCATGAGTTTCAACCGTCGCCAATTTCTGATGCTGATCGGCGCAAGCGGGCTTGTATCGGCTTGCGTCAATCGCGTTACCGAGCGTCAGTCTCCGTCACCTGCCCCGTCTGATGTCGCTGCGCCTGCAACGCCTACTGTACCTTCTGCGTCAACGGTTTTGGCGCAGGCAGGCATCGCTGACCCGACCAGAGGCGATGTGCGGCTGGCGGTGATCAGCGACATCAACGGACCTTACGGAGCCACCACCTATGATGCCGAAGTGACACGGGCGATCGAACTGCTTCCAGAATGGCGACCCGACATTGTGATTGGCGGCGGCGACATGGTTGCCGGTCAAGACCGGACGCTGACGAGAGCCAGAGTTGAAGCCATGTGGGCGGGTTTTGACCAATCGATCGCGGCACCGCTGCGAACAGCCAGTTTGCCGTTTGGGTTCACGGTCGGCAACCACGATGCGTCTCGTGCGGTTGGTGTGAACGGCATGATCTTTCAGCAAGAGCGCGACCTGGCGGCAGCCTACTGGAATGACCCGGCGCATGATCCAGGGTTATCATTTGTCGATCGCGCTAAGTTTCCCTTCTACTACAGCTTTGAAAACAGCGGCGTTTTCTTTTTGACCTGGGATGCCTCTAGCTCGCTGCAAATGCCCGCAGCCGATCTTGCCTGGGTTGAACAAAGCCTAGCCAGCGAGGCAGCTCAGTCGGCAAAGCTGCGAATCGTGATTGGACATTTGCCGCTCTACGCGGTGGCAGTCAACCGCGACCGCAAAGGTGAAGTGCTCGACTATGCCGATGAGCTTCGATCGCTGCTGGAACGTCACAGCGTACACACCTACATCAGCGGACATCACCATGCTTACTATCCAGGGCATCGGGGACAGCTAGAGCTGCTGCACGCGGGCGCAATGGGGAGCGGACCTCGCCAGCTTCTGGCAGGCAACCAGTCGCCCCGCAAAACGCTGACGATCGTGGATATCAATCTTGACACTGCCTCAACCGTCTACACCACCTACGACATGCAGGTAATGCAGGTGATTAACCAGCAGGAACTGCCAAAGCTGATTGTGGGACACAACGGCATGGTGTTGCGCCGCGACGTTGCCTGGGCTGATTTGACCGCCGCAGAACAGGCAAGCTGCGTTCAACAGCACTCGATCGAACTGTGTCAGTCGTGAGTGTTTTGGGGCTAAGGCGCGATCGACAGCACAATCTTGCCGCGTGTGCGTCCGCTCTGGCTCAGCTCGTGAGCGCGAGCCGTTTCGCTCAGCGGCAGCACAGTTTCGACAAAAGGTTTCACTTTACCAGCGTCAATGAAGGCAGCAATTTCAGTAAGCTGAGCGGCGTTGGGCTGCACTCCAACCATTGTGGCGCGCACACCCCTGGCGGCGGCTGTCTCAGCAGCGGGTGGACTCACCGCTGACACCAGAACGCCTCTGGGTTTGAGAACATCAAACGATCGCGCCTGCGTTTCTCCGCCGATTGTATCAAAAACCACATCGACTTCAGAAACCGCATCTTCAAAGCGAACGGCTGTGTAGTCGATTGCTTCATCGACTCCTAACTCTCGCACAAAATCTGCGTTGCGGGCAGATGCTGTCCCAATCACACGGGCACCCTTGGCTTTTGCCAATTGCACTGCCATCGAGCCAACGCCACCGGCAGCCGCGTGGATCAACACGGTTTGCCCTGCCGTGAGGTCAGCAATGTCAAACAACGCCTGCCACGCCGTCAATGCTCCCACTGGCACTGCCGCCGCTTGCAAAAAATCTAGCGTGTCAGGCTTCCGGGCGATCTCAGTCGGCTTGGCGATCGTAAACTCAGCGTAGCTGCCTTCGCGGAACAAACTGATGTAGCCGTAGACGGCATCACCAGGCTGGAGCTGCGACACATCAGCGCCGGTCGATTCTACCACGCCAGCAAGATCGCAGCCCAGGATGTGCGGCAGCCGATGCTGAAACCGCTCTTTGGCGTAGCCATCGCGAATCTTCCAATCAACTGGATTCACCCCAGCGGCATGAACGCGAATCAACACTTCGTCAGCGGCAGGTTCGGGGCGGAGCACATCCTCATAAGCCAAAACTTCCAGTCCGCCATAGCGCTGTATTCGCACGGCTTTCATCGTCTTCATGATTGACTCCAATTTCGTTATTCGTGTCAGTTGTATTGATCAGCTTGAATCTAGCAGCGATCGATGACGCGATCGATTTAGCATCCTGTCAGCGCTCTTGTCCAGTTGGACGAATCAGAATTTCATTCACATTGACGTGAGCAGGTTGAGCAACCGCATAAACAATAGCGGCTGCAATGTCTTCGCTATCTAAGATTTTCATTGATCCATAGAAGGCGCTGGCTTTTGATTTGGCATCTGGGTCAGTGATGTGCTGGGGGAGTTCGGTTGCGACTAATCCAGGTTCGACGATCGTCACACGAATCTGGTTTTGATACACTTCTTTTCGCAGCGACTCAGAGAAGGCGTTCACTGCCCATTTGGTTGCGTTATAAACGCCTGTGCCAGCATTGGCAACTCGTCCTGCCACCGATGAAATGTTGATGATGTGTCCTTCACCCTGGGCTTTCATATGTGACGATCGCGACTTTTCCAGTAAGTGATGTCATTGCAATTTCCATCTTCTGTATTCAACAGCCTGTGTTGCAACCCGCAGTTGGGTGGAGAGTGCCACCCGTCTCGCCGCTCATTCACAGTGCTATCCGCCGATCGCGCTAACTTCAGCACCTGGAAACGCCGTGTTAACTGCGACTGACCTCCAGGCTTCTAGCTCTGCTTTCACCGTGGTGAGCTTGTGGTCGATCGCGTCCACCGCATCGGCACCCAGCGCCAGTCGCAGCGGCGGCTCGTCGCTCTCGACCGCCTGGATCATTGCCTGAGCCGCTTTATTGGGGTCACCTGGCTGCTTGCCGTCCATGTCTTGCAGCCACTGGCGGAAGCCACCGATCACCGATGCATAATCTTCGATTTGCGTCTCAGACAGCACCAGCGATCGTCCGTTGAAGTCAGTGCGGAACGCGCCAGGTTCCACAATGATCACTTTGATGCCCAGCGATGCTACTTCTTGCGCCAGTGATTCTGAAAGTGCTTCTAGCGCAAACTTGGTGGCACAGTAGATGCCAGCACCGGGAAACGCCACAAATCCTCCAACCGACGAGAGATTGAGAATATAGCCCGATCGCTGCTGGCGCAAATGAGGCAGCACAGCTTTCATCATCTCTAGCGCCCCAAACACGTTTGTCTCAAACTGTTTGCGGACAATGTCATCACTGAGTTCTTCAACGGCTCCCATTGTGCCGTAGCCTGCGTTATTTACCAGCACATCGATGCGTCCAAATGCGTCGATCGCCGCGCTGACTGCCTGCTGCGCTTCTTGAGGATTAGTGACATCCAGACGCACCGCTTTGGCGGTGTCAGGATAAGTTGCCACCAGGTCATCAAGCTGTTCAGGCTTACGGGCAGTGGCGACCAAGCGATAGCCCTTGGCGAGCACGGCTTCTGCCAGCGATCGTCCAAATCCTGTAGAGCTGCCAGTGATTAACCAAACTTTTGTGTCATCTGTCATCATTTGCTTCCTGTCAAGGTTGTGTAACTTGAGTGACTCAAGATTTATCGCTGAACGGTGCTGGCGGATTGGTTAAATAGCATTGCCTGCGATTGCTCAATGTCAATTTGCTGATTCTTGAACGCATCTGCTTTTTCGTAAGCACGAACGGTTGCTGGACGCGCTTGAATCGTTTCAAACCAGCGTTGTAAATGAGGAAAGTTTTCGAGATTTTGTCCCTGGCGATCGTGAGGCACAATCCAGGGATAAGCAGCAATATCAGCGATCGAATAATGGTCTCCTGCTAAAAACGATCGATCACTCAACCGCCGGTTCATCACAGCATACAAGCGTCCGGTTTCGTTGACATAGCGATCGATCGCATACGGAATTTTTTCGGGCGCATACTGGCTAAAGTGGTGGTTTTGACCTGCCATCGGTCCCAGTCCTGCCATTTGCCAGAACAACCACTGCAACACTTCGGTGCGTCCGCGCAGATCGGCAGGAATCAACTGTCCGGTTTTGTCTGCCAGGTACAACAAGATTGCGCCTGATTCAAAAATGGCGATCGGCGCGCCCCCGTCAGCCGGTTCAGAATCGACGATCGCCGGAATGCGATTGTTGGGAGCAATCTTGAGAAAGTCTGGGTTGAACTGATCGCCTGCACCAATATTAATCGGCACGATCGTGTAGGGCAAACCAACTTCCTCTAGAAACATCGTGATCTTGTGACCGTTGGGCGTTGTCCAGTAATAAAGCTCAATCATGCTGGATTCTCCTTGCTGGAGGCATTGCGTTTCATTACAGCAGCTTTCTAGGAAAACCGATCGCAGGTCTGTAGGTTCTGTAGATTTGAGCTATCGCTCAAAGCCGTTTTGACGAGCCGATCAGGACAAGATTTAGGGCTGTCACACTATTAAAACTAGACGAGACGTTTCGTCTTGTCAAGCGTAGACGCGATACATCCGTTCGCATATGATGAAGGTAGGCAGAGCGCAGGGAGCACTTGACACCGCTTAGCAACTCGATCGCTCATTTATGGCACAGCACTTCCAGGCGAACGTCCAGGCGAACGGCAAGTCGGCACAGTCCGCCGCGAAATCAAAGTCTGCTGCGTGTCGGCGACGCTGCGAACGCTCACATCAAGCAATTTGGCAGGCAGCGATCGAGCTGCTCGAAGAAACCGGCTATCGGGGAGTCAGCATTGAGGCAATCGCAGCGCGGGCTGGAGTCGGCAAGCAAACGATCTATCGCTGGTGGTCGTGCAAAGCAGCGGTGATCATGGAGGCATACACCACTCATGCGGCTGAGAATATTCCTATTCCCGATACTGGCTCGGTCAAAGAAGATTTGTGTCAAATTTTGCAGCAGCTCTTCACCGTGCTGACCACCACATCCGCAGGCGCGACGATCGCCGGACTGATTGCCGAAGCACAAACCGATTCAGCGGTGGCTGCCACGTTTCGCGAAAAATTCGTTGCCAGCCGCAGAGCTGCCACGCGGGTCATTCTAGAGCGAGGCATGGCACGCGGCGAGCTGCGCCCTAACCTGAACCTGGAGCTGGCGATCGATACCATTTACGGTCCCGTCTGGTATCGATTGCTGCTCAAACATGCGGCTTTGGATCAAGCGTTTGCCGCAGAGCTGGTTTGCCAACTGGTGGGCGGCATGGGTGCCGGTGCAGCTCAAAATCCCAGTAGCGACAATGTGAAGCTGCCTGGGCGATCAGCGTCCCCGTGAGGAAGTCACTGTCTGCGATGCCTGCCAGAGCTGATACACCAAAAACTCAGTGCGGTCGCTCAGTCTTGCCAGAAACATGCCTTCGGTATGCTCAGGATGAGAAGTGACCCAGACTCCGCGCAGGCTGACTTCCACATACTCGCCATCGCAGGGAACAACGGTTCCCGCGGCTGTGCGATCGATCGCGGCTGTCAGTCGATGCAGCTCTGTCAGGTCAGCCCGCAGCAGAAAGGACGCGGTGCAGTGTTCAACGCAGAGGGGTTGATTCAATCGCAGCGCCAGAATGACGCGCAGTGCCATCCATGCTTCGAGCGACTGTGTCAGATGCTCTAAATGCAAACCCGTTTCGGTGTAGGTGAATTTCAGCATACCGGAAGACTCCCTTGATCTGAGGTGGAGATTCACAGCGGACTGGTGAATGCGAGCAAAAACAGCGAACAAGACTGGTTGGAAGCAAACGGGCATACAAGAAACCCCGCTTCTGGGGTGAGAAGCGGGGGCTAAAAAAACGGCTTACGGTTTTTCTAGTCCGGTCTGGGCACAGTTGCGCTGTCCCTTCCGCTTCGCTGATTGAGCTGCCCGATCGATTGCTCCAATGGCGTGACCGCAGACAGATCACTTCTGTCAATGCCGCGATCGAGTGGCAAGACCCGATGGGGCTGGTCTTTGCCAGACAGTTGGTCTTTGCCAAGCCGGTCTTTGCCAAACAGCCGGTTTCTGCCAAACTGTGACACAGCCGCAATGCCGTGCCACTCGCTGGTGAGGCAGATTGCTTGCTGTGTGGCAGTCAGGGTGATGAGGCGTTTCATGACAATAAATGCTGCGTCAGAGTGCTGGGTCAATGAACCTTGCGACAGACCCTGCAAGAGTAAGGGAGTTTCAATTCGACTTTTTACATACTACACTTGTATTACGAAAGTGTCCAGATATTTTTTCAGAACACTTCCCTATCCACCATTATCTCCATTTGGGAGGACTGTCAATGTACATCATGAATCGCACTGCCACCACAGACATGGAAGTTACCAGCATTCGACTGGAGCGCGAGTTAAAGGAAAAGCTCAAAGATTTAGCGGGAAATCAGGGCTATCAGGCATTGATTCGCGACGTGTTGTGGAATTATGTGCAGCAGCGATCGGGCGATTATCAGCCGCAAATTTCTCGTGACCAGATTCGCGCCAGCGTTGCAGCAATTGCCCAACAAGAAGAACGCTGTGCCCTGACCGGCAAAGTGATCAAACCTCAGGAACCGATGATGTTGGGGTTAACGAGCGCGGGCGAAATGGTTCCCCTCAGTCCTGACAGCCTGCCGTAGGGAACCTCGAATAATTTGATTTTCAGTAAGCGGAATCTCAAATGAGACAGAGAGTCGGTGTTTATCAGCGCCGCTCTTTTCCACTTCACTTGCCGAAGTTCTATCCATGACAAGTTGGACTGGAAATCTCCCCCAATCTTCGCCTTAATCAACAACCCTGGTTTTCAAGAAGGTATAACGCAGCAAGTTGTAGCTTCATGGCAACGAGTGAAGAGCATCCTAATCCAATTTAGTGATCGCCTGTCGCAATGAGAACTCGTTTACCAAAACTGCCGCAGTTCCGCTTGGGCAGAAAGTTCTGCAAAACTGCCTGCTGCAATGATGTGCCCTCGATCGAGCAAAATAATTTGATCGGCACGTTCTAGAATTGGGCGACAATGGGAAATCACCAGGCAGGTTGGTCGCCAGTGCGACCGTGCTACATCAAATAATCGTGTCCACAGCTTCAGTTCAGTTTGGATGTCAAGCGCGCTGGATAAATCATCGAAGACCAGCAGTTCCGGCTGACGGACGAACATTCGAGCCGCTGCCGCCCGCTGTAGCTGTCCGCCCGATAAGCGCATTCCTTTTGCACCCACGATCGTTTGCAGTCCGGCTGGCATTGCCGCAACATCTGATTCAAACACGGCAAGCTCGATCGCGTCTGTCAGCGCATCATTTGACCAGCCGAGTAGCAGATTTTGCATCAGGGTATCGCTAAAAAGCTGCGGCGTTTGCGGTGTGTAGGCACTTTGCGGCGGCACAAAAAACTCGGCAGGGTTGGGGATGGGGTAATCGTTCCAGTAGATTTTGCCCGACTCGCAGGGCAACAGTCCGAGCAGGACGCGCAGCAGCGTTGTTTTGCCTGCGCCGACTCGCCCGGTGATCACCGTGAGAGTGCCGCGCTTGAGGTGTAGGCTGATGTTGGTGATGCCTTGTCCGGTTTGAGGATAGCGGTAGGTCAAGCCTTCTGCTCGCAGTTCGCTCAGCAAAATCCGCTCATGCGGAGTGCGATCGGGCAAGGGGCGCGGCTGTCCGCCCAGCGGTTGCAGATAGAGCGGCTGATGAGCAACGATCGCCATTCCATCTGAGTCAGCAAGAACGAGTGCGGTCATGCGCTCAAAGGAAACTTCGGTTTGTCTGTAGAGCGAAATTGATTCGCCCAGAAAGGTGAGAAATGAGGTGATGAAGCCGAGGTAATAAATGAACATTGCCAGTTCGCCCACTGTCAAGTTCGATCGCCCCGATCGCACCGCCTGCGCCGCCACTAGAAGAATCAAGCCTGTCCCAAAGCTAATAAGATTTTGAAAGCTGGAATTGAGCAAGGCCGTGAGCAGGCGATCGCGAATCATCACGCGCCGTCGCTGGTCGTTCATCTGCCGAAAATGTGCCAGAACGTAATCTTCGGCTCCCGCTACTTTAATCGCCTGAACAGCGTTAAACATCTCGCTCGCCATGCCCGTAACCTGTTCGGTGGCGTGACGACTGGCACGACGGTAACGCTTGATTCGCGTTTGTGATCGCTGCACGAGAACAACAATCACAGCGAGGGAAACAAAGACCAGCAGCGTGATTTGCAGATCGATCGCCAGCAAAATCACGGACGATCCGAGCGCAAACAGTCCCGATCCGACAATTTCAGAAACGCCTGCCACCGCATCTTCAATTTGATCGACATCTTCGCGAAAATAACTGATCGCTTCGCCCGTTGAGATTGTGCGATCACCCTCTGTCAAGGGTGCGGCTCCGGGGCGGCGCAGCAGGCGATCGAGCAGATTTCGCCTCATCAAAGCGCTGATGGTAAAGCGATGCTGCGTTTTGGTCAGCCGACCTGCCAAAATGACTGTAATATGCGCGATCGCTGCGAGGAGCAATAGGGCGATCGCCTGCCCTGTGGACAGCCACGATTCGCCTGTCAGCGCGTCGAAAAATGCGCCAATTAGCAAGCCATCGATCGCAGGAATGCCTTCGATCGCAATCCAAAACAAGCTGTCAACGCTGTAGAGTTTGGGCGCGTAGCAAATGAGTTGCCAGAGCGATCGTGGCGTCCCGGAGCGGTATCGCCAGCCTAGAATCCTTACATCAGTCATAGCGCAGGTCAGTGAGAAGCATTGGAGCGGATCGATTTGGTCAGCGTCAAATCTTTAACTGCATATTGTTCTACTCTAGATGCTGATTCGCTGCTGCATGATCCCTTCAGATGAATAACTTTGCTGTCGTCTAAAACTACAGTGCAACTGTAGTTTTGATGATCGCCTTCTGGACTTTCAACCGTTAGTTCAACCTGATTAAAACTTTCATCTTCGTTTTGTTCAAGAATGCGGCCATCGATCGCATAGCCAAACCATTTCCAGCCCTGCCGAAACATTAATTCGCGCTCAACAAATTGAACTGCCCAGGGCAGCATTCCACAGCCGCGGTAAAGATTTCGTAATGGCTGAAGCTCCCCGGTGTGCGTCAAAATAGAGGTGAGCAAATCGGCAGCCAAATAGCCGTAGTAGCGAACATCGGGAAAGGTAATTGCAGTGGGAGCCATACGGTGTCCGCCAATGTGACTTGCCTGCCAAATGCGAACATCCAGCGATCGATCGCGCACTATCTCAACCGCCTGACGATAGAGCGGATTGCCGAAGCGGGAACAGCAGCGATCGCGACTTCCATGCGTACAGATTAAAACATCTTTGGATGAGTTTTCGATCAAAGTTGCATCGACCGAATTGTTGAAAAGAAAGTTCTTGACTAGGGGTGCAGCCTCCTCAATATTTGCAAGCTCAAACTCCAATTTTCTGAATGCGGTTGCCAATTTTGACTGTTTTTGAAAAATCAGCAATCGTGTACAGTTTTTCTGCTTGAGATGTTCACTGTAGATAAACAAAAAACGAGTGAGAAAGCGATCATATTCCTCATAAACTATCTCGATTAGTTCTCGCAAATTGTCTGGAACAGATTGCGATTCAATTTCATCAGGTTCCCAGGGTGGCCGACATTCGATCGCAATGTAAATTTCGTGATTTGAAGCAGTACCGATAATATCGACACCAGATTGATGCGAGCTTTCTGCACAAAAGAACGGAGTTGTGGTCATATCTATGTTTGTTTTACTGTTGGTTATGGCTTTAGCAGAAATCGAAACAGATCGTCGAGAATGACGTTAGCAGCGATCGGATTCCATCCAGCCACCCAAGCTTCTCCATCGACTGCGTAAACGCGATCGCCCTGCACGGCTGGAAGTTGCTGCCAGAGCGGGTGACGAGTAAATCGATCGAGTTGGGTGGCAGGGTCAAATTTGTCGAGCATCAAAAAAATCACATCGCTGCTCATCTGCGGGACGTGCTCTAAAGAAATGTTTTCGTTGACAACTTCTTTGTCCTGAGCAGGCGGGCGCGACAGGCCAACATCGCTAAGTACCTGCCCCGCAAACGACTGTTTGAGGTAGAAACGCACGGTGTTTGCCCAAAAGCTAATGAGCGAAACTTGCATCGAAGCTTGATCGCCAAGCTGTCGCCTTAGCTGCTGAATGCGATCGTTGTACTGCTGCAATACCTGCTCTGCCGCTTCTGGTTTACCGATCGCATCGGCATAAGCGCGAAACCAAACTTTCCAGTTCAACTCGTCGCCCGTTGCCACCAAAACCGTCGGCGCAATTTGGGAAAGCGGCTCGTAGATCATTTCTTCCCAGTCGAGTCCCAAAATCAGATCGGGCTGAAGGTGGGCGATCGCTTCGAGGTTTGCCTGTCCACGTCTGCCGATATTGGTAATATTTGCGGTGCGATCGAGCAGTAAGGTATCCAGTTGCTTGCCATCTACGCTAGTTGCTCCGACAGGTTGCACTCCCAAAGCGATCGCACTGTCCAATAAGCTGAGCGTGACGATGCGCTGCGGATGAAGCGGCACACAGGTTTCGCCCATCGCGTGCTGAATAATTCGGCAGTCGGGAGTCGGATTAGTCAGCGAAGTGCGATGGCAGGCGGTGATCAGCAAGAGCGCCAGAATTGCCAGCAGCAGCGATCGCAATCTCCTCTGCATCACTCCATTCATTACTGAAATTTACCAGGTGATGCGGTAGGTGAGGCTGAAGCTGCGTCCCGGAGCCGCATAGTTTAAGGGGTCGTAGACTGGGCCATAGTATTGCGAGAAGACCGGGAAGTAATCCGTGTTCAGTAGGTTCTGAATACCGAGAATCAGTTCACCGCCGAACAAATCGATCGAACTGAGGAAATCAACTGTCAGATATTCTTCGATCGCTGCTCCATCAATGCCGTCTTCAAAGGCGCGATCGCGATTGCCGGAGTAGAGAAACTGAAGGCGGTTGCGCCAACCGGGAGTCGTTTGATTTTCCAGATAGGCGGTGATTTTGAGCGGGGCGATCGTTAGACTGTCGAGGGCGAGAAAATCGCCGTCGCGGTCTTCGTCATTTTCGCCTTCTTGCCAGGAAATCGTGCTGCCTAGCAGCCACAAATCGCTCGGCTGCCAGTCGATCGTTGCTTCGATGCCATAAACGCGACGCGGAGCGCGAATCGTGCGATAGGTCGCTCCCGGCAGCACTGCCAGATCGACCCCCAAGGCAGAGTAGTTGAAGAAGCCCGCCAGCGAAACTTGCAGATCGTCCCAAATGCCGCGCACACCCAGTTCGTAGCTATCAACGCGCTGCGGAGAAGTGAGATCGAGGTCGTCTTCAATGCTGGTGAAGCTGGGATCAGGACGGCGTAAAATTCGACCGATATCCGGGAAGGAAAAGCCTTGTGAAAAGCTGGCAAAGACGCTGACCCGATCGCTGAGATCGTAAACTGCGCCCAAGTTGAACACAACATCATCATCGCGAATCGTGCCGCCTTCGATGTTGCGATCGTCATCAAACGTGGTGTAGTCGTCAGCGCTGGCGGTGATGTTGACATAGCGTGCGCCGCCGCTGAGCGTGAGGAGATCGCCCACATCCGCCTGAAGCTGAGCAAAAATTCCCAGGTCGCTAAATTCATACTCAGGCAAAAACACCGCTTCACCAATTTTGCGATAGATGCGCCTGTTGCTCTCGTCAAATTCTTCGGGGTCAAACAGCTCGAAGTTTTGAAAGATCGTTTCGTTGACGTAATCCACGCCCCACAGCAGGCTGATGGTTTCGTCGGCATTGAACGGCGTTTCAATTTGCAAGCGTCCGCCCCACTGCTCGGTTTCGCCTCTAGAACTGCTGATCGTCGTGCCTCCAAACAGGCGATCGTCAAACGGAATGCCGCCCCCGGTGCTGTAGTCGCGGAAATACACCTGTGCAGCCACCTCGCTACCAAACAAATCTTCATTGGTGTAGCTCAGCGTTGCGTTCGTGGTGGTGAGAAAAAAGCCTTCGTCTGAGCCGATTACCTGGGTTCCTTCGGGAATCCGAATCAGCCGCCCGGTTTGAATGCCGGGAATGTCAAAAGTGCTTTCGTCTGAGATGAAGTCGGTGTCTTGGTTGATATCGGAATAGTTAAACGTCAGGTCAAGCCGCTGAAGTTCATCGAACTGCACTCCGGCGCGGATGAAGCCGTTCAGCCGATCGGTATCGTCGAAGCCGAAATTATTGGCGACGCGATCGCCCTCTGCATCAAAAGTTGCGCCTCTGCTGACAAACGCCAAGCTTGCCACGCCATCAAATCGCCCTGCGGTTCCAGAGATGGACTGTTCCAGGATGTAACCAAAGCTGTCTTCACCGTGCGTGAGTGAATTTTCTAAGCCCACTTGGGTTTGCAGCGTCAAATCTTGGCTGGGTCGGCGCGTGATGATGTTGATGACACCGCCCGTTGCCTGTCCGCCAAAGATGGCGTTGGGACCGCGCACAATTTCAATTCGCTCGATCGCATCCGGGTCGATCGACGCGAGCGGTACGGTGAAAGTTAGGGCGTTGTTGGTGTCTTGCGGGATGCCGTCAATCACGACTGAGGGCTGACGACCGCGCAGCGTTGGCTGCGTCAAGCGATTGCTCGGCTGGCTAAAACCGGGAACCAGTTGACCCAAAATATCTACTAGATTTCGAGAAAACCGCGACTGCTCCTCAATTTGTTCGCGTTCAATCACCGTCACCGATCGCGGCACATCTTGCAGTTCTTCTTCCGTTCGAGTTGCAGTTGTGATCACATTAATTGCATCTTCCTGAACAACTGCATCCCCTTCAGATCCCGCAACTGCACTCAAAATTAGCTGCTGTGCATTCGTGCTAATTTCAACGGTTGGCGGTGCATCTACTCCGGTGATGGCAATGCGGACGCGATCGCCTGGTAAGCCAATGACCTCAACAAAAGCAATTCCCGCTGTCGGTTCGGCCTGCTCGAAGCTCTGGGCGATCGAAGCATTGGGAATATCCGCAATCAGCGCATTTCCTAACACCTGAGTCGCTGGCTGTAGCAGTTCGCCGCCCGCTGTTTCGAGGACGATTTCAACCCCCGTTTCGGTCGGGTTAATCGAAACGTTGGTAATTTCAATGATGGCTTGATTGGTCGATTCGCTTTGCTGAATCTGGCTAACCCATTCTTCCACGCTGGTTGCAGGCCGATCGCCCTCGCCCAGTGGCGGAACTTCCGAGGCGGCGATCGCCGGAGTCGCCAAGACTGACAGCGCGACGCTCCAAACCAAAAACCGGAACTGAGTCAACATCACACCACACCTTTAGCAAACCGACTGTTGATAATCCTTAGCAAAAAGATTACAGGCTGACGTTGGACTATTAGCGAGCGCGTTGGCTCCCAAACGGATTTTTTTGCGCTGCTGAGGGATTCTTATTTGTAAGCTTTCGGATTCACACCAAATTGCTGCCGAAACGCTACTGCAAACCGACTTTGATTGACATAGCCGACCGATCGCGCCACTTCTTTGACGTTCAGGCGACCTTCAGACAAAAGCCGACTGGCTCGCTCCATCCGATGCTGGCGTAGATAACCAAATACCGTTGTGCCAAACACTTGCCGGAAACCGATTTTTAGCTTGTAGTCATTCAGTCCGACCTGTCTGGCTAATTCGATGAGGGAGGGTGGATTATCTAAACGATCGCTCAAAATTGCCTTCGCCTGATGAAGGCGATCGATATCATCCGGCTTTAATTTCGATTTATAATCAAGCTGGCGATCGGATAATTGAGCTAGCTTTAGGGCAATTAATTCTAAGCAGCGACTTTCCAGAAAAAGCTGTCGAATCAGTCCGGTATAAGGACAGTTTAAGAGTTGCTCTAGTGCCGCGCGCATTGCAGGCGTAATTGTCGCTACGTCGTCGTATTGAGAGTAGCGATCGACTGTTGCAAGCTTTTGAAGATCTGTGGGCAAATCATCTAAGCCGTGTGGGTCAAAGCTGCGAAGCTGCTCAACTGAGTTTAAATGAATATCAACCTGCAAAATTCGATCGCCTGACTGCTCAACTACCGTGCTGTCTTCTTCATCTAAGCCACCATATAAAAAATTTTGACCGGGCTGTCGATCGCCGCGATTTCCAAATAGCTGAAAGCCAAATTCTAATCCGGTTTCGCCTGCTTCTTCACTGGAATATTGAACGATTAAATCTTTTGATAGCTCGTAGTCATGAATCAAAAGCGTGATGTCTCGAAGCTCAATCCAGCGTTTGTAGCCTCTGCCAATGTTTGGTGAGCAAATCTGCACTGATTCCAGCCGAGAAGCTGATGAACAATCTTCTTGCCATAGTTTTGCGTAGTCTGCACTCGAAAGGCAAATTGTCACAGCCATCTCCAATACCGCTTTCATTAATGCAGATTATTCTCAGTTAGATGCTTCCGCCCGTCAAGTCTACGTGAGCGGATCGATCGAACCTGCCTTGAGCAACTGAGCAAACCGCGACTGCGGATTTTTCGCCAGCGAGACGCGATCACCAAATTCCGCCAGCTTTCCCTGTTCTAAAATCAAGATGCGATCGGCTCGTTGCACCGTTGAGAGCCGATGCGCGATGATGATTCCCGTGCGATTATGCAGCAGGCGATCGATCGCGCCTTCCACCAATCGTTCTGTCAGCGGATCGAGGCGGGATGAGGCTTCATCGAGAATAACCAAGCCCGGATTTTTTAGAAACACGCGCACAAACGCCAAAAGCTGTGCCTGCCCTGCGGATAAGCCGCCGTTGTCTGCTCCCAGCGGCGTGTCTAAGCCTTGCGGCAGCGACTCCAGCCAGGGCAGCAGTTCCAGCCAAGCGAGTGCCCGCAGAACTTCCGCATCGCAAATTTGCGGATTGAAGAACGTCAGATTGTTGCGAATCGTCGTCTGAAAGAGCTGCACGTCCTGCGTCACCAGTCCGATTCGCTCAGGCAACTGCGCAATCGCCACCTGATCGATCGCTACGTCACCCAACCGCAAACTGCCCGATTCCACGTCATACAAGCGCAGCAGCAAGCGAGCGATCGTGGTTTTGCCGCTGCCTGTGCGTCCCAACAGTCCCAACACCTGACCCGCAGGCAGATGAAACGACAGATCGCGCAGGCTGTAGAAGTCGGATTCGATCGCTTCGGGATAGCGAAACGAGACGCGATCGAACGTGACAGACAGCGCCCCCGCAGGCAGAGCGCGATCGCCACCCGTCTTTAAGCGCGATCGCACGTTGAACAATTCCTGAATTCGGTGAATGCTCGCTTCTGCCTGCTGAAAGTCTTCAAGCTGATCGCGGATTTGCTCGATCGGGTTTTGCAACAACTTGGTGTAGGAAAAAATCAGGTAGACCGTGCCGATCGAAATGTCCTGCCGACTCCACAAAAACGCCCCGATACTCAGCGCGATCGCATTGCCAACTGCAAACAGTCCTGCTGTCGAACTCCACAGCAGCGTTCCGCCCCATCGTGCCCGATGAAACAGCGGCAGCCAGCGTTGCAGCAGTTGATAGAAGCGCTTCATCACGTAGTCGATCGCGCCATTTGCCCGCAGATCTTCGGTGGCAGCGAGATGCTCGCTTAAAAAACCGAAAAAATTGGCGTTGATTTGCCGATATTCGATCCAGGAGGTGAGCGCAATCGATTGCAGCCGCAACAAGAGGGCGATCGCCAGCAGCGTAAACGCCGTTAAGCTCAATCCGGCTCGCCAATCGGTGAACCACAGCACGACCAAAATGCCCAGCAGCAAAATCAAATTGCTAATCACATACAGAATAAATTCTGAGAAAAATCGCGAGAGCGTATTCACATCGCCATCGACGCGCTCAACCAGTTCGCCGGACGTAGAATTTTTGTGAAACGACAGGTCGAGCCGCAAACAGTGAGCAGTCAAATCTAATCGCAGGGCATTCGTTGCCGTCCAAGCCACCCGTTCACTCAAGTAGGTCGCTGCCAGCGTTGTGCCCTGGGTTAGCAGCGCGATCGCCAAAAATAACATTGCCGTCTGAAGCAGCGTTTGTGCTGATGCGCCTGCCACTGCTGCATCAATGAAGTCGCGCAAAATTTGCGGATTAATCAACTGAAGCGCAATGCTGCCCAATAGCGTTACGGACAGCCAGAACACACGCGACCGCTGAAACTGAAGGTAGGTTGCAAAGAGTTTCCAATATTGACGCACCCAAAGATTATGCATTCACAGATTTTTCTTTCACGTAAAAAGCTCATCACAAAATGCTTGCTTTTTCAGAACTTAAGCCGGATCAATCTAGCGTGAAGAGTGACTGTTTTGGAAGATGGATTTGATTCCTAGCGGGATTTTTTTGATTCCTAGACGGAATATTTTTCTGTTGACTCGCGATCGCCCGATTAGCAGCTACGATTGAAGATGCAGCACTCCAAAATTCTCAATGATTCCTCTCGTCTTAGAGATGCGATCGGCTGATCTTGACCTCAGCGACGAGCAGTTTTATCGGCTTTGTCAGGTGAATCGCGATTTGCGGCTGGAGCGATCGGTTGAAGGAAAATTAATCATTATGCCGCCAACTGGATGGGAAACTGGAAACCGCAACCTGAGACTCGGTCAGCGCTTAGGTAACTGGGCAGATGCAGACGGTAGCGGCCTAGCCTTTGACTCCTCAACTGGATTTCGACTACCAAACGGCGCAATTCGATCGCCCGATGCGGCTTGGGTGAGGCGAGAACGACTCGAAGCGCTGCAGCCTGATCCCAACAAATTTCTGCCACTGTGTCCTGATTTTGCGATCGAACTACGCTCTGCTAGCGACACGCTGATTGATGTGAAAGCCAAGATGCAGGAATATCTAGAGAATGGAATGCAACTCGGCTGGCTGATCAATCCACAAGATCAGCAAGTGGAGATTTATCGTGTCGATCGAACAGTGGAAATACTACAGTCTCCTACTGAGGTTTCGGGCGAAACAGTGCTGCCTAATTTCATCCTGAGGCTGGACGGAATTTTGTAATACCTTCCAGATTATTCATCTTCAATTTCTAGATTACCAGCTTCAAGCAGCAGGGTTTTGAGGGGATGTCGGCGGTGGAATGCGAACTAATAATTTAGAGCGGAGCGATCGCGGCAGTTTAGCAGGCAAAATGTAGCCGTCTTCACTTTCGATATAAAGCTGACAAACCTTCAGTAGATCCTCAGTGCTGTTTTCATCAGGAACATCAGCAAAATGGTAGGTGTATTTGTTAGGACAAACGATCGAAACTGAGCAGGGGCGATCGCATGTCCACAAGCACCCAACAGACTGAATATTTAACTGCTCTTGGACAAAACTCTTTTGCAGTTCCTGCAATTGCTTTAACAGTAAAACGCCTTCTGTAACAGTGTCATCAGAAACATCTTCGTGGGCGATCGTGGCACTACAGGATGTACAAACGAACAGCGTGTGTGTAGTCATGACTGTGGTGTTTTAATTAAGTATTTAAACAAATCATCAATGATGGCATTGGCGGCGATCGGCCCATTACCGATCCAGTATCCGGGAACTTCGTAAACTTGTTCTTGTTTCACAGCAGTTAAAGTTGCCCAAAGCGGTTCAGCTTTTAGCTTTTCTTTTTGAGTTTGAGTTTGTTGCGCTGTTTTGTCTTGACTATTGTAAGTCCATAGAAAGATCACATCTCCATCCGCAGCTTCAATTTTTTCCCGGCTAATCGGGTACTGAATTGAATTTCCAAATAGAATTTGAGCTTCCGAGGCTGTTAGATCTTGAGAAGGCGGGCGAGACAAACCTGCATCCGCGATGATCGTGCCGCAAAATGAATCTTTGAGATATAGATTCACGTGAGTTGGATAAATCCGCACGATCGACACTTCAATTTCAGCAGCACGACCGCTCATTTGTCGCTGAAATTCTTCTAGCCGCGCGTAGTAATTATTCATTACCTGTTCAGCTTCTGTGGTTTTGTCTAGTACTTCTGCATAGCGCGTAAAAACTTCTTTCCACTGTCCACTATGCTCAAAGGAAATTAAAACTGTTGGTGCAATCCTAGATAAAATGTTGTAGTCGATGCTGACATATTCTTCCGCTAGGATGAGATCTGGCTTTAAAGTCAAGATTTTCTCAATACTGGGAGCATTGTTTCCGCCAACATCTTCAATGCCATTCAATTTATCTTGCAGAGGAATTTCGAGAGTGCTGAGTTCATCACTACCAATCGGTTTAACTCCCAAACTCAATGCATTTTCCAGTCCTCCTAACACAACAATTCGTTGAGGATTTTTGGGTACACAAGTTTCACCTTGAACATGTTGAACAATGCGGCAGTCTGCGACATCGCTTGCTTGAGTCGTTAAGCTTGTCGTACAAGCACTGTTGCTGAGTGCTAATAGAAGAAACGTGAGCATTCCTAAAAGAATCGATCGCCAGTTCATTCGTAAACCGATGATAGAAAGTTGCTGATTTATCGATTTGCAAATCATAACAAACAATTTAGAATTCAACTGCTAGAGAGCCAACAACCGTCAAGGGCGCACCCGGTTCGATCGCCACTCTGCCAAAGTTGTTCGATCGAAAGTATTCCACATCAAACAAGTTTTGAATATTGATCGCGGCTCTCCAATTGTTTCGTCGGTAGAAAACTGCGGCATCGGTGCGGAGGTAGCTAGGGAGGTCAAAAGTATCTGAAAAATCTCCAGCCCGCTCGTCAACAAAAAATAGACCCAATCCAACTCCTAATCCTTGTAAATCTCCGCGCTGAAGCTCATAAGTTGTCCATAGACTTGCCGTGTTTCGAGGCACATTTTGCACTCGGCTACCTTCTGGAAGGTCGTTACTTTCGGTCACTTCCGCATCAATTAAGCCATAGGAGGCAATGACATTCCAACCGGGAAGAATTTCTCCAGCAACGTTGAGATCAATGCCTCGGCTGCGCTGTTCGCCAATGCCAATGCTGAAATCTGGGTTATCAGGATCTAGGGTTGCCACGTTCGTTTTTGTGATTTCGTAGGCAGCAAGTGAGGCAACCAGACGCTCGTTTAACTCAGCCCGAACTCCAATTTCGTACTGTGTGCCTCGTTCGGGTTCAAGAAATTCACCATCGGCTCCTACACCGAAGTTTGGCTGAAACGATCGCGCAAAGTTTGCATAGAGTGAAATCGGCTCGATCGGCTGATAAACAATACCAACTGTTGGCGTGAAGGCAGACACATCTTGTTCGGAAGTTATACTGCTCAGAATATTGAGATTGTCCTGAGCAATAGCATCAAAACGTCCACTCAAAACAATAATCAAATTATCCGTAAGGCTGATTTGATCTTGTAGCAAGACACCTAATGCATCCGTGCGATCGTTGTTGTTGCGAACTTCATCAGTGAGGTCTTCTAGGCTGGGGCGATCGATCACATCGTAGGTTGGATCGAAGACATTGATATCAGGCGTTAAACCTGCGGGCAGCCGTCTTTGAGTGCCAACAGAAGTTTCTCGACGCAGATCAACTCCCAGCAAAAGATTGTGTTCAATTGAGCCTGTGAAGAAATTCCCTAGCAGATCAGTTTGGAAGGAGTAGACTTCAAGAATGTCATCATTTGAGCTAAAATTGCGCGACAAAATTCCAGTTTCTTCATTGAGAGTGATTGGCTCGGCCCGAAAATCTAGCGAGTCGCTGGACAACAACTGGAACTGATTGCGAATCCGCCAATTGTCGCTAAATTCATGCTCTAAACGATATCTGGCTGAAACCGATTCGGTTTCTCGAGAATCATCGGGTTCGCCCAAAAAGCGACCGACGGGGATGTCAATAACGTCTCGCCCGATCGCCAAAAGGCCGCGATCGAAGGGACGATCATCTCGCAAATAGGCAAAATCCAAATTCAGCGTTGTAGCATTACTGAAGCGAAATTCCAACGAGGGAGCCACGAAGATGCGGTCAACATCTTGATCGAGATCGCGAAAGCCATCGTAGTACTGATAGGCAGCATTGAGTCGATAGAGAATTGTGCCATTGTTGTTTAACGGTCCCGTCAAATCGATCGTCGGGCGCACAAAACCATAGCTACCTACCTGTAGCTCAATTTCATACAAAGGCTCGTCCAACGGCTGCTCTGTCACCAGATTAATCACACCACTTGGCTCGGTATTGCCAAATAGAACTGCGGCAGGACCACGCAACACTTCGATTTGCTCAGTGTTTGCCGTCTCCAAAATGCCTATAGAAGCCGATCTGAATCCATCGATAAAGATTTCTCCTGTGAAAAAGCCACGAATATTGAGCTGATCGACTGTGCCAGCAAACCCGCCATCCTGCACCACTCCGCTCACATTTTGAATTGCATCGGTTACGCGAGTAATGGCTTGATCTTCCAGCACCTGTTCCGGGATCACCTGAATTGTTCGGGGTGTGTCCCGCAGTGGCGCATCGGTGCGTGTAGCAGTCGTCGCTTCATCGGGCGCGTACCCGTCATCCTGCTCGCCCGTCACGACAATTTCGATCGCCTCTTCTTCCGCTTGATCTACAGCGGTTCCCTGTGCCACGTCGAGCCGCAGTCCTGATTCTACCGTCACTACCTGCGCGATCGGCGGTGCATCCGTCCCCGTAATCGCAATTCGCACTCGTCCGGGCAGGTTGATGACTTCGACGAAGGCAACACCTGCGATCGGTTCAGCCTGCTCGAACGGCTCTCCCGTTAAAGTGGCGTTGGAAATTTCGACGATCAGCGCGTTGCCAATCGTGGAAGTGGTAGCTGGGGCAAGCATTTCCTGGGCATCTAGGACGATCGACAAGCCAGCCTCGGTCGTCTCCAGTCGCACATCCGTTACCGGAATTGCCTGCGCGATTTGCGCCATCCATTCATCGATCGTCGTCGCAGTCCGCTCAGACTGAATAGCCTCCGGCACCTCTGCCACCGCTGGAGTTACCAGCAACATTGACAGCACAGCCGTAACCCAAACCAAGCGACATTGTTGTCCAACCATCACGTTACACACCACCCAGAAACAATCAGCAAAATTCAATTGCAGCCAGTCAATTGACAATCATTCGCAGAAGCAGTTTACCGAGAATTCTGGTAAGGATGAAGCAGCGTTTGACCACTGAGCGGAATTTGTTGAACGTTAGGCGGAATTTTTGCGGAGATATTCTTTGGGATTGACGCCAAACTTCTTTTTGAATGCGGCGGCGAAATAGCTGCGGTTGGCAAATCCAACCTGGCAAGCAACTTCAGACACATTCAAGCGGCGTTCTGCTAATAGCTGACGTGCCTGCTCTAGGCGTCGCTCGTGCAGATATCCAAAGGCTGTTGTGCCAAAAACCTGGCGAAATCCGCGCTTTAAGGTGCAGTCATTGAGTCCAACCTGTCTGGCTAATTCTAATAGCGAAGGTGGATTGCTTAGATGTTTGAGCAGAATTTCACTGGCGTGATGAATGCGATCGATGTCGTCCGGCTTTAAGGCAAAACCAATCGGTTTATCTGCCTCAGATGTTTGCTCGATCAGCAGCGCTAGCAGTTCCCAGACCTTGCTTTCCAGGTAAATTCGCTTCGTTACGGACTGGTAGGGACACTGCAAAATCTGCTGAATTGCCATTTGCATGGCGATCGTTGTCTGCCCGTAGTCCTCATAATATTCCTGATTCGATCGAAACAAATGTTTTACCTGTGGTGTATCGATCGCGCCCCAAAACTGTTGAAATAAAATCGGTTCAATGTGAACATTCAGTTTCAATACTGGCTCTAAATCCCAGATTTTGAATGTTTCTGAAGGCGCAACACCACTGCCAAACAAGCTATATTGACCGGAGCGAACAATGCGATCGTTAGACTGTTCAATTCCGCTGAGAACAAACAGATATTCTAGCGGGTGCGTTCGTTCTGGCATTTCAACAATGATGCTGCTGCCAAGCTGGTAGTGGCTAATTTCTAAATCTAGTCCGTCTCGCAAATTAATCCAGCGAGAATAACCTTGACCAGCCTCAGCGGGATAGCATTCGATGACATCGCGATCGTCAAAGCGATCGGTCTGTCTTGCTTCATCAAACAAAGTCAAATCAACTTGCGGGTGGATGCAGGTCATAGTCCAGAAATTTTTCTTGATTATTGAGAATTCTTCCTGATATTATTCCACATCCTTAAGCTTTTTCAATTTTTTGAAACTGCTCTAGGCGCAGTTGATGCTCTGGCGTAAATAAGATGCGAAAAGCAAGGAGAATCGTGGCGATCGTTGCTAACGCCATCTGCGCGATCGTGAGAATAATCACAATTTGAGCTAACGTTGTCCGAAGCCTCGTCTGCGTCCTATCTTCGACCAAACCAATAGTTCCCCGTTCTGCCCTCCAGATGCAAGTTGGTCTTCTTTGGGATGCCAGGATAGACAAGAGAAGCCGTTGGGCGCGCCATTGAAAACTTGAGTCTGGCGTTTTGCCTTTTGCCACAAGTAGACCCAACCGTCTGCAGCTGCCGAAGCCAGTAAAAGACTGTTCGGTTGAAACCCAATAGACTGTACAGTTTCTTCGTGTCCTGCCAAAACACGCCCTTCCCAGCCCAGTGCCTCGTCTTCCTGTTTCTCCCAGACGACAATTCCTTCGGCACTAGATGAAGCTAGTAATGATGCACCTGCTTTAGTCGTCAGATCTGACCAGGAGAGTTGACGGATTTTGCCAGGGAAGCCACGCATCACCCAGGGGTGAGGATTTTCCCATTCCAGCACTGTGATAGTGCGATCGAGATTGCCAGACGCGATGTACTTGCCATCGGGCGACCAGGCGATCGCCAGACTTGCTGAGGAAATCGTCAGCAAATAGGGATCATCATCCCAATCATCTGCCGTCCAGATTTTGACCCCCTGATACCCTCCAACGCTCAAGCGATTTCCATCAGGATGCCAGGTGATATCCAGGGCGGAAGAGGTGTCGAAATTTAGGGTGGTGGCAACGTCGCCCAACGCAGCATCCCAGACCTGTACATACTTTCCCAAACTGAATGCCAAGAGATTCTGAGTCGAACTCCACGCCATGCAATCGATCCAGGCAGAAGAGTTTTTGACTGTGGCAATCAATTCTGGCAAGTCTGACTGCATCCGCCAAATTTTAACCTGTCCGGTTTGTCCGCCAATCGCCAGAAATTCTCCATCGTGGGAAAAGGCAAGACAGTTAACCGAGTCCCCATTCGCTGCCTGTAAAGGCGTTGCCTGAAATGCTCCGGCTTGATAAAGCACTACTTCACCCGCCGCAGAACTCGCTGTCAGCGTCTTACCATTAGGCGACCAGACGATCGCCGTCACATAATCAGACAGTGTGCCTTGCCAGTGCTGCTTAAATTCGCCCTGTTGCTTTGCTTTAAAGCCACTTGTCCTTAAACCAGACATGCCCGAAAGTCCTCTTTGAGTTGGGCTTCGTTCAGATTGCGACCAATAAACACCAGTTCGTTCTTGCGGGTTTCTCCGGGCTTCCAGGGACGATCGGCTCTGCCATCAAACAGCATGTGAACGCCTTGAAACACGAAGCGCCGATCTTCGCCAGCGATCGTCAGAATCCCTTTCATGCGGAAAATATCTGGTCCTTGAGTTTGCAGCAGGTTGCCCAGCCATTCGTTGAGCTTGTTGCCGTCCAATTCACCGGATTCGACGATCGCCACAGAACTCACCGTTTCATCATGCTCATGTGCCGTTTCGTTTAAAAACTCCGGGTCAATTTCCAAAGCACGATTCAGGTCAAACGCACCAATTCCCAATAGTGCATCCATTTCCAGTTCGGCATTGCGGGTGCGGTAGATTTTGGCAAGGGCGTTCATGCTGCGAATCCGCCGCTCTAATTCATCTAACTCCTCCGGCGTGACCAGATCGGTCTTGTTAAGCAGCACGACATCGGCAAAGGCAATCTGCTCCTGTGCCTCTTCTGCCTCCCAGTGTTGATGAATGTGTTTGGCATCCACCACCGTCACGACTGAATCGAGATTCGTTTGCGCCTGCACATCCTCATCCATAAAGAAGGTCTGAATCACCGGAGCCGGATCAGCCAGTCCGGTGGTTTCGATCACGAGATGGTCAAACTTGTCGCGCCGCTTCATCAAGTTGCCAATGATCCGAATCAGATCGCCGCGCACGGTGCAGCAGATGCAGCCGTTATTCATCTCAAAAATTTCTTCATCCGCATCGATCACCAACTGGTTGTCAATGCCAACTTCGCCAAACTCGTTGACGATCACCGCAACCTTTTTGCCGTGTTCGTAGGTCAGAATGCGGTTCAGCAGGGTTGTTTTGCCTGCGCCTAAATAGCCTGTAAGCAGGGTTACAGGGACAGAATCTGGAATGTTGGCAGCAATCATACACCATGCCTCTAGCATAAAGAATGAAAATCATTCTCAAATTATAGAGAAAAGCTGGAATTCAGCAAGTGCGATCACGATCCTTTGAGAGCACCTTTTCATACAGGGCTTACGCAAAGGCAATCCTAAACAAGAGCAATGAGCTTATTGCCATGTGCAACGAACGTTTGCCCTTATTCCGTTCTGGCAGAGGGATTTAGGGTGAGGGCGCTCGGCAAAGTTGCACATCGCGTTTAGTAACTCTTCAGATGTAGGAATTGCCTGAACGCCTGTCCTAAAAGATACATCTGCGTCTCATCTGCCCCGCAACCTCCGCGATAGCGACTTGACCCACGCCGGGATGCCATGCCACTCAAACACGGATCGAACACAGCCGATGCAAAGCAGTTCCCCCCTGGGGTAATCGCCCTCGCTGAGCCGCTTGACATGCCCGTGCAAATACGGTAACTTCTTTGCTTAACGCTGCTGCTGTCGAGGCAGGAGGCAGCGCGGACGCCCAAAAATTTAGTCAGCGCGACTCGGAAATTGTTAGCCGCAACTCCGAGCCGCTAACCCAACCGACTGTACTCGGCAGTCAGGTGGGCTAAGGGAGCATTTTAACAACTCTCTAGCCGCCTCGAATTGTGATACATCGACGGGGTGGCTAGATTTTTGGGTTTTCCTTCCCAGGCAACACAAGGAAAATCCAAGGAAACCCCATGACTCAACAACCGTTTTCAGACGCGGGAGCACCCGGCTCTCCCCGGATTCGCATTGGCAAGGCTGAGTCGACCCCCGGACGCGAACCGTTGCGGCATCTGCTGCTGGGGTCGCCACAGTTGGTGAGCCGCACGATTCACCAACTGCATGTCTTGCGCTTTGCTGAGGCGCGATCGTGGAGCCATCAGCTCAAGATTCCAGATCATGACCTGCTGGTGACACCTTTCGATGGCGAAGTGCTGAGCATTCTGGTGCGCTATTTGTCTGTGGAATAGCGCTGAGCTTTGAGCGAACAGCCCACCGCGAACAGCGCTCATTGATAAGCAACGCTTAAGCGTTTGCAGGTTTTGCTTAAGCAAACTTGAATTCGCTTAAGCGTTTGCGGGTTTTGCTGAAGCGTTTGTGGGTTTTAAGGTCACAATTGCCGGTTTTGCTTACACAAAAGGGAGTTTTCTGAGAGAAACAGCAGAATTGCGGCAGTGATTGTGTTGTTTAATGAAGCATCGATTAGCTTTGCTGATGGGTATACAGCAATTGTGGAAACATACATCCGGTTTGTTTAAGCGTTTGCAGCTTTTGCTTAATGGTTCGCAATTGACGCTCAAGCATTTCTCAGATTGGTTAGTTTGTGACGATGAGCGGTTAGCTGGTCGTTGCTAGCTGTTTGCTAAGAGGTAAAAGCGGCGTTGCTGAATTGACAACTGGTCTGTAAATTCCGAACGTGAGGGAGACGCTCACCCTGTCAGAATCGTCACAAGGGCTGGGAGTATCTTGCTCGCGATCTCATCGCCTCCAGCAATGCCCGATTTTGCTACCATTTTCAGATTTTTCAGCAATACTGTAGGGATGGATTTTGTGTAACCTCATCTTACGCCCTGAAGCCCGCTGTTTTCATGCTGTTGCCTGTGAGTGAAGAATTTGTGTCTCTGTGTCGGTCGCAAATCGCGGTCTTGACAGAGGGGTTGGGTGCAGCCCTCAGCGTCGTGTATTTGACAGAAGAGTTAACCGAAGCCAGCGATGCCAGACTCACGCCGATCGTGGCGTATCCCGAAGCCGCGACTGATTGGGAAGCTGAGCAGATATTTGCCCTGCTGACTCCAGGCAGAGACAATAACGCGATGCGGTTATTAAACGACGCAAAAACCATTCCGGCGCTGCCTGCGGGCGCAGAGTCAGGCACAAACCTGAGTGAGGCAAGTTCGCTTCTGCGCCAGCAGCAGGTTGTGCTGCCGCTGATTCATGAAAGTGTCGTGATGGGACTGCTCGTCACCGCTCGCGCCGATCGCCCCTGGAATGAACGGGAATCTGCGGAGATTGAGCAAATCGCTCGCACGCTGGCACTCGCCTGTGTGCTCGACCAACGCGCTCAGTGGGTCGAGCAAGACCTGCGGCAACAGCGACTGCTTCAGGCACAGCAGCACGATGTGTTTGATGATTTGCTGCATCAGTTCCGCAATCCGCTCACCGCACTCCGCACGTTTGGCAAGCTGCTGGTGCGCCGCATGTTGCCGGGTGACAAAAATCGTGAAGTAGCGACGGGCATTGTGCGTGAGAGCGATCGGCTCCAGGATCTGTTGAAGCAGTTTGATGCCGCGATCGATTTTGGTGCAGCCGACCTGCTGCCTGTCAACCCTGACGCTGCTATCGATTGGGAAGCGCAATTAGACCCATTGCAGCCGCCAACCGCTGCTAAACCAGTACCGCTGCTGCCCAGCGCCAGCCATTTGACTGGAGCTGAGCTAAAGCTAGAGCCTCACACTGTCACAGAAGTGCTGGAGCCGCTGTTGATCTCAGCCGAGGCGATTGCCCAGGAGCAGCAGCTCACGCTTGATGTGCGGCTAACGGCTCAACTGCCGCTGGTGCAGATTGATGTCAAAGCCCTGCGCGAAGTGCTGAGTAATTTACTGGACAACGCTTTGAAATACACACCGGCAACTGGCAAAGTTAGCGTGATCACAGGATTAGAGCGCACAACCGATCGCGGCAGCTTTCAGGGCATTGCCATCATTGATACGGGAGTTGGCATTCCGCAACAAGACCAGGCGCATCTATTTGAGCGGCACTACCGGGGCGTTCAGGCATACACTAACATTCCTGGCAGCGGTTTAGGGCTGGCGATCGCCCATGATTTGATTCAGCACATGCAAGGCGAAATTCAAGTCTTCAGTCCTGCTCAAGACAGCGGCTTAGTCGAGAGCCAAACCTCGCCCGGAACAGCTTTTATTGTTTGGCTACCCGAAGTTTGTGCACCGGGGTTGAGGGATGAAGGCTAAGGGCTGTGGACAGTTTTAATCCCTTCAGCCTTTAGGAAACAGCTTCAGTCCAAACAGCAATCGGGAAATGTTGTATCGGCGGATCAGCAGTGCGTACAGGGCGATCGTTCCAACCAGTGTTGCAGTACTGATCATCCAGAATTTTAGCATTACGTCCACATGCCACTGCACTACATAAAATCCGATTGCCACCAATACCGTTTGATGCAGCAAATAAAATGGGTATGACGGTTCGCTGGTAAATTGCAGCAGTTGAGAATTAAAATTTAAGAATCGATGTCCTAGCCCCAGTAGCGCAATGACCCAGAACCAGGAATTTACGCCGCGCAGCATTTGGTACAAAACATATGGCAGTGAATAGTCTCGCTTTGAAACGTAATGGGTTTGTCGCCAAACGAACAAAGTAAACATCAACAGAATCGCCAGTCCGATCGCTGTGCGCCACTGCCGATCAATCGCCTGCGTAAACCGCTGGTCAGAACACAGCAGATACCCATAAATAAAGTACAGCAGATACAAACAAAAATTTGCCCAATCGTCATAGAGGTTCTGAAATCCGATCCATCTGGGTCGCAGTGCTCCTTCGATCGTCGCTAATGGCAGCGCTAACATAAACACACCGCGACTTTCGACAAAAACAGCCAGTTTCTCACACCAGTTGGCTCCTGCTCTCTTGAAATACAGCAGCAACGGCAGCACGATTAGAGAAAACACAAGTAAATAAATAATGAACCACAGATGTCCCCATTCAAAATTGCCTTCGGGACGAACACCGTGAAAGAACTGCGGATAGAACTGCAAGAAAGACGATCGAAACGCTGACTGACGCAGCCGATAATAAACCTGGGGTGGAACCAGTATCAACGTGCCAAATACAAACGGCAGCAATAGCCGCAAGCAGCGTTCACGAAGATACTGCTGCGGCGATCGAAACGACAGGGCAAACCAGGTGCTCGCGCCAGACAGCAGAAAAAACAGCGGCATGTGCCACTGGTGAATGAACCAGACCAGTTCCGTCAGCAGCGGACTCGGTCGATCATTTTTGACATAAAACTCGCCCAATTCCCCGCAATAAAAAATGGCGGCGGTATGAAAATACAGCAGCACCAGCACCGCTAAGACTCGCAGCCAATCCAAATCATAGCGGCGCTCAGGTCGATTACTGGCTTGACAGCTATTGGGTGACATCAGCCAGAATCCGCAAGAGGGATACCCTCATGCTACCGCTTGCGTTCTGATAGATATCAGATGGCTGTCAGGCTATTCAGAAATTGCGTATGCCAGTGCGATCGGATGCTGCGGCACTGCGTCTGGACTGGGAAAAGGTTTACCAAACGAGAAGGCATACGCCGTCGAACCGTGCTGACGCAAATAGGATAACCGGGTTTTTGCTTCTTCAACCGTGGGGGTATGACCGACTGGAATCCACCAGAGCGCCAGAATCGGCTGGTCAGATTTCTCAAACCAGCGCCGTCGATCGCGCATGATTCCACCGTGAGCGCCGCGATACACATAGTTCGACAGGGCTTCGATCGATCGCCAAACCGTCAGCGTAATCAAAATTCGCTCGTCTGGAAACGCCCGGATGCTGGTGGCATCGTCTGCGCCCTCGCTGCGGAGTCGCCAAACAAAACCGGGGTCAGCATCCGCGATCGCATTAATCTGGCGGATTTGCGCTACAAAATCAGCCATCTGTGGATCATGGAGCGGTGCACGCAGCGTAGCGGTGTTGACCTGGGCAAGATGATAGTGCTCTGTTTGCATAGCCTGCCTCATGAGAAGTTGAAGCCAAACTCTCACAGATCATCTATCTCAAGTCGTATCTTGGGGAACGAATCCAAAGATTTTGGAGCGACATTTCAGATTTTTGGTCTGGCTGGAATGTTGGTCTGGGGTTTCGTTGCCAGCAGCCAGAGAACCGCCAACAGCACGATCGCCACCATCGCCAAGCCGGTGTAGTTGACGATCGCCCAGCTGCCGCTCGACAACAGCCGCCCGGAGAGAAACGTTGTGAAGGCAACAAAGCCAAACATCAAAAAGTCATGAGCTGCCTGTGTTTTTGCTTTTTCTTCGGGTGTGTAAGCTTCGGTTAGCAGTGTGGTAGAGCCGACAAACGTCAGGTTCCAGCCCACGCCCAACAGCAGAAGTGCGATCGTAAAGTGGTGGACATGCACGCCCACCAAATTCACTGCCATGCAAACGGCATTGAGCAGCACGCCACAGAGAATTATGTTGAGCACGCCAAAGCGGGCAATCAGCAGTCCAGTAAACAGCGAGGGCACAAACATTCCCAAAACATGCCACTGAATTACCCCCGCCGCTGTCGCAAAATCGTGATTGAAGCTGACCATCGCCAGAGGCGTTGCGGTCATGACCAGTGCCATTACTCCGTAGCCAAACATGCTGCCCAGCGCTGCGACAATAAACACGGGCTGTCGGGCGATCGTTCTTAATCCGCGTCCGCTGCGGGCACGCTCTTGTTGCGAGGGTGGTGGAATGTTGACACCTGCGAGCAGACCCAGAGCGACGATTTGTAACCCGACGATCGCCAGCAGCGATCCGGCATACTCGGTGGCATACCAATCTTTTGACCAGGTTGCCAGTGTTGGTCCCATGAGCGCTGCAATAATGCCGCCTGCCACTACAAAGGAAATTGCCTGACTGCGAAACGCTTCTGTAGCGGCATCGGCAGCCGCAAATCGGTAGAAGGTGACAAAGCCGTTGAACGTGCCAAACAGCAGCGTTGCCACACAAAACAAGGGAAAACTTCGCGACAGTACTGCATACATGCCCAATCCGGCTCCAGCAGTGCCAATCAGCACGCCGAGCATAAAACCCGATCGCCGTCCCACATGCTTCATCAACAGCGAGGCAGGAATGGTCGCTGCCATCGTTGCTGCCTGCTGTACGGCTAAGGGAAAGGTTGCCAGCGATTGATCGGTTGCCAGCGCGTAGCCAACCAGTCCGGCGATCGTAAACAGCACAATATTTCCGGTCATTGCCAGTGCCTGACACAGAGCCAGCAGCAGCACGTTTTGCTTAGCAGCGTGGAGGGTCATGAGTTGCTCCAGAAAAGCCTTTGGAACGCATCATGACCGACCAGGGCGCTGGCAGACTTCCTACGATCGGGTCGTCCGATTGGGGCGTTGCACGATCGTTTCGACCACGCGCTGTCTGACTTGCGGATCAATGCCCACCAAACGCACATAGTCCTGGCTGTGTTCGCCTAGACACGCTTCGAGCGCACCGATCGCTTCGGCTTCGTTGCCCTGCACTGTGGCATAGCTCTGCCAGGAATTGGTGCGAAAGCGTCGCTCATCCACATATTCAATGCCCAGACGGTGTCCGCGTCCCAGAATATCGCGCACCTGCTGCACCATCTCCAAACCGAGCGTTGAGCCAGAGTGAGCGCCCGCAAACGAAGTCGTCGGAGTCGGGCGAGTGGCAGCCGCACCGCCGTTGCCGTTGCTGACAGGAGCAGGCAGGGGAACCGAAGCAAACTCCGAAGCGGACCAATTGCGCGCCGTGGCATTGGCTGCGGTTTCTGCCAGACGGGTCTGGTCATCGCGGCGGGTTTCGCTGTATTCCTTGCCGAGATATTCTCGCCCCAATCGCATCTGTTCAATGCGCCGCTGCTCTGCCACCATCTGGTTGCCCAGTTCGATTAAATGCGGCAGGCTGAAGTCGGGTTTGCGAAACTCTGGGGGGCGATCGTTGCTGTTGACAACGCGCTGCGAAATGCGCTCAATGCCGACTTCGTGAATTAGCTGCTGCACCTGCTCGTCATACAGGCGTGACCGCAGTGCCCCAAAAAAGTCGATCGCCTGATTCGAGAACGCATCCACCAGTTGCTCAATCTCCAGGCGAGGAATGCCATCTGCCTGAAAGATGCCGCCAACAATGCCGATGCGATCGTCGCGATCGGGTTCCCAGTAAAACTTTTCCATCCGCCCATCGCGGATCAAGGGCGCGTAAAGCGTCGAGAAATCGTTGCCGGTAACGACGATCGGGACGCGATGCAGCAGTGTTACATCATAGCTGCCCGGAAGCTGAACGTTTGTGGGATTGTCGGCAATGTTCATCAGCGTGCCGTTCACCAACTGCGTGTTGACGGTGTACTGCGTCGTGGCATCAAACCGTCCTGCGCCCGCGTCCAAATCGTTGATCATCAGCACCACCATTTTGCCTCGGACGCGAATCAGCTCAGCCGCTTCCCGGTAGCGCAAGCGAATCAGCCGCGCCGGATCGCCCGCATCCGGGCTTTCTAGCTCTCCGGCAGACATATGCACGACCTCAATGCCCATGCGATCGAACACCAGCTCACACTGAAAGGATTTGCCTTCGCCTTTGCGCCCGTGAATTCCCAGAATCAGCGGCACGCGCACGTTTGGCAGGTCAAGAAAATTCTTGGTGATATGAACGGCAAGTTTGTTGAGAAATCGGGGAGAAATGTAATAGCTCATGAGGCTAAGTATTGTAGTATTGATGTTCGTGAACTACCCCGCCCACAAGGGGACGGGGCTTCCCAACTCAACAGCAACCGCCTCTACGGATGACTTACGCCCCCGCTTTGGTCTTACATTGCCTCCCTGGGCAGTAGCGCTGGTTCCCAACGCTAATATTCGTAAGCCCTCATCTCTAATGTTGATAGCTGCATTCACGTTCCTGTCGTGCTTAGTTTGGCAGTTAGGACATTCCCAACTGCGAACATCAAGAGGCAGGCTATCAACCTGAGTGAGGCATACATGACAAGTCTTACTGGACGGGAAGAATCGACCAATTTCAAGGTAGGTCTTTCCATCTTTTTCAGCCTTGTACTTTAACTGTCTGGTGAATTCCGACCATCCACAATCGCTTATAGCTTTCGCTAGATTGTGGTTCTTCACCATGTTTTTGACTGCCAGGTTCTCGACAATGACGACTTGGTTTTCGTTCACCAATTTGCGCGAGAGTTTGTGCTGGAAGTCTTTGCGAGTATTAGCAATCCGCTCATGCACTTGCGCTACGATGCGTCTTGCTTTGGCTCTACGCTTTGATCCTTTCTGCTTGCGAGATAGCTTTTGTTGCTTACGTTTCAGATTCTTTTCTCGTTTTTTAAGCGGTTTAGGGTTGTCAAACTTAGAGCCATCAGACGTAATCGCAAAATGGGTCAATCCTACATCAACCCCAATTGCTTTACCCTGACCGCTTATCTCAGGCTCCGGCAACCCATCGTCAAAAAGCAGAGAAGCATAGTATTTGCCCGTCTTGCTCATGGTGACGGTAACGGTTTTCAGATTGCCATCAAAAATGCGATGGATCTTTGCTTTGACTTCACCGATCTTAGGTAGTTTAATTGCTCCATCCAATCGTTTGACGTGCTGTGGATAGTGAATTGACTGCTTGCCATGCTTGCTTTTGAAGTTCGGGTATTGAGCCCGCCCTTCAAAGAAGTTGATGAATGCCTGAGATAGATTCAACGACACCGATTGAAGGACCTGAGAATAGCATTCAGCCAACCAGGGAAACTCTTTCTTGAGGTTTGGTAAGCGATCGTTATATCCCTGTCGTGACAGTCCCTTCCCTGTAGCTTTGTATGTTTCGTTGTTCAAGTTCAGAGCATAGTTCCACCACCACCTGGCGCAGCCAAACGCCTTTGATAAGGCTACCTGCTGCTCAAAAGTTGGGTAGATTCTGACCTTTACAACATTTCTCATGTCCTGAGTTTAGCACAAAAAAGATTGATGGTAAGCCTGATGGATTATTGTCAATCTGCGCGGCATCGAACTGCTTGATTGACTTGCCTCTCATCCCCACCCACGAGGGGATGGGGAGTTCCCGGCAATCTTGTTAAAACTTTGGAAGACGGCGATGCGGCAAAAGCTGAATGTCGCGATGGTAGGCGTGATTTGGGAAGATCGTTAATCTTATCCCAAAATTGTTTAACCTGAACATTTATTCCCTGTCAGCACCACACTGCTTGTCTGCCGATGAGCAGAACTGTGCGGCACTTGATCTCACCGCTGTGTTTAAGCGTATGGGATCTTGTAAAATGCCGATCGCCCGCTACCAAATTCGAGCAGTTGATGAAGCCGCTGTAATGGCTGAGGAACAATCGTTTGAGAAAGAGTCTCCTCAACTGTCTCCAGCCACAGTGAAAGGGTAGCAATCTTTGGGTTGGCGCTCAATATACGATTGCAAAACAATAGGATGAGCATTGCCCATCCTATTGTTTAGAGTTGATTTGTGATTGAGCGCTTAGTAGCGGTAGCTGCTGCCGCTGTTAGGTTTGTGAACGATGAAGCTGAGCACCTGGCACTGCTTGATGTTGTCAAAGCCGACGACGCGGATGTAGCAATCGCGGAACGTATTGCGGCATTCGTTGACTTCGCTCAGCACTTCTTGCACGCCCCCTGCGTTAAACAGCGGCAGCTTCCACATCGTCCAGAAGTACTCGGTTGGCTCAGAAGTTTCGTTAAATTCTACAGCGGGAATGTAGCCCTGATCGAGGATGTATTGAATCTGCCGGGCGATCTGCTGATCATTGAGCGGCGGCAGATAAGACAGCGTTTCGTAGCGGCGTTCTTTACGGAGCGTTTGCATGGTTTTTGATGGGTTGAATTAAGGGTCAGTAGAATCAGTCGGAAGGCTGTCATCAGGATGAGAATCGCCCGATGGTTCAGTCGGCAGTGGCTCGGCTGTGCTGATAAGCGTCACTCGCTCAAGATATTGACGGCGGTGCTCCATGTTTGCCTGGTCGATGCCAGCGCGAACCATTTCTGGCAGGAAATCAACAATCTCTTGCGCGAGATGCGATCGTACTGTCATGATTCGCAGGGCAAGCCCCTGGTCTGCCTGCATCAGCGCTTGCAGATAGGCTTCTCCATCCTGGATCTTGTCTTGAGAAGAGAACCGACTCAACCAGATCGCCTGGGGCGGATTTGTTTCGCTCAGTTGAGCCACAACCACCCGCACTGCCCGATAGGTTAGATAGCTCGTCACCGTCTTGGCGGTGTCCTTCGCAATTTGCGTGAGATCCATCGGCGATACCTGCTGAAAGGATGAATGCTGAGGAATGAAAGGACAAAGGAGAGAAAACTCATCCTTCATCCTTCATCCTTCATCCTTTGCGTCAGACGGTATCAACCGCTTCAAACTCAAACTTGATTTCCTTCCACAGTTCGCAAGCCGCAGCCAGCTCTGGCGACCACTTCGCCGCTTCGCGGATCACATCGTTGCCTTCGCGCGCCAGGTTGCGACCTTCGTTGCGCGCTTGAATGCAAGCTTCGAGCGCGACGCGGTTTGCTGTCGCGCCGGGTGCATTGCCCCACGGGTGTCCCAGCGTACCACCACCGAATTGCAGCACCGAGTCATCGCCAAAGATTTCTACGAGCGCAGGCATGTGCCAGACGTGAATACCGCCGGAAGCCACTGCCATCACACCGGGCATTGAAGCCCAGTCTTGCGTGAAGTAGATGCCGCGAGACGGGTCTTTTTCAACGTAGTTTTCGCGCAGCAGATCGACGAAGCCCATCGTGATGCCCCGTTCGCCTTCGAGCTTACCGACCACCGTGCCGGTGTGAATGTGGTCACCGCCCGAC
>Ga0224723_1000217_pt1 | contig 39836 bp, 42 predicted proteins | sample Balambano_FR2_Me_FD_161647 | JGI IMG/M metagenome (GOLD analysis project Ga0224723, IMG submission 161647) | Freshwater sediment microbial communities from Lake Towuti, South Sulawesi, Indonesia - Balambano_FR2_MetaG | ecosystem: Environmental > Aquatic > Freshwater > Lake > Sediment | place... | reverse complement strand
GCCCCTAGCCCCCGACCTGATCGTGCTTACCGGCCCTAACGCCAGCGGCAAAAGCTGCTATTTACGTCAGGTTGGCTTAATTCAGCTAATGGCGCAGGTGGGGAGCTTTGTGCCTGCTGAGGCGGCAACGTTGGCGGTGTGCGATCGCATTTTCACCCGAGTCGGCGCAGTAGACGACCTGGCAACCGGACAGTCTACCTTTATGGTTGAGATGAACGAAACTGCCAATATTCTTAACCACGCTACACCAAAATCTCTGGTGCTGCTGGATGAAATTGGTCGCGGTACTGCCACCTTTGATGGACTCTCGATCGCTTGGGCCGTTGCAGAACACTTGGCAACCGAAATTAGCGCCCGCACTATTTTTGCGACTCACTACCACGAGCTAAATGAGCTAGCGTCTATTTTGTCCAATGTCTCTAACTACCAGGTGATGGTGAAAGAACTGCCTGACCAGATCATATTTTTGCATCAGGTGCGCCCTGGTGGAGCCGATCGCTCCTATGGCATTGAGGCAGGACGCTTAGCCGGATTACCCGTCAGTGTAATTCAGCGGGCACGACAGGTAATGGGGCAGATCGAAAAGCACTCCCACATCGCGGTTGGGTTACGCAAAGGAAATTCTTCTAGTAACGCTGTTCAAGAAAAGAACGGTAAAAGTAAAAGAGTTTCTGAAAAAGCAGCAGATTTAGCTCAATTAGACATTTTTAATCCACTCTAATCTACAACTTTGAGCCGCCCGGTTCGTAGCCCATCAAAGACGCGATTCACCTGGGTTTGTTCAGCAGGAGTCAAAATCCGCTTGGAAAGCAGCACTGACATAAACCTCTCCTGGTCGGCACGGCTAATTTGACGGGCAGCTAACATTTGCTCTACGATTTGCTCAACGGATGCATCCAACACATTTGTTCTAACTTGCATCGCAACCTCAGTCTTTATGCTCTAAGATTCTGATTTACGGAAGATTTACAGAATCTTTAAATCTATTTGAGTTGATCCTGCCATACCTGACAGATATTGCAATCCGAAGATACACGAGGGGTATCTGGATTTGCTCATGTCCTAGCGCGATAGGCTGAGAGAAGGGCACTTATTTCTGATAGCCCTTTTAGCTAAATTAGCGATCGCTCGGTTCCAGTTGCTTCAATCGATTCTGCAAATCGACCTCATTTCCAGCGATAACCTCTAGATTTGTCACTCGTTCCTCTAAAGTTCGGGTGATGGTTGAATTTTCAGTAGAATCTCGATTTCCATGTCGCCAAACTGCAACTGTGCCAACACTTGCTCCTGTGATTACCCCTAACGGCAGAATTAAGCTGCCTCGCGTCAGCGCAACCAGGGGAATGCAAAGCGCCAACATTCCCGTTGCAAATCCCCAAATTAGCCCAGTTGCTACAACCTGCTGCGTCTTCCCGTTTTGCTGCACCACTTTTCCCCTTACAAACGAGCAATTCTAATGAGTTTGGTTTCAAATTGAGTTACTAAAACCGTAACCTCTGCTCAATTTTCTTGCACTGCTGCCATTGTGGATGAGTAGGTCTATTTGCGTGGGAGGAGTCTAACATGAATCAGCAATGGTTTAGCCGTCCTTTGATGACTTTAATTGGCAGCATAATTCTTTTAAGTTTAACCACTGGGACAGCAGTTAAGGTTGGAGGACAGGCGATTGCCCAATCCCCCTCACTCTCTTCACCGCCCTCCATGAATCGAACTGAAAGATCAGGCATAGATGCAAGATTGGTTGAAGCCAACACTCACTTTGGCTTCAAGCTATTCTCCCAAATTCTTGAGCAGAATGGGCAACCAGCGAATTTGATGGTTTCACCGACTAGTGTGGCGATCGCCCTCACCATGACTTACAACGGAGCCAGCGGCACCACTCAGCAGGCAATGGCAGAGGCGCTAGAGCTAGAGGGGATGAGCCTGGAAGAAATCAATCAAGCGAATGCGGCTCTAGAGTTGGCGCTGGAGAATGCTGACCCGGATGTGCAGTTAGCGATCGCCAACTCACTTTGGGGCAGAGAAGGTGTCTCATTCAATTCAGACTTTTTGCAGCAAAATCGTGACTTTTATAGCGCTGAAATTGCCAGCCTGGATTTTAGTGATCCTGGTGCGATCGCCACCATTAACGATTGGGTAAATCGCAACACTCAAGCCAAAATCCCTGAAATTATTCAGGAAATAAATCCGGCTGTTGTTCTGTTTTTAATCAACGCAACTTACTTTAAAGGCAATTGGACAACGCCCTTCAACCCCGAACAAACAAGGGACCTGCCCTTCAAATTGCTGGACGGCACTGCAAAGCAGCACCCTTTGATGTATCGGCGCGGTACCTATGCCTACCTCGAAACTGACCAGTTTCAAGCAGCGAGTCTGCCCTATGGTGAGTCCGAACGGCTCAGTATGTATGTTTTTCTACCGAGTGAAAATTCCAGCCTGGGTGCCTTTCAGCAAAGCCTCACGCCCGAAAACTGGGCAGCCTGGATGAGTCAGTTTGGTAGACGAGAAGGAGGAATCAGCCTTCCTCGATTCAAGTTAGAGTATGAAACTCAACTCAACGAGGCTTTAGAAGCGCTGGGTATGGCTGTTGCCTTTGATGCTGGTCAAGCCGACTTTTCAGATATGAGTGACGAGCCGCTAGCAATCAGCCAGGTGCAGCATAAAACATTCATTGAGGTGAATGAGGAAGGAACCGAAGCCGCCGCAGTCACTTCGGTAGAGATCCAGAGAACCTCCGTTGCGATAACGCCTCCGTTTCAAATGACAGTCGATCGCCCCTTCTTCTACGCAATTCGCGATAACCAGACGGGGACAGTATTGTTTATGGGAACGGTCGTGGAGCCAGAGTAGAAAGGGCTAGAGTTAGAATAAAGGCAGAGAGACTGCTGTAATTGTGGTGTGGGCATCTTGCCCGCACACTTCTGGTTGAATTAGCGAGAGCATACAGCATTCTAACTTTCCGTAATTCCATCCTCTGCCAGGGTAGTTATCTTCCATGAAACGTGCCAACCCGTTTGTCAATAAGGATCTCAGGCGCATTCAGACATTCATTTACCTGATTCCGGTGGTTGGCTTTTTCCCAGCGCTGTGGACGCTCTATCAACGACAAGGCAGCCGTGAGCAGCGGGCCGTAAGTCGGCTAGCTGTAACCCTGGCAACGGGCTGGTTATTCGGCTACCTGCTGCTAGGAGCGGGTGCATCCGCCGCTCAAGCAGGGGCACTGCCGCTGTTGATTACTAGCAGCTTGCTAACCTCTGGCTATTTTTTGGTAAATCTCTGGCTGATGGTGCGCCTGTGGCAGCGTAAAGCAATATGGCTGCCAGGAGTAAGTCAGGTCGGCGATCGCCTACCGTAAGCTAGCCTCTCTAGCGCTTTTGGCAAAAACGCTGCTACCATGCTGCTGATAGACAGAAGAATCTCTCAAATCAGTCCTTTATTGCCGATAAAGTGGTAAATTTTCTTGCAAAAGCCTGATTTGCAGCCCATTTCCTGGTTAACCTATCTCAGAACTGTACCCGTGAGAATTAGGTTGAGCCTATAGATCTAGTACGTGTCGAGGAAGTTTGTGTCAACTCCAAAAGCCCATCACTCTCGTTCGCCGCAACCCCAAATCCCTAAACGGAAACCTGCCAGACGTTGGCTGTGGCTAACGATGGGTCTGGGTGGGGTGGCGATCGCCTCAGCAACCGCAGGGGCTATGTTAGCGGTATCTCTTGCCAGTACCCCTTTGCTGCAAAGTGATCTTACAGCCGAAGAAGCAGACGTGTTTGACCAGGGCGATCGCATCTCCACTGGCATGAACTTTCGCCTGCCCCAACTCACCCGCCCCGTCAACATTCTGGTGTTAGGGCTAAAAGTCCTAAGCTCCGATATCGAGAACCCTCCTGAAGAGTCGTTAGATCTGGGCTATCACTCGCTGGTCAACTCCTTCGAGGGACTGTCAGATACCATGCTGCTGCTGCGATTTAACCCCGAAACTGAACAGCTAGTGATGCTTTCTCTGCCGCGTGATACCCGCACCTATGTAGATGGGTTAGGTGAAACCAAGCTCAACGCAGCCAATGCATACGGCGGCCCGGCTCTAGCCGCCGAATCAGTCAGCGACCTCCTGGGTGGGGTCAGCGTTGATCGCTACGTTCGCATCAACGTTCAAGGTGTAGAAAAATTAATTGATGCTCTGGGCGGAGTCACGGTGTATGTCCCGCAAGACATGAAGTACACCGATGAAAGCCAGCACCTTTACATTGACCTGAAACAAGGTGAGCAACATCTTGATGGTGAGCAAGCATTGCAGTTTCTGCGCTTTCGCTATGACGAAAAAGGGGACATTGGGCGGGTACAGCGGCAGCAGTCTCTCATCCGAGCGATGCAAGAGCAAGCCCTGAGTCCGGCAACGCTAACCCGCCTACCGCAAATTCTTTCAGTAGTTCAGTCTTATGTAGATACCAACTTGTCTGTCGAAGAGTTAGTGGCGCTGATGGGGTTTGCGGCTCAGAGCGATCGCTCAAATGTGCAGATGCTGATGCTGCCCGGAGACTTCAGTAACTTTGAAGATTACTACGACGCTAGCTACTGGCTACCCAACTTTGACCAAATTGACGAAGTGGTGAGCCAATATTTTGGCAACGGGACAACCTATAGCCGTGACTATGAGCTTGATCCGGGTTACTTAAGAATTGCGATTCAAGACAGCACTGAAGACCCAGAGGCAGTGGATAACCTGGTTGATGCTCTCTATGACGCAGGCTACAGCAATGTCTACATTGACACTGACTGGAGCGAACCGCTCAGTGAAACTCGCATCATTGCCCAACAGGGAGAGGTGGAAGGCGCTGAAGCAATTCAGCAAGTGCTGGGTTTGGGTGAAGTGAGAATTGAGAGTACGGGCAGCTTGCAGTCTGATGTAACGATTCAGCTAGGCAGCGATTGGCAGCAATGGCAGTAGATAAGCCATAAAACAGCTACAGAAACCGTAATATGCAACTTCTTCCAGTTTTCTGTGAAATGAGGCTCTTGCCCGTCTAAATCAACGTCTAAACACCTGAAACCTGTGACGAAATCCACTCCTGCAATATTGGATTAACCAATTCAGGCGCTTCATCTTGCGGACAGTGCCCAACCCCTTCCAGTAGAATAAACTTTTGAACCGCAGGAAAGTTTGCCAAATTGCGCCCCAAATCGATTGGCTCCCAGGGATCTTGAGTGCCCCAGAGCAGAATTGCAGGACAGGGCAGCACTTCTAGCAGGTCTTCGGGCAACGGCCCTTGAGAATATCGGGTAAATGCCAGAAACACATCAGCCGCACCCGGATCAGCCGCTGGAGCCATCAGCATATCAACCAGTTCGTCGGTTACAGTTTCAGAGCGAATGTAAGCCTGTAGCAAGATTTTGCGGACGGTGTTGGGACGAGCAATCAGTTTGAAGAAATTGTGCCCCAGCCAGCGAACCGCTAAGATCCTTTGCAGCAGAGGGGCACCCATGCGCCGATACCAGGGCAAGGTAGCGCGACGGCGATCGTGCAGCAATCGTAGAGAGCAGTTGAGCATGGCGATCGCCAACACCGAGTCCGGATAGTCAACGGCAGTTTGCATCGCTACAATGCAGCCGATTGAATTTCCAATCAGGTAAGCGGGAGTGCCCACAACTTCTTGGCAAAAATCAGCAACCTGCTGGGCCCAGGTTTCAAAGGTGTACTCGATTTCGGTAAAAGGAGTAGGTTTAGCAGAACCGCCAAAGCCAATCAGGTCGATCGCATAAACACGACAGCTTTTTGCTAAATCGGGAATGTTTTTGCGCCAGTGCTGCCAGGATGCCCCAAAGCCATGAATCAGCACGACCGCTGGCCCGGCTTCTCCTTCAGCCTGATAGCAAATAGGGAATCCCTTCCACATCCAGGTTTGGGAAGGCGGAAGGGAGCTAACAGAAGCATCTGGGAGGTTAGAAGTTAGAGGCATCGCAGCGCACGGATAAATGGGTTATTACAAATCTTTACCTTTCTTTATTGTGCCAACTAATTTCAGAAAGGGCTTGATCAGAGCTTAGAACTTACGCACTCCCCCTGTGGAACAAGGGGCTTAAGCCCCTTGTCTACGTGGCAATTGCCAACTTGCGTCATTACCAAGCTCCAGCTTGGTAATGACGGACTGGAAGCCCCAGCTTCCTCCGCTAGCAAGGAATGGCTCAATTGCAGTAGCCCGTAGGACTCGTCCCCTTCAGTCAAGGAAGCAGGAGCTTCCCCGACTGCATTGCCAAGCTGGAGCTTGGCAACGAGTTTTTAACCCCATATAAATAAAAATTAGAGCGCAGAAGCATTGCTTCTACGCTCGAACCTGTCTGTGTCAAATCGTCTGTCTCAAAAAGGTCATGGATTTGGATTTTTAGCCAAAACGACCGCTTACATAATCCTGGGTTGCTTGCTCAACGGGATTGTTAAAGATGGTTTGGGTCGGTGCATATTCCACCAGATAGCCCTGCTTACCGCCTTTCTCAGTTGCCTGAGCGTTGTAGAAGGCAGTCATGTCAGAGACACGAGAGGCTTGCTGCATATTGTGAGTCACAATCACGATGGTGAATTGTTCTTTTAGCTCATGCATCAAATCCTCAATCCGCAAGGTAGAAATGGGGTCAAGCGCAGAGCAGGGTTCGTCCATGAGCAGCACTTCGGGTTCAATGGCGATCGCCCGGGCAATGCAAAGACGCTGCTGCTGACCGCCAGAGATTGATAGACCGCTTTCCTTCAGCTTGTCTTTGACTTCTTCCCAGAGAGCAGCCTTACGGAGCGATCGCTCCACTAGCTCATCCATATCGCCTTTGTAGCCATTAATCCGCGCCCCAAACGCGATGTTTTCATAGATCGACTTGGGGAAAGGATTTGGCTTTTGAAAAACCATCCCGATGCGGCGGCGCAGTTCTGTAGCATCCACGCTCTTATCGTAAAGGTCAACCCCACGGTACTGGATCGTGCCTTCAACGTGAGCGCCTGGAATCAAATCATTGAGGCGGTTAAAGCAACGCAGAACCGTACTTTTACCGCAGCCTGATGGGCCAATGAAGGCAGTAATTCTGCGCTCAGGAATATCTAGAGTGACGTTGCTGACCGCCAGAAAAGAACCGTAATAGTAATTAGCTTGATCGACGTGAAACGCCGTGCCAGTGCCAACGGCTGTAGAAGGGTTAGTCTGCATGAAAAATTGACCTTTTCATTTCAAATAAACAAGACCGGCGAAAATCCCAACACGCACCCAGATTAAAACTTTCCAGTTTGGAATCGATTCCGCAGATAGATTGCCGTCGAGTTCATGGTTAGCAGTACCACCATCAAGACAATGATGCCAGCCGCCGCATTGGTATGAAAGTCTGCTTGGGGGCGACCCACCCAGTTATAAATCTGAATCGGCAGTGCGCTAAATCCACCTTCTCGAAAACGGGGGGTGTAAGGCACAAAAGTCTGCGCACCAATTACAATCAGCGGCGCAGTTTCACCTACTGCTCTAGACAATGCTAGGATCGTCCCCGTCAAAATGCCTGGAAACGCCTGGGGAAGCACGTGCTCTCTTACGGTTTGCCAACGGGTTGCGCCCAGCGCCATGCCTGCTTGCCGAATGCTGCTGGGCACTGCCCGCAAAGCTTCACGTGAAGCCACAATGATTACAGGTAAAATCAATAGCGCTAGCGTTAGCCCCGCAGAGAAGACCGTGCGCCCTCCAGTCAGCGGCAGCAAGATGCGGACAAACACCATCAAACCCAGCAGCCCATAGATGATCGATGGAACGGCGGCAAGGTTGCCAATGTTGACTTCGATTACTCTAGCGAGAGCATTGTCTTGAGAGAACTCTTCCAGGAAGATTGCCGCGCCAACGCCAATTGGAAACGCCGCAATAGCCGTAATCACAAGCAGCCAGATTGTCCCGATAAGCGGTGCTAGAACTCCGGCTCGTTCGGCGCTGCGAGAGGGAAAGCTGGTGAGAAACTGCCAACTTAGACGAGGTAGACCGTCAATCACCACATCAATTAGTAAAAATGCCAGCACAACCAGCGCTGCGATCGTGGCGATCCAGCTAGCAGTCTTGAAGATTTGATCAAGCCTATACCGCCCAGACAAGTCAGAACTGAAACGCTGCTCAACCGACTCATTGCGTAAAGGTGCATTTGGATCTGCGGTTGTCATTCGTACTTCTCCCGGAAACGACGAACAAACCAAAAACTGAAGAGGTTAAGCGCCATTGTGATGACGAATAGCGTCATACCGACAGCAAACAGAGTTCTATAAGAGAGAGAACCCGTTGGCGTGTCGCCTCCAGCAACTTGAACGATGAAGGAAGTCATCGTCTGGATCGGTACACGTGGGTCAAGGGTCAGACGAGGATTTTGTCCGGCGGCGACAGTTACGATCATCGTTTCGCCGACTGCCCGTGCTATGCCCAGGATGAAGGATGCCACAATACCCGACAGAGCAGCAGGCAACACAACGTTGGTAATCGTTTCTCGCTTGGTTGCTCCCAGCGCGTAGGAGCCTTGCCGAAGGCTTTGCGGTACGGCGTAGATCGCATCTTCACTCAAGGAGGCGATCGTCGGCAGAATAGCGATTCCTAGCACGATTCCGGCACTTAGACCATTAAAGGTTTGAAGTCCTGGAACGAGAAGCTTAAGAAAGGGTGTTACCAAAAACAGTGCAAAATAGCCAAATACGATGGTTGGAACCCCTGCCAAAATTTCTAGCGCAGGCTTTAGCCACCGACGCAGGCTGCGAGGCGCATATTCACTCAAGCAAACCGCCGATAGAAGGCCCAGAGGCATTGCTACGACCAGGGCAATGAAGGAAGTTAGCAGGGTGGCGCTAATCAGCACCATGATGCCGAACCGGGAATTGGTGAAGAGGGGTGTCCACTGGCGATCGGTAAGAAATTGGACAATTGATACTTCTCTAAAGAATCCAATTGTCTCAAAAATTAGGGTAAAGATAATGCCAGCCGTAACCAGGATCGAAAGGAAACCGAAGGCCCCAAACACAATTTTTGCGATCAGCTCTACCGACTTGCTGAGCTGTCGGTTAGGCTGCCACAGTCCACTGTCTTGATTGGGTGCCGGGGAGGATGGGCTAGTAGTCATAGTTGGCAGATCGGAAGGGCAGGGCAGCAGTCTAGGTATTTTGCAGGACTGGAGCAGAAAGACGAATTGGGGGCGATCGCACCCCTTTCAAAGAGATGCGATCGCCCTTCAGCTAAACTACTGAGCTAACAGTTCTGCTGCAGATGCCCCTTCAGGCGCATCTGCAAAAACAGAACCCGATGTGCGGTTCTCTGCACGAGCTTGCACCAATGGGTAAAGCTCATCCCCTAGAGAAACGTAGCCAACTTCTTCAACAAGGGTAGCATTTGCCTGATCGAGGTAGAATTCAACGAAAGCCTGCACTTGAGGCTCATCAAGCGCAGCGGTATTGACATAGATGAACAAAGGACGCGCGAAAGGAGTGTAGGAGCCGTCTAAAACCGTCTCAGCACTGGGTTCAACGCAACCGTTGCCGCTATCGACTTGAACTGCCTTCAGCGTGTCTGAGTTCTCTTCATAGTAGGCATAGCCAAAGTAACCTAGAGCATTTGGATCGCCTACAACACCCTGAACAACCACGTTATCGTCTTCACTGGAAGTGTAGTCGCCTCGGCTTGCACCTTCTTCACCGCCTACGACTTCGGTGAAGTAGTCAAAAGTACCGGAGTCAGTTCCAGGACCGTAGAGCGCTAGAGGTGCATCAGGAAATTCAGGATTAACCTGATTCCAGTTCGTAACCTGTCCTTGAGCTTCTGGTGCCCACATGGTGCCGAGTTCTTCAATGGTCAAGCACTCTGCAAAGTCATTTTCCTGGTTAACGACAACCGTGATCGCGTCTTGAGCGATCGGAAGCTCAACGAATTCAATACCAGCTTCTTCACAAGCTGCAATCTCGTCTGCTTCGATGATCCGAGATGCGTTAGAGACTTGGGTTTCACCCCGGCAGAACTTTTCAAAACCGCCACCAGTACCAGAAGTACCAACGGTAACTTGAACGCCAGGATTTGCAGCCATAAATTCTTCTGCCATCGCTTCAGAGATAGGGAAAACGGTGCTGGAACCGTCAACAGCGATGGTGCCACTCAGATCGCCACTGCCTTCGGCCGGCGCTTCCGCAGTGTCGCCTTCGGGTGCTTCGGTGGAGGTATCGGTGCCACCACCTGCACAAGCGGACACAACAAAAGTTAGAGCGATTGAAGCGGCTAGATATGCAAAACGCTTTGAACGAAGTTGAAACAGCATGATCTTTGGGTGTTGTAAATCTGTTGGGCAAACGCCTGCATCCTACCGTTTAAGTGTAAAGGTAAGGTTAAGCAAACTTGTCTTCTGGAATACTTGAGCCGCGATTCTGTAATCCGATATACGTTTGAGGCGGAATGATTACCGCTAATAGAGATTTTTAGGCTAAGTTGAAAGGAATGTTAATTTTGTTTAAATCTGTTTGTTTCTAAGTACCAAAAGTCACTTTTGGATCACATTCGCTATGTCTTACTACGTAATTTATGACGGCAACTGTAACCTTTGCTCTACGCTAGTGCAACTGCTCGAAAAGCTAGATCAGGGCAATCAATTTCGCTATGCGCCAATGCAAGACCAGGAAACGCTGGAGCAGTTTGGCATTGCCTCTCTAGATTGTGAAAAGGGGATGATTTTAATTAACGCTGAACACCTTGAGCAGCGGTGGCAGGGCAGCGACGCGGCTGAGGAGATTGGGCGCTTACTGCCGTTGGGCGATGTATTTGTGAATGCGTATCGGGCAATGCCAGGAGTGAAGTGGGGGGGCGATCGCCTCTACGCTCAAGTCCGCGATAACCGCTACGTCTGGTTTGGCAAACGCTCTAACCTGTACGAATCCACGTATCCAATCTGTGAAGGAGGGTGTGGGGAAGGGATGAGGGATGAAGGATGAAAGAACGCTTCATCCCTCATCCCTCATCCTTCACCTCTCATCCCTTTAAACCTGGCCAAAGCGACCACTCACGTAGTTCCTCGTATCTTCTTCCTGGGGGCTGTTGAAAATACGGCTCGTCTCGTTGTATTCGACCAGGTAGCCAAATCGCTTGCCGTTTTCAGCCGCTTTTGCGTTAAAGAAGGCGGTCATGTCTGATACGCGAGAGGCTTGCTGCATATTGTAAGTGACAATGAGAATGGCGTATTGCTGCTTCAGGTCATGGATCAATATGAAGGGCTGAATTGTAAACTCTGTGTAAATTCCTGAGATCTGGCTCCAGCGAGATGTAATTGTTGACGACAATCTGATACAAAGTGGTAGGTAGCTGGTACAGCAGCTTGGTAGCGCAGACAACTTCGGTTTGCCGACGTTTTCGCCTACTTGATAGCCCATTAAGGTTAAGCGCAAAGAAATCTCCGGACGCTGTAATCCTTGCAGAGTAACTGGATAAAGACTTTACTTCACTAAAGTTTGTCAGAGGTTCAGGCAAAGATTCTGATTCGTCTGAGCCAGTCTGCCGTGGCTAGATCGTTTTACTGATACTCATTCAAGTCTAGGCAGAAGTCCGTCCCAACATTAAACCCTGGATGTTTGGATGATTAATTCGATTTACGAAACCCAAGACCGTTCGTTCACCTTGCCCTCAAGTAGCGTTGCTCAAGATCGTATTTTGGCTGCGATTGACGTTGGAACGAATTCAATCCACATGGTTGTAGTACAAATTCAGCCTGCGATTCCTGCATTTACGATCATTGCTAAGGAGAAGACAACCGTGCGATTGGGCGATCGCGACAGAGACACAGGCAAGCTAACCTCTCAGGCAATGGCGCGGGCAATAGACGCACTCAAGCGCTGCAAGGAAATTGCCCAAAGCCTCAACGCTGAAGACATTGTGGCGGTTGCCACTAGCGCCGTCCGCGAGGCCCCCAACGGTCCTGCTTTTCTACAGCAGATTGAGACAGAACTGCGGCTGATAGTCAACCTGATTTCAGGTCAAGAAGAGGCTCGGCGGATTTACCTGGGTGTGCTGTCAGGCATGGAGTTTGGCAATCAGCCCCACATTATTATTGACATTGGCGGCGGCTCCACTGAGCTAGTGCTGGGCGATAGCCATGAGCCTCGTACCCTCAGCAGCACTAAGGTTGGAGCAGTACGGCTAACGGCTGATTTTATTAACACTGACCCAATTAGCAACAGCGAATTCAACTACCTGCAAGCCTTTGTCCGAGGAATGCTCGAGCGATCGGTCGAAGAAGTGCAGGCGCACCTGAAAACAGGCGAACTGCCCCGATTAGTTGGTACCTCTGGCACGATTGAATCTTTAGCGATAATCCATGCCCGTGAGAAGCTGGGGGTTATTCCCGCACCACTGAATGGTTATCAGTTCAGCCTGAAAGACCTGCGAGACATCGTAAATCAGTTGCGTAAGCTTAGCTACGAGGAAAGGTTAAACGTTCCTGGAATGTCAGATCGTCGCGCCGAAATCATTGTGGCTGGTGCAGTCATTTTGCAGGAAGCGATGACCCTGTTGGGCATGGAGACGGTTACTATTTGTGAGCGATCGCTCCGTGAAGGGGTCGTCGTTGATTGGATGCTCACTCACGGGCTGATCGAAGATCGTCTCCGCTTTCAAAGCTCTGTACGTCAGCGCAGCGTTGTCAAAATTGCCCGTAAATATGGGGTCAACCTGGAGCATAGCGAACGAGTTGCTCGATTTGCACTTACCCTATTTGACCAAACCCAGGCCACGTTACACGACTGGAGTACAGAAGAGCGAGAATTGCTGTGGGCGGCCGCCATGCTGCACAACTGCGGCCACTTCGTTAACCACTCCTCCCACCACAAACATTCCTACTATCTGATTCGGCAGGGAGACTTGCTGGGCTACACCGAAACTGAAATCGAAACCATTGCCAATTTGGCTCGCTACCATCGCAAAAGCTGTCCTAAAAAGAAGCACGAGAATTATCGCAACCTCACGAGCAAGCGCCATCGCCGCATTGTCGAACAGCTGAGTCCCTTGTTGCGTCTAGCTGTTGCGCTCGATCGCCGTCAAATAGGCGCAGTTCGACAAATTACCTCTCAATACAATCCTGAGCAGCGTCAACTGCACCTGCTGCTCCAGGCAACCCGACCTGAGGACGACTGTGCCCTCGAACTGTGGAGCCTGGGCTACAAAAAAGATTGCTTTGAGTCTGAATTTAACCTCAGACTCATTCCTGCACTAGAGCAGCCTCAGTTGTTAAATGCTTCATCTTAGAGCGCGAAACTCTAAGCTGCTTCACAGCCACCGTTGAGTCGAGCATCGAGGTAGAGATAAAGCCCTTCACTTGCCTCGAAATATACAGTAATCCAATCCCGGTTTTGTTCTGCAACAACAATTTCTGCCCGGTATTGGGGAGTAATCAAAAAATTTAGCCAATCAGCAATTTGTGACGATGGTACATCGAGCTTACCCAAACGACAGCCATCAACTGTTTCAACCGAAAACTGAAGTGGAGAGTGCATCGTAAGTATCCTATCTGACGAGGAGATTAGTACGCTTGTACTTCAGCTTTATTATTTCCCAAGTCGTCGAGTTGTGCAAGTCCAATGGCTAGCGGCACCCTTCTCCATCCTGGGAATGAGTTGACAATCTTCTAAAAAATCGTAACAATAGATACAGAAATAAATCGTTCATCTCCTACCGTTTTTGATTTATCGCTTAAAACTTTGCTCTAAGGCAGTTTTAAGCGGAGGGTTTCCTAGAACGCAAGTGTTTCCTGGAGACTGAGTTGAAAAATCTAGAGCAAAAAGGAAATCTGCTTAACTAAGGGAGACGGAATTAGGGAGAGATCCCGAAGGAACGCACATCACTGCTTAAACTTCCTTCAAATCTAAAAAGGGTGAAAATTATGGAATTGCATTATCGTGGTGCTACTTACGAACCTGCCGAAGCCCCCGTTGAGATGATTCAGGGTGAGGTTATTGGTCAATATCGGGGTGCTGCTTTGAGGAGACAACAGCCTCGGCGCATTGTTGTCCCTCAACCATCCTTGCGCGTAAAGTATCGGGGTGCTTGGGCGGAATAACTCTGCCTTTGGCGTGGACAAGCGTTGGAAAAGGGTGAGAACACTGTAAAGGAGGTAGTTTATCTACCTCCTTTTTTTGCATTAAGATATATGCGTAGCACTGTGTAGCGCCGCTTTTATAGAAGTCGCAAATGCCCATGCCACTGGTATCTTGAAAAAAGTTATCCATTGCAGGTCAATCAACTTACGATTCAAGTAAATTTGAGGATAAACCTGGATGGATAGCAATACTGCCTATATTTTGAAAGTGTTTCTTGTTTCGAGTGGTTTAGCTGTGGCAATCAAGTATGCTGCACCCCATTTGTTTATTTCAGCAAGTACAGGAATTGCTTTAGCTTCAGTCTGTTTGCCTAGCGTTATCGTGGCGATCGCATTAGGATGGCGGGCGAGAGAGCGGAAAAGCTAATGTTGTCTCGATTGCCAGCCTATTGTGATTGCCGTTGATCGAGAGCGATCGCCAAAATAATGCTCTATTGAGCCTCAGAAAGTAGAGCAAACCTCACTAGCGAACCTGCATATAAACCGCATCCGAGAGCGTCGGAATCTCCGCGTAGCGACCCATCACCGATTGAACAACCGAGTAGACGACTGCGGCAATCATGCCTAAAAAGATGACGTTAAAAATCGTTTCAACGATTAGTCCACTGCCCAACCCTGAGCCAAACAACCCTAAAATAAATCTGCACAAAACCAGGATGATGTCCAACAAAATTGCTTGCATTGCATTGAACCGGATGAAGTGGTTAATGCTTTCATTCCTCACTACAAGCAGGAACAGGGCAAAGAATACAATCAATCCACCAAATCCAAACAAAGCCCTATCTATGGTGCTGTAAACCAGCAAAATTGGAGTCAGCGGCAACAAGACTATTTCAAGCGCAGGAAACTGCCGAAAGAAATAGGTGCCGAAAGCTAACCCATCAACTAAGGGCAAGAGATAAGGCAAACAAGCGAAAAAGCGATCTTTGGGAGTAGTAGAGCCGCGCCAGGTCATGTTTTGCTCTCCTCAAGTTGGGGCTGTTTCTATAATTTCTACGTTAAAACCAGGATAGCGCAGTCGCCTACTCAACAAAAATCTGCCCATTCACTTACTCCAGTGAAGCGAGGAAGAATTACTCAATGTTGGCAATCCGAAATCCCATTTGACACTCAAATTGGTCAGGCTGATTGTCGGTTAGTTTGCCAAGAGAGCGACCGCACAAAAGCCGACCCTGCTGCCAGCGGGGCTGTCCGCCCTGACTAGCCATCAGGCAAGTTTGACAAACCTGATGGGGAGAAAGAAGCTGATTTTCCATCAAGATGACTATCATGAAGCACCTACCTTAAGCGGGTAAGCCTAGCCCACCTGACATTCATCTTAAGCCAATCCTTCAGGGGAATTGTCTAGAGCAATACATACTTTAATGAGTCCTTAATCAAGGATCTGGAAAGTTTTATCCGTGCTGGGAAGCGTTATGATCATTGACTCAGGACAAATTAACTAGCAAATGGTGAGCAGACAGAAATGGCTGTTCGTCAACCTTGCTACCTGTGAGTGAATCTGAACGCAACTGTGCTGAATTGTGGATTTGGGGGTTTGCTTGTGACTCAAGCTGTGGCTAAAACGACCGTTCAAACTAACTTAGATTTTCTAGAAAAAACCGATCCGGCTGTAGCTGGCTTGATTCAAAACGAACTCCAGCGCCAGCGCGATCACCTGGAGCTGATTGCCAGTGAGAATTTTACCTCTCCCTCGGTGCTGGCGGCTCAAGGTTCGGTGCTGACTAATAAGTACGCAGAAGGTTTGCCCCAAAAGCGCTACTACGGCGGCTGTGAGTTTGTTGACCAGATTGAGCAAATTGCGATCGATCGCGCAAAAGAGCTGTTTGGCGCAGCCCATGCCAACGTTCAGCCTCACTCTGGCGCACAGGCAAACTTTGCGGTTTTCCTGTCTCTGCTAGAGCCGGGTGACACAATCATGGGTATGGATTTGTCGCACGGAGGGCATTTGACACATGGTTCTCCGGTTAATGTGTCAGGAAAGTGGTTTAAGGTGCAACACTACGGCGTTAGCGCTGAAACAGAACAGCTTGACTATGACGAAGTGAGAGATCTGGCACTCAAGCATCGCCCCAAGCTGCTGATTTGTGGATATTCGGCTTATCCGCGAGTGATTCGATTTGACCAGTTTCGGGCGATCGCCGACGAAGTTGGAGCTTTACTCTTAGCAGACATCGCCCACATCGCTGGACTAGTCGCTACTGGACACCACCCTAGCCCACTTCCCTATTGCGATGTTGTCACCACTACGACTCACAAAACGCTACGTGGCCCGCGCGGTGGCTTGATTTTGACCCGTGATGCAGAACTGGGCAAAAAACTAGATAAAGCCGTTTTCCCAGGTTCCCAGGGCGGCCCGCTAGAACACGTGATTGCGGGGAAAGCGGTCGCCTTTGGTGAAGCCCTTCAACCCGAATTCAAAACCTATTCGGCTGAGGTGATTCGCAACGCTCAGGCAATGGCGGCTCAGTTTCAGCAGCGGGGCTTTAAGCTAGTTTCAGGCGGCACTGACAATCACTTGATTCTACTAGACTTGCGCTGCATCGGCATGACGGGCAAGCAGGCAGATCAGCTTGTGAGCGGAGTCAATATTACGGCAAACAAAAACACGGTGCCGTTTGACTCTGAGTCGCCTTTTGTCACCAGTGGCTTGCGGCTCGGTTCACCCGCAATGACAACTCGCGGCATGGGAACAGCAGAATTTACCGCGATCGCCAACATCATTGCCGATCGCCTGCTCAACCCAGAAGACGAGGCGATGGCTCAAAGCTGTCGGCAGCGAGTTGCAGAACTGTGCGATCGCTTCCCACTCTATCCTCATTTGAGCAAACTGCCCGCATAACTCGGCGGTCAGTGATCTAAGAAGTTAAGATCTGCGACTTTAAAAAGTCGCAGATCTGCGATGTTCGCTTTACGCAGCTTGAGCTTGAACACTCAAATTTCTGCGCCCAAATGCTTGCAAAGATTCAGATTCTTTGAGTGAATTCAATCTCTTCAATCCCAAGAAATTCTTGCAGCTTTTCCTGTTAATTAAGCTATTAGCCGTAAATCCAGGTAGATTCGCCTTCGATTTCAAGCGGATTGCGATCGCCTCACCCTGAATCAATTGAGGACATCAGCTCTAAACCATCAAAATCATCTTGCTCAAAGCCCTAGCAATGAGCCGACAGTTCATGTAGACTCTGCCTGAAACTCAATTTTGTCTGCACCCTATCTTATAGTTATCAGATGCCTCCTCAGTTATACCACCTGGCTGCGTTCCTGGTTTCGGCTGTGGTTGTTCTTCTTAGCACACCGATTGTCAAACAAATTGGACTCAAGAGCGGGCGCGTAGATATGCCAGGTGGACGCAAAGTTCACCAACGACCTATGGTACGTCTGGGCGGAGTTTCCATCTTTCTGGGAGCGCTAGTAGCGTTACTGACCATTTGGGGGCTGGGCGGGTTTGGCTATCTGCCGCCCGATAAGGAATACGAAATTTGGGGCCTTACCTTTGGCGGGTTAGGCTTCTTTTTAATTGGGCTAGCCGATGACTTATTTGGACTACCCGCACTAGTCAGATTGGTCCTACAGGCAGTTGTGGCGGGCTGTGCTTGGCAAGTGGGCGTACAGATCGACTTCCTCACCGTGCCTTTCATGGGACTGGTTTCCCTACCCGACTGGATCAATTTGCCGATTACAATCATCTGGCTAGTGGGCATGGCCAACGCCATTAACTGGATAGATGGGCTGGACGGTCTTGCCGCCGGAGTCTCCGGAATTGCAGCCGTTGTCATGCTGGTTGTTAGCCTATTTATGAATCAACCTGCCGCCGCCCTCATTGCCGCCGCGCTAGCAGGAGGTGCTTTAGGATTTCTTCGCTATAACTTCAACCCAGCGCAAATCTTTATGGGAGACGGTGGTGCCTATTATATGGGCTTCACGCTGGCGGGAGTCGGCGTAGTAGGGCTAGTGAAAAGCGTTACCACAGTAGCAGTGCTGCTGCCCTATCTGATTCTGGCGGTGCCAATCTTAGATATGTCGGCCGTCATTTTAGATCGGCTGCGTCACGGTAAATCTCCTTTCGTTGCAGACAAACGCCACCTGCACCACCGCTTGTTAAATGCAGGGCTTTCCCATCGGCTCACGGTTCTGTTTATCTATGCACTCACGCTTTGGGTCGGCAGTTTAGCGCTAGCCTTTTCTAATATCCCCAGTGGAGTTGCTTATGCGGTTGGGGCAACTGCGCTACTCAGCTATATGAGCTGGCAAGTTAGAAAACACGCCCGTTGTAGGTGAATTTGATGAGCCATAGCGCCGAAACAAATAGTGCTGAAATCATCTGTGTGGGCACAGAGTTGCTGCTAGGTGAAATTATTAACAGTAATGCTCAATTTCTTGCCCAGCAGCTAGCCCAGTTAGGCATTCCCCACTACTACCAGACCGTTGTGGGCGACAATCCGCTGAGGCTGCAAAAGGTGCTGGCGATCGCCTGTGAGCGATCGCGCCTACTCCTGTTCACAGGCGGACTGGGCCCAACCCCCGACGACCTCACCACTGAAACCCTGGCCGACTTCTTTGAGGTTCCTTTAATCGAGCGTCTCGACATTCTTGAAGACATTGCCCGCAAATTTGCTAGCCGGGGCAGAGTGATGTCGCCCAGCAACCGGAAACAGGCTCTCATTCCTAAAGGCGCAGAAATTTTGCCCAACCCCTGGGGCAGCGCTCCTGGCATTATCTGGCAGCCCCGCTCCGGACTGACGCTAATGACCTTTCCGGGCGTTCCCAGCGAGATGCAGGCAATGTGGCAACAAACTGCTATTCCCTATCTTCAAAGCCAGGGCTGGGGCAAGGAAATTATTTACAGCCGCACGCTTCGCTTTTGGGGAATCGGCGAATCAACCCTGGCTGAAAAAGTTGTTTCCTTCTTTGACCTGAAAAACCCTACCGTTGCTCCTTATGCAGGTAAAGGGGAAGTCAGGCTGCGAATTTCTGCCAAAGCCCGTTCCGAAGCGGCAGCACTAGAACTGATTGAACCCGTCGCTCAGCAACTTCGTGAGATTGCTGGAGTTGACTACTACGGCAGCGATGACGATACCCTTGCTGTTGCGGTTGGTAGACTGCTTCAAGCCGCTGAGCAAACTCTGTCAGTGGCAGAATCCTGCACAGGCGGCGGGTTAGGGCATCTGCTGACAACAGTTTCGGGCAGTTCCAGCTACTTCAAAGGGGGAGTCATCTCCTACGACAACCAGGTGAAAGTCTCGCTGCTGGGTGTGAATCCCGAAGATTTGGCGCGGCATGGCGCGGTCAGCGATATTGTCGCAAAGCAAATGGCGCTGGGAGTCAAACAGCGTTTAGAAACGACCTGGGCACTGAGCATTACAGGGGTCGCTGGGCCAACGGGTGGCACAGAAACCAAACCTGTAGGATTGGTTTACATTGGACTAGCCGGACCAGAGTCCCAGGTTGAAAGCTTTGTTTATTCCTTCGGCTCACAGCGCAGCCGCGACTGGGTTCGCTGGATTAGCACCTGTAATGCACTTGATTTGCTGCGGCGTAGACTGATCCCCATTAATTCTTAACAAATCATTAACCGACTTGATCATTCCGGAGGATTCGTTATGATCAAGATGAACATTTTACGTTGACTTTACTTAAGCTAGAACTCTCTTAGCTTGATTAAGTTCCTGGTCTACGGCAAAGGAGCCTTTGGGTTAATGGATTACATTGAAAATATACTGGAAAAGCTGAAGGAATGGGCACGCAGGTTGATTGAGGCCCTGTTAGGTCCCGATGCTGAACCTGAACCCGAACCTATTCCAATTCCTGTTGATGACCGCCGCCGCTGACCGTGAGTCTCCGTTAGAGCCAGATGTCTCTTGGCTGAATGTCCTGGTTTTGCACGGTCCCAATCTGAACCTCCTGGGCAAAAGAGAGCCTGGTGTCTACGGTCATGAAACTTTAGACAGTATTAATGCCTTGTTAGATGAAGAAGGGCAACTGCTTCAGGTGAATGTTTCAACGATTCAGTCAAACCACGAAGGTGTGTTGATCGATGAGATTCACAGGGCTTTAGGTGAACATCACGGTATTTTAATCAACCCTGGTGCCTATACCCATACCAGCGTAGCCATTCGAGATGCGATCGCCTCCGTTCTACTGCCAGTTGTAGAGGTGCATCTTAGCAATATCTATCGTCGTGAAGCTTTTCGCCACCATTCCTACATTGCACCAGTGGCAGTCGGGCAGATCAGCGGTTTTGGGTCCGACAGCTACCGCTTAGGGCTTCATGCTCTGGTTCACTACTTGAGACGGTAAGCACAGTCCTCAAGTCCTTATAAAATTCGCTACGCTAAAAAGGCTGGGTGTTCATGCGCTTAGTCTTTCTGTTTTTGAAACTCTTCACGGTTAAGACCTTTGCAGGTTGAGACATTCGCTACTGAGATTGAGGAAAAAATGTTGACACAGAAGCTTGAGCAACTCAGGGCGCTGTTTGCTGAAATGGGGCAAGCACTAATTGCTTACTCTGGCGGAATTGACAGCACACTAGTGGCAAAAATTGCCTATGACGTGCTGAGCGATCGCGCCTTAGCCATCACCGCAGAGTCTCCCTCCCTGCTCCCTGAAGACCTGGAAGATGCTCGCATTCAGGCGGCAGAAATCGGCATTGCCCATCAGGTAGTGCAAACTCACGAGATGGACAACCCCAACTACACCTCAAATCCGGTAAACCGCTGCTATTTCTGCAAAAGCGAACTGCACGACACGCTTAAGCCCCTGGCGCTGAAGCGGGGCTATCCTTACGTTGTAGATGGCGTGAATGCCGATGACCTCTCAGACTATCGCCCCGGAATTCAGGCGGCAAAAGAGCGAGGAGCGCGATCGCCCCTAGCAGAAGCTGGCGTAACCAAAGCCGAAGTCCGCGAACTTTCAAAACTGCTGGGCTTACCCTGGTGGGATAAACCCGCTCAACCCTGCCTTAGTTCTCGCTTTCCCTACGGAGAGGAGATTACCGTCGGCAAACTTCAGCGAGTGGGTAGAGCCGAGCGCTATTTACGAAACTTGGGCTGGCAAAACCTGCGGGTGCGCTCAGAGTCAGATACCGCCCGTATCGAGTTGCTGCCCGATCAAATTAAAGACTTTGTGCTGAAAACCGATTTGCCAGCCTTAGTTTCAGCCCTTCAGTCCTACGGATTTCTCTATGTCACGTTGGATCTGGAAGGCTATCGCAGCGGCAAACTCAACCAAGTGCTGCAATCTGAACTTCTAGCTCAGAACTGATTGATAATGCTTGCTAGTTTTGACGAGAAATAGTCCGTAGGAGCGATCGCCCCACTCTGAGAACTCCGCTCCGGAGATGCAGGAGGTTGTCGCCACAGCACAAAGGGAATGCTGAGCAACCCCAAAATTAGCACGGTGCCTGCTGTGAGCCAGACCATCAGGCGGCTGGGGCGATAGCTTGCCTGCTCAATCTGCCAGAATATCTGGTTGTAGCGCCATACCGATAGGACAATTACCACCAGTCCAACGATGACCAGCGCAATGCCGAGATTTTGATAGCTGAATAAAGATTGGGCCGCAAGTCCATCGGCAACAGTGGTTTGCAATTCTCGTAGAAACAAGCCAAATCGGGCGATCGCCAACCCAAAACCGATCAGGGCGATCGCCGTCCTCAGCCATGCCAAAAAAGTCCGCTCATTTGCCTGATGTTCTCGTTGGCGGTCAATCTTAGGCTTCTCACTCACAGAGATCAGCGATAATTGGTAAATTGCAGCGCCACAGGCAGTTCTTCCTGCTTTAAGCGCTGAATCACAAGCTGCAACTCATCTTTAGATTTAGCAGAAACCCGCACCGCATCGCCCTGAATCGAAGCCTGAATTTTGTTAAACTCATCGCGGATCAGCTTTGAAATCTTTTTGCCAATTTCCGCGCTGATTCCCTTTTTCAGCTTGATTTCCTGGCGTACTCGGTTGCCGCTGGCAGACTCAATTTTGCCGTAGTCAAAGATTTTGAGCGGCAGGTTACGCTTAGCGGCTTTGGTTTGCAGCAGCGTGTGAACAGCCTGAAGGGTAAACTCGCTGTCGGTGTTGAGGACGATCGCCTCGTCGCCCAGCTCTACAGTCGTTTTGGTGTCTTTTAAATCATAGCGACTGCCAATTTCCCGCACGGTCTGGTCAATTGCGTTGACCAATTCTTGGCGATCGAAGTCGCTCACAATGTCAAATGAATACGTGGAAGCCATGAGCAAATCAAGGTAACTACAAGTGACTACTAACTTTTAGCTAACTTCTAGCAGACTCATCACCATTAGTGTCGCAATACTAGCGGAACCGATGAGAAACATCAGCGATCGCAACAGCGGAACGCTCAAAATGTAGAAAACAGAATACAAAAACCGCGCAATCAAATAAGCAATGACCGCTCCGACCACCAGTATCGAATCCAGTTCCGTCACATACGCCATCAGTGCCGCCGCTGCAAACAGCGTAAAAGATTCAAAAGAATTTTGATGCGCCCAGGTCGCCCGCTGCGCCACCGCAGGCAGCTTGTCAAACATTGCACGCGGCGCAGCCATCTCATACCCAGTCGACAGCCGACCATAGGCCACAACTAAGAAAGGCAGGTAAACCAGCACGGCTGCTCCGGCGATCGCATAGAGCAGCGTTGAAGACACAGGGAACTGTTCTAGAAAAGACATCACGCAGGCTAGTCAAAGTAAAACAACGTCACTAGCTTACGCTGATCTTCAGCATCCTGGCAGGTTTTTAACAGTGTATGGCTGTCATGGAAGGCAAAGCAAATAAGCTGCTGGCAGCGTGACACAATCTCCTGATTGCACAAAGCACTAGCTTCTGCCAGAGATAGCGTATCATTCGCGGGATTTTCGACCAAATGCATGACCTGATCAAGCTGATCGCGAGACTCGCGAGGCTGACGACTCAAACTCTGTGGCAAAATTACCGTTAGCAAATTGGGATCAGCCCGCATTGCTCCACGAATTGCAGCGGAGTTAGTGCCTGTAGCTCCAGAGGTAATGAGGCGATTACCTGAAAGCACCAGGGCATAACTCATCAATTCAATCAAATGCTGATGAGTAATGGGTACATGACGCGACCCTAGCACCGCAATCCGCTTTGATCCAGCTTGCTGAATCGTTGCCAGCTCTTGCAAAAACTCATCTACGTTGGGCAGATCTACTGATTGGCTCAAAGACGGTATTGGGCTGAACGACCCAGCTATTTTAGCAGGTGTGGCGTGTCATCGAAACTTAGCTCAAAGCTGAGAGAAAATTCTTAGCGCAATCAGCAGCGATCGCTACATCGGGAATTTGTCCCTCATAAACGTCAGCGTTTCTTCTAACGCCGCGACCGGGGGACGCTTTGCCGAAGCTGATCCAGATGCGTCAGGGGATTCAGCGCAACAGCGAGAGGGGTTGCCTGGAGGCAGCAACTCAGCTTGACGGAGGCATTCTGTCATTTCAGGAGACAACCTTCCCATCGATTGACTTTCGCTTCCAGCCAAGAAAACGAGCGTTAAACTTCCTAGCCGAATGCGATCGCCGTCTTTAAGCAGACTCCGCTGCACCTTCTCTCCGTTAACATAGGAGCCATTGCTGCTATTCAAGTCGGTCAAGTAAAACCCGTGATTTTCAATGTATTGAATTGCCGCATGACAGCGAGACAGGCGCTTGTCAGCAATTGGCAACGTCACCTGACGAGAATCGCGACCTATAATCCAGGTATTTTCAGGTTGAGAGAGCATTTGCGTATGGCCATCCCGCAAGTTAGTGATCAGGTAAACCTGATGGTTGAATACCATCCCCTGAATGTAGGGAAACATCATTCCTGGCAGTGAACTACCCCCGGAATTTTCCAGGTCAAGAATTTCATCTAATAGCTCTCGATGATGTTCATAGAGCTTCAAAAACAACTGATACAGTCCTAAACGCTGCTTTAGTTCTGTGTTTTCTACCGTATCTAATAGTTCTGACGAGTACTCGGCTAGAAAATTTGCGTTGATCATGGCTAACTTTGTGCTGACTGGGCGTGAAGAGCTACACTGTCCTCTTTAATGGGGTAGCTGAAGCGGTTGAGGACAATGTGAATGAGCTTGATAAGCATTGAGATCTGTCGGGATGCCCCTGAGATGGCTAGTCATTCCATTCGCAGACGCTCAGTTGAACTGGGGTTCTAGGAGAGGGGTCTATGAGAGCCAAGTCAAGACTAAGACCTCTTCCTGCTGGAGATAACCGCAGAATTACCATAAGTACAGGCTCCAAAAACATTCCAGGTAGCGAAATCTACGGAAGTTAAATCTGCCGCAAAAAACTTAATAGCTCTCGATTGACGGTTTGAGGGGCTTCCTGCTGAATCCAATGACCACAATGAGGCACTAGCTTAACTTGACAAGGTGCATTCACCAGTTGGCTGATGCCTTCGGTCATGGTCTGGCTGAGCAAAAAGTCATCTTCGCCCCACAGCACCAGGGTCGGTACGGTGATGGGATCAGGCGATCGCCCCCAATGGCGAAACCAAAATTGAGGAGCCAGCCATTGGCGGTAGTAGTTGATAGCCGCAGATAGAACGCCTGGCTTTGCCAGAGCCGCTTGGTAGATTTCAGTATCCCTTGCGGTGAAAGCGCCTTTACGGATTGCCTGTTCCTGAAACAGATTCTTGACGAAACTCTGTAGGTTTTGCTGAATCAACCACTCCGGCAATCCTGGAATTTGAAACGCTAAAACGTGCCAGCTTCGCCGCAGTTGATCTAGATTACTGACCATTTCCTGCATGAAGCGCTGCGGATGAGGGGCGTTGAGAATAGCTAGTCGGTCGAGGTAGTGAGGAAATTTTTGGGCCAGGTGCCAGGCGATCGCCCCACCCCAGTCATGCCCTACTATATGCGCCCGCAGATAGCCTAAACCTTCGATCAGTCCGCGAATATCGGCACTGAGCGTATCCAGGTCATATCCGCTTTGCGGCTTGTCGGAATCGTTGTAGCCTCGTAAATCAGGCACCACAACCTTAAAGTGGCGTGCCAGAGCCGGAATCTGGTGCCGCCAAGAATACCAAAATTCTGGAAAACCATGCAGCAGAATAACTAGCTCCCCTTCGCCTTGAGTCACGCAGTGCAATCGAATCCGATTTGTCTCAATGAAGTGGTGCTGCCATCTAGAACTTAGTGCGGTCATAGAAGTTGAAAAGAGCGTGTATTTGAGCTTTTTTCGTTGCCGAAGCCTGCATCTCCGGGCTGCTTTCCTTGTACTGGCAAATCAGAGTGAATCTGAGGGGACTCCAGCAATTGAGCTAGCTCTTAACGGACTAGGCAAATCTGGCGAAAGCAGGTGCCTGCAAACGATAGGGCTGTCAAGATTGTTACATTTTCCAGCCTAGCATTTGGGGATCAAAACCAGAATAGAGAAATTAGAGTTTATTTGCTTACTTAAATAATTAGAAACTTGAGCGGTTTGTTCTTTAAGTTCCGCAACTTTGTGCATTTAGACGCTACAATTTTCAAAGGTTTGGAAACAATTCAAGTGCCTGTTCTAAGGTTTACAGAGTAATAATCTCAAGTTAACTAAAGGTTAATGTCTGCTAATTTTGGTACAGCCGTTATATTTTTAATCAGAATGACCCAGAAGCTTTAAGTGGGTCTTAACTGTACCTGACTGAAATCTTTAAACCGAGTTTGAGCGTATTGCTGTACGGGCTGAATTCTTGAAACAGGGGCAGTAAGACCGCTGCTAAACGTACCATTTCTCGCCTCAGTCGTGGAAGAGGACTGCTTAAAGTTAGAGATGACTGGTGCTTCTGCTGAACCATAGGTTCCCAAAATTTCCTCAAGAAAGGAACCCCGTGTTCATCTGCTTCATGTGGACACTAAACCTATATCCCTGGTGCGATGTTTGTTACTTCTCATTCAGCGCCTCCCTTTCTAGAAAAGTTGCCCTCTAACCTCACGCTAGAGTCAACTCTGCAAGAGCTGCATCTGCACGATCGCCAGATTGAGATAGACCATCCCGGCAGAGAAGCTGCAAAGCTGTTTGACGCAAATCCTTTTTTGCCAGGAATCATTCTACTTGAGCAAGGACAACTGGTCGGAATGATTTCCCGACGGCGATTTCTAGAGCAAATGAGCCGTCCTTATGGTTTGGATTTATTTCTCAATCGCCCACTGCGAATTTTGTATCAGTTTGTTTCGACAGAGTTTCCGGTTCTGGCTAGCGATACGTTAATTGTTGATGCAGTACGTGAAGCGTTGAAGCGATCGCCAGAACATCTCTATGAACCAATTGCAGTCCAGCTAGATGCTCAAACCTACCGCCTACTAGACCTGCATCAGCTGTTAATGGCTCAGTCTCAAATTCACGAACTCGCTAAGCAATTGTTGAACGAACAAGCTCAAGCTCAAATGATTCAAGCTGAAAAGATGGCGAGCTTGGGACGTATGGTTGCTGGGGTCGCCCATGAGATTTTCAACCCGGTCAACTTTATTTGGGGAAACGTGTCACATCTGTCTAATCATATTCAAAGCCTGGTTAAGCTGTTGTCTGCCTATGAATCGAAAATCCCTGCTTCATCTTATGAAATTAGAAAGTTAAAGGAAGAGATCGAACTAGATTTTGTGCTGGAAGATTTGCCCCAAATTCTTAACAGTATGAAGCTTGGATCTGAACGCTTGAAAATGATTGCAGGAGGGTTGCGTAACTTCTCCCACATGGATGAAACACAGCTTCAGCCAGCCGACCTACACCAGTGCATTGACAATACGCTGTTAATTCTTAATAACCGAATTAAAGGTGAGATTGATATTGTCAAAAGCTATGGCGATTTGCCTCTAGTTAATTGCTATTCGGGTCAGCTTAGCCAGGTGTTTATGAACCTGATTAGCAATGCGATTGATACTTTATTCGAGAAGAAAGCACAGCAGAATTCGGCTTTCAGACAGGTTCAGCGTGAGGAGGCGATCGCTTGGCAGCCTCAGATCGAGATTACAACAGAAGTTTACTTGGCGATCGCTCAAACCACCCCACCAGGCCAGGAAAAAAGCTCTGACTCAGCATATTCTGGTTGGGTAGCAGTTCGCATTGCTGATAACGGTTGTGGCATCCCAGACGATATTCAAAAGCGAATTTTTGAAACTTTTTTTACGACAAAACCCGTTGGCAAAGGAACGGGCTTAGGGTTAGCCATTAGCTATAGCATTGTCACTGAAAAGCATCATGGTAAACTCAATCTCAAATCTCAACTAGGCATCGGTTCTGAATTTGAAATTCTTTTGCCACTTCTTTCATGAGTAACCCGCTTCGGCGATTGAAGTTTTTACCCTGGTTGCCCCTCTTTCAGGTCGCCGCCCTCGCTACAGGTCTAACTTTTGTTATAGAAATTTTGCTGGTCGAAGGCACACAAATTCCTTCGATCAGCCAGTTGTTAAACATCCTATTGCAGCCGCCACTCGGTTTGTTCACCGTGCTGGCAGCCGCAGTCGGCTTGGGGGCGTTAGCAACTTTTATTTTGGAGCATTTCTTCCAGAAAGTTGTAATTAGTACGCCTGTGCTTTGGGCGCTGATTCTGTGTGTGATGGTAATGCTTTGGGCGCGATCGCTTCTACAGTTTCCCATTCTTTTTCTCGCTCCAGACTACACAACCCTAATGGGCGTTTTGCTGGGCGTGTTCTGGCAAGGACAAGCCTATTGGCGGCGATATTAGCGGTCTGGCTCAAGCTCTGCCTCTGGCAAATCTAGATTCAAAATGGCATCTACTGTAGATGAAGCAGGCGTACTGTCTGAAGGAGTTGCATTCGCCGCTATGTTAGGTTGTGTGGCTGGAGTGGGAGCAGGTGAAAATGCAGGCGGTACTTCTTGGACAAACAGACGGGCGATCGCCGCCTCTTCACCCCTTTCTTGAGGCGGTGAGCTAGCAACTTCAGGCTGAGTGGGTTCCGGCGTTTGGCTCGGTTTCGGTCTGAGGCGATCGGCTTCAATGGCGCGGGCGATCGCCAACTGCCGCCGTTCCTGGTCGCTAGAGATGCGGTGCAAGTTGTTGCCCAATCCCGGAGCATCCCACTGGCTAGTATCGGGGTCGAGAAAAGAACGAGTCCGTGCCCAAAGGACGGCTTCTGAGCCGCGCATCCCCATTTCATGAGCCTGGTCAAGCCAGTCAATGTAGCCGTTTCTGCCCAGAGCCGCCATTGGTGCTTGGTTTGCCAGGTCGATACCGTTCAACCTTTCCTCCAGAGTGAGTTCGAGGTTTCTAGCAATCGCTTTCTGTTCCAACACCTGAGCCTGCTGTCGCAACCTTGCCAGTTGCTTCACATCCGCTTCTTCGGGTGAACTTGCCCCATGCTGGTAGGAGAAACTGCCCAAGTTCCAAACGCCATTACCCGGATCAACGTGACCGTAGAAAGCAGGGTTGCGCTCTCCGTCTGCCGTGCGGGTTCCCTCTGCACTGCCAACGGCTCTGGCAACCAGCGAATCAGAACCTCCTTCAAATAGTCTGGCTTCTACGTCGTCTTGAGGAGCGGAGGAAGAGGGAGCGACCGATTCGGTGGAATTTGAGGACTGCGTTGCTAATTCGACTGAAGATGCTGGGGGCGTATGGGCTACGGCGGAAATGTCAAAGCTTAACTCAGCGGGCTTGGTAGGCGCGGCGGTTGAAATAGCTTCAACTGGAGGTGTAGGGGTGGCTACAACGGGTTGAGGTAGCGATGGAGGTGGAGGTGGGGGTAGGGCATTTGCTACGTGATCCGAAACTCCAACTGGAACTGAAGTTGCCTGAGTCGGAATTTCTAACGGCTTTGCCTGAAGCGGTGATGTGTTGGCAGAGAGGGTTGATTTTACGGAAGCTGCTTGCTCTACGGGTGGCTTAGGGGAACGGGAAGAAAGGTCAAAGCTTAGCGCAAGTTCATCCGCACGAACAGACACACTATGGGTTAGGGCAATTCCAGCGGAAAGAGGGGCGATCGCCACCCACTGCAATAGCGACATACAGAGGTTTTTCATGGTTTTTCTAAGGTTCGCTCCAGGATGTCTATGGCAGGCTCAACCAGTGCCCATCTGCCGTCCGGCTGCCTTCTCAGCGCAGCAAACTGAAGGTAACGGCCCGACCCAATCGCCTCTCCCTGGCTAACCTGTCCCAGAGTGGGACGCTTTAGACCACACAGGCGAAACAGGTAAGCCGGAATTTGAGGGGTAGAGAAAATAACGCATCCTTTGACGTTAGGCTGAACTCTACCGTCAAATGGGGCGTAGACTGAATCGCCTTTTAGCTCAATGGAGATATCGCCCAAACCGCCCAGTACCGGATGTCCGGCGATCGCATCCCCAGGCTCTAGCTCCCAGTCCTGGTAAATCTGAATGGCTCGGACTTCTTCGGTAGATTGACTGCTACAGCCTGCTATAGAAAGCAGCAGTGCCAGCATCAAGCTAACTTTTCTAAAAATAAATTTACTGATGGCTAAACCGATATCCTGCATACTCATCGCCCTCGTAGAGAATGACCAGCCAGGTTTGAGGGTCAAATTCAAGAGGATACGCTTCTCGTTCTGCCGCAACGCCCGCCCGAACCTCCAAGCTCGGCAGTTGGCAGTAAGGCTCTTTCAGAATGTCTCGAACTCTTGCTTTTGTATCCCGCTCTGGCACAGTCAGCAGTTGAGCCAGTTGCTCTCTTGACAACTCAACCTCTGACCTCACACTGCCCTGGCAGACTTCACTCTCACTGCGACTGGAATTTTCCGCAGGAACCATACCACGCACGTCGATCAGCAGACCCACAAGCGCAAACATTAGCCCACCCGCAAGCAATGGTTTTAAGGTTGACCATTCAGAATTATGGTGCTTCATCTTGTCCCTCAACTTCCAGGAATACAAAGCAGGACAGCACAATCAGGAGCCAAACTACACCAAAGAAGATGGGCATCACACAAGCCTGCCTCCAATTAACAGTCCCGCCATAACAAGAAACAGACGGTAGCCCCAGATTGATCCGGTTTCAGGAGAAACGGCAATCTGGTAGATGGCGATCGCCGCTGGCGTTAAAATTAAAGCTGCGATCGGCAACCACAGTCCCGGAAACGATGCCAGTACCAGGTTGATTCCCACCCGCGCAATCGTCGAGCCAACCACCCAAATCACGGCATCTGGCAAGCTAAAGGACGGTGCTGCAACGGGTGCAGACTGGCTTCGAGAAGCTTTAGAAGATTTACGGCGGCGGGCAATAAACTGGCTGGTCAGCTTGGAGAGCCGCTGCCACAGCAGTTTTCCCCAGACCTCGGCGCTCTCTAAAGGAGAGTCGGGTTCGGCGACGCGGCGTTTTGATGCACCAACACGCGGATTTGGCGTAGAATCAGGTCTACCCGATCGGTGACGCAGCGTTTGAGCCATCAAAGCAGCCTCTCGCTCTGCCTTAAACAGGTCAATTGATCGAGTCGTGACGATGAATGCTCCGTCTGGCTCTCGCTCAACATAGGGTACCGCTTTTGTCAGGTATTCACAGGGAGGAACTTCAGCCGCAAACTCGTCTGCGTCTTCTGGAAGGGACTGGCGATCGCGCTCTAGCTTTTCAGCGATCGCTCTCAGTTCTAAAAGAGCCGCTTCCTGAGCGACAGAAAGCTGATTAACTCGCTCAGCCTGTGCTTCCAGACGTTTAATTTCTTCTGTGATTTGCTCTGCCGGCGTGATGCGAGGCGGCTTTAGGTTTAGCTGCTGAATCTGAAGCTGGGAAGCTGAACGCTGCTGAAGCACCTCAACCGTTGCAGAAAAGTTGTCAGGTCGGCTACTTGCTAAAGTTGCTGAAGCAGAGCCACCCCCCTGGGGAATCTGAGCCTGAGAAGGGGGAGAATAAGGGTAAGTTGGTTTGCGTCCACTCTGAAGGGCTTGAAGCTTAGCTTGAATGGCTTTGATTTCTGCCTGCGACTCTTTCATATCAGCTCCTGGGGGGTACCTGACTACTCTGATATCTGCTAACACTCTGAATTAGTACAAGTGTACTATAAATAAGCTCGTTTGTATCCCCTTCGCAAAATCTGTGAAATCCGTATTTTGAGGTGGGCTTTGCCCTGCTTCGAGTTGCTTCTAGCCAAAAAGTTAAGGGGGTGTTCATTGAACACCCCCTTAACTTCTTCTAGATTTATAGCGCTACACGTCTCAGCTAAGACAGTTTTGCCAAAACGGTTTTGTATGAAAGCCCGCGCTACCGGAAATCATCGTTGTCTGGGTATAGCCCCGACTCATAGGGACTATCCTCCTGATTCAGATCAGGTGAAGAAATCGGAGCTTTAGGGATGTCGATGACCGGACGATCTACGGCGATCATTAGAGCAGTAGTAGAAACATCAGGGGCATCGGGAAATTCAGCAACCTGCGGCGCAGGAGATTGGTAGCCCGGTGAAAACATATTAGATAGTACACCCACAAATGTTGCGGCGATCGCTACTCCTGCCCAGGCTAGAGCTATCTTGGGTCGGCGGCTTAGCCGGGAGAAGACCTGCTCCGCAGCCTGTTCTGCGGATTGTTCAGGAGCCGGGACGGGAAGAGACTGCATTCCCTGACGCAATTTCAGAAGTCGGCTGTGTAGACGCTGTACTACCGGATCGTTCTGGAGCCAGTCTTCAACTTGGCGACGCTCCACCGCAGTTACTTCACCGTCCAGGTAAGCACTCAGCAGTTCAAAGCGATCGCGCTTCAGATTATCCAATGCACCCAGGGGCTGCTGATTGTCCATTCCATTCGCCGCTTCAAGATGTAACGGCTGATTGGAATCATTACTAGCACCAAAATTGGAGGTCATCTTCAGATTGGAAAGTCAAGTACCAGGTCATACGTAGCAACAAACTCGAGCAGTGACTGATGAGTAAGCAAGAGATGCTTATTTAGTCAAATCATAGGTTAAGCGGCTTGAAACAGGCACGAACTCGAAGCAAAATCATTAACTTGGCGGAACATCTAACCTGGTTCATTGCTTACCCACCTCTTTAGCGACCTTGCTATCGACCGTCAAGATAATTCTGCAACTGATACTGTAGCCGCTGACGCGCCCTGGCAATCCTAGATTTTACAGTTCCTAAAGAAACGCCTGTAATTTCGGCAATCTCTTCGTAGGCCATTCCCTCAATTTCACGGAGTACGATCGTAGTGCGAAAGACTTCGGGCAAATCGGCGATCGCCTCGCGCAACTGGTCATAAAACTCGCGAGTGATTAAATCTTCTGCTGGGCCGGGATCATCCGAGGCAATTTCCCAATCCATCTCACCATCTTCCACCGATCGAGGTGCATCAAGAGATAAAGGGCTGCTGATGCGCTTGCGCTTGCGGAGTTCATCATAAAACAGGTTAGTTGCAATGCGGCTCAGCCAACCGCGAAACTTAGAGGGTTCTTGTAATCGTCGAATATTTCGATAAACCCGAATCCAGACCTCCTGGGCTAGATCGGCGCGATCTGACCAATCAGGAGCTAGATGGTAGAGCACCTTTTCTACGTGGGACTGATAGCGGCGGAGTAGTTCAGCGAAAGCGGCTTTCTCAGGGCGTAACCCGACTTGACATTGCAGGATCAGGTCATAGTTAGAAAGTTTTTCGACTTGCACTGGAACTTGAGGCATTGCCCCAGCCACTGACCAAGATACGGGAAAAGGATGACTCATCGGCAACGCTTGACTATGAGAGGTTCCGTCTTGTGATGACGCTGGCATTTCTGAGAAGTTCCCACAGATACTGCATAAGGTTTACTAAGCTGTGATGACGCATCAGGGCTTTTTCAGAGCTTGGTTGAGCGGTACAGCTAGAAGTTCATCACTCAGAGTGTCTGAGAATTGAACTGCTCAGAAGGGTGACTCACTCTAAAACTTTTGAGACCTTCTAAGTTTCGATTGAGCCTCGCGCCTGAAGCAGTTTAACCTTACCGCCTTCGGCCAATCGGCTGAGCCAATCTATGGGACGGTTTTTTAATCTGCACACTGTCTAAGCACTGGCTCTGGCTCTGGCTTTGAGCGATCGCCACGCCCATAGAGGTTTAAGCCAAGCTCAAACCAGCCCAAGTTTCAATTGGGTCGGTTGACTTGACCCGGTGCATTCCGGCTGCTGCAAACCGCTGAAAAGCAGATTCTCCCTGCTCAGTGAAGTCAATGACACCGGGCACCACAACTGAGGAGGAGCAATCTTCTAGCAGGTACACTTTTGTTGCCAGGGTTGGATCAGTTGCCCGAATTTCAGTTAGCAAGTCGTCAATCGTCCAGGCTACACAATGGCTTTTGGCTTGTCCTGCGATCGCAATGGCATCAAACTTCAGCAGCTTTTGTAGAAATTGGGCGTTTTTTTGGGCGATCGCCCGCCTCTCCTGATCTTCCAGCACCTCAGGCTGAAGCACCGAATAGTTTTCAGTCAAGGGATTGCTGCCCTTGATTTCCAAACTGGTCTGGCTTTGACGAGCCAAATTATGAAAAAAACAGGCTTCTTCAAATGCAGAAACTAGAGCATGACCTACGCCGCCCAGCATAGAATGGTAGGGCCAAATCGTTAGTGGATATTTGCCAACCAAGTCTAGTCTGCGAACGTAATGCAGCGCGTAGGCTTGAAGTGTGGCATAATCCATCTGCACAACGCTATAGGCGATCGCTGGGTTAACTCGCCAAACGCCTTGCTCCACATCTGACAAGGAAATCATCGTCATTGCAGGTGGATGCTCTCCCGCCTGATTCACCCAAAACACCGCATGAAAGATTTGGGTTGCGGTATGAGTATCCATCGTCGCTGCAATCTCGCTGACCGATCCTAAGTTACGGTAGATGAATTTGCACAGGCGCACATTGTCTTCCACTGCCCCCATGCCCGATCTGCCCCCTACAAATAGCTCGAACCCAGGAATGCAAAATGTATTCTGGACATCGATCGCCAGTAGACAAATTTGGGTTTTGTCGTTAACCGCAGACCGCAGTTCGTGCTGTTTTGCCCAGCTTGCTGCCTCTCCTGCCCGTTCTTGGTAGGGGACGCGCCACACTTCTCCTACTTTGGCTGGGTCGAAGTGTGCCGGAATCGGAAGCTGGGTTTTGGCGCTCATCGTCTTCTCCTGTTTTTAAGACCCTTCCTCAGACCTGTTGAGAATAGCAGGAATTACCCATTCCCTCTAAAACAAGGGGTTTAAGCCCCTTGTTAGCTTGGCGATCGCCCGATTTTACTTCTGCTTGCGTAAGTCCTAAGGATTGTGAATTTAATAAATCCGCAAATTGTACGGGCGGGTTTAGCAGATCAATCGGCACTGTGCCATGAATTTGACGGCAAAACCCGCCCCTACCCAATCTCGATCTTATTTAATTCCCATTCCTAAACAGACAAAATAGTCTTGCAATTTAACTGTAAATCAGCGAAATGAGCGCAGAGCTATGCTCTCTACGCCCATTTCATCTGCAAGGCAACTTGATTAGTTGTTAAATATTTTGGAGGCTTCCAAGAAATCAGAAAGGGCATCGACGACTGACCGTGTTTCGTCTCGATGCCCTTGCTGGTTCGCTCCTCACACTCACATAACTTTAGCAGACTTATCCCCGATTTGTCATTAGTTTGAAGAAAATTTCACAGCGGTGTGACAAGACTTATAGTTCTACAGGCGCACAAACCGCCAAACCTTCCTCTAGCAACCCTTTTAGAACGGTTCGTGTTGCCAGGACAAGCCCTAGTCGAGCCTGAGCCAAATCTGAATCAGCGGTTTTTATCTCTGCAAAAATGCGGCAGGCGGCGTGGAAGTTGATGAAGTTTTGGCTAAGAGTTTCGCCTGCTTCCAGGATAGAGGGCTGAAAAGGTGCATCAGAAAGTGTGTCTACCGTAGCGACAAGTTGAGCAATCAGCTGCTGCTCGGCAGGGTGTTGAAACCGCAATAATTGGTTGGAGTCGAGCCAGGGAAAAGGTTTTGGCGTTAATACGGACCCTGCCTGAATTTCACTGAAGGAGAAATGGGATAAGGTGGATGAATTCAATGAACTCAGTAGTTCTGCCTGTTGAGCCAGATAAATTTGAGAACAACATCGGGCATGAGTGTGCTGCAATTCAAATAACTTGGTAGAATTACGCAAAAGTTGGTTATCATTTTCATGAACAATATTCTCTCTAGAGCGATCGTCTAGGCGAATGGATCGCTCGGTCAGAATTTGTAGCCAGCTAGCTAGCCCCAAGTCACTTAGTTGCAGATGAATCCATCCTAGGGGAACAACCTTAACTGTAAAGTTGCACCATAGCGCATCTGGTATAGGTTGACGAGCTGTAGCTTTGTCCTCGACGGTTTTTATCGATTCAGTTAAACGCGCACCGATTGCCTGAGCAACGATTGTCTGAGAAAGGTTTGTTGATAGTTCACCGGTTAGCCTTGAAAGTTTCAGGGCGATCGCAGACACGTACTCAATTTCAAAAGTGCCCCGATTAATGATGGTGAGAGGAACAGTTTGAGGCTGCTCTATATCTCTAGATAGATAGTCTTCACTGGACAAATCCGATACCTTGTCTCTGCGTAAAGTTTCCTGCAACGAATAAATGGTTTCCTGCAATCGTCCGATTAACATTGGCTTTAAGGCTATGGAAGCAATATCGATGGAGGGAAGTTTCACGGCAGAGGCTTGTTACTTACGAAACACAGATGTTAGTTACGGAACGCAGAAATATTCTTTGTTTGCTTGATTAGCAAATTCTGCAAGAAAATAGCTCACTTTCACTTCAGAAAGTTGTTCTGTAGCTAAATGAGGGCAATGCAATAGGAGTGTCTACGTATTTCACCCTACCTGGATAGGGTGATATGAAGTTAAGCTTGTTGTACCCTATTGGTCGATTTTGGTTTGAGGAGTTGAGTCTAGCCCCCTAGCATACTCAATTCATGAATAGTTTCCAAAGTATTCACTGATTCTTCGAGCTTCCGACTATGTACTCAGTATCCTCACAATCCGATACAGCCCGTCCTTTCCTGACCTGGCAAAGAATTTTGGACTGGGCCCAAGAACATTACCGCTGTCGGACTTTTGCCAAAGATGAGAAGATTCCGGCTCGACCTGGACTGCTTTATTTAGTTCAGCGAGGTGCTGTGCGATTAGTTGGCGAGGCTCAGGTGAGCGCCACTGCCAGCAACTCTTCTCGTCTGCCTCGAATTAATTCCGAAGAAGCCTTTTTGGGGTTTGTTGGTGCCGGACAGCCCTTTGAAATTGTGGCTCAGTCTCCTTTTACGTTGCAGAGTTTTGCCCATGTTGACAATACGGCCGTGATCTGGGTGTATTGGCACGATCTGGACAATTGGCCCCATTTCCGCCGTGAGGTGCTAGATGCTTTTCGCTATCAGCATCAGCGTAAGCTCTTGTGGCTCAGTACGCTAGGCCAGCGTCGCACAATCGATCGCCTGTTAGGGTTCTTGACGCTGCTGATCGAAGAGTTTGGTGAACCTTGCGAAGAGGGATATTGTTTGCCCTGGGCACTGACTCACGCCCAAATTGGTAGTGCGATCGGCTCGACGCGGGTTACGGTGACTCGTCTAATGGGTAAACTCAGGCAGCGATCGCTGATTCGTACCTATGGCGACAATTTACTTTGTTTACCTGCTGAGTCTGTTATTCAGCGCGGCGAATCTGTTGCTCGGCGTTGAGTTAGGACATCTTCATCAAGACTCAATGAAAGAAGACCAGCCTAGAGCGCCTTTGCTGATAGTGAAGGCGCTTCCTTTTTGCTGCCTACCGAATTCGGACAAACCCAGACGCTTCAATTAACGCCTGCCCCTGATCGGTAAGCAGCAGATTGGCATAGGCTTCTCCGGCTTGCTGATCAATCTGTCCATTTTGCTTAACCACAACAAATAGCCTGCGGGTGATTGGATATTCGCCCGTTTGAAATGCGTCTGAATTTAGCTGGGTGCGCTCGGATGAACCGCCACACTGGGAGCCAATAATTAGCGGCTCGACATATGGCGCTACAAACGGATCGCCAGAGCGGGCACTAATCGGAATGGGCTTAACGGTGCATTGACCTACGATTTCCGGTGCAGAGGCGTAGTAAATTCCACCTGGATCAGTTGAGACTTCCCGCAAAGCTTGGGTTGTAGTGTCAATGAAGCGAGTGCTATTGCCAAAGTTTTGCCCTCCCAGGATGTTTGCGACGAAAAACTCAACGGTGCCGCCGTCTTCCACTCGACGGGAGTAGGGCGTGATGGGTAAGTTGGGACCACCGACCTGATTCCAGTTGGTGATTTGCCCCGTGTAAATATCTCTCAGTTGATCCAGGGTCATTCCAGGAAGGTTGAGGTTGGGGTTGACGGCGATCGCCATTCCCTCTAGCGCAACGGGAACTTCTCTCAAGGTAAAGCCGCGCTGCTCTGCCTCTTGATATTCCTGAGGGTTAAGCGCACGGGAGGACTGGGAAAAGGCAAGCTGATTGTCGAGCAGCATCCGAATGCCGCTAGCAGAGCCGGGAGTATCTCCAGAGGGAGGGTTCGTATAGCGCAGTTGATAGCCAGACCAGACGCTTTGAATCACGGGATCAACCTGTCCGCGAATGGGGGCCCAGGTGGTGCTGCCGCCATAGCTAAACAGCCCGGAGGGAACATTGGGTACTCCTGCAAAATCGTCTGCAACGGGTGCAGGCGGGACAGAGGATGAACCAGAAGAACCGGGGGACGGGTCCGAAGTTCCTCGTCCCAGTAGGTTGCCGAGTCCAGAACCCGACCGGGTGAACCACCAAAAGCCACCGCCAATCAGGGCAAGTGTGATCAGCAGAGAGATGATTAGGGCCGGTGTTTCATTCTTCTGAGCCATAGTTGCTGGGGGTGCGATCGCAAACCTTTATAGTTCTACAGATTTTAAGCCTTGATTAACAGCTTCAAGCTGTGTGATTTTGTTGCCCGACCGTGATCCAAACTACTCCTGAACGGGAACGAAGTCGTAGCCGTAGCCGGAGCGAGAACCGGGTTCAATGATGACTAGCTGCGTTGCCTGGTGGCGATCGCCCGACGGTAAAAACCGGACAGTACCCGTTGCCCCTTCAATTGCAAAACTGTTTGCGCTGAGCGTTTGCTGAACACCTTCACGAGTTGGGTTATTTTCCAATCCCGCAATCAAAACCTGAGCCGCGTCATAGGCCATTGCTGTCCGCCAGTTCACGTCACCTCCCCAAAAGTTTCGAGAAGACTGAACAAACTCTGCCTGCGGGTCAGCAAGAATGTGCCAGGGTACAGCAACTACCATGCCAACGGCGGCTTCTCCCCCAACCTGAAGCGTTTTGGGGGTGTAAATGCCGTCTCCACCGAGCAATCGCAACTGCCCACGATTGACCGCTACAGCTTGCAGCGCCTGATCAAGCATGGCGGTATTGGCAACCAGAACCAGAACTTCCACGTCCTGTTCGGCGGCTTGTTGCAGCGTATCGGCAGCGCTAAAAGTGGGATCAGCCAGGTCAAACTCTGCCAAAATTTGCCCGCCATCGCCGTAAAGTGCAGTTGTAAATTCGTTCTTCAGCGACTGGCTGTAGGCGCTCTCCGAATTGAAGTAAATCGCAGCATTTTGAGCTTGCAGAGTGTTAACCATGTAGCGAGAAAGCGCCGCAGCGGTGAAGCGATCGCTTGGCACGGTGCGAAACACATAGTTACCCACTTCTGAAAGCTGCGTTGCCGTGCTGGTAGGCGAAATCATCACTAGACCAACGCTTTGATAGATTTCTGCGACTGCTAGCGTTGCCTCGCTGCCAAAGTGCCCCACCACACCCAATATTTCTGAATTGTCTGCCAGCGCTTCCGCCACTTGTTGAGAGATCTGCGGATCGTTGTCATCACTGGCAACCAGCACCTTTAGCGGTACACCGTTAATGCCACCTGCCTGGTTAACTTCAGTTTGAGCCTGGGCAACACCTCTAAGAATTTCCAGCGCCGGATTGATAAAGGTTGCTGCTGGGACTGAGACAGCAACCGTGTAAGCAGCTTGGTCGCCGATTTTGGCGTTGTTGAGGTAAATTAAGGTCTCCGGATCATTTCGGTAAGCCTGAAGTGCTGCTTCCAGGTCGGAGACTGCCTGCTCAAAGTTGCCAGTGGCGATCGCCTCCACACCCGCTTGCTTTTCAGGCGATGCCTCAGCCGTAAATAGAACTTTTTCTCCTACACTCAAACGTTCCTCAATCGGTGTATCGCTGCCATTTCCTGGAGAAGCACTGGTTGAATTGCTACTGCCACTTGCTGTCGGGCTTCCAGGAGTGAGCATTTCCGGACTCAGCCGATTAAAAAACCACCAGGCTCCGCCGCCGAGCAGTGCCAAAGTCAGCAGCAGCGACACGATTAGAACTGGAGTTTCGTTTTTTTGAGCCATAGAAAGTTCACGCCTCTTCTACATAACGCGGGACAGCAACGTGTAAATCAGGCGAAAGATGATAGTGACAGCGATCGCCAACAGCCCTGCCAGTCCCGCCACAATGACCAGACTGGAAAGCGGTATCCCAAACCTCAGCACCACAAAGGCAACGACCGCCAGCGTAACTCCAGCAACAATCGGCAAATCCCATCCTTCAATTACTCGACGGGTTTGAAGGAAAACCAGAACGGCGATCGCCACCAGCGGCAACCCACCACTCAAGAGCCAAGATCCAGAAAAACTGTAAATGGCGATCGCCAACAGCCCCCCCTCAAACCCAGTAAATCCAGCACCTCGAATCAGTTCCAGCGTCGAAAAGGGACGTACAGCAGGACGCATCCCTTGCGGAGCAGCAGGCTGCACAGGGGCAGGGGCGGAAGCAACAGGCACAGGGACAGGAC
>Ga0224723_1000216_pt1 | contig 39837 bp, 27 predicted proteins | sample Balambano_FR2_Me_FD_161647 | JGI IMG/M metagenome (GOLD analysis project Ga0224723, IMG submission 161647) | Freshwater sediment microbial communities from Lake Towuti, South Sulawesi, Indonesia - Balambano_FR2_MetaG | ecosystem: Environmental > Aquatic > Freshwater > Lake > Sediment | place... | reverse complement strand
GGGAGTCATCCTCTTGCTCGTAGGCATCGATCACTTTTTGGCGTAAATCAACTGAATAAGCTTTCATAGAAGAGTACCCTAAAGAATATTCCTTTATTGTATTGAACGGAGGTGAAAACCGCTATATGGGTGGTAGCAACTCTCATCCCACGGGTTGGAAGCTACCCAAGGGTCGCCATATTCTTTTGGGAGCTTGCCAAGATAGCCAGCTTGCAAAGGAGTGTAATGGAGAAGGTAAGCCACGAGGCGCTTTTTCTTACTTTCTCATGAATACCTTGCAGGAAGCAAATGGGAAGTTGACCTACTGGGATTTATTTAATCGAACCAAAGCTTTGATTGGCAGCCAAGTTGAAGCTCAATCTCCCCAACTGGAAGTTAGTCATCCAGAGGATGAAAACCAATTTTTCCTAGATGGAGCGATCGCCGAACGAACACCCTACTTTACAGTCAGTTATCACAACAAGCATGGCTGGGTGATGGATGGTGGTGCAGTTCACGGAGTGTCAAATCCTTCTGGCGAGGAAACAACGTTGCTGGTGCTCTTTTCGTTTGACAGCCGCCCTGAAGACTTGCGGGAACCGTCAAAATCTCTGGGTGAAGCCAAAGTCACTCAGGTTTTACCCCAGTTGAGCCGGGTCAGTATCACAGGTATTGAAAACCTGGATGCTGAACAGATGAAAACCTTTAAAGCAGTCGTCACCAGCCTACCATTGCCTCCTTTAGAAGTTTACTTGGCAGGAGATGAAGCAGGGTTAAAGTTGGCACGTCAGGCGCTTCAGTCAGCAGGATTGAACAATCAACCTTCCGCTTATGTGCGTGAAGCACAGGAACTCACCAAAGCTCGATTTTGCCTGCTCTGTCGCAACCAGGAGTATGTGATTGCTCGCCCTATTGACGATCGCCCCTTAGTGGCTCAAATTGCAGGTTACACGCCAGAGAATGCTGCTAAAGCGATTCAACGATTAGAGCATATCGCTCGGTGGCACGCGATCGCCGCACTCACAAGTTCAGGCAATGGACTACTTCAACCTAGAGCCGTGGAGATGAAACTGATCTTTGACGATCCAAATCTCTCTCAATCAGGGCAGATGCGTCTGGAATATAAGAAAAGCGGGGGGCAATGGGAAGCACCTTATTTCCGGCTCAAACTTACTAATAAAAGTACCAAACCTCTTTACTGTGCTCTGGTCAACCTGACGGGCAGTTTCGCAGTAAGTGCTCCGTTTTTTGATATTGGAAGTGTGCTACTTGATCCCGAAGCATCTGTTTGGGCTTTAGAGGGCAATGAATTAGAACTTGAAGTACCCGATGAGTTGCACAGGCAGGGAATTACAGAGTTCAAGGACATCATTAAGTTAATTGTTTGTACGGCTGAGTTTGATGCTCGATTACTGTCTCAAAACAAACTGGATGCTCCCCGACCGTCAACCAAAGATGTTCCCTCTATCAATCAAAGCAGTTTGGATCGATTAATGAATCGGGTGCAATGCCGTGATATCAAACCTAGAAGTCGAGGAAGAAACGACGACTGGTTCACCCATACTGTCACAATCACTACTGTTCGTCCTCTAGATGCTGAGCAAGTTTCGCCTACAGAAGACAAGAAACTTGTAGCGGGAGTAACATTACAAGCACATCGTAGCTTACGAGCCAATGCCCGCCTAACGACGATCCCTCAAGTCAGTCGGGATTTGGGCAGTCAGATTTTGCCACCGATTCTGCGAGATGATCCTCAAGTGACTCAAACGTTTCAATTCACAACTAGTCGAGGCACAGATCCAGGTTTGACGGTATTGGAGTTAAGCCAAGTGCAAGATTACAAAGTGGTTACTCCTGATGAGCCATTGAAATTGTTAGTCGATACGCCGTTAGGGGATGATGAACATCTCTTGTCTATCGGTTACGATGGTGAATTTTTCCTACCGTTGGGTCGAGGCAAACAGACAACGGACGGCAAGACAGAAATCGAATTACAACGGTTGCCCAAACCTTTTAGTCAAGATAGAAGCATACAAGGGTCAATTAAAATTCTGTTTCAGAAGATCGTCAGTGAAAAGTTGGGGTTAGAGTTTGTCTATCCGTTACTGAGAGCAGTTGAGGTAGACGTTGATGAAACGTTGAAATATCTTACAGAGCGATCGCAAATCAAATCAAAGGTAGACCAAAGCCAGCGTATTCTGCTCTATGTTCACGGGTTTTTGGGCGATACCGATAATATGGTCAGAAGTGTTCAGCGAACCAAGGTGATGATTAACGGGCAACAACATCCTCTCAAACACGATTATGATTTGGTTCTGGCATTTGACTATGAGAACATTCATACCTCCATTGAAGAAAATGCCCGAAATCTGAAAAAGCGTTTAGCAGAAGTTGGTTTGACAGCCAATCATGGCAAGGTTTTACATATTGTGGCTCATTCAATGGGAGGGTTAGTTTCCCGTTGGTTGATTGAGCGAGAAGGAGGCGATCGACTCGTTCAACATTTGATAATGTTAGGGACACCGAATGCGGGTTCCCCCTGGGCCACGGTGCAAGACTGGGCCACAATTGCTTTGGGAGTTGGACTGAATGGTCTTTCTACCGTTGCCTGGCCAATAAAGATATTGGGAAGTTTGATCAGTGCGATCGAAGCAGTGGATGTCTCGCTCGATCAGATGAAACCGAATTCCGAGTTCCTGAAAACATTGGCTACCAGTACAAATGATCCTGGTGTTCCCTATTCCATCATTGCAGGTAACACTTCGATCAAAGAGGCGTGGCAACAAGGAGAGGAAGCGAATCGATTGAACCGTCTGATGCAGAAATTATGCAATCAAGTTGTAGAATTCCCTTTTCTTGGTCAGTTGAATGACATTGCCGCGACTGTGCATAGTATCAAAAGTATCCCAGAGGGGAGAAGCATTGCGCCTTTGGTAACGGAAGTGGCTTGTGACCATTTAACCTATTTCAATCACCCAGAATCCATAAAAGCGTTGAGTGTGGCTCTGACGCGACAAAAGTAAATCATTGCTTTGGTATTGTCATTGATTCCAATAGGAGTACTACTCATGCCTCAATCTCAATATGAGTTTAAGCGCAATATCGCTATCGTCATTGGAATTAATGACTACAGCAATGGCGTTCCTCGCCTATTAACAGCCGTTCCTGATGCTGCGGCGCTAGCCCACATTTTGAAAGAGGAATATCAATATGAAGTTTATTTGTTAACCAACGAACATGCCACGCTAAAAAAGCTAAAACAACTGCTTGAATACTTCAACAACCAGCAAATCCCTTTTGGACAACAGCGAGAGATCAATAAGAGCGATCGCCTCCTCATTTATTTTGCTGGACATGGCAAAGCCTTTGATGCTAGAGACAAACAAGAAGGGCCAGTCGGTTACTTAATTCCTGCCGATGCGACTGATGATCCAGATACCTACTTGCGGATGCAGGAGTTTCACGATGCCCTGCTCAAGCTTCCCTGTCGGCATCTGCTAGTAATTCTAGACTGCTGCTTTTCCGGAGCGTTCTATTGGTCCAGCATTAATCGAGACATTGTTCCCAAAGTTAAGGTTTACAAGCAAGTTTACGACCACTACATCAAATATGCGGCTCGGCAAGTCATTACTTCTACCTCGGATAAGCAAACAGCCGTGGATTTTGCTTCTCATCGTGGCGCAGTTCAAGTTGGAACGAAGATTCACTCCCCCTTTGCCAAAGCGCTCTTCAAGGCTCTGCTAATTAAAGATAAGGTGCGCTCTGCTTTTGGAAAAGCCTTATTTGAAGCTTTGGCGATCGAGGGCGATGATAGGGGTGCGGACGGAGATAATGACGGCATTATCACGGCCAATGATTTGTATAATTTTGTACGGAAAAAGGTGGCTACGGAAACTGAAGAATATAAGCCGCAGACTCCTGGTATCTGTCCACTTAAAACCCATGAAAATGGCGAATTTATCTTCCTATTGCCAGATCACGCTGACCTCAAAGATGCACCCTTACCCGATCCGGAAAATAGCCCCTATCGTGGCTTGAAATCCTATGAGGAAAAGCACAAGAACTTGTATTTTGGTCGAAAAGAGCAAATTAAGCAACTCTATGAGAAGGTTAATAATCCCAATCAGCGATCGCTTACTGTTGTCTTAGGAGCGTCGGGAACTGGTAAATCTAGCTTAGTCCAGGCAGGATTGTTTCCCTACCTGGAAGAGCAGTGGCAAACTAACGCGAATCTGCAAACTTGGTTCATCTTGAAGCCACCGATTCGAATAGGAGAGTCGCCGCTGACAGAACTAAAAAATACGCTTGCCAAACAGCTTAACTTTACAAGTTTGAACCAGAGTTCTGAACAGATGAGCCTGGTTAAATCTACAGGGAACAGTAAACTCTTTCGGCGATCGAGTGATCCCAGTGAGGCAAGTCGAGTAAAGCAAAATCAACAACTTGAGGCAGAAGTTGAGTTGCTTTCCAAGCATCTCAAAGCCTGGTTTGAGATGAATTCAGGTCGCACACTCTTGCTGGTGATTGATCAATTTGAAGAACTGATTACCCTCCGACCAAGCGAGGAAAAGGGACAGAAAGGGAAACAAAAAGAAAAAATCCAAAAAGTAAAAACGCAGCAAGAACTTGTGTTGCAATGGCTGGCGCAGGCAATCTCGACGCATGGACATCAACTGCGAATTGTCTTGACTCTGCGTTCTGACTTTGAATCTCAATTTCAAGATAGTGCCCTCAAGCAGTATTGGACGGAAGACGCAAAATTCCATATCAAGGAAATGACCACAGCGGAACTGCGCGAGGCAATTACGGAACCCGCATCCAAACACTCGATCTTTTTTGTCCCTAACACGCTGATAGACACATTAGTTGATCAGGTTGCAGGGATGCCGGGAACGTTGCCTTTGTTGTCATTCACGTTGAATGAACTCTATCGTATGTTTGCCGAAGGCGCGAGGGATGGAGAAAGAGACGATCGCGCCATTACCGCAGCCGATTATGAGAAACTAGGCGGAGTAGCGCGATCGCTGACTAAAAGAGCAGAGGATGAGTATGCGGGTTTAGTCAAACAAGATCCAGCGCATGAACAAACGATCCGTCGGGTGATGTTGCGAATGGTGGCGATCGGCGGCAGTGAATTGGCTCGTAGACGAGTATTAAAGTTTGAGTTAGAGTATCCAGAACCAGAAAATACACGGGTGAAAGAGGTAATTAAGACGTTTGTTAAAGAACGTTTGCTGGTGGAAGGACAGGATACAGCAGGCAGAGCTTACGTTGAACCCGCCCATGATGCACTCGTGCGGGGATGGGAGAGCCTGCTGAAATGGAAAGAAGTAGAAGAGGAAGATTTAATCCTACAACGACGGTTGACCCCGGCAGCAGAAGAATGGAAAAGCATCAGCAGCAAGCAACAACCTGCAAAGTTTCCAGTCAAAGCTGAGCATATCTTTAACGGGCTGGATAATGTCTTTCGTCCAGTTGAAAACTGGGTTGGGCAAAATCTAGCTCAGTTAATGAAGCGATTGCGGCGATCGCAAAATCAGCAAGAGGGTTCACGTGAGAAACCCGCACAGTTTCTCTGGAATGCCAATCCTTATCTGGAAGTGTTAGGGAAGGATCTCAACTCCGATGACAATTGGTTTAATCAAGTAGAACATGAATTTGTGGAGCAGAGCATTTTGCAGAAACGCCGAAATATAAGATGGCGTTGGCGGATTGCGACAGCAGTCATTGTGGGCTTGAGTGGGTTAACAACCTTCGCTTTGATTGGTCAGAGAAATGCAGCGATCGGTTTAATACAAACTGCCAGAGAATCCTCAGAAGCTCAGTTACGTACCAATCAATTGACCTTAGATGCTTTAATCAGCAGTTTACGAGCAGGGAAGGAATTAAATCAACATTGGCTACTTCAGAAACCATTTCGACCTTCCCAAGAGCTACAAAATCAAGTCGTTTCTACCTTACGTAGAGCAGTCTATCTTAATCGAGAACAAAAACGCTGGCAGCTTCCTCAAGGTGAAGTGATACAAGATGCGATTGTTAAACAGGATAGTGTATTGATAGCCAGTACGAAAGATGATGGTACTGTTTGCGTATGGGACTTAGAAGATGAAAGTGGGCAACGGGTCTGTAAGCAGCTGCCAGAAAATCTCAACTTTGTAACAGAAGCCGAATTTAGTCCTGATGGCACTAAATTAGCGTTGATAGGTGAGATGAGAGGAAGCGGAATGAGTCAGCAGTTTCCAGGTGTCTATTTATGGAACCGGACAAACGAGCAGTTTTATGAACCGTCGGGACTTCCAGGTAAAGTAGGAAGCTTCAGTTTTAGTCCTGATAGTAAAGCACTGGCTTTAATTAGTCGTAATCAGGACTTCCAAGGTTTTGCATACTGGTGGAGTTGGGAAAACGATCAGGTAAATCAATTAACAACGAATGAACAAGTAAGTGTTGAACGTATTAGCTTCAAACCCGATGGCAATTTGTTGGTAGCTACAACAGATAGAATTAACAGAAAAATTCTTTCTCTATGGCTCTATGAATCGGGTAAATGTTCCGAAGTGGGCAGGTTCAAAAGTGACTTCCCGATTGACTATGCCGTAATTAGTCCCAATGGCAAAAGCTTGGTAGTTATTGCTGGCGGAGGAAGAACTGTAGGAGCGCATAGTCTGTTATGGAATATTGAAAACGAACAAACGCAAAGATTAGGTCAGGCTCTTAGTTTCAACTTTAGTCCTGATGGTAACCAACTAGCCATTAGAGACTCTAATGGTACTGTTCGTTTAGTGGCAATTTACGGTGAATCAGTAGTAGAATTCAAAGGTCATCAAGGCTTTGTTTCTGAATTAAGTTTTAGTGCCGATGGCAAGCAGTTACTGACAATCGGTACTGACAACACTATCCGTCTCTGGAATATCGATAAAACGATTCAACTGTCAAGTCTGAACTATCAAGAACTACCAAACTTTGTTCAGGCATTAAGTTTCAGTCCCGATGGCAAGCAGGTAGCAACTCTAGAACTAGCAGCAGAATTGGCAACTCCGGGAGTGGGAACTATCCATTTGTATGATTCGTCATCGGGTCAACATCTAAAGGAATTGCCACAGTCATATGACTCAGAAAGCCGCCTGATTTTTAATCCAAAGCGCAGTCAATTGGCAGTCGTTGAACCCGATGTTATCCGTTTGCTAAATCTGTCATCAGGGAGGGAGGAATATTCCTTGCCATCTGACTCAGCAAGTAGTCTAAGTTTTAGCCCAGATGGAACAAAATTGGCCATTTTTGAGGGTACTGTTGAACAGTCTTCTACCTTGCGCGTGTTGGATTTGAAAAGTAAACAACAACAGAAGTTTGATTGGGATAGGGGTCTGGTTCGAGATGCAATTTGGAAACCCGATTCCAGAGGGGATAGATTATTAGTTGCTATGGCCGATGTCATGAGAACTTACGATAGTGTAGATATTTGGGATTTTTTCTCTCGTAAACAGTTAGCATCGTTAGCGATGTCTCGAATTGCTATTCGAGATATTGCCAGTGTTGGCTTCAATAACGACGGCAGCTTAGTAGGCATCCATATGGGTCATACTATGATCCTGTGGGATTTGCAAAGCAATCAGTCTGTTCATTTCAACTTGAGTTCCGGCGAAACGAACTCTGACGTAAGACTTGCTGAAATTAGCCCTGATGCCAGCGTTATGGCTACCATTGAAAATAGTAAAGCCAAGTTGTGGCAACTAAGAGGGTTTGATGGGCTATTGATGCAAGGTTGTCAACAAGTACGCAGCTATTTAACCTCTCTTGATGAAAATAACACCGATCGCCGCCTCTGCGACAACATCCCTGACCCTCAACCGCCGATTGAAGCGCCTCCAGTTACAACTCCGACTCCTTCATCCCAAAAAACTCCTCTCAACTCAAATGAGCCAGCCTCTAATGAGACAACCCCAGTTCCATCGCCAACATTGAACGATCGCGGTGCAATTGGCTTTGAGCCTGGTGCAACTTCTGCTCAGATCAACAGTAATCTTCAACCGCAAGCGATCGATCGCTACACCTTCCGTGCGTTCGCTGGGCAAACTGCTTACATCACCATCAATCTACCTCAGGGTCAGGTTTCGCCAAAGGTGCAAGATCCCAATGGAAATCTGGTAGAACTGATCTCCAGCGGGGCAAACTCCTGGTTAGCAACACTACCCGCAGACGGTGACTACACTTTAGAGGTTTTGAATCAACAAACTAGCGCTTTCTACACGCTTGGTTTACAAATCAACCCCTAGAAACGATAGAGGGTAGGAGCCAAACTAGCAGAGCGAATGAGCACCCCTCAACTGAGCGATCGCGAGTTAGAAGTGATGCGACTGATCGTTCTGAGAGCAGTTCTCAAGCAGGAGTTTGAGCTTCAAGAGAAACCAAACAAAAGACAGTCAAAAATCCTCATCGGTAACATCTGTATGAATCGCAAAGGTCAGCACCGTTTCGTCTATGCCTTTAAGAGCGAGAGGATAGCCCTTCGTGATAATTTGTTGGTCTAGATAATCAGCGACATCAGCAGATACCAGAATGGTGCCCGGTTCCGCCGCCGCCTGAATCCGGGCAGCGATATTGACGCTGGGCCCGATCGCCGTATAGTCTGCTCGTTCTTCACTGCCAAACATGCCCACCACAGCGGCACCTTGATGGATGCCGCAGCGGAATTTGACCTCGCTGATACCCTGGGCTGTCCAGCGTTCGTTGAGTTTGGCGAGTTTGCGATACATCTGTTGGGCAGTGGCGATCGCTCGTCTCACCTGTTCGTTGGGGGTGAGTTCTTCGGGTGCGCCAAAGATCGCCAGGATAGCATCGCCCATAAATTTATCGACCGTACCGCCATTCTCGAAAATTGCGTGAGTCATCTCGGTCAGGTATTCGTTGAGAAGCTCGGCGACTCGGCGCGATCGCAACGTGTTGGACAATTGGGTAAAACCCACAATGTCGCTAAACAGGATTGTAATCATCCGGGGTTCAGGGCGCAGTTCTAGCGATAGTTCTCTCTGGGCGGCTCGTTGTACCAAGGCGGGCGGCAGGAATCGTTTGAGGACGGATTCGGTCAGATAAGTATTGAGTTCAGCGACGCGGCGTTCGTTTTCCTTGAGGGCAACGAGATTGCGGACTTCGGCTAAGAGTTCGCGATCGTTAAACGGTTTGGATAGATAAGCATCGGCTCCCTTTTCCACCCCATCAATCCGAGTTTCCTCGTCGGCTTTGGCAGTCAGCAGGATGATGGGAATTCCTTTGATTTTTTCCTGTTGGCGAATTTGTTGGATCATCTCCAAGCCGGAGACCTGGGGCATCATCAGGTCGGTGACAATCACATTGGGAAGATGAGCCAGCGCCATCTGCGTGCCTTCGGCTCCATCGCAGGCTAAGATGACCTGGTAGCCTGCCTGCTGCAAAATGCCGGAAACGTAATGGCGCAGATCGGGATTATCATCCACGACTAGAACCGTTGCAGGTTTGATCGGGCGGGCAGGTGGGATGTTCAGGGTGGAAGCTAGTTCAACCGCAGGCAAGCCATTCTTCAAACTAGAGACTTGAATGCCCTGTTCAGCTTCAACCTCAGCATCCGCCAGTTCGACGGCGGCGCGACTACCTTCAATTTCCGTGGGAATCTCAATCACCTGATGAGCCGGGAGATGGGCGATCCCCGTCTGTAACCAGATGGTGAAAGTCGTCCCATGTCCGTAGTCTGACTCTACAGAAATTTTGCCCCCATGCAGTTCGACTAATTCTTTGGCCAGTGCCAATCCTAAACCATTGCCCTCGTGACTACGGCTGGCAGAGCCATCGGCTTGACGAAACCGCTCAAAGATGTAGGGAATTTGGTCAGTCCGGATACCCACACCTGTATCCTGTACCTTGAGCAGGCAGTGATCCCCAGCGTGTTGCAGAGTCACCAGGATCTGTCCACCGGACGGCGTAAATTTCATGGCATTGGACAATAAGTTATACAACACCTTGTCAAATTTTTCTGAATCCAAATAAACCGGAGGACAGGGGGAGAGATGCGTAGACAAATTTAATTGTTTCTTCTGACAGTAAGGGCGGAAGGATTCGACGATGTGGGTGACGAAGTTCGTTAAGTTGCAAGGACGAAACTTAGGCTGCATCCGTCCGGCATCCAGCCGTTGCAGATCGAGTAATTGGTTAACCAGCCGCAACAGGCGACGGGAGTTGCGGAGGGCAATTTGGGATTGCTCGTAGGATAATCCTTCCCCTTTGGCAACAGAAGATTCCAGCGGCCCGATCGTTAGGGTCAGAGGAGTGCGGAACTCGTGGGAAACATTTTGGAAGAATTCTGTTTTTTGCCGGTCCACCTCCATCAACTGTTCTGCCTGTTGACGGGTTTTTTGGTAGAGACGAGATTGTTGTACTGCGATCGCCGCCTGAGAAGCCACCACCTGCGCTAATTCAATGTCTGAACTTTGCCAGCATCTAGGTTGATGTGCTTGTCGCAACGAAATACTGCCAATAATTTTGCCATCGTAAAGCAGCGGCACGACCAGCAGGGCCCGCGCTGGCAACCGTAAGGGCAGATCAGGCACGTTCATTTCAGGATGCTGGTTCAGGTCGTGGATCACAACCGGAGCCTGGGTCAGGAGCAACTGTTGTAAGACCGGATTGCCATCAATGGGCACCAGCGATTGGGGTAAGAATCGCTGTGTGACAGCACTCTCTTCTACTCCAGTTGCCCCAACTGGATTGCCATTATTAATTGAGGAAACCGGAGACAGATCTAGATTAGGCTCAGTAAAGCTTTGGCTTTCACCCTGGGTGGTATCGTACAAACCGACACACTGAACAAATTCATCTTCTTGAGTCCACAGAGACAAAGCACAGCCATCAGTGTGCAAAGCCTGCCCTAATTGTTGGGTAATTGCCGCAAAAATCTCTTGGGGATCAAGACTCGATCGGATCGTGCTGGTAATGGTGTTGACTAAAGATTCCCGTCTAGCCAATTCACGCACCTGCTCATAGGCCCGGGCTTGCGACAAAGCTAGAGCAGCCTGGTCAGCCACCATGCTAATCAGTTGCACCTCATCACTCTGCCAGATGCGTGGTTCATGCCGTTGATGCAAGGCCATAACAGCCATTAGTTCTTGTTGCCAGATCAAGGGCACAATAAGACTGGAGCGGATATCTGCTGCTCGATACGCTTGACAACACAATTCTCCTTCAGTCCCGCCAATGCAGGCCCGAGGTTCGAGTTGGACATCAGCGATCGCAGTAACTTCGCAGGTTTTCCAGACGGTATGGGACAGACTGTCAAAATCCCAGGTGGGATCAGATTGTTCTAAATTGGCATTTTTCTGTTCTGCAATGTAAGCAAATATCTCATCTTCGATCGCCTCTTCCTGGAACGGCCGCAACAGACAACAGTCCACCTCAAACATTTTTCCGACTGTTTCCACGATCGTTTGCATGATCTGGCGATAATTCAGCGCACTCCGGATCGTGGTGGTGACAGCATTCAGCAGCGATTCTTGCCGCAGGGAGCGCTGAAGTTCATAGGTTCTTGCCTTCAGGACGTTATGGGTATCAATGGCTTGACGCACGATCGCCTTCAGGTCTTCATCATCCCAGGGCTTGTTAACGTACTTGAAGACTTTGCCGGAGTTAATCGCTTCTACCAGATCGCCAACATCCGTGTAACCTGTCAGGATAATCCGAATGATATCTGGATACTGAGTTGCAGTCAGACTGAGGAATTCAGTTCCACTCATCGACGGCATCCGCTGATCAGAAATAATGACCGCGATATCCCCCTCGCAAGATAAGATCTCCAAAGCCTCCAGACCACTTGCCGCCCTCAGCACTTTAAATTCGCGATGAAAAGTGCGATAGAGCAGATCAAGATTGTCCGGCTCATCATCAACGACCAGGATCTTAGGCTTACTGAGGTCTGGGAATGTCATGCACCGCTCTCCTGAGGCGGGGGGCAGTTGATTAAGCAGGTTGTCCAACTGAGCCATTGACTACTAGCTTACTTGGAACCCTATAAATTAAGCACGAATTGAGGATGTACTTTACAGTCTGCTTGCCTGATAGAACTGAGCTTAGAAGCACCATTCAGTCTAGCTGTAAAATTTCCAGTAAAGACGTAAATGACTGAAACTTTCCTGGAAATTTTAGAGTTAAGCTAATCCATATTCCTCGTAAGGTGCCAGGTAAACGTTGAGAACTTGAGATGCCCCCATAACTTGATTCAACTGAGGTAGACTGCTAACGATGAATCAACCCTGTAAGCTATGCTTACAATTCACACCTTTGGTTCGCGCTTATAGTTATCGTTATGTGCCTGACGATATCCTTAACTTAAATTAAGCACATTAATCAGATTGAGAGAAGAGTAAGGAAAGTGTTGAATTTGAATTCTTGCCTACGGAGATGGATGGTGTTGTGCTCAACCAGAACCAACCGTACTGAAATCGCGTAATCCCCACTTGAACTTGTGCTAAGTTGAGACAGTTATTCCAACAACTCATATTGCCAAAAAACATCCTAAATTTGCTCAGGTTTCTCTCCCCATCTTATTACAACCTTTTAACCAGGGTCTCAGGATTAAAGCCAGACCAGTATTTACTCGTCAGTATATCTGTCCTCTATTCCCATGTTTTTTCTCCTGCTATGTCTTCGAGTTGGCAACCGAGTCGGCAAACCCTTGAAAATTCTACAGTTCTAATTCGGGCGGCTAGACAACAAGACTTGTCGAGTCTTGCGGACCTCCTGGCCAGTAGTTTCCACACCCAGAATGGTTCTAAAGCATGGTTGTACCCGCTGATGAGGATGGGGATTTACGAAGATTTGCGAAGTCGATTGCGCTTTAATAATACTCAATATGTTTGCCTTGTGGCGGTGAAGTTAAACGATTCTTCTGAGCAATCTGCTGCTAAGGTTTCATCTCAGTCCATTTTAGAAACTATCGTTGGCACTGTAGAGATCGGCCCCCGTTCTACCCCCATCTGGCTCCCTTCAAATCGTCAATCCTTATATCTCTCTAATTTGGCTGTCAAGCCGGAAGCTCGACGGCAGGGAGTCGCATTGCAACTACTCAAAAATGCGGAACAAATTGCGCTCAATTGGGGTCATAAAGATATTTATCTGCATGTGCTGGAAAATAACCACGGAGCGCGGCGGCTTTACTGGAAAGCTGGTTTTCGGCTGAAGCAGGCTGAATTTGGGATTGTGAACTGGTTACTGGGTCAACCTCGACAGCTTTACCTGCACAAGCAGATTAGCTAGGTGCGATCGCTACTGCACTGAAAGCTGTCCATAGAAGGGTAAAGCTTGTGACCATTCGGGCCGCTGTCCTGCTTGCCAATCCCGATAGGCCAGTTGCAGCACACTTGCCACCGTCCCGCCCAAGTTACCTTCTAGTTGGATCAGATGATAGGGTTGTGGCCAATCTGCCAGTGTAGCTTCCCATTGGTTTAGAGACATGACTACATCTGGTAAAACTGGAACGATCGTTTCGGCCGTATAAATAGCAACAAACCATTCCCCCTGCTGGGCCCGCATCTGCATTGCAAGATCCAGTGAGGGGGATTGCGATCGCCTTCTAACCTGATCCGCTGCATGGGCACAGGTCGCTAAAGTTGAGATGGCAAACAAGGGTAGATTTAACTGTTGGGCTAGTGTTCGCGCTGTCACCATGCCAATACGAGTTCCGGTAAACCCACCCGGACCCTTAGCAACGGCGATAAAATCTAAGTCCTGCCAGGTCTGTGGTTGGATGAAGGCTTGCAGCAACACGTGCAGTTGAGAGGAGGTTTCGCGGGCGATCGCCCAGGTTTGACAGCGGGCATCTCCAGCGAAATTGTTGATAGCCAGTCCGAGTTCTGGACTGGTTGTATGAATCGCCAAACCATAACCCATAGGAGCAAACCTCTATTGATAGCTGTGCTCAGTGCGATCGGGACATTTGAGACAAGCGTTTTGTGCCTCTGCCAAAGTTTTCTGATCATAGCGTGATGCATCCCTCTTTTCAGATCCTCGGTTTAAAGGAGAAATGGGGTGAGGGGGAGGACTATAGAAACTCAGAAGTCTCAAAGGAATTTAATAGACTTTATCGGAAATTGTTTTGTGGCGCGGCTCCGCCGCGCCACAAAACAATTTCAAACCTCAGAAACCTTATTTCCGATTAAGTTTAATATAGATAAAGGTTTACTGCTGCTGATTCATGGCGATTTACGTGTTTTGGGGCGATGACGATTTTGCTATGCAACGGGTGGTGAAAGGTTTGTGCGATCGCACCCTTGATTCTACTTGGGCAAGCTTCAATTACGACAAAATTGCAGGTGATACCGCTGATGGGGTCATGCAAGCCCTGAATCAAGCCATGACTCCGCCCTTTGGCTCAGGAAATCGCATGATCTGGTTGGCTGAGACAACTTTGGGGCAGCGCTGTTCAGAATCTTTATTGGCTGAATTAGAAAGAACGCTCCCTTTAATACCAGAAACAACGGTTTTGTTATTAACGATGAATAGCAAACCGGATGGTCGGCTCAAATCCACAAAACTTTTACAAAAGTTGGGTGAAGTCCGAGAATTTGCCACGATTCCGCCATGGAAAACCGAAGAATTGGTGCAGCAGGTGCGGCAAGCAGCTGTGGAGATGGGGGTGAAACTAACCAACCCAGCCCTACAACTTTTAGCGGAAGCAGTTGGCAATGAGACACGGCAACTTTATAACGAGTTAGAAAAGCTCAAGTTGTATGTGGGAGAACAGCAACCGATTGGGGAAGCGGCGATCGCTGCTCTCGTAACCACTGCCAACCGCACCAGTATGCAGTTAGCCGCAGTCCTGAAACAGGGCGACACTGCTACAGCCTTAGCAATCGCTAATGATTTGTTCAACCGCAATGAAGCTGCTCTCAGAATTGTGGCTACTCTAGTAGGGCAATTTCGCACTTGGCTGTGGGTTAAGCTGATGCTGGACACTGGGGAGCGGGATGAACGAGAGATTGCCCGTGCCGCAGAAATTAGTAATCCCAAGCGCATTTATTTTTTACAAAAAGAAGTGAAGTCGGTGTCCTTGCGATCGCTACAACAAACCCTGGTGCTTTTGCTGGAACTGGAGGCCGGACTGAAGCAAGGCGTAGATGAATCAATTCTGTTTCAAACCAAACTGATTGAAATTTGTCAACTCTACAGACTGTAGTTCAGCAATTCTCATTATGAAAAATTGCTGGGGTTTCAGGTCGCCGCTGGCGACCTGAAACCCCAGCAGATGTTTGGTTTTTCGCCCCCAACGGGGGCGAAAAACCAAACATCTGTTCCAAAATGAGAATTACTGACTGTAGTTGCTGCAAAGAAGTGAGACTAGTGTTTTGTCAAGAAATTTTTGAGGAGCCACAGACCCCTCAAAAATTTCTTTAATTTAATTTAGATTTGCGGGATATCCCGCAAATCTAAATTGACGTGAGTTCGACGAGCGGTTTTTCGTGGGGGTGGGCACAGCCCACCCCCACGAAAAACCGTCGTTTTGAGGGTGTGGCGCGTCGCGCCACACCCTCAAAACGACGATTATCGAACTCACGTTAAATTGACAGACCCTTAGCGAAAGAGAGACATTTTGCCTCAACCAACATCCCTTCTACATGAAATCTTTACAATACGCTGCGACTTATTAAAGCTTTGGGCAAGCCTGGTTGTTCCTCTATTTCCGCGTTTGCTCAATCTTTATAGTTCAGATGGGAGTTCATCTACATGCCAATCTCAAAACTATAGAGACATTTGGAGTTGCCCACTTTGTCTAACCCGCATATTGCCTTGAGGAGTCTGCCCATACTAGCTTGCTCACAAGAAATTTGGTTAGAAGAGCAATCGGTTCATCCTTCAGTTGCCAGTCGCTTAAAGCGCCTGATTGATATTTGGGGAGCGATCGTTGGCTTGTGCATTACCGCAGTGATTTTCTTACCCGTTGCGCTTGCCATATGGGTAGATCATCCTGGACCTGTTTTTTACAGTCAAACACGCTGCGGTTTGAACGGTAAGACGTTTCAGATATGGAAGTTTCGCTCAATGGTGTCAGAAGCCGATCGCCTCAAACATTTGGTGAGAAATCAGGCTAAGGGACACATCTTCAAAAATTCCAATGATCCCCGAATTACTCGCGTCGGGCGATTTTTGCGGCGCACCAGTCTGGATGAATTCCCGCAATTCTGGAATGTTTTACGAGGGGATATGAGTTTAGTTGGGACTCGTCCACCCACCCTGGATGAGGTGCAAAGATACAGTTCTCATCACTTCCAACGGTTACAAGTCAAGCCCGGTTTAACTGGGGAGTGGCAAGTTTGGGGGCGTTCCAGCGTCCTGGACTTTGAGGAAATCGTCCGAATGGATCTTTCCTATCAGAAAAAATGGTCTGTCGTTTATGACTTGCGGCTTTTGCTCAAAACCATTCAGGTGGTTCTAACCAAGCAAGGCGCATATTAGGGTGGGAACCACAAAGGCGCAAAGGGTGTAGGGATGTAGGGTTCATGCAGTTAGCGGAGTGCTTTCAGGGGATTGAGCCAGACAGCAATCTTACGTTTGAGTTGGTTGAAGTCGCGGTAGATTTCTTGCTTGACGAATTGGGCGATCGCATCCAGTGCTGAAAATTCTGAACCCGCCTGCCACCTAAGATCCTGTCCTAAGGGCGTTAAATGATTACCCTGGAGCAACTCAACGCTGGTCATCGTGGGAAACCGCTGCTGCAAAATGTCAATCAGGGGTTGAGTTTGATCGATGTCATCATTACGGAATTTGATCAAAAGATTGCGTTTGACCTGATATTTGTCCAGAATCAAACGATTGGTCTGCTCTGGTGTAGGGGTAAACTCGATATCAAACCCCTGGAATCCTTCTAGCTCTGACACCAGTTGGGCAGTAGCAGCAAAGATCTGAACCTGTAACTGGTTGATTTGATCCAGCAGCGGCACGGAGCGCTTTGCCGAGAAATTATTGAAAGAAATTAAGATATTGCCTGCTCTTTCTTGGGGAAACATACTGCCAATCAACAAATGCAGTTTACAGCCCATGCTGTGACCCATGCCATAGATGGGCAAGTATTGCTGCTTCAGCACTTTGGCTTGCAAGTAGTTAAGGGCATCATCAAAGTTTTCTAACACCTGGGTAGCGATCGCTGCATGGTCAAAGGTGTTGACAAACGGGGTCGCTACAACCACATAACCCTGGCTTGCCAAATCCTCCAATAAAGCCCGATAGGTGATTTGAGGCGCGGCAGCGACAAAAGCTCCACCCAGAAAATGGATTACTCCGATCGGTCGTGCTGGAATGACGACCCAGTTACCATAAATTTCGCGCCAGTCCATTCTTAAACTTTTGCAAAGCCCTACTGTTCTATCCTGCCATATTTCTTTAACTCTGACTTTGGATTAACGTGAGTTCGACGAGCGGTTTTTCGTGGGTGTGGCGCAACGCGCCACACCCTCAAAACGGCGATTATCGAACTCACGTTTGAATTAAGCTTCAGGTGAATTGCTGGAGAAACTCACATAGAGAAAAATCCCGATTCTTCTGACACAACAGAAGTTAACTGTCCAATCGACCCTAAATCGGGTATTGGAGCATCAGGGATTTAGATGAATAGACTCGGCAGAATTGCGCCCAGAGTTGCCAAGCCAGCAATCAACATCAAGCCCGCAGGCATAAATTTGCGGGTTTTGGTTAAGCGAATGGCAAACACCACCACCAGAGCAGCAGAAACGATCGCGGCTAGGGTTAATCCGATTGGCGACCCAGCCAACTGAAGAATGGCGGCAAAGAGGAGCAAAGCTCCGCTAATCCCCCCCGAAATCAAGGAGGCTTTACTTTTGGCTTGGGTGTACCCCATCACGCCTCCAATGATAGAGAGGAGTCCGTAGGCGATCGCGGCAATGATTCCCAAAGTCATAAGATCAAGGTGAGTAGTGGATGAGCCAAAAAAGCTGAAGTCAGTGAGCGTGAGCTAAGGTATTGGACTGAACAAGGTAGAATCTCAAGCAGCGAAGTGTCATCGCCATTACTGTCTATGGATTCTCGAATGCCTCAATTGCTCCAGAGCTTGCTGCGTCAAACAGCATCTCTGCTGCTTTACCAGTCTGTGCTGCGGTGCGACATTGGTCAAGCTTTTGTTAACTTACTACAAACTTTGGGCCAACCAGATGAGCCAAGCTTAAATTGTCTGAGGGCTTATGGTCAATGGTTTCAAGCGCTAGCTGCGACGCAACAAACCTGGCAGGAATATTTGATTCATCAGGTTTTGCAGACTGAGAATCCCTTTAGCCAACTGGCACAGCGGACAAACTGGGCCGATTTACCCCAACCACTGATAGCGGCTGCACGTCATGATTTACACTTGTTGCAAGCGCTTTATCAATGTCGCGATCGCCACCTCAGTCTATGGGTGCAGCAGGCAGCTGCGGTGCCAGAGCCACTACCCACTTGGGATGCTGATCAGATACAGCATCTTCTGGAGAAAACAGACAAACCTGAGATTTGGCTGAAATTGCAGCACAGCCCGGATTGGGCAGCGGAGGTAGAGTCCTTAGCCGCACATTATCGTCAATTTGGAGTGGGCTTATTTGCCATGTATCGAGCGTTGCGCTGGCAGGCGGGGCAATTGATGGGAATTCCCCATCCTGATCCAGTGCGGCTGACATCATTAGTAGGATATGAGGCTCAAAAAGCAGCACTGATGCAAAATACAAAGGCGCTGTTATCCGGCTACACTGCTCTGCATGTGTTGCTGTATGGCAGTCGGGGAACGGGTAAATCTTCTCTCGTCAAAGCGTTGTTACAGGAATTTGGCGAGCGTGGTCTGCGCCTGATTGAAGTCCCCAAAGCTGAGTTACAGGCACTTCCAGAGATTGTAGAACAATTGCGCTACGCCCCCCAGAAGTTTGTGATTTTTGTGGATGATCTGTCCTTTGAAGAAGATGACGATGCCTATAAAGCCCTCAAGGTTGTTTTGGAAGGCAATTTAACCGCTCGTCCCCAAAATGTTGTTGTCTATGCCACGTCGAATCGTCGCCACCTGATTCGCGAATTTTTTGGCGATCGCCCCCGTCCCAGTGATGCTGATGAGGTTCATGCTTGGGACACCGTGCAGGAAAAGTTGTCTTTTAGCGATCGGTTTGGACTGACATTGACCTTTGAACCCGCCAATCAAACCACTTACCTGCAAATGGTGCAACATCTGGCCGCAGAAGCGGCGATCGCAATCGATGCCAAAGATCTGGAGTATCTTGCTCTACAGTGGGCAACTCGCCATAATGGGCGATCGGGTCGCACTGCCAGACAATTTGTGGATTTTTTACAAGCTGAAGCGGATCGGTCAATAGCGAAAACTCAGACGAACTAACTGATATGGGCAGAAACTCAGTGAACCCTTAGTTGCGGTGGTTATTGTTATAGCGAACATTTGCCCCCGCCCATTGCAGCTTTTCACGCAAGGTTTGGTAGTAGGAATAATTTTCTCGCAAGACAATGAATTTGGCATGAAAATCAGCCATGCGAATATCGACTCGCTGACCGGGCCAGATGGAGGTCGCTAACACGCCGTCCATCCAGAGTTTGGTGGTTAATTCCCGATCGGCCAGGGGCCAAATACTGATCACGCATCCTGGCGGAATGACGATTGGGCGGCTAGACAGACTGAGGGGGCAGATGGGAGTCACCGCGATCGCATCCATGCCCGGATGCATAATCGGGCCATTGGCGGCTACTGTATAGCAAGTCGATCCAGTAGGGGTGGCAACAATCAGACCGTCTCCCTGATATTGATCGACCACCTCGCCATCGATTTCCATTTCCAGGATGGAGGTGATCATGCGATCGGCTGAAGCCGGTTTAACGCACATTTCATTCAGGGCGAAGTAGCGATCGCTCATGGGTTCCAGATTGCTGCGAATGCCTTCAAACGCAGTGGCTTGCAGCATCATTCGCATCTGCACAGCAAAGCGATCCGTAAGTAGCCGCTCCCAGACCTGTTCTGAATCTTTGAACAAATCCATCGGCTCCGTCAAGAATCCCAAATGTCCACCAACATTTACTGCCAGAAGAGGAATGCCATCGGGGGCCAGGTGACGAGCCGCCGCCAAAGTAGTACCATCGCCTCCTAGAACAATAGCGAGATCGATCGGTTGGGAAACAGATGCCAGAAAAACAGGATAGGGATTATCCTTAGCACCGCTCGGTCCTTTTAAGACATGACAACCCAGAGCCTCCAATTGTTGGGCGCATCGGTCTGCCCACTGGCGGCTCAGGGAATCCCCTGCCTTGTGTACGATAATGACTTGCTTTAGCTCCACTCCGCCTGATACTGGATGAGGATTACCATTTCAACAGATTGAACTGTTCCATATCTACCGTATCTCGGTTTCGATAAATGGAGAGCACAATTGCCAAACCGACTGCGGCTTCAGCAGCAGCAATCGTAATCACAAAGACCGCAAACACCTGTCCTCGAATCTGTTCAGGATCGAGATAGTTGGAGAAAGCCATTAAATTAAGATTGACCGAATTGAGTAATAACTCGATCGACATCAACACCCGAATGGCATTGCGACTGGTGACCAGTCCATAAATGCCAATACAAAAGAGAGTAGCCGCCAGAATCAGGAAATACTGCAATTGCATAATGTCTCTTAAAAACCTCGTCAGTCCTACTTCGCTCTTACTTTACTTCTTGCTAGAGGCTACCAGTTCACGAGGGCGCTCCGGCAAGGTCAGTGCAGGTGTCTGATCCTGGGAAAGCGCTTCTTCAGGTAAATACTCGCGTCGAGCCAGCACGATCGCCCCAATCAATGCCATCAATAACAGCACAGAAGCCACCTCAAAGGGCAGCAGATAATCACTGAAGAAATGCAAGCCAATCACCACAACGGCATTGTCTCCAGCGATAGGAGCATCGGACAGCACCCAAGGGGTTGCTAAGATCATCGTAGACAGCAAGGCAAACAAGCCAAGACAGACTAGAGCCGTTGCCACCTGACTCACCCAGGCATTTTTAATGGGAGCAAAGCTCTGGCGCTTGTTGACCAGCATGATCCCAAACAGGATCAAGACATTGACAGCACCAACATAGATTAGCACTTGGGCAGCGGCCACAAAGCCAGCATTCAGCAAGACATATAGCCCAGAAATACCAATAAATACCCCGCCCAACAAAAAGGCTGAGTAGACGATGTTATTGAACAGCACAACCCCTAGAGCCGCAGCAATCGTCATTGCAGCTAAGATTGCGAATGAGACAATTTGAACCCCTTCAGCCAGATTCACAGTCTTTGAACTCCACTAATTGCATGTTTTGCGTTCTTTACAAAGTGGTATCTGTACTGACTCGTTGCGGCTGTTCATCCCTCAACCTGCGATCGCCCTGTAGCCAAGTTTCTAAATTAATTTTCTAGACTCAGCAGTACTCCAGCGCAAAAGCAGGCAAACAGTCCAACAATCGTCATTACTCAACCAAGAGCCATCCCTAAGCGTAGCAGGTGTTGATGCCTTCTCAGATTCCTGATTGGCATCAATATAAAGCACCAGCAGTTTAATCGGCTGACTTAGATTCCATTTCCTCAAGAATTTCTTCAGGCAACTTACCCGCTCGCCGAGTACCTGCCGGAAGTCCATGAGGATCAAGCACTCCTTTGGGCAGATAATTCAACTCACGCAAAGGAGTCACCATTGGATCTTGAGTCACTTTGTAGGGTAGGCGACCGAGCGCAACGTTGTCATAATTGAGTTCGTGGCGATCGTAAGTAGAGAGTTCGTACTCTTCGGTCATCGATAAACAATTGGTCGGGCAATATTCTACGCAGTTACCACAGAAGATACATACGCCAAAATCGATACTGTAGTGATTTAGCTTTTTCTTCTTGGTTTCCTTGTTAAATTCCCAATCGACTACAGGCAGGTTAATTGGGCAAACCCGCACGCAGACTTCACAAGCGATACATTTATCAAATTCAAAGTGAATCCGTCCTCGAAAACGCTCTGACGGAATCAGTTTTTCGTAAGGGTACTGCACCGTAATCGGACGGCGTTGCATATGGTCAAAGGTGACAGAGAGTCCTTGACCGATATACTTTGCTGACTGTACGGCTTCCTTGGTGTAATCGCCGACTTGCTTAAGAAATTTCAGCATAGGGATAACTTCAATGAGGAATCGGGGTTGAAGCAGGGTAGAAGAAGTCTGTAAACCAAAGACGCGGTTGAATGAAGAACCACCTGTTGATACTCTCAACTAGTTCACACTCAACAATAGAAACAGTGAACGGTTAGGTTCATCAACCTCTAATGCACTCTAATGCAATTGTAGAGCTTTCCTGATAGAGCCAATGACTTTAAGTATTGTAAAACTTTATTTAGTTTGTAGAGTCGCCTAAATACATCAATCCAGTCATGGGCTGATTCAGCCTAAAGATGGGGAACGCAGAGGAAATAGCAATTATAGGACTTACGCAGTTGGGGATTTGTAGCTACAAATCCCCAACCATTCCGGTTTTTCGCACGCAGTGCGTCAGTCCAAGATCATTTATCGTGAGGAATTTACTCTGGGAGTAGACAGATTTGAGCGATTTGATACGATAGTCCTATCTTACTTGGGCTTGCTCATGCCTACCTCAGAAATTTGGGTTATGTCAGTTCGACTGGCAGATGTGGCACGTTGCGCCACAACCCTTGAAAGGCGATTATCGAACTAACCTGGGGTATAGGCTGCGGATTTTTCTTTGTAACTTTGGTTAATTGATGCGAATTCGCATTATGATCATGTTTTCATTCGGGTGCAGATATCTGGGTACGTTTGTTCCAACTCTAGCTTTTGGAAACTCCCTACCATTTGGGTGGCTATCCATTGGTATCTACTGACTTAGGTAACTGGCGATCGTGCAAATTCCTCACTTTCCTGAATGCAATCACTCTCTGATACAATCGCTGTTCCATTACAGTGATCAGGAGTTATTGATCCTGTTTCAGCGGCACCCGGATGCTGGTCAATATTTTACAGCGATCTTCTGCCGCTACAGCCCGATAGTTTACACCCTGATTCGTCACTCTGCACGATCGCCTGTCCAAGCCGATTACTTATTTGCCATCACTTGGCGACACATCTACCACGAATTGGGTGGGCTGGATCTTCACACCTTTAACTCTACAGCCACGAATTTACAAAGTTGGCTGATCAATGTCACGGCTGTCTGTATCAACACTGCTAAGTTGCCAGCGGTTGAAGAGATTCACTACTCATTACAGGATGTTTCTCCCCCACTTTGGTGCTACACAGAACAGGCTTTAAATCGGCTGCAACCCGTACAGCGCTTGATAGTGTTGATGTCACAGACTTTTCACTGGAGTGAAACTCGGATTGCGGCCTATTTGCAGGCTGAGGGTGAGGTGATTTCCCCTGCTCAGGTCAAAACTCGGTTAGTGGAAGCCTATCAACATCTGGAAGCCGCTTTGCCTGAAGATATCCAGGAAATTTATCTACGTCGAGAAGCGCAGCCATCTGCATCAGAAACGGCAATGGAGCCTGCTGTCTACGATGAGTAGGATTAAGGATCAAAGTCGAAAGGAACTATAAAAATTCAAAATCCTGTTAAGAGCAGGCGCGATCGCGAAAATAAAGGAAGTGATCCGACAAAATCTAGTTATCCTTGACGAGAACCTGTCTTTTGTACGCCGTCAAGTAAAATCCGTGAAATACTTTTTCTTGTCTGATGGTTGGTGTGTGGGTCGAGTGTGGGAATTGGGAGGGCTTTGGAATGAAGCTGCTTGGAGACGCAAACCTGATATTCAACAACTCAACCTCTGTATTTTAGAGCAGGGTGAAAAGCTTTGGCTCTATCGGGTTGAAGATGCAGTTTTGATGGTTGAAGTCAAGCCAACTGATGGCTTAGCAGATCAGCTTAAATCTGACACGATTGGTCAAGTTGTGCTAAAAAGGTTGATTTCGGCAGATCAAGCAATCGATCTGATGTGTTCAGCGGCTATCCAAATGTCTTAGAGCAGAGCCGGTAGCTTTGATCACTGGGTTTATTGTTACCATGTAGCTTTTAATCAGTCAGTTTTTCTGATTTTCTCTATCTCTCCCTATTGCCCATGAATCCTCTTGATTTGGCATTCCGACCCGCTCTTGAGCAGGCCTGTTTGATTCGCCAGGGTGAAATTTCACCCTTAGAGTTAACTCAGCTTTATTTAGAGCGAATTCAACACTTTGACAGCATTGTAGGAAGCTACTTTACGGTTGCTGCTGAGCAAGCGTTGGAGGATGCCAGACGCAAAACAGAGCGATTATTTGATAGGGATCGGCAAGCGGCTTTGCCTCCGTTCTATGGTGTGCCGATTGGTATCAAAGACCTCAACTCAGTTGCAGATATGCGGTGTACCTATGGCTGCAAAGCCTTGATGGACAATATCGGCACCTTTGATGACGGGGTGACTCAAAAGATTAAGCACGCTGGCTTTGTCATTTTGGGCAAGACAGCGGCTCCGGAATTTGGCTCAGTTCCTTACACGGAATCAGCAGGATTTACCCCAACTCGTAATCCCTGGAATTTGGACTACACTCCTGGGGGGTCTAGTGGTGGGGCAGCGGCAGCTGTTGCTGCGGGACTCTCCCCAATTGCTCAGGGTTCTGATGGCGGTGGATCAATTCGCGGCCCCGCTAACTGTTGTGGACTGGTTGGCATCAAACCTGCACGCGGTCGGGTTTCCGCTGCACCTGTAGGCGATCGCCTCTCTGGGATTGCCACCAATGGGCCGATTGCTCGGACAGTGGCCGATGCAGCGGCTCTTTTAGATGTCATGGCAGGGTACATTACAGGTGATCCCTATTGGTTGCCTGATCCTCAACCTTCCTTTTTGGAAACGGCTCAACAGGCGGCTCAGTTTGGGACTTCACCCCTGCGGATTGCCTTCTCCACGACGATTCCACCTGTTGTAGAAACAATCGATCCTCTCTGTCAGCAAGCAGTGATGGACACGGTCGCTGTGCTGCAAGATTTGGGACATACCCTGGAACCTGCCAGTCCTAATTATGAAGGATTGATTGAACCGTTTACTGTCGTATTTCGGTCTGCTTTTTCAGCTTCAGACCTGCCGCTAGAAGCCCTAACGCCCATCAACCGCTGGTTTATTTCCTTTGCTGACTCCAGTGGCGACTATCACAAGGCAACCTGGACCATGCAGGCAATCGCTCGACGGATTGTGGCGTTTTTTGACCAGTTCGATGCGCTGTTATTGCCTGTCTACCTGCATCCACCTATTCGGATTGGGGCATGGGCCGACTTAGAACCAGAAGTCTTGATCCAGCACATCACTAGCTGGATTGCGCCCTGTCCCCCATTTAATGCTACGGGACAACCTGCGATCGCCATCCCAACGGGTTTTACCCCTGACGGCTTACCTTTGGGAGTGCAAATCGTTGGCCGCCCAGCCGCAGATGCAACAATAATTGCGCTAGCAGCCCAAATTGAAGCAGCCCGTCCCTGGAGCCATCATCGCCCACTGTTTGCCTGTCGGGACTCAAGCTAGTGGTCTGTCAAGGAAGTTTTGAGGGGTCTATGACCCCTCAAAACTTCCTTGAATTTAATTTTGATTTGCGAGATACCCCGCAAATCAAAATTGACAGACCACCAGGATTTAGCGATGCTTTCCACGCATCACGTACCGATGAGTCATGAGCGAAGTCCTAGTCTACGGTTATCTTGACATCCCAATGCGCTACAATAGTTGCTTCTGAAACGCGAGCAGAATTGATTAAAACTATCTGCAATTACTCCCATGAGCAATTCCCCTGGTGAGTCGTCTCGTAAATCTAAAGTGCAGCGATCGCCTAATTTCTGGCACTCTCTGTTAATTCTCATTTTTCGACTTTTGCTCCTGACTGTGGGCGGTGGGTTAGCTTGGCTTTTAGGGGTAGCAGTTGCCCATGTATATCCTTCCCCCTCGAATGAGCCACCTTTGATGGAAACCCTTTTGCGCCGCTCGTTCCATCTCCTACCGAGTTCCCCAGGGCAAGAGCAATAAGAAAATCTTTGCAGCAATTATCAGTTCAGAATTTGACAGCAGCGGCTGAAGTTCCGAGGATTAGTCGAGATGAACTTTGACATCAAGCAATGTCAGAAAAGAGCTTGAACGTGAATTTACAATCGCTGAATTCAGGGCATTGCTGAATGCAGGGGTATTCCTGGACGTGGAACCTCTGTCACATCCAAACATATCTTCAAAATTAGTCAGGCTGAATTCGGCATAGGCTAGTAGCAGAAACCATATAGCTTAGTTTTAGAGTTTGGAGTAACGTATGGCTCAATTACTTAGTGAAACAGAAGTTCAGGAAAAATTAGGTCAGATTTCTGATTGGACGCTTCAAGGCAAAGAGATTCAGTGCGTGCGGCGGTTCAAAGATTTTGTAGAAGCGATCGCGTTTGTCAATCGTTTGGTCGAACCTGCTGAGGCGGCAGGACATCATCCAGACATTGCCATCTCTTACAACAAGGTCACCGTTAGTCTAACAACTCATGATGCGGGTGGGTTAACCAGTGCAGACTTTGAGTTAGCCAAAACGATTTCTCAGATCGTGTAAGGGCGCAGCATTTGGATCGTAACCTCTGGAAGTGTCATATATCCTGATCCAAATGCTTTGCTATGCTCATCGGTAGCCCAAGGCGTTGCTTATACCATTTTGGATTTTAGATTCCCGATTTTGGATTGCAGAATGCTTGACTAGCTAACCGTTCTGGCAATTGAAATCATGCACATATTACCCAAAATGGTATTAATAAAGGGATAATTTTGAACGTGAAACTACAGGTTTCTCGTTCAAAATCATCATCAAAATCAGCAACACCCCAGGAGATTCTTCAAACACGCTAAAATGACGTGAGTTCGACGAGCGGTTTTTGGTTGGGGCGGGCTGCGCCACACCCCTCAAACGGCGATTATCGAACTCACGCTAAAATGAGATAGGGTTGTTTCACTACAGTTGCCGTAAAACTTAAGTGTTTACAATTGTATTAGCACTTCTCAGCATTTTTCAGCATTCATTAAGCATTTTCTCAGCATTCTCTAAGCATATTCTCACCTATTCTTTAATGAAGTTAAGCCGATCATTAATCTTTCGTTTACTTGATACTCAGTTTTCACTGATACTTTCAAGAAGTGTTAATGATCTTATGAATGACTCGATAGTTTGGGTGTGAGGATATGAATTACAACAGTTTGGCACAGACTTGTGCAAAGATCTCTACAGTGTTGGCAATTAGCGTTTTGCTTGGAAAGCCAGCGATTGCTTCAAATTCAACTGACGATTCTAATCCATTTGCCAACCAGGAAAAACTAGCAAATTTGCATCAGGCATCACTTCCATCTGAAGCAACTGAGCAACCTGCATGGGCAAACCCTGAACTGGTCAACCTTGTTGCTCAAAACCAGGTTGCTGAAACCAGCGCCACAGGCAGCAACGCGGAGATGCTTGAGCAAATTCTGGATTACAGTAGCGAGGGTAACAACGAAGCTCTATCGCAGGTTACTTCAATTACTCAGCTTGCCGATGTGCGTCCAACCGATTGGGCATTTCAGGCGTTGCAATCCCTAATCGAGCGCTATGGTTGTGTGGCTGGTTATCCCGATGGCACCTTTCGAGGTAATCAGGCCATGACTCGTTATGAAGCAGCGGCTTTAGTCAATGCTTGCTTAGACCGGGTAAGCGAATTGCTTGATTTGGGTGATTTTGTGACCCAAGACGATCTGGCTGCAATTCAACGCTTACAAGAGGAGTTTGCGGCTGAGTTAGCTACCCTGCGAGGACGAGTGGATGGCTTAGAAGCGCGTGTGAGTGAACTGGAGGCAAACCAGTTTTCTACCACAACAAAGTTGCGAGGTGAGGTGCTTTTCCTGGTTTCTGGGGTGTTTGATCAAGATGACCAGTTTGATGATCAGGTAATTTTTGTCAATCGTGTTCGTCTCAACTTTGATACCAGTTTCAGTGGTGAGGATCGCCTCAGAACTCGCTTGCAAGCCCGCAATATCCCTCGATTTAATGGCGATCAAATTGGCTTCCAAACAGGGGGCAATGAAGGCAATGTCGTTCAATTAGATGATTTGATCTACACCTTCCCAATCGGGAATTTTATCAATGCTACCGTCGGTGCCAATAGTTTGGACATTGATGACCTGACTCGGAGCATTATTACCCCCCACGGACAAAGTTCAGGAAGCGGAGCGATTTCTGAGTTCGCAGACCCCCGTCAATATGAAACCTTTGCAGGTAGTGGGGCAGGGGCAGGGGCGATTATCAATTTGATTGACGAAGATGACGTAGGACTGAGTCTTGATTTCGGTTATGTGGGGAATGAGCCGACTGGAGTAAGTGAGGGTAGCGGCTTTTTCAATGGGAATTACAGCATTATTGGGCAGTTAACTTTCACCAGTGATTTTCTCGATGCAGCCGTCACCTATGTCAATGCCTACGACGATACGACGGTTAGTTCAGAAATCAGCCGCGTGTATGACTTTGAAGGCCCAGTTATTGGCAACACGTATGGTGGACAGATCAACTTCAAGTTGGGCGACGATGGCCAGTTCCAATTGGGAGGAGGGGTCGCTTACACCGATGTTACAGGGATTGGAGCCAGACCCGATTACGACCTCTGGAGTTGGCAAGGCACCTTCGCGCTACAGGATCTGGGTGGAGATGGTAATCTTTTGGGGATTTTGGCCGGTGTTCCCCAATATACCCGTGACTTACCAGGACAAACTCGCGATACAGGCTTTCTGACAGAGCTTTACTATCGGTTCAACATCAATAACAACATCGCCCTGACACCCAGTGTTATCTGGCTAGCCGATCCTTTCAATAACAATGAAATTGATGACACCATCATAGGGACACTAAGGACGACTTTCAGGTTCTAAGTTGTACGCTGACATAGGCAACGGTTAAAAGTTCTGCATCTGCATCAGAGTCCACTCTCTCAAGGCTGAATTTAGTTGCTTGTGGTTCTTTATAGGGCAAAAGCGTAGCGTAGTCCAGAAGCCTGCGCTACCAAGCTCCTCTTTCCGCAGACTAGTGTCCTGTCAAGGAAGTTTTGAGGGGTCTATGACCCCTCAAAACTTCCTTTAATTTAATTTTGATTTGCGGGGTATCCCGCAAATCAAAATTGACAGACCACTAGAATGCGATCGCATCGCAACCGCAAAAATCTGTTCCCTCCTCAAGGTCGTCTTCATGAACTTTTTATGATTTATAAGATTTATCAAAAGCTGGGGCAGTGTAAATATGACGGCTAAAGCCTTGAATTTCTTGGAAAGGGTACAACTTTGCCTGAAGGAACTGGCTGAATGATGTGTCAAAGACATCTTTGCGATTTGGTTGATTCGCGATATTTTAGACAGTGAGGAACGATTTCCTCTTCTTTGGACAGCTTGCCAAGCTTGGAGACAGGCGGTAATGCTGTTTTGGTGTGATTGGCGTTATTTGTAGAAACCCCTTTAGTAATTGAGGGTGTGAGGAAAGAAAAACTATGATATCCAAGATCCTCTGGAAGTCATTGCTTGTTGCTCCGACTGTTTTAGGAGTTAGCCTGGTTGCTGCTGTGGCGATCGCTGCCCCCAGCCAACTTGAGACTGGTACTGAGACCTCTGAGTCTGCTCAGTTCCTTCAAAGTGAAGATTTGACCGTTGAATCGACTCCGATTTTTTTAGAAGAGTTCGCTCCATCTGCCGCGCTTGTTGAAATTGCTCAGGTTCCTGCCAATGAGGTGCCAAGCACATCGACTGATGCCACCCTGGATCAACTGCTGCAATATAGCAACGAAGGGATGGGTTCCTCTAATTCTCAGGTGACATCGATTACTCAGCTATCTGATGTGCGTCCAACAGACTGGGCCTTCCAGGCATTGCAATCTCTGGTTGAGCGCTATGGTTGCGTTGCGGGTTATCCCGATGGCACCTTCCGTGGTAATCAGGCGATGACTCGTTATGAAGCGGCAGCCTTGGTCAATGCCTGCTTGGATCGCATCAGTGAGTTGCTAGACCTCAGTGATCTCGTGACCCAGGATGACTTGGCTGCGATTCAGCGCTTGCAGGAAGAGTTTGCGGCTGAATTGGCGACCCTGCGGGGTCGGATAGATGGCTTGGAAGCTCGTGTGAGTGAACTGGAAGCGAACCAGTTCTCCACCACCACCAAGCTTCGGGGTGAGGTCATCTTCATGGTCTCTGGTGTACTCGAGGAAGATGATCGATTTGATGACCAGATTTTCTTCGGTCATCGCACTCGTCTCAATTTTGATACCAGCTTCACAGGTCAAGACCGCTTGAGAACTCGCCTGCAAGCGCGTAATATCCCCACGTTCCAGACTGACCAAATTGGTTTTGCTGCGGGCGGTGGCTCCAATACCTTTAGCATTGACGACTTGATTTACACCTTCCCTGTTGGAGATGCTGTCAACGTTCTGATTGGTGCGAACGGTGTATCTCCTCAAGATTTGGTGCCCAGCACGATCAGCCCTCTTGATAGCTCAGGGCGAGGCAGTATCTCCGATTTCGGTTTGCCTCGTCAATATGCACAGGGTTCGGCAGGTAACGGTGCTGGTGGAAGCCTTACCTTCGAGTTGGGTGAAAGCTTTGCGTTAACTGGTGGCTACATCGGTAGTGAACCTGCTGGATCTAGTGGTTCAATTGGGGAGGGCACTGGCTTCTTCAATGGAGACTACAATGCTCTGGGTCAATTGACCTTCCTGTCTGATGCCCTTGATGCAGCAGTTACCTTCATGCACTCCTATGATGCCTCTGGCTTTGATCTGGGAGTATATGATGTTGGAGCTCCCTCTGTTGCCAATACATTTGGTGGACAGTTTAACTTCAAGATTGATGATTTTCAAATTGGGGGTGGTTTGGCTTACACCTTCGTCCGTCGGATTGGGACACCTTCTGACTTCGAGGCTTGGAGCTACCAGGGTACGTTAGCGATCAATGATTTGGGTGGGGCGGGGAACCAGTTGGGTATCCTGGCTGGTGTTTTACCTTACTCTGCTGAGTTAACTGGCACCGATTTAGGTGAGGCTCGTGTTGACGATACAGCTTTCCTGGCTGAAGCCTACTACCGCTTCCGGGTGAATAACAACATTTCGTTGACTCCTAGCCTTATCTTCATCCATGATGCCTTCAATAACAGCGACATTGATGATGCCTTCATTGGAACCCTGAGAACAACCTTCACCTTCTAGTTTGAAGCTTTTTCTTTTAGCCTAAGCTATTTTGTTTGGGCTTTCCTGAAGCCTGTTGTAGGTTACCCCTGCGACAGGCATTTTTTTATTAGCCCTACACGCTCTGATTCAACCATTTTTTGAATGGAAGCCCCACGGCGCGGAGCTTCCATTCAAAATGTGTCCTAAGGTGTGTGCATACCACTGTGGAAGATTGCAAAAGTGAGATGCACTCAGTTAAAACGCAGAAGCAGTTAAAACGCAGAAGGTCATTCCTATGCTGTGACAGATCATAGAGCTTATGTTTGTAGTGACAACTTCAGTTGTTATGGAGCGGCTAAAGCCGCTACTACAAACTTGAGTAAACTTTAAAGCTATGACCTGATCAGGTATATCTCTTGTGATTGGAGATACATTGCGTCATTCTGTTCTTGGTGGACAAGACTGTTCTCCTGTGCGGTGTTATGTTGAATGAGCGAAGAGTCCTTTAAGCTAAAAGGTGTGAGGATATTAAGAAATGATGCATGAGATTTTCTGGAAATCTTTACTTGTTCTGCCTACTTTATTAGGTGCAGGCTTGATGACTGCTGCTGCGATCGCTGCGGAAAGTTCCGAGACTAATGCAACTTTGTTAGAGCCAATCGCGGCTGAAATTGGCAGCCTCTCTGAGTCTAAGTTGACGTTAGATGCGATCGCCCCCGTTGAGGTCTCTAGCGTCGCTATCGAAACCGCTCCCGCTGCAAGTGAGTTGGCTCCTGAACCAGAGGGAGTTGAACCTGCAACTCAGCCTCAGATTCTGGCTCAACAAGTGCCCGCTGCTAATCCAAGCTCAGCTTCTTTGGATCAAATCCTGCAATACAGCACTGACAGCGGTATTGGCATGTCTCAGGTGACTTCCATTACTCAGCTTTCCGATGTTCGCCCCACGGATTGGGCTTTCCAGGCATTGCAGTCATTGGTAGAGCGCTACGGTTGCGTTGCAGGTTACCCTGATGGCACCTTTCGCGGTAATCAGGCCATGACCCGTTATGAAGCAGCGGCCCTGCTAAATGCTTGTTTGGATCGTTTGAGCGAAACGCTAGACTTTAGTGAGTTTGTCACTCGTGACGATCTGGCAGCAATTCAACGCCTTCAAGAAGAATTTGCGGCTGAATTGGCGACCCTGCGGGGTCGGGTGGATGCGTTGGAAGCTCGTGTTAGCGAACTGGAGGCTAATCAGTTCTCCACAACAACCAAACTGCGTGGTGAGGTCATCTTTGCGATTTCAGGTGTGTTTGATGAAGATGACCAGTTCGATGATCAGATTTTCTTCGGCCATCGCGTTCGTTTGAACTTTGACACTAGCTTCACGGGTGAAGATCGCTTACGAACTCGCTTGCAAGCTCGTAACGTTCCCTCATTCCAGACTGATCCGATCGGCTTCTCTTTTGGTGGCGGCGCAAGTAACGCTGTTAGCCTGGATGATTTAATCTATACCTTTCCGCTTGCGGATGCAGCCGCAATCACGATTGGTGCCAACAGCCTTGCGTTGGATGACCTGGTTACCAGCACCATCAGCCCATTGGATAGCGGCGGTTTAGGTAGCATCTCCGATTTCGGGCTACCTCGCCAATACTCTCAAGGCGATGCTGGTAGTGGTGCTGGTGGCGGTGCCATTATCCAGTTTGCTGAAAACTTTAGTTTGGACTTTGGTTATGTTGGTAATGAACCCACAGGAGTCACTGAAGGCAGCGGTTTATTTAATGGCGACTATGGCGCGATTGGTCAATTAACCTTCTTATCCGATTTCCTGGATGCTGCCCTTACCTTTGTTCATGCTTACGATGCAAGTGGATTTTCGCCTTTGGGCATCTATCAAGGTGCTAGGGTAGATGACCCAGCGATCGCTCATACCTACGGTGGTCAGTTCAACATCAAGATTGACGATGTTCAAATCGGTGGTGGTGTTGCTTTCACCGATGTTCTGGGTCTTGGTAATGCACCTGATTACGATGTCTGGAGCTACCAGGGTACGTTAGCCATTAACGATTTGGGTGGTGCTGGTAACCAATTCGGTATCCTTGCAGGTGTGCCTCCATACACTCGTGACTTAAGAGCGTTGGGAGACACGACTGATACTGGGTTCTTGACTGAAGTTTACTATCGCTTCCGGGTCAATGACAACATTGCTTTAACCCCCAGCTTTATCTGGTTGGCTGATCCATTCAATAATAACGATATCGATGATGCCTTTATCGGTACGTTGAGAACTACCTTCACTTTCTAACACGCTCTGGTCAGAACCGTCCTGCTCTGAACGAGGGAGTGGGTTAAATCCAGTCCCTCGTTTTTACACTTAATTTTGCACTATTGGGCTAAAGCAACGTGAGTTCGATCATCGCTTGTCGAACTTACCTTAACGTGAATTCGATGAACGGGCTTTTGGGGATTTCTCGCGTCGTGAGAAATCCCCAAAAGCCCAATTTTGCATGCGTGTCGCGCACGCAAAATTGGGCGATCGAACTCACGTCACCTTAAAGCACAAATGGATCTATCATCTCTTCGTCTGAGAGCCAGACAATGGGCTTAAGCCCATTGTTCACAGGTAGATGAACTTATGCCCTAGCCTACTAGCTTTCCAGTTTTTGGAAAACCGGGAAGCTGAAGATTAAGGAATCTGCCAAAGTTTAATTGTGTTGTCAGCACTGCCACTGGCAAAGGTTCTTCCATCCCGATGAAAGGACACCGCCCAGATTTCATCAGGATGCTGGCCGTGGAAATTGATCTGCTGCTCGGTTTGTAGATCCCAAACTGCCAGAGTTTTGTCGATACCGCCACTGAGTAAGAATTGACCCGTGGGACTGATCGCGATCGCCCTGATTTCCCCCGCATGAGACTGTAACGTCGCTTCCGGCTCTCCATCCAAATCCCATAGTCTCACCGTATTAGCAGGTTCGTTACTAATGCCTTGCCGCTTGCCACTAAAGGCCAACTCGCCATCAGGTGTGAACGCGATCGCCCAGATGGGATGAACGTAGGGGCCCATTGTGGTTTGTAATTCGCCATGCTTCAGATCCCACAACTTAACACTACTGCCAGATCCTCCACTGGCTAGCGTGCGACCATCAGGGCTAAATGCCAGTGACAACACTTCCTGATCTTCGGGAAGTTGCATCAATAACTGCCCATTCGTTGCATCCCAAATCCGGACAATTTTGTCATTTCCCGCTGCTGCAAACATCTGGCTATCTGGACTAAAAGCCACTGCATAAATGGCTCCCTGAAGCCCCGAAAACTCCTGCAACACCTCTCCACTCCGCCAATTCCACAGTTGCACCGCGCTGCCACCACCACTGGCTAACCATTGCCCATTGGGACTGAAGGCGACAGATAACACTTGATCTGGGCTTTGAGGCAACGATCGCACTAATGACTGATGGCGATCGCCAGCCATTGCCGCCGCCATATTCCAAATCTTGATGGTTTTATCTACACTACCACTGGCCAAAAATTGTCCATCGGGACTAAAGGCAACAGCACGAATTGCTCGTGTGTGAAGTCCGGCACACCAGGGAAACTGTCTGGGTTGCGATTGTTCTGAGGGCGTGCAACCGAGCCTGACCATCTCACCCATCTGTTGAGCCAGAACACGTTGGACAGAAGTTGTTAGAGCTAAGGGCAGCACTACAGTCGCAAGAGCAGCAATGGTTACTGAACCAATCGGAAAAAGTTGCTTTCGTAATATCATAAAAGTTACGCTACAGCAGTTGTAAGCAATGAGAACTTGTAGGAACATTCCAGGGGTTACGACAACCTTGAAATTGCCCCCACTGCTTCTTACTTCTCTGCCGAAACAACCTATGCAGGCGTAAGTTTTGGTCAGTCTGCTCTACATTCTGTGATGGTTGTAGCACTGGGAGAGGCGATCGCCTCTAACCGCTCAACTAGAGCATCTAAACTATTCACTGTCAAAACTGCCTCCATCAGGGTTTCCAGTTGCTCTACAGTAAAAGACTCTAACCGAGCGGGAAAATCGGTGGGTACATCTCCAAACCGCAACTGCATCGCTTTCACCAACAGACGAATTGTCTCCTGCCGTCCTTCTTTGCGCCCTTTAATTCGCCCCTTCTTGTGCCCTTGTCTATGTCCTTCCTTATGTCCTTCCTTATGTCCTTCCTTATGTCCTTCCTTATGTCCTTCCTGTTTGGCTAGACGCTCAATACTGGTTACGTACTTCACTTTGCGTTCCTCCTCGTAGTCCATCATTTCTGCTCGAAAGGCTTGCTCCAACTCCTTTGGTAGCTTCATCACCCAATCAATGAAGTTGAACAGTTCCAGGATATCTTGCTTACCGTAGCCTTGCTCATACAATCGACGCATTAAGGCAAATTTCCAAGCTTTGCGCTGTTCCAGAGCATGCCTGGTTTCTTGAGTTTTAAGATGCGCCATAATCACTATGGAAAACGGGTTCTGGCTTGCTTCTAGGATTTGCCACTGAGTACGAAAATCTAATAATTTCACGACCAAAAAATTAAATTGCACACCAGTTCCTAATGTTTGCCGAATAAACGTTTGCGGTCGCCATTTAGGATAAGGGTCACACAACACGGCCAGACTGACCACTGATCGATGGTAGCGATCGCCAATCCGGTAATAATAGACATACATACGTTCAGCAAATCCTGTTTCTCGTTGTCCTTGCACTTCAATGTGAATCAAAATCCATAGTTCTTCACCCTCTTGCAACCAAACTTTGACCAGTTTGTCGGCAAAACGTTTACCCAGGTTGGCATCGCGAACAATCTGCTGGAGTTCTTTGTCGAGAAATTCGTAGGGTTGGCTCCAATCAATGACGGCATGAATTGTGGGAAAGCAGAGTTGCAGAAATGGCTGAAAGTAGAATTCAAGCGCCCCTTTCCAGGGCGAGTCAAACTCGGTCTTAGTCGCACCCATGAGATCAAATGGTTTTTCTGTACTATAACTCTTCTTGCAAGTATACAGATGTGGGAAAGGGATTGGGGTAAGGGCAATCAAGTTTTGTCAGTCAATCAGTTTACGGGCCATCAGGGCGCATCTATTGGTTGGGGGAATCAACCACAGAGGCACGGAGGCCACAGAGGAAATCGGCTGGATCACCCGCTTAGCCTTTCTATGCTCTCTGTGTCTCTGTGGTTCCCCTCTCTTTCCCAGCTTCTCCTAACCGCTAGATGCCCCTGGTCCATCACCATCCATGACCAATCAGGACAAATGGGGCCCAGTAGTAAGGGCGATCGAGTCTTGGTGTGCCAGAGGGTGTGTCTACGTCGGGTTCAGCGATCAGTGAAAGCTGAGCTTGGCGTAACGCCATCGCTGGACTCATGCCTTGTTCCAGAGTGGCGTAGAACACTTTCATGAAGGCTTGTGTGCTCCCATCATCCACTGCCCAAAGCGTTGCGATCGCGGCTTTGGCTCCCGTTCGTTGAATTTGATAACCAAATCCTAAAATTTCTTCGCCGTTGCCCAGGTGTCCTCCCAAGGCTGTTTTACAAGCGCTCAGCACGACCAAATCCACCCCCGACATCTGCCAGTTGGCAATGTCTCGTAAGCTGATGCGATCGCCATTCCCAAACAAAATAAAAGAGGCTTCTGGTTCGCCCGACACCAGTTCAGCATGGGTGGCCAGATGAACGACTGAAGCTTGTTGCATCTGGGTTTCGATCGCGGCACGGCTGAAGGATTGATTAAATAAACGAGTTGTTGCCGGAATGGTAGAGGCGATCGCGTCCACCTCCAATCCAGCAAATTGTAAGCCCGCAAAGCTGAATTCCTGAGAACCGATGGTAAATTTGAGAATTTGCTGGACATCGCTGAAAGCAGCCGCTAAAACCTGCCTGGGCAAGCGCCGTGGAGTCGCGTTGGCAAAATCTGTCAGAGAAGCAGCAGTGATGTAATTCACCTGAAACCGTTGAATCAGCCATTGTTGACCGTCATGTAGAGCCGCTAGCGGCACGTAGCGCAGTTGTCCATCTGCCGCTAACAGCAGCGTTTTGATTTGGGCTTGTGTTAAATCCGGCTCTAATGGACGAATCAACCAGTCGTAGAGGTGTTGGGCAGATTCAGTGCGAATTGCCCCGACTTTGCTAGTTAAATCCTGGCGAAATTGGGCGATCGTGGTTTCTACTTCTGCCCGTCCGATGGGCACTGTTCGTTGAATCGGGGCAGCATTGGGGATCAGCAAGATCAGTTCCAGGCGATCGTCCAGAATCAAAGGATAAAACAACGCTACCTGTTGATCAACGTCGCGTAACGTTCGCTGAAGATTTGACAAGAGGGCTGGATTTAAAGTTTGCTCACGAGCATGACGACGAAGTTGTTCAACGTGGGTGAGAATTTCTGGATCATTAAATAAATTGTTGCTGCTCGATTCAGAATCTGTTGCATTCAAAGCAGTATACCGTTCTAGAATCTGTTGTTCTGCCTCCCACAAATTGACTCCTTGAGCAGTTTGGGGATTGGCTGGCAATCCTCTGAGATATTCATCCAGTTCTTGTAACTTCAACAAATCAAGCACCTGTTGACCCTCTAACACGCGGCCCTGTTGCAACAATAAATCTGCTAACAGGCGATAGGTGCTGGCAACGGTGTCTGTAAACGATTGTTGTTGTTCAGTGGATAAGGCGGTTAAACCACCGCGAAGGGACTCCCATTGATTAACAGCTTGTTTGAGAAAGGCGATCGCTAATTCTGGATGGTGTCGTCGTTGCAAAAAATAGCCAAAGTTATTGAGGATAACTGCTTGCCCATAGCGATCGCCGATGTCTTGCGTCATTTGCCAGGCGTGTTGGTAATTGCTCAATGCTGGCTGATCTTGCTGCAAACTCTCATAGACCCCAGCAATATTATTCAACGTCACTGCTGCTAGCGCACGACTTTCCGTTTCCTGATGAATCGTTAATGCTTGTTGGTAATAGTCCAACGCCAAGGGGTAATTTGTCAGATTGCTATGAACTAAGCCAAGATTGGTCAGAGCAACGGCCGCTTCAACTCGATTTTGGGTTTTCTGATGCATATCCCAAGCTTGTTGCAAATAGTTCAGGGCTGTCTCATACTCCCCTCTGTCGTTATACGTCAAACCAATTAAATTGAGGGTCGTTCCCAATTGGAAGATGCCTGTGATTGCTGTCTGTTGTAAGGTCAATGCTTGTTGGAAGTAATCCAGGGCGATGTCATATTGTCCTAGCGTCCGATAGATGCTGCCAATACTGCTCAACAGAGTGCCTTCATCGTCTCTGTCTGCTCCGGCTCGGCTCTTGTCCAACGCCTGTTGGTAATAGTCCAGAGCTTGGGCGTATTGTCCTAAGTGACTCAGCACCAAACCGAGGTTTGCTAACGTCACCCCTGCCCCTGCTGTATTGCCTGTTTGCTGGTGCAGTTCTAAAGCTTGCTGGAGCACATCATGAGCTTGGAGATACTGTCCCAAACTGTTGTATATCAGTCCCATCTGGTTGAGAGTGACGGCTATGTTGCGGCGATCGCCAATTTCCTGATAAACGGTCAACGCCTGTTGATAGATGTGCAAAGCTTGTTGGAATTGCGCTTCTTGTTGCAGTTGATCCGCCTGTTGTCGGAGGCGATCGGCTACCATTCGCTGATTTTCTGCCGAACTGAGGGAAGCAGGGGGTGATTGAGCCAGCATTTGGATGGGAGCGATCGTCCCTCCTAGCCAGGTTAATCCCACACAGTAGAGAGCAATGTGTTGATTCAGCATTCGTCTGGGATACATGAGCAGGTATTTGAGAGCATCTACCCCTTTGTAACCTGAACAGTTTAGCTCGTCCGGCAAATTGCTTAACACATGGGTGTTTTTAGATGTGAAACCTTGGGTTTCACATCTAAAAACCTCTCAAAAGCAGCAGCGCTTTTAGAGAAGCTACGCCACTGCATATCCGGTATATTCGCGGACTTGGGGCGGATGAAAGGCTAAGACAATGTGGTCTTTGGGAATTCCAGCCGCCACCAATTCATCCGTGATACCGTCTTCTGTGCCATCATAATGAATCCAGATTTTGTCGTCTCGAATTTCGGCATGGGTAACGCAACCATGCACTCGTTTCTTACCATTCCAGCCCTCGCTAAACAGTAAGAAGTGAGTGCGATCGGCATCGATAATCACGTACTGCTTGATGTCTCCATAACTGTAGGGAATAGCAGCATAATCTTTAAGAATTTTTTCGATCGTATCTTGATAGAGAGTTATGGTATCCATTGCAGAATTTCCTGTGTTTCTGAATCAAAAATGATGAGTCTTAACTGTTTTTACGAAGCACCTTCTGCCCAAGTTCTTCTGAGAAGAAGTCGTTGAAGAAATTATCGCTGATAGCTAAGTACAATAATCGATCTGGGTCTTCGTCCTCTAGGATCAAAGAATATAGCTCATATTGACCAAGTGCTTTTTCTAACTCACTAACAGGAGACGGATGGAGGAAGCTTTTAACTTCTACCGCAATTTTATGTCCCTGTTTCTCAGCCGCTAATAGTTTTTTGGCTCCTAAATCGATCAGGGTAAGCGCATCTCAAAAGCTATTGACAGCTAGAGTTTGAGTTTTCAAAAGGGTCAGGCAATGCGGCGGTCAACACCCGTAGCATGAACAGATCATCCATCGCTGCCCGCTTTGACTTCTGC
>Ga0224723_1000215_pt1 | contig 39852 bp, 27 predicted proteins | sample Balambano_FR2_Me_FD_161647 | JGI IMG/M metagenome (GOLD analysis project Ga0224723, IMG submission 161647) | Freshwater sediment microbial communities from Lake Towuti, South Sulawesi, Indonesia - Balambano_FR2_MetaG | ecosystem: Environmental > Aquatic > Freshwater > Lake > Sediment | place... | reverse complement strand
CACCCCTCCCCATTACCCCATCACCTGCTCCATCCTACCGAAATCCGTAAACTCCACCACAGTCGATCGCACTATCGGTTTCACTCCCCGTGTCACCTGATGCACCCACCACCAGTCATCTGTGCGGATATCGCCGAAGCCAGCCGCTCCCATCCAGGCATCGACGCTCCCGTCTGCATAGGTTTGAATGTAAGGTTCCTCAAAAACCTCAGTCAACCATTTCGTCTGGCGCAGGGTAGCTTGATTGCCATCCAGAATCAGCACCTCACCGCCCACCTCCAGCAGGCGGAAGCATTCCCGCAAGATGGAACGGGAAATATCAGGCGGAGTTTCATGAAACAGCAGAGCAGCCGTAATCAGGTCAAAGCTTGCGTTGGGATAGGGAGTTTGTTCGGCTTGTCCGTGTTCCCAGGCAATGCGACAGCCCGCTTTACGGGCCTTATCCTCAGCCACCACGAGCATGTAAGGGGAAAGATCCAACCCAATGACCTCGGCTTGCGGAAAGGCTTGCTTCAGCATCAAGGTCATGGAACCTGTACCGCAGCCTAAATCGAGGATGCGTTGAGGATAGCAGCGGATGCGATCGATCAAGCCCTGACGCACCCAGGTTTCATTAGGCGGAAGAACGTACTGGGTCACAGGATCATAGGTGACGGCTGCACCAGGAGTGAGATAACCCCCTTCAATGCTGTGAAAGTTTTGATTGCGGTAATAGCTGGGATAGTCCAGATCAGGTTGCCGGAAGCGATCGCACTCGGTTTCCCAATCAATACTCTCGTAATACTTTGCCAATGCTGCTTCGTCCATTAAAAATGTTCTGAAAATAGGAGCCAAAAATTGCTCAAAAATTGTATCTTTCCGCGCTACCATAATGACTTGCCTGAATCTGCTTTCTTTACAGAGTGTAATAAATTCAGACCCTATTGGACCGAGTTCGACGAGCGGTTTTTCGTGGGGGTGGACTGCGCCCACCCCCACGAAAAAACTGCCGTTTTGAGGGTGTGGCGCGTCGCGCCACACCCTCAAAACGGCGATTATCGAACTTACGTTATTGGAATGAGTCTGCAAAAAGAGCCTTTTAGAGTGACTCACTTCCCGCAGTCGTAGAACCAGTGGTTTATACTCAGACTGTCTTGCTGCTCTAGTTTCCTGTCATGACTCAAACGATCGACTTCCTCACCCATCTCAATCCCTCTCAGCGTCAAGCTGTGGAGCACTTCTGTGGTCCTCTGTTGGTTGTTGCAGGAGCAGGATCAGGGAAAACACGCGCTCTGACCTACCGCATCGCTAATCTAATTCTGAATCATCGCGTTGATCCAGAAAATATCCTGGCAGTTACCTTCACCAATAAGGCTGCCCGTGAGATGAAGGAACGAATTGAGCGCTTGTTTGCTGAACAGGAGGCATTGGCTAAATTTGGCAAATCATTGGAGGCATTGGAGCCTGTGCAGCAGACACGGTTGCGATCGCAGGTCTACAAATCCATCACCAAAGACCTGTGGATTGGCACCTTCCATGCCCTCTGTGCCCGTATCTTGCGATTTGATATTGAGAAATACCAGAGTTCGCAGGGGCAACAGTGGAATCGTAATTTCTCTATCTTTGATGAGTCAGATGCTCAAACCCTGGTCAAAGATATTGTTGTTAACCAATTGAACCTAGACGATAAGAAATTCGACCCCCGCTCCGTTCGCTATGCCATTAGCAATGCCAAAAACCAGGGACTTTCGCCAGAGGCATTCGAGCGCGAACAGCCGAATTTTCGGGGCCGGACGATCGCCAATGTCTATTCCGAGTATCACAAAGCCTTAGCCGCCAATAATGCTTTGGATTTTGATGATCTGATTCTGATCCCAGTGCAACTGTTTAAGCAAAACGAGCAGGTTTTGGCCTACTGGCATAAACGCTTTCGCCACATTTTAGTGGATGAATATCAAGACACCAATCGCACCCAATACGACTTGATTCGTTTACTGGTAACGAATGGTGCTGACTCTAAATCTTTCAATGACTGGAACTATCGCTCGATTTTTGTGGTGGGTGATGCCGATCAGTCTATCTATTCCTTCAGGGCAGCAGACTTTACCATTCTGTTGGATTTCCAGAATGATTTTGGAGATGGTCTTCCCGATGATGACACCCGCACAATGGTCAAGTTAGAGGAGAATTATCGCTCCACTGAAAACATCCTGGAAGCGGCTAATCACCTCATCGAAAACAACACTGAACGAATTGACAAAATTCTGCGACCAACACGCGGCTCAGGCGAAACCATCTTTCTCTATCGGGCAGATGACGAAAGTGCTGAGGCCAATTTTGTCGTCAATCAAATTCGTCAGTTAGAACTCAACCATCCTGATCTGGATTGGCGCGATTTTGCTATTCTCTATCGCACCAACGCTCAATCCCGAAACTTTGAAGAATTACTTGTCAAATACGGATTGCCGTATAACGTTGTCGGGGGATTGCGCTTCTACGATCGCAAAGAGATCAAAGATGTGTTGTCCTATTTGCGAGTGATTGTGAATCCCGATGATGTCGTGAGTTTAGAACGCATCATTAACACACCTCGTCGCGGTATTGGGAAAGCAACAATCGATCGCCTGAAGCAGGGAGCGATGGAATTAAATACTCCTCTATGGCAAATTCTCACCGATGAAACCTCTGCCCAAACCCTGGCTGGACGTTCTGCCAAAGCCGTGATGGGCTTCACCCAAATCATGCAAAAGTGGCAGTCTGAAGTAGACACATTACCTGCATCGCAAATTGTTCAAGGCATTCTAGAAGACTCTGGCTACGTAGCAGACCTGAAAGCCCAAAGCACAGAAGAAGCTGATGAGCGTTTGAAAAACGTGCAGGAACTGTACAACGCGGTGCTGCAATTTGAAGAGGAAAACGAAGAAACTTCTCTGCTGGCGTTTCTAGCAAACGCCTCCCTCGCTTCAGATCTAGACAAAGTGACTGAAGGCATATCCAAAATCTCTTTGATGACGTTGCATTCTTCTAAGGGATTAGAATTTCCGGTAGTGTTTTTGGTGGGCTTGGAACAGGGCTTATTTCCTAACTTTCGTTCTCTAGAAGATCCCAAAGCATTGGAAGAAGAGCGCCGCCTTTGCTACGTTGGCATCACTCGGGCGAAAGAGCGGTTATTTCTCACCTATGCTCGTGAGCGTCGCCTGTATGGCAATCGCGAACCTGCCAGTCCTTCACTGTTTCTGGCAGAATTACCGAAGGATTTGTTGCTCAGTAATACAGCAATGGCCATTCCCAAAAAAGCTGCTACTCCCATCCGTGAGATCAAGCAACAGACAACCAACCGTCCCAATACCCACGCGGATGACTGGTCAGTGGGCGATCGCATCATCCATAAAGCCTTTGGTGCCGGACAAGTGACCCACATCTTTGGCGCAGGCAACAAAATTTGCCTCGCTGTCAAATTTCCTGGCATCGGTCAAAAAATCGTTGACCCTAAGGTGACTTCTTTACAAAGGATCGAGTAACCGATTTCAGTGATTTCCGAATGGCCGTCACAACCTTCATCAGGAATTCACATACGATTCAATACTATTCATTTCGCCTTGATTACATCTATCCCAGGTATTGTTATTTTATTTACATGCAGTTCACTGCTATCTTCAAAGAATAAAGCCAGTAGCAAAATGGGTTGATTACAGCGATCGCCCGACAGCCATAGCTCTTTTCTTGTAGAGACGAATAAAAAATCCTGTAGAAATGTTCCTAAAGCGTTTCTACAGGTTTTCTTAACGATATTCAGTTTTGAAGTCTGCGACCCAGTCCTTACAATCTTCAAAATAGAGTTTACAAAACCTTCATCCTAATAGGACTGACGCACTTTGTGCGAAAACCCAAGAAAGTTAGAGGATTTGTGGGGCGCTTCGCGCCCCACAAATCCTCTAATACCAATTCTAAGAAAACCAGAACCAGATAATTTTTTGAAACTCGCCCCCTGGGGGCGAGTTTCAAAAAATTATCTGTAGTGGGTTTTTATACCATTTTGGATTTTAGATTTCCGATTTTGGATTGCAGAATGCTTGACTAGCTAACCGTTCTGGCAATTGAAATCATGCACATATTACCCAAAATGGTATTAGAGAATTGGTATAACTGCGTAAGTCTTGCCTAATTGTGAACAATCACTGGAGTGCCGACGGCAGACCAATTAAATAACCACTCGGCGTGATCCACTGCCACATTGACACAACCGTGGCTCACAGGTGTACCAAAATTGTGGTGCCAGTATGCGCCGTGAATGGCATAGTTGCCATCGTAGTACATTGTAAATGGGACATCTGGAACATCATAGTCATCGCCCTGCATCCGAGCAGTTTGAAACTTGTACTGTACAGTAAATACACCTGTCAGCGTTGGAGTTTCAGGTTTTCCCGTCGAAACAACCACAGCATACACAGGAGTGTTCCCTTCCCACGCGATTAATCTTTGCCGCGATAAATCAACTTGAATCCAGTGCTGATTAGATTGCTGTAAGGTCTCAATTTCGCTGGTGTAGGACTCCGTATTAGCCCAGACGGTTGGACGAAATGGTAGAAAAACTGGCGAAATCACAGCCAAAGTCGAAAAAGCTAAGCTAGCTACCAAACGAGCGATCGCAAGATCATTCAATTTGTGAATAAACATAGGTCTCACCTGCAACATTCAAACCCTTCGAGCATCGAAAGTTTGATGAACTGGAAATGAACTCAGTCAAGTGTTGGTGAGATGCCCTGAACTGAAAAAATAGGGTTTTAATCAAAGAAGATATAACTGACTACAACTGCTGCCCATTGCATTCCGCAATTTTTCCCGCGATCGCCCTGCCCTTAAGACAGCGGCATTGAGCACTGGATACAAGTAGTATTCTCGGTGTAAGGAATTGTCGCAGGGTTTGGTAGTCTTTCTATAACGGTAGCTGGAACAGCAATCAGTTCCAAGCGTCCTTGCATCAACTGAACTAAGGCCTGGTTAATTAGCAAACTCAAACCAGAAGAAGGATGATCGCTGATAGATTGAGCGATCGCCCAGATCTCCTTCGCATCAGCATCTAATGATTCAGATAATGGGGTAGTAGATGCAGTGGTTAATAAATCGATGGGTTCCCACCATGTTTCGAGCGGGCGTTGGTCTGCAATTCGGATTTGCACAAATTTTGTATCATTGTCTACTTGAGTAGTGAGACGAATTTGCCCTTCTTGCATCAGGTTAATCGAAGTATCGATCAGGTTGCAGAGGACTTGTCTGAGCCAGCGGACATCGGCTTGCACCTGGATGGGAACATTGGGAAAATCGATGAGCAATTTGAGATTGCGATTTTGAGCTTTCAGGTAAGTCATCATATAAACTTCCTGCAATAGTTCCTCTAAATCAACCGTCTCCAAACGCATTTCAATCCATCCACCATCCACCTTGGCAACGTTAATTAGATCATCTAGCAAGTCCAGCATTTTTTTGGCAGCGGTTTGGGCTTGAGCAATAAAATCTCGTTCCTCTTGGGGACTATCGCATAAGTCTGACAGAATCAATTGATGCAGGCTGATAATGGTATTCATGGGCGATCGCAACTCGTGGGAAGTCCGGGCTAGAAATCCGGCTTTAAATTGCCCCAGTTCGACCGCCATGCGATGTGCCAATTGGGTCTGTTGCAATTGCTGCTGTAAAGGCAAATCCCCGACTTCTGCAAACCGGGGAGCAGGGGGTGCTGATTCCAGTAATTGCCATGCGAGCTTGGCGGCCCCAACAATGCCTGCCTGGTTGCCCAACTGGGCAGGTAACAGTTGCAGTCCTTCACGAGAACTGGGCATGACGCGCCGTTCGATTTCAGCCCAGGCAGTTGGAAAGAAATAGGCCGCGCTGGCACTGACTCCACCGCCAATCAACACTGCCTCTGGGGTGAAGATGTAGATTAATCCAGCCAGTCCTGCTCCTAGATCCCGACCATAACTTTGCCAGAAGGCGATCGCCTCTGGATCGCCCGCCTGCGCTCTGCGTCCCAGTTCATCGGGTTCCAACCCAGTGCGTCGTCGAATGGCAGGGACAGCAAGATACTGCTCTAGAGAACCCCGATTGCCGCTGTTACAAGTTGGTCCATCTGGATTCAAGGTAATGAAGCCTAACTCGGCTCCATTGCCGCGATGCCCGGTGAAGAGTTTGCCGTCCAAAATCACGGCTCCGCCGACCCCTGTGCCCAGTGTCAATAGAAATAGGTGACGAAACGCCCGACCTGCCCCCAACCAGTATTCGCCTAGTCCAGCGCAATTGGCATCGTTGGCTAAAATCGTTGGTTTTCCTGTTTCCTGTTCTAACCATTCTGCTAGCGGAATAGCTTGCCACCCTGGAATATTGATGGCAATTTGAGAAACTCGTCCCGTTGCATCAGTGGGGCCAGGTAAACCCACGCCGATCGCTCGACAGTAATTGCCAGGATCAAGTTGGGCGATGGCTTCAACCATCGCCTTGAGAATAATTGAGGGAGAAGCAGCTTGAGGGGTGGCAATTGTCAGGAACTCCAGACATTGACCGGTGCGATCGAACCGCCCTAATTTGATAGCCGTGCCACCCAGGTCAATCCCAATAACTTGTTCAGCGCTTTGAACTCCAGACTCTACGCCCATATCCCACTCCAGCCTTGTTTTGGACAATAAAGCTTACCAATTAGGACTTACACAGTTGGGGGATTTGTGGGGCGCGTCGCGCCCCACAAATCCCCCAAATCATCCCGGTTTACGCACGAAGTGCGTAAGTCCTACCAATTATAAGTTGTTCAGGGTGGGGGATGGCGAGGGGGAGCGGCAGGCTGAATGGCTATAATAAGAAAACTTTACTGTTCTCGTCTCAGCAGGGGATTGACGAACTCATTCAGTCCTTCCCCCACCAGGGAAAGCCCAACCACCAGCAAAGTTAAAGCCAGTCCAGGAAACAAGGCTGTCCACCAAATCCCTGTGGGTAAAGCATCCAGGGCTTGTCGCAGATCCATACCCCATTCTGGAGTTTGGTCGGGTAATCCCAGACCGAGGAAGCCTAACCCCCCTAAAGTTAAAGCGGCATCAGCGGCATTTAAGGTAAATAGGACAGGCACACTTTGAATCACATTCAAGAATAAGTAGCGGAATAACACTCTGGGAGTTGATGCCCCCATTGATTGAGCCGCTTCAATAAACAGCTCAGTTTTCACGCTAACCGTATGATTACGGACAACCCGATAATATTGGGGAACATAAGCAATACTCAGAGCAATCGCTGCATTTAACACTCCACGTCCTACCACAAAGGCTAGGGTAACTGAAAGCAACAACCCAGGCAGGGTATAGATTGTATCCATCAAAAATAACAGGATGCGATCGAGCCGTCCCCCTAAGTAGCCACTGGTCATGCCCAGGGGCACTCCTACCAGGACACTTATGAGCGTAGACAACACCACAACCTGCAACGCAACTCTAGCTCCAAACAGGGTGCGCGAGAAAATGTCGTAGCCCTGACGACTGGTGCCAAACCAGTGCTCTGCCGAGGGGGGCTGGTGCAATGGATTGGTCAGCGATTCCATTGGATCTTGCAGCCAGCCCCAAGATTGCAGCATCGGGGCAAAAAGGGCCACCAGGATAAACAACAGCGTCATCACTAGCCCAATCCACATCAGTTGTATGGATAGGGTGGGCTGTTGGGGCTGGAAGAACCAGCGGCGGAACCCGGTGCGCGTTGAAATCATAGGTCATTGGTGCGATCGCAGCGAGAGCTATCATATCCTAATTTGGGTTTACTGCGGAGCTAACCACAAAGGCACAAAGGGCACAAAGAATTCAACCCAAGATTAATCAAGTTCAACTGTCTAATTTCCACAAACTGTATAGGGTGGGTTGAGTCTTCAGCCACTCGATAAACTCCGATCGCTCAGGAATTGATAAATCTTCTAAACACTCACATACCCTGGCAATAAAATTGTCATTGCCAAAGAACGCCTCTGCCATTCCATATAAGTTAATTAATAATGTATAAATCTGGGTTTCCTGCCAGGGTAACGTATGAGCAATAATCGATGGTTCAACCTGGAAGAGTCGTTTAATGTCAGCGGTAGAATTGGCTTGCGGGAACTTCTCTTGCTGAAATAAAGTGGCCAGACGTTGTTGCAGGCGATCGGCATACTCAAATCCCAAAACGTAGTCTACGTCAGCAGATACTGCCTGCAACAGCAAGAGACTGGCTTTCACCAATGCCAGAGAGACAACCTCTTCTTTAGCTTCTCTCGTTTCAACTTCAACCATTTGATAATTGCTCAACTGGTTTGGCTCTATCTGCTCCCATAAGCTACATCCCTTGGAACTGTTGAGCAGAAGACAAGTCTTACCGAGCGTGTCTGTCAAATTCCACCACATGAATCTCACTTCTGCCAGTTGATTGCTGGGAAATGCATTAATTAAGCGAAAAGTTTGATTTTGGTATTTCAGAATCGATGTTTGCCTGTTTCTAGCTCGATCCCAACAACTGGTCATTTGCACATCTTGTTCTTGAATGGGCACTGATACAGTTAATCGTAAGTTGTCACGCATAAGATTTCCTACTTCTGCAATACCGTAGTCAGCTTTTTTGGCGCTGCTGATTTTAAGCATGTATTTGGATGTGAAACCGTCAGTTTCACATCCAAATACATGCCTCTATCAAGCAATGCCGCTTTTTCTAGATCAATGGGTAATTCAGGTAGCAAGTCTAGCCCCATATCTAAAATCATCCTCATAGTCCAAATAGTTCAAACTGTTGCACAGACAGCATAAACGAAGATTAGGGATTCTGGTGGGAAATTACACCTATGGACACAACAGCGATCGCTTGGGCACAGGAGCTAGTGTTCTGTCAAGGAAGTTTTGAGGGGTCACAGACCCCTCAAAACTTCCTCGGCTCCACCCAATCAACTAAACAGGTTTGCTCTAAACTTGTTCTAACGGTATCTCTGCTCCCTGAATGATTCCCAGGAGAATAGCGACTAACTGAGTCAGATCGGAGGGCACGGTGTAGAGGCGGATATCTCGCAGTAGGGTGTGGGTTGAGCGGTCGAGCCGTCCAAATTTCCAGGCATCCCCGGTAGTGATCGCTCCATAAAGCACGGGAGCCTCTGAGGTTGTCCACTGATCCAGGGCAATCAGTTCAGCCCCCAGTTGAACAAAGCCCCGCGCCAGATCGGCTTGTTTGGCTTCAATGACCAGCAAATTATGCTTACCAGGAATGAAGTAATCGAAACTACCGCGTAGTAATTCATTAACGTTAACAACATATTCAATTTTCAGCTTTTGTTTTGCCTGGGTACAAACTTCCAGCAGAATGGGCGCAATGAGCGTTTCTCGACGCGCCATTTCGCTAGATAAATCAACCAGTTCCAGCGTTTTTAATAGGCGATTTTGCAGCGCTGGCACAAATTCAAGTCCGCTAGAGGCAGTTGGCAGTTGAAGGCTCTGATTGACCAGGGTATACCCCAGTTCAGCGAAAATTTCTTCAGGGTCAGCCGTGAGATCGAAATACTTATTGAAATTATAGTTTTGAGTGCGATCGAGAATTGGAGGGTGTCCCATTGTGACCTGTTTGGGAGAGATGCGATCGTGTATACTACGCTTCATCGTAGCATTGATCTGACCATGAATGTTTCTGTAAGTATCCGATCGCCCTTCTCGATGCCAACCCCAACTGCCCCTCTCAACCAGAAGCACGATTGCACTCCCGCCTCACCCCGATCGCTATCTCAACAACGAGCGATCGCATCCAAAACAAGCGTCACACTATGACAATAAGCGATCGCCCTCCGGTAATGAGCGATCGCTCTCAAGACCAACGTCGCACGACGACAATGAGCGATCGCGCAGTATTGCTTCTGAAGGAGAATAACCTAACGAGACATAGAACGCTATGACCAAAAAACCTTGTGGTTGTCGGGTTTCATGCTTTAATCTAACCTATAGGCGGGCGATCGCATTACAGCAATGGCAATCACACTCGGTAAGGTCACCAATTGTATTATGATCAAAATAAGCAGTGTTAAGAAGCGTTCATAGCGACATAGGGATGGCAGCTTTACCCAACAACTGGAATGATATCCAGCCGAATGTTGTTTATCAGACTCTGAAAGGGCTTTGGGTTTCTTTTGCAGATGAGCAGATTAAACTAGGAGTGAAATATGACCAGCATGGCAAACATCTGAAAGCAATAGAAAACGGGAAGATTGCTCCTAGAGGTGGAGTTGGACTGGTTGTTTCGCAAGAAGAAGGATTCGATTTGAAATCGAAAGTGTTAGGTAAGGGAGGAGATCGCAGGTTTCATGCGAGATTTATAGATGAAGTTTTACATTTCCCAGGTTTTGCAACAGAACACTAACTCATAATGGCTATGATTCAACTGGCATTGCAAGATCATCCTGTGTGGCAGGATTTGGCGGAAGTTCTAGAAAGCTTAGATAGTAATGCTCTTGTGAGAGAGCATTTGGAAGCATGTGCTTATAGAATCTGTGGCTATTGGGATGAGCAGGATAACTACTATGAAGAGATTGCTTTACCTGAGGATCTAGCTGTAGAACTCGTGAGCAGTTCGATTGAGGTAACGCATCAGGAGCGTTTTTTGAAGCTGAAATTCCTTCTGACGGCGACAGCTAATTCTGCGGATTCACAAGCTCCTGTCTTTGAGAAAATTGGTGGATTGTTGCTTGTATATAATGAAAAGTTGGAATTTATCGATGAGAATTGGTGTCTGGAGATCAAGTCTCCGTTGTTGAAGGCTACTCAGGGTTGAGATTGTTTGCCAACACAATCCGATCGCCCTTCTCGATGCCAACCCCAACTGCCCCTCTCAACCAGAAGCACGATTGCACTCCCGCCTCACCCCGATCGCTATCTCAACAACGACCGATCGCATCCAAAACAAGCGTCACACTATGACAATGAGCGATCGCGCAGTGCTTTTGAAGGAGAATAACCTAACGAGACATAGAACGCTATGACCCAAGAACCTTGTGGTTGTCGGGTTTCATGCTTTAATCTAACCTATAGGTGGGCGATCGCACTTAATTCACGATCCTTCGCTACATCCGTTTTTCAGGAAAGGTGGGAATGACCCACCCTACTTCAAGCCCACTGTTGAGAACGAGACAATTGACAGTTTGAACTAGACAAACTCAATTGCCAAACTTGTTAACGGGGTTGGAGAGCACGCAAGTATGCTAAGCCTTGCTCATAGCCTTTGGTAAAACCTCCACCTAAATCCAAAGTGATTGTTGTTGTCAGTTCTCCAGAAGCTTCAGCACCAATGCTGAAGGATTTGCCGACTATCTTTGCACCTACCGTAATCGTGATTTTGTTCTTCAATTCAAAGCCAGCACCATTGATGAAACCTCCAACGATTCCATTTCTGTCGAAATCATTGAATTTCTCTAGAGCTGCTTTAATTTCTTCCATCTTTTTGGCTGTTTTATCAATCGCAGATCCCCATTCAGCAATTACGTCACCACCTGAATTTGCAATTTCTAACACATAACCAATGAAGACCAGAGAAGTACTGCCAAATCCCTGAAGAAAACCAGGAATCGCAGTCAAGACAGATCCGGTTTGTCCTAAAACCGTTTCAGATGCAATACCTGCATATTCAACAAGAGCAAGTAACCCGGAAGGATCGGTTGCATTAACTGGATTATTGCCTACATAGCGGTAGAGGTTGGGATCTTCTCCGCCAAATCCTATTGGATCTTGGCTAATGAATCGCCCTAATGTGGGATCATAGTAACGGGCGCGATAATAATACAATCCAGTTTCTTCGTCATATTCGCGTCCGGTAAAGGCAAATCGATCGCCTGCGCTAGCATCAGTTTGATTGAGGATCTGACCGAAGCTGTTGTAATCAATTTGATTGATCAGGCTACCGAATTGGTTTGCAACGTCGCGAATCGTGCCTAAGCGATCGCTCAAGTACCAGGAAGTGTCATCCCCAGGGAGATAGCGGGCGATGAGTTCATCAATGTCTGCCCCAGGGAGATAGCGAGCGATGACCTGTCCCAGTTGGTTGTACTCAGCCCAAAGCTGATCACCATCGTTGGTGAAGTGGGTGGTTTGACCATTAACGGTTTTGGAGATGCGGCGATCGAAAGCATCGTAGATGAACTCAACGGTTTGAGTAATGGTGCCGTTTGCCGTTTTGTCAATCACAGTCGTCAGACGATTGCGATGATCGTAGCTGTAAGTCGTTATTGCTCCTGTTGAAATACTGGTTTTTGCAGTGAGATTTCCCTCTTTGTCGTAGCTGTAATTAAACGTGCCATTGGAAGCTATCTGATTGTTAGTACCGACAACAGATCCATTGTTAGTTTGGTTGCCATTATCGTCATAGCTATAAGTTTCATCAGGTTGGCTAGCGCGATCGACGTTTGTCAGTTGGTTAGTGCGATCGTAGGTATAGGTGGTTGTCTGTCCATCAGCAGTTTCGCTAGTCAGTTGATTTGCCAGATTGTAAGCGTATTGGTAGTCTGCTAAAACTGCATTACTGCCGTTGAAATGGGTCAAGCTAGTTAGACGTTGGGATGCATCGTTGTTATAGGTTGTGCGACCTACAAGCTGAGTTCCGGCCGTATCGGCGAAGCGCTTGGTTTCGGTTCGATCGCCTCGCTGGTCATAAGAGTACTCAACTTTGATTGGGTCGATACTGCTACCCTGCCAAGTCTGACTGGTTAGTAGATTACGAGGATCGTAAGTAGAAACAACTCTTGCTCCTAAATTATCGGTGACAGAGAGCCGATTTCCGGCAGCATCATAGGTGTAGGTCAGGGTTGTAGAAGGACCCGTTGGGCTAGAGCCAGTCACTTGAGTGAGGCGATCGCGGTTGTTATAGCTGAAGTTGAATGCGCTGTCTGCGTCAGTTGTAGAGATGAGATTCCCTACCTGATCGTAAGCTAATCTGATTGTGCGAATGGGAGCGCTGCCACTGAACCAGGTTTCCTGAGTCAGTTGATCTACTGCATTGTAGGTGAACTGACGGCGACGATTGTTGCGATCGATTACCTCAATCAAATTGTCTACAGCATCGTAACCATAAGTAGTGCTGTTACCGAGTGGATCAGTTTTACGAATCTGCCGACCCAGAGCATCATAGGCAAAGGTTGTACGTTGTCCGAGTGGGTCAACCACTGCCGTTTGATTGTCGGTTAAATCGTACTCAAAGGTTGTTATATTACCTTCTGCATCCGTGATAGACGCAATCAAGCCATCAGCGCGATACGTTGTAGTCTGCGTGCGTCCAAGCGGGTCGGTTTCTGTCGTTTGTCTGCCCAGCGCATCGTAGCCAAATTGAGTTACACCGCCGGATGGAGCGATTTGACGAATCAAGCGTCCAGCATTATCGTACTCAAAGCGGGCTGTATTACCCAGCGGATCGGTAATGCTGGTGATGAGTTGAGCATCATAGGTGTAAGTAGTCTCATTGCCTAAAGCATCGCGCTGAGTTACCAATCGACCTACTGCATCGGTGACGTACTGGGTGGCGTGACCATTCTCATCAATTAGACGGGTAATCTGTCCGAATTGGTTATATTCCACTCGCTGAGTGCTGCCATCGGGGAAAGTAATCAGCGTTGGCTTACCCAGGTTCAAACCAGATGAACTGTTGTAACCGTAAGTTGTGGTTTGATTTTTGGCATCTACAAAGCTAATGACGCGCCCCAAGTTGTCGTAGCTGAACCGATTCACCTGTCCAGCGGCATTAGTAAATTCAATCAAGTTGCCGTTGCTGTTGTAGACAAATCGGGTGACTCGCCCTAACTGATCCGTCTCGGATGTGACGTTATTGAACGCATCGTAGGTAAATGATTGTGTTTGCCCCAATGGATTGGTCATGCTGGTGAGATTGCCACGACCATCATAGCTATGGGTCGTGGTGAATCCTCTAGCGTCTATGCTGCCGATCAAATTGTTGTTGGCATCGTAGGTAAAGGTAGTCGTTGCATTAACCTCATCCTTGATAACAATTACATTACCTTGATTGTCGCGCGTTGTAATGACCGAGTTGCCAAGTGGATCAACTTCAGTAGTTGTAGATGTATCAGCACCCATCTGGTAAGTGGAGGTAACTGAACGTCCTAAAGCATCCGTCGTACCAATCACTCGCCCTTGAGCATCATATTGGGTTTGAATAACGGTTTTACCCCGTGCATCAATGATGTCTTCCAGGTAATGCGATCGCGTATCAAGGTAATCATGGGTTGTACTCAGTCCTGCTTGATCCGTAACTTTAATCAGATCACCCTTGGCATCGTAGCTGTACTGAATTGCCTTACCTGCTGGATCAATCACTTTCGTAATCCGCCCTTGTGCATCGCGGGCGAATTGCACTGTGGCTCCGGTAGAACTGGTGATGCCTGCATCATTAAAGGTGATAGTGTTACCGTTGCGATCGCGAATTTCCTCCAGTCCTTCAAACTGGTCGTAGGTGTAGGTGAGTCCGGCTTTAGTTGTGAGCTTGTAATCGGTGGGATTATAGGCAAAGCTAAAGAAGGGGAACCGGAAAGAACCATCGCTGGCTCGAATGAGCCGGATGCTGTCATTGGCATCGGCTAGCGTGTCATATACGCCTGCATCGGCAGTAAATTGAGGTTTCCAGAGGGGACCGAAGAAGTTGTTTCCAGCAATGACAGGGTTGAAGGTGAAGCCAACCCGACGACCTTCTGGGTTGGTCAGGGTAACGCGATCGCCCGCCTTGAACGCATTCGCAGAAAACAGCGACAACAGTCCAAAATCCTCTCCTGCATTGATGGGGACTGACTCCTGAATACGGGCATCTTGACCACCCAGGCTCCAGCCAAAGCCAAAGTCACTGGATTGGTTAGATTGCAGCGTGTCATAAATCCGATCAACGGTGATAGGAATACCTCCTAAAGGAATTGAGAGGTCGGTGAATTCTAGTCGGAAGTTACCCAGCTTGTTGTCACTCGACACGTTTAGCAGGATGCCTTGAGCATTGGTGTTGCCATTGATATCTTGAGCGATGACGCGAAGCACGTAGCTGTCGTTGGCTAGCAAGGTGGGGTCAAACTGGGTCAACACGCCGTTATTGACAACGTTGTTGCCCTGCGCCAGGGTAATGAAATCTGGATCGGCTTGCCGCAGGTTGTTGAAGTCTACCAGGGACAGCGGTGCATACTCAACTCGGTAGAAGTCTAAATCGGTATCATTAACGCTGCCCAGAATATTGGTCAGGGTAGTGATTGTGCTGTTGGTAGATGGACTGGTGATTTGAATCACAGGAGCATTGGTGTCTCTGGGGTCAACAACACGCAGTAGGGTGGAGAAGTTGCCTATATTGCCTGCGGCATCGGTGGCGGTTGCCTCAACCGTGTAGAGTCCCGGATTGGTAATTTGCAGGCTGGTGCTCCTGCCGCCTGCCAAATCCACCGCTTGCCCATTGATGCTGAGACTGACATGAGTGGCTCTAACATCATCTGTAGCAGCCAGGTTAAAGGTGACAGTCTTACCCACTTCAATGGTGCTGTTGCTCAAGCTGACGTTGACTTTGGGAGCTTGACGATCAGGCGTAACAGTTAGATTAAAGGATTGTGTGGCGATCGCCCCCGCTTCATCCGTTGCCACAATTTGAATCGGGGTTGTTCCCAGATGGGCGGCTGTGGTTGTCCAGGTTAGGCGACCCAAGGCATCAATGGTCATGTCTTGAGGGGCATTAGTGAGGCTGTAGGTGAGGCGATCGCCATCGGGGTCAGTTGCCTGGAGATCATATCGATAGGTCAATCCAGCGGTAATCGCGGTCATGGGGGTGGAGGTGATGACCGGAATCGCATTCTCCCCAGCCGTCAGGGTAAAGTTTTGCTGCCCAACGTTGCCGAAGGGATCTTGAACAGCGATCGTTACCTGATAGTCGCCGATTTGAGCACTGGTGGGTGTCCATTGCACCACGCCTGTTGAGGAGTCGATTGTCATTCCTGTAGGAGCATTAATCAACGAGAAGGTCAACGGTTGGTTCTCTGGATCGGTCGCCATGACCGTGTATTCATAGCGTTGATTGAGTTTGGCGAAGTTGATGGGAGCAGAAGTAATCGTTGGAGGTTGATTGCCTATCACAATCAGTTGGAATGTCTGTAAAGCAGATCCTCCAAATCGATCGCGCACTCGCAAGACCACCTCTTGTGTGCCAATTTGATCGGCTGCGGGTTGCCAGATGACAATGCCGCGATCGGGATCAACCACCATTCCTGTAGGACGATTCAACAGGTCATAGGTCAACACATCTCCATCCGCATCCGTTGCTTTGGCTTCATAGCGGAGTAGCGCTCCAACTTGAGTCGTTGTCGGGGCTGTGCTGGTAAAGACAGGAGCTTGGTTCGAGCTGCTGTTGCGGGTCGTATTGCCAAAGTTACGAGAATCAACAATTTCACCAGCGCTTAAATTGACTGTATGAGCCGTTGGAGTGGGGAAGGTTTGAGTATAGCCCTCCGGCACGACTTGCCGAACAGTGTAAGTTCCGGGTGACAAGCCAGTAAAGCGGTACTCCCCGGTTTCCAGGGCAAATTGATTGCGCCGAATGGTCACTTGATAAGCACCATCATTATCTTCATAGAATCCTGGCTGGCCGAAGGCGACATTCGCGCCATCTGCAATTCCTAGAAAAAGGCGAGTTGCGCCAGCCGGAGCGATAAACTCCTGAACCTCACCACTGCCTCTATCTGTGAGACCGTCACCGATAAAGAAGATTTGTCCTAATCCAGGAGAAATTGTTTCAAAAGCACTACCTACTGTTGAGTAATCAATCGCTCCCGAAATAGTAGTATTTGCTGGATTGTCGTCTGTCAGGAAAACACCGAGTAAAGCTCCTTGAGGCCCCTGATAAGCGCCAATTCCTCCTAAACTAAAGAGGTTACTGGTGGTCGTACCTATGTAACCATCAGGACTGTTGGTTGGAACGAATGAGCCATTGAAGAAGTCAACGCTGCCCGTGGCGCTGAAGGTAAAGACATCTCCCGCTTGGGCCACGACCGATCGCGGTTTGGTTTCTGGTAGAAAATCAGGATTCACATAAAAGTGTCGAATCAGAGGAAACGCAGGATCAAAAGTACCCAGCGGCGGAATTGTAACATCAGTTCGACCTGCAAAGTAGATCACATCCGTTCCCTGAACTGTTAGCTCCGTTGTCTGACTTCCCCCAGAGTTGGAGCTACCGCTAGCTGAACGTTGGGAAGGTTCACCAGGATCAAAAATGCCATTGTGATTGACATCAAGATAGACTTGAACATTGCCCAATCCAGGTTCTAAAACATTCTGTCCTGCATTTAAACCGCTAAATACATCAAGTAATTCGTTGGTGGTGGTGAAGATTTTGGCTTGCGGATCAATGGTAATGAGATCATCAACCAGTCCATCCCCATCATCTAAAGCAGCGCCTTGACCTACGCCAAAGGCAGACAGATTAACGCTCTGGGCTGTCAATCGGGTAACTTCATCATTTATTGAGCCGCCGATCGTATTGACACCATCGGACAAGAAAATGATATTACCATTCCCATGGGTTGTACCAATGGTTTGAAAAAGGGTTTCGGCTGCTTGTAAGGCGACTTCAAAATTGGTGAAAGGTCTAGTTCGTAGCGATCGCAATGCCTCCTCAACATCTAAAATGCCATTGTTGTCTTTGTCAGCAGCAGGATTCGTCACTAACTGCCGTCCGGCTAGAGATGGATTCATATCACTGGCGAGTGCTGTGCCTGCAAAACTAATGATACCGACATCAGCGGTCTGGCCTAAGCCTTGTCGAATCAACTGTTGGTTTAACGCCATGAACCCTGCAATTTCTGCATCCAGGATAGTGTTAGCCCGACCATCTCCATTCAAATCCCCTACAGGTGTTCCCTGGAACGGATCATCGGCACTGAAGGAAACATCAATAATAAACACAACATCAGGTTGGCTTCCTTGGACTAACGTAGAATCTCGTGCGCCATTCGCGTTTAAATCATCCCAAACCACACCACGAATTTCACCTGAGGGCAGGTTGTTCAGGGCAATGCGGAAGGTCTGGGTATTGGAGCCGCCACGACCATCTTGCACCTGCACGGCGATATCATAGTTGCCCGGTAATTGCGTTGATGTCTCCCAGCGAATCACGCCTGTTCCTGGGTCAATGGTCATGCCTGGAGGAGCCGCAGTCAAAGAATAGGTCAAGGTGTCGTTGTCCGGATCGATCGCATCTACGTTATAAGTATATGCCTGACTGACGGAGGCAATTGTTTCAGCAGTGCTGGTAATGACTGGAATACGATTTGTGAGCGGCTGTTGCGTCACAATGGTAAAGAACTGCTCTGCTGCTCCCCCTTTACCATCTTCAACTCGCAGCTTCACGGTTTGACTACCCACATCCGCAGCAGTCGGATTCCACTCAATTGCTCCGGTTGTCCTGTCAATTCGCATCGTGGCGGGAGCGGCTAAGAGGGAATAAGTCAACGTATCGTTATCAGCATCGACAGCTTGAGACTGATAGGAATAAGCGGCTCCGGTCTGAGTCTCTAACACAGGTGTCGAGGTAAACTTAGGGGCTTGATTGAATAAGGCATCCTGTGTTAATCGACCTAAAAACACTAATTCATAATCAAACTGGACGTTGTTAGGATTGTAGAAGGCGATCGTCTGATTTCCCGTTTGTTGCCCCGGTGCAAGGGTTTGATTTGCCGTTAGCGCTGTGAAATTGAAATAGGGGTGGCCATCTGGGGTTATGCCTTGAGGATTAGCCACTTGCACTGAGGGATCACTGATGCGATCGATGGCGACTAACAGAGGCACATCAACGGCGTACTGTCCAGCATTCTTGACGGCCAGATCAACGTACAATATCTGGGTGGTTTCATTAAAGGAAGTCTGTCCATAGGTGGCAGCAAAGCTAGCCGACACATCCGAGAATTGGTTAAACTCTTCCTGAGTCAGAAAACTGAAACCTGTGGGAATTAGAGGATTGACCTGTGGAACGATGCCCGTAGGAGCGGCTTGACTGGAGGCAACCAATTCTACATTGGTGATCTGAACAGCAGTGTTAATGTCTGTATCATCATTCACTAACCGCAAAATCAATTTGGCTTCGGTTCCTGGAGCAATTCCTGCCAAATTGAGACTGACCGTTTGATTTTCCAGTGTGACTCCAGCCGCTAAAGACGCAGGCTGCCCCTCAGTCAGATTGAAGAAGGCATCCCGCCCCTTGCCAATTGTGTAAACCAGAGACTTGCCGTTGGCATCCACCAAAACTGCTTCAAAGGCATCGTTGATGAAGTTAGGGTCAGACGTATCGAATTTCAAATCGGCGTAGGAGAAGCGCAACATCGACGGGGTGTCTGGCACCTGAAAGGATTGCTCTACAGTCCGGCGGAAAAAGGTATCTTCCCGCAAACTCAAATTGAACACGGGACGGCGGATAGTTTGAGTAAAGCTAGCCTGGTTTCCAGCGACATCCGTAGCAGACAGGGTAAAGGGATTGTCGCCTGCCGCTAAAGCCACATTCGTTAAAGAAAACTGTCCCGTTGCATCAGCAGTGATAGTTGTATTGGTGGGCTGTAACCCAACGGTCAAACCTGCTTCCGTCTGTCCAATTAAAGTCGCAGTCTGGAAGAGCGTCTGTTGGTCTCCTAACGGTGCCGTATCGAACGCAGGAGCCAGATCTAGACTTAAGCTGGGAGCCGTGGTGTCTAGCTTAAAGTCTAAACTGACCACGCTGGAGAGATTTCCCTGCTGATCTTGTGCCTGCAAGCGTAAGATGTAATCGCCATCTAGCAGGCTACCGCCGTTAATCGCTGCTAATTGGTCTCGACTTAAAATCAGACTGCTATTTTGTACCGCCGCTGTCACATCGGTCATTAGAGCCGCAGGATTGAATCCTGCCAGCACACGAGAGATGGGGCTGGCATCGGTGAAGGTGGCAACAATGGTCGGATCAAATGTAATGCGATCGCTATTGCTAACTCCTGTATCGTTTTGCAAGCGTAAAACCACTTCTGGAGGCGTAGTGTCAATTACCTGGGGTGTGACAGCAGTGACCGTAGCCCGACTATTGAAGTAAATATTGCGTTTGGTGGCGATCGAACCGACCAGCTCAGCCGTTGAATTATAGGAGAAATCACCCTGGCTGATAAACTGGCCTCGTGTCGCAGAATCAGCGTTGTAGGTAATTCGTCCTTGAGAGACAACCTTGAGAAAATCAGAGGACGTTACTGTAAAGGTGGCTCCATTAAAGATAATGCCATTACTACTGCCGTTGGCTAATAAGGTATTGCCACCGAATCGAGCCTCCCGATTCATCGTAATTGAACCAGAAGCCAACACAGTCAAATCTGTTGCTTGAATTCTGGCAAGATTCACGTTCCCCTGATGAGCTACGAGGACAACATTGTTGAATTGCTGTCCTTTGCCGTTAAACTTGATGTCTCCTTTGTCTAATAAAAGAACGGTGTTTTCTAGCTTCACGCCATCTGGGATGGTCAAATTCCCTGGCACTTTTACGATAGTGGGAGCATCAACCGTACCTCCTGTGGGGAAGTATTTTTTCCAATCCTGGGCGGTGTTGAGGGGTCTGCGACTGGGGTTGAAGTTGAGTTGTGGGAGAGTTGAGGGAGCCCGTGCGACTAACTCCTGCTGCTTGAGTGTGGTGAACGCAGGCACCTCTACTGTGCGGCGATCGACGACTTGAGGGGGAACTAATCCAGAATAAGGATTGTTTGGTGCATTTAACGTTGTGAAACCAGAGGTAACACTAATCGCATCTTTTACTAAAATTTGTCTTCCTTTGTTATCGACAATCGCAGCTCCATTAGCATCACGTTGTACGGGGAAAATAGGTGTTTTGTTAATCGTGAAGCCCTTTCCGGCATAGATTAAAGCATCATCACTAGTAATGAGGGGATTGCCATCAAAATCACCACCATTGTTGATTACAATAGTGCCCTCAGCTGTAATTGCTGTATTGACTCCACCGACCCCAACTAAAGGGTCTACACTGTTGGCTTGTTGAGGTGTCGCCGTTGTATTGATAGAAGTTGATTGAGGCACAAGTCCAAACGGCAGCGTTGGTGCAGACCCTATAGTCGGCAAAGGTAGCAAAGATGGAGGCGTTAAAAGTTGTTGTGTGCCCAACCCAGCAAATCCCTGAATCTCAGAAGTATTTCCAGCGGGGGAAAGAAACACCAAGTTGGTATTAAACAAGGACTGAGGTTGGATTGTAGAGTTATCATTCAGAGCCATGATTAAGTAATTCTCCGGTGACAGTGATAAACGGAATAGATGTAAATGAAGTAACGATCAAACTTCAAGACAGCAAAACCATCTCGAATAATGTCGAGAGAAACTTTGGTAAAACAAAAATGCAAATTAATCGTTGATCATGAGATCAAGGGGCTTTAGCCCCTTGTTGCTTTGAGCTAATTTGGTGTCTTAATGCAATCTCATACCGCTATACAAAATCAAAGTGGGACACCTGAGCACTCCTATTCACTTAGAAATACAGCTTTATCCTTAAGGTTGATGCTCTGCCACAATCAACACCCAAAATTAGTAGCAGTTCAATCGTTTAGCCTCTAGCGATTCAAATTGAATTGTGAACAGATAAGAAGCTTCAGTCTCTTGTTAAGTGAGATGGCATCAGCAACCTGGTATAAGACACTGGTATTTTGTATGTATATATACAGTGTCAATAGTAAAAAATATACCGCGTCTCACATTCCTTTGTTCCGAGGTTTATTGAAGCTTTAAAGCTCTGATCCAGGCTTTATTCTTTTAGGAAACTCCAGATAGCCTACAGATTGCAATTGACAAACCAGGAGAAATGGTTAAAAAAGAGCCGAAATTGAGCTAAATCTCTGTCTTGCAATATTCTTATACTATCGATTGAAGAATAATTAGCAGATTAAACCAGTATTATGCAGCACTCTTCAGGAACCCTAAGAGCGACCCTGATTGGCTCAACCGCTATTCTCATGTGGGCAACTTTAGCGCTTTTAACGGAATTGAATCACTCCATTCCTCCCTTTCAACTGACAGCGATGTCTTTTACAATCGCATTTTGTATCGGTTTAGCTCTATGGCGTAAGCAGGGAAAGTCAATAGCAAATTCGATTAAATTACCAGTGCATATTTGGATTAACGGACTTTTTGGTTTGTTCGGCTATCACCTTTTCTATTTCATTGCGCTAAAAAATGCGCCTGCGGTGGAAGCTAGTTTAATTGCTTATTTATGGCCACTTTTGATCGTGCTTTTATCAGCTTTTCTACCTGGAGAAAGGCTGCGTTGGTTTCATGTGGTGGGGGCGATCGCAGGTTTTCTAGGCGCAGCGCTTCTCGTCACCAAGGGACAGAGCTTGAGTTTTGATGTGCAGTATGGTTGGGGATATCTAGCTGCATTAATCTGCGCGTTTACCTGGTCGATTTACTCGGTGCTCTCCAGACGTTGGGGTAACATCTCATCTGACGTGGTGGGTAGTTTTTGTGGTGCCACTGCAATTTTAGCCTGGTTCTGTCATGCAGTGTTCGAGCAAACTGTTTTACCCGTGGGTATGGAATGGCTAGCCATGCTGTGTTTAGGGCTTGGACCTGTGGGCTTAGCGTTCTTCACCTGGGATTATGGAGTTAAACACGGTAATATTAGGCTGTTAGGTGCGCTCTCTTATCTGGCTCCTCTGCTTTCTACTCTGCTGTTAATCAGTTGCGGTTTAGCTGAAGCCAGTTGGGTTTTGGGCATCGCCTGTCTGCTCATCGTCGGAGGAGCGGTTTTGGCAGCAGGAGATCTATGGAAAGCTGTCATCAGCTAGCCGCCTCTTGCTGTTTGGCACTACCATGAGATGGAACGTGTTGAAGAGGCAAGCGTATGAACAGGATTTGGCAGAGTTACTGGATGCTCCTTGGCGGAGGACTAGCAGGGATCAGCAGTTCGCTCTGTGGCGGAGTCGCCATAGCTCAACTGAACGGCAACTTGACGGTTGAAGTTGTAGGTTTACAGAGTCAAGAAGGGAACGTCTGCTTCAAATTGTTTTCAGGGAGTCAGGGATTCCCCAACGATAATGACAGCACGGTTCAACGAGCGTGTGTGGCGATCGCAGAGACATCTGCTCCCACGCCACCCGAACTGCCAGTGACCTACACGTTTGAAAATTTAGCTGCTGGTTCTTATGCGGTGGCGATTTACCACGATCGCGATGGCGATGAGCAACTGGCGCGGGGTGCCTTTGGCGCACCTGCCGAAGGCTATGGGTTTTCCAATGATGCTCCGGTGGCCAGCACGGGGCCAGCCAGTTTTGAAGATGCCGTCATTCTGGTGGCTGGAAATAACACGACAATTCAAATTCAGGTTCGCTATCCTTGAGCGGGAGAGGTGGCAAGCGGATCAGCACCACACAGTCCCAGAAATTTACCCCTCGTTACCAAGTTCCCGCTTGGTAGTGCCGCCAGAGAAGCTGGAGCTTCGCGACGGCGGTTCCCAAGCGAGAAAGAGGATCAGCACCACAGAGTCCCAGAGATTTTAAAGCGAGAGTAGATTTTGTGTGATCAACCTATGTCTCTATTCAATTCTTCTTCGTGTTCTTTGTGTCTCTGTGGTTTTTCGCCTAAACGATAATTTGAATGTTGTTATGGGTCAAAGCGAGATCGTTGGAGAGTTGGGCGATCAGTGTTCTGCCGCCGCGATCGCTACCATTAGCATCATAGAACAGGCCACCAGAGGAAGGGTTGTAGATGATGCGATCGCCCCCAAAGCGAGAATTCAGTAGGACTTACGCAATTGGGGGATCTGTGGGGCGCGAAGCGCCCCACAGATCCCTCCGCATTCCGGTTTTTCGCACGAAGTGCGTAAGTCCTATTCAGTTCATCTAAATTCTCCAAAAAGATTAAAACTTTCAGGTAATTTTGAAAAATGAAGGCGGGGGTGAGTAAGATACACATCGACGGGGGTTGAATGTCTTAGTAATAGCCGTGAGGGTAGTCGTCAGTGAACACTGGCTGATCGCCAGTTAGCTGGAGAAGGCAAGGATAAGAGGTGAAATGGTCAATTAACTACTTATTTTGAGCGAGCTAATCCTATGAGAAATTCCATTCTCCTCTCAGTGTGTCTTGCTCTTGGAGCGACTGCACTTTCAGTTAACGCACTGAATGGATCTGAACCAGATGAACCCATGCTTGTCAGTGTTGCCCGCGAAGGTTTCACACCTGCTCAGGCAGAGAAGTTAGCTCCACAATTCTATGATGTCTCAGTGGCAGTGTCAGGGGGCGATGCCGCACTGTTTGGGTTGCTAAATTATTCCGAATTGAACAAGACGACCGTGATTGCCCGCACGGGATCTGTTATGGAGTTGGAGTTGGTTGAAAATCCAGCGATCGGCAATGTCAGGTTTCAAACCGACCTTGGAGATAAAAACCTGGATGAGTACTTAGCTGATCCGCGATCGCGAGTTCAAGGCTTCATCGTTGTGCATCGAGGGCGCATTGTGTATGAGCAGTATCCCGGCATGAGGCCCAACGATTACCACATGTGGATGTCAACCACTAAGACAGCAGCTAGCCTGATGGTGCGGCTGCTCGAGGAAGATGGTTTAATTGACGTGAATCGATCGGTAACAGACTACCTGTCCTGGCTGGAGGGTACAGGCTGGGAAGAGGTCAAGGTCATCGATGCCCTTGATATGAAGTCTGGCTTGAATATTCTCGAAGACCGGGCGACCCGCATTGATCCAGGCTCCATCGCCAACCGTATGCTCCTGGCGAACGGGGGACTGCCCTACAACGGAGTCGTGGAGAAGTTGTCAGATGTAATCACCTCCGCCCAGCGCGTGATTCCACCCGGTCAAGCCTATGAGTACAGTTCCATTAATACGTTACTGCTGGTTTACCTGGCTGAGGCAGTGACCGGGCATCGTTGGAAAGACCTGTTTCACGAGCGTGTCTGGTCAAAGATGGGAGTTGAAGGGGATATGGTCATGGGTGTCAACTCGCAGGGGCTAGCACTGGCCCACGGGGAAGCAAACACTCGGCTGAGAGACTTGGCACGCTTTGGGATGCTCTATACACCCAGTTGGAACAAGGTAGCCCGTGAGCGCATTGTTTCGGAAAGCTACGTGCGCCAGTTGAGTGCAGGCGGTGATCCGGTCGCGTTCAGAAATGGGCAGGCCGACACTAAATACGGAGAGATGTTTGGTGACACAACGGTAACGTCCAATCATTACCAGTGGGATGTCATTTTTGCGGATGGAGACTTTCACAAGAATGGGATGCAGGGGCAGGGTTTGTACGTATCGCCGAGCAAGGATTTGGTAGTCGCCTTTTTCTCTACAAAGGCTGTCTATCAAGTTCCAGGTTATGCGCGTGCCATTGCTAAATCATTGAATTAGTACTATGTTTGTCATGCTTCATAGATTCAAACACATTGTTGCGATCGCCCGTTCTGTCGCTCTGGTTGCAACAAGCCTGACGTTATCTTTAGGTGCCACACAAGCCCGTGCTCAGCAGTATGGGCCTCGCCAGTTCTCAGTAACACCATCGGGAATCCATATCTTCCAAATCCAGGGATTTCACTTGGAGTCAAATACTACCATCGATACCAGTATTGTTTATCCCGATTTTGGTATTAATATCGAGGGCATAGATGTTGACATCAATACAGATGCCCTGGTGTTTACCTATGCGCCCACTTTTAACATTGGTGAGACTTTGGGGCAACTTGTCCTTTCCCTTCCCTACGGTTGGGTCAATGTCGATGCAAGTGCTGGATCACTGGGGATTAGTAGCGATCAATCCGGTTTTGCAGATTTCTATACCGAGTTGCGAGTGGGTCTGGTCAACGCTCCCGGACTCAACCTCCAGGAGTTCGTGCAATACATGGCTGAAGAAAATCCTCGCGTTCAAGTGCGTGCCTTACTGGGGATAACCATACCGAGCGGCGAGTATAGTTCCGATCGCCTTGTCAATATTGGCACCAATCGCTGGACGTTTCGGGGTGGTGTTCCCGTCATTATTCGGCTCAGCAACAATTGGCGACCAGGCAACCGCACCACTTTAGAGTTCACCCCGATTGTGAACGTGTTTACCGACAACAATTCTCCGCCGTTATCCACGAACGATTCCGCAACCCTGCGAAGTTTTGCCCCCGATCGCACTGCTCAAAATCCTCTATTGCGGATCGAAGCTCATCTCACACAAGATTTAGGAGAACAATTCTGGGCATCATTCGATGCGCTTTACGTAGCTGGTGGAGCAACCTATGATGATGGCGTTGGGCAGAACGATCAGGTGTCGTGGTTGGCATTAGGAGGAACAGTGGGTGCCAACATTTGGCAGGGCGGCTCACTTTCGGTGAATGGAGGGGGTGTCGTCGCTCGCAACGACAGCAGCCCAGACGGATGGGAGATCAGGGTCGTCTTGACTCAGGCATTCAGATAATCTCGATATGATGCTTAGGCGGCGGACTTAAGCCGCTGACTACCAGGCAAGTTAAATTTCAAGAGCAATTTTTTCTGACTGATAGGGGTTAGTGTCTGTTGCAACCTTAATCCAGTTGATATAGCCGTAGTTACGGCGGTTAGGACAAGGACATTTTTGTGGGGGCGCGTCGGGGCCGAAATAAATTGCTCCAGCAAATGGTCGCGGTTTATCAAGCCCCTATCTCGGCAGATAGGACTTGTAGAATAGTCTTCATGGCTACCTCTTGGGTGTTTGACTCTATACCTGTACCTTACAAACGGAGGTAGCTTTTTGTCTAGAATCTGGGCTTCCTCTCCTAAAAACTGTCCGGACTATTGAAAATAGTTACTCAAGACTTGACCCAGAATCGACGGTTGAAACAGGGCAGTCGAGGGTTTAAGCAGATGTAACACTTCCAGGAACGTGTGATATACCGGAGCGCGATCGACGATTAATTCCATCAATTGATCCCAATACCAGTTCACAAGCTGTGTTACAGCACTCATGGGCTTGCCCTGCGTGTGGGGATAGCGATAGTCCAAACTGGTGGCAGCCGACCATGCTTCTTGGTGTGCCTTGGCGAATCGAAAACTGGGAAATGATACTGTCTAATTCAAAAGGCATAATAGGCATTCCTGGGTGATGTCATTGGCTTCACCTAGACCTACCTCTGAGCACTTAGACCTTATGCATTAATCTTCACATCAGCAATGATGGGCAGATGATCAGACCCGATAAATGGGCCAGTGCGGAATGCTTCGACCTCAACTTTTGGACTGACTAAACAGTGATCTACAGGAAAAGCTAATAAGGGATGGTAAAACGTTGGTAGGCCCAAGGTTGGCAACACACCAAACCCTTGTCGAGCATTAATCAAGCCCGATCGCCGAATCATACTTTTGTAATGGGGCGACCACATGGTGGCATTCAAATCTCCCACTAACACCACAGGTTGTTGCAGTTGTCCCACAAAATCGCCGATGCCTTCTTCTAACTGTTGATTGCGCCACTCGAAGCCCTGTTGTCCAAACCAGGTTTGAGGATAAGCATGAGTCGCAATAAACATAACCTCTTGACCATTCACATTAATCTTCGAGACAGCCAAACCCCGTTTTTTGCCGTAAAGCCGAATCTCAGGTGCAATTAATGGCACTTTGCTATAGATTTCAATTTGAATCTTCTCGGCACTGAAATGGTAAGGAAATGTTTGCTTGAGTTGGGTTAATTCTTCTGGCCAGGGTTTCGTTGCTTCCAAAAATACGGCCAGAGTTGGTTTTTCTTGATTAACGAGGGCGATCGCATCCTGATAACGAGTGTTCTCGTGCAACACATTGAACATAAACACTCGCATCGTTGCAATTGATGCAGGGATATCGGTCGCAATGACTTTAGGTTTTGGGAAGTGCCAGGGGAGAACTTCCACGGCATTGATCAGCACACAAAGCAAACTCACCCAAATCCAGATGCGACGGCGAGTTAAAACGAAATAAATTAAGGTAATTGTGCCAATCAACAAATAAACGTGACGAATAGCGCTGCTCATTTCAACGTAGCGATTGAGCCGACCAAAGTAACCTGATACAGAAAGGATAGTGGTCAGGATAGTGAGAGCCATCAATCCGTAAGCGATACTATAGTGCAACAGACGGGCGATCGATTTGCTAACTTGGAGATGCATAATCCTCAAATTCTGAAAAGATAGTGTGGAAGGAACCTGATTGAAACTGAAGAATGGCCTTAGGTTATGCCTTCAGATTACAGATCTTCCCCATGTTGGATTTGAAGATTTCAAGAACGAGTTTGATATTTTGGTAAAGTGCAATGCCTATTGAACTTCACGTCATAGCAGGTGGTTCTAACTGCAGCGCTCCTTTTTTGGGGATTAAGGAGTTCCTCAAGACTTGACCCAGAATCGAGGGTTGAAATAGGGTAGTCGAGGGTTTAAGCAGATGTAACACTTCCAGGAACGTGTGATATACTGGAGCGCGATCGACGATTAATTCCATCAATTGATCCCAATACCAGTTCACAAGCTGTGTTGCAGCACTCATGGGCTTGCCCTGCGTGTGGGGATAGCGATAGTCCAAACTGGTGGCAGCCGACCATGCTTCTTGGTGTGCCTTGGCCAATTGTCTTTGTAGAGTCTGGGTTTGCCAATCGAGGTCAACGATCGCATGGTGCTGAAAAAATCGATTGACTATCATTGCTTCCATTGCCGCAACGGTCATCGCTTGCCCATAAGTAGGATTGAGCAGGCAGGCAGCATGTCCAACCACGATCAGGCGAGCGGGTAGGTGCGCGCGGTGGTCGTAATGCCGCAGGCGATTTTCGTTGCTGTAGTAGGCGTAAATTGGGGATATCGGTGTGGCTTGCTGCATTGCCTCTGCTAGCAGCGGTGAGGGTAAACTGCGGGCAAATGCTAGAAAACCTGCTGCGTCAGTGGGGGGATAATCGCGATCGCCCCCAACTAAACTGACAATCCAGCGAACCTGTCGAGGAGCAGTGGACTCTCCCTCAATGGGAAAGATGGCTCCTCCGCGAGAGTAGGATGGCGGTGTGGTGGGCATGAACACCATTTTCCAGTCTACGCACAGGTCAGATGGAGGTTGGTAAATCCGGGCAACATAACCGACAAACCCATTGATTTCTGTTTCAGGCGGCGCTGCATATCCCAATGCCTGTAGCCACTGTGGTGTACGCGATGCCTTGCCACTAGCATCCACAATTAAATCTCCATATCTCTCTTCGTTCGGTTCAGTATTGGTCGATTGACAGCGCTGCAAGGATACTCCGATAATTTTTGTGTGGTCTGCATCACTCAATAGCCCAGTGACACGAGTTCCGGTAAGAAATTGTACTTGCGGAAATGCCAGGAAGCGACGGCGGATGCTCCAATCCAGTAAGTCACGGCTACAGGCCAGCAAGATCAAGTCGGAGGAAGACCGAATCGTCCACCCAGCGGGCGTGAGAAAGGCAATATCTTTCATACTGTCGAGTTCGATCGCGCCCCTATCGATCAATTCTGCTTTCAGTCCTGGAAACAACTGCTCCAAAATCTGCTGTCCCCGCAACATCAGGGTATGGGGAAAGTGCGAGTGCGGTACACCCCGACGAGGAACAGGTTGATCTGGATAACTATCCCGTTCGATAACGGTAACGCGATCGAAATGGTCTGCCAGCACCCGACTCAGGAGTAGCCCTGCCATGCTCCCGCCCATCACAATCGCGTGCGTTTCATGCGTTTTATCTTGCATCATGACCTCCCTGAAGCGATCGAGCGATTTGATTAACTTGGTTGCTCTCTGTTACTGAGCTTAATGCTGTTATCTGTAAAGCAACATCACCCTCAGGGGGCAGAATGAAAGATCAGCAACACCTCACGCTTCGGTTTCAGTCAACCTCCTCAAACAACCGATCGCCCCGATGCAGCCTGTCAGCCATTTGATACGTTTGCTCTTGCGATCGCATCGTCGGTGTATGAGCCGCCAGATACCGCGATGCAGCCACCAGAACGTTAATCCCAGCTGGAGAATGCCCCAGATGAGAATATTGGCGAAATGCAGCTTCAATCTCCTGAATCACATGAAATTGTCGATCTTCACGCAGAAGTAATTTGCCCAATAGGGCCAGTAGGCGTTCTGGTTGCCCACCACTGTAGAGATAGCTGCCCACTCGTTCTCCCACCTGATTTACTTGCTGCTGCCGATCAAATAACTCCGGCAATTCCTTTAACACTGCTACTGGATTTTCCACAGTTCGATCGGGTTTGGGCAGGCGAGCCGCAGGGACGTTAAGAAAGCGATCGAGATACACACTCATCGCTGCATCAAACACGCCTCTCAACAATTCCAACGACGCAACTCGTCTCATCCCCTGATGCACTGCATTGGCAAAGGTGAAGGTATGATGAGCGCTATCCCAATCGTTAAAATCATTGTTTGTACTAAATTGAGCAATTCTTAAGGCAGCCGCATACGCTACTGTGCCAGCCAGTTCGACCTCAGAGCAGCCTTGACGCAGGGACATCAGCAGGGCATCTACGATCGCCTGAGCATCGTTTCCCAGCAGGATGGGGATGAGTTCGTCACGATGGGGGCGATCGCCTGAAGTCATGCCATTACTCCAATTTTTTCGTTGCTCTTTCCCTTCAGCTAGAGCGATCGGCAATGATGCAAACGCCTGTTGCAAAATCGCTACCAGATCGACGGGAGACCGCCAAGATCTGGATTCTTCCATCCGGCTAGCTGTGGCATAACCCGCCACCAAACTGGTTAAAACCAGTTCTGCATTCTGCCAATCTGTTGCATCTAAAGCTTCTAAGGCTTTATTGGTAAAGTCCAGAGGATGACCCACGCTGACATAACGATGATCCGTCACCGCTGTAAATAACATCTGCGCCAGTTGGGTTGGGGAGGCTCCTGCCCGAATCGCTGAAGCTAAACAGCGTTCCGCACCTGCCGCATCTCTCACTTCAATGAATTGACGGAACCAGTTTTGCAACATGGGAATCTTTTCGGGCTGGTCAGACCCCGGTAAGGGTTGGATGGGAAAGCGGGGGGGTTGATTGCTAACATCTCTGGCGACTGCGGCTAACCCGTGATAGAGGGCACGCGGCTTGTCTTCGGCATCCAGGTAAGGGAGTAAATTCATCATGCAGGTGTGAATCGTCAAACCTGTGTCCCAACCGTCTTGCCGATATCTCACCCCAAACTCTAAACCCATCCGAAACGCTTCAGTTATGTGTTTTTCCTGTTCTAACAAAGCAATGACAGATTTACCAATGATTAGGGGAATGCCCTGCTCCAACCCATCTTGCAGCCGTTGGCGGTGATGCGTCAAGGGATCTGCATGAACCGCCAGATCAACCCACACTTCCTGCTCCCGAATTTGCACAGGAAACGCAGGTAAATCATCTGCCCAAATATCGAAGGTGCCGCCACTCATAACATCGAAGCGGGCATAGTGCCAATCGCAGGTGAGAATACAATCTTTGATCGTGCCGCGATGCAGGGGAAACCCCATGTGAGGGCAGCGGTTGTCTACCGCATATATCTTATCATTCTCCTGAATGAGTAATAGCATGTGTCCGGCGATCGCCACTACTAATCGACCCGTTTTACATACATCGTCTAAACGAGCAACCCGAACGAAATTTTCTGTTTTGGTCTGCATTTTGATGCCCCCTTGATAACCAGAGCCTTTGATGGAAGAACCCACTTACCTCTTTGCAATTTGAGCCTACGTATAGCTATAGTTAGTCTAACGTGACAAAGCTGTGAGTTTTCGCTTAAAACAAAAATTTACTATCTTGATCCGTATTCTTCATATTTTGGATTACATCCTCATCTTGTAGATGCTATTTTGCGGGTAGAGAGATCAGTTGGCAGCGGATGGGTGGACTGTTACTTTCAAAGAATTAATCAATGCACGATCGCCCGTTCATTAGGTTAATACTTGCATCACCTGAAGACTGAATTCTTTGACCAATTTGCTGTAACGATCGCAAACACTGAAGCAGCCCGAACATCAAAGTTGCCAGAATTATCTCCCCATGTCCATATGGCATGATTGCACATGCGTTCTTCTATCAACTCCTGTTGCAGTTGTAGAAAGTCGGCAGCATCCAGGCAGGTATTCTTCACGCCAAATTCAGTGATGGCTACAGGAATCTGGGGGAAAGCAATCTGAAAGTCAGCGATCGCCTGATAAGCCGCCTGGGTTTTGCTGAAGTCAAACGGTAACTGACCCGCGCCATCGTTATCCTGGATATAGTCAAAGGGTTCGTATTGATGAACGGAACAAACCAATCGGTCTCCCGCAGGCATTTGCCAAACTGAGAGCGCTGCGGATGAAGCCCAAGAGGAAGGTTGAACTAGAATGGGAGTGTCTGCATCGATTTCTCGGATGGCAGCAATGGTTCTTTGGCAAAGATCCCGCCAGTTCTCCCGAAAATTATCTTCATCATTGGTGCCATTTATACAAGCATGTGGTTCGACGAGGAGATCGTAACCTACGACAGAAGCTCGATCTCTAAATCTGGCAGCGACGAACTGCCACATTTCAATGAACGCCTGTTGGGAAGGATCAAAAGGTCGATGGAGCGATCGCACAACTGGTTGAGGCAAAAAGTTAAGGATATCGTTCTCGCTGCGTCCGGGACTGGTGCGGAAAGCCAATACAACAAACAAACCAGCTTCCTCAGCGCTGTTGATGAGATCGTCAAGTAAAGCAACTGCATCCGCATCAACTGCGTAGGGTGATTGCACCATAAACGGGCCGGGGATTGATAAAAACACTATATTTGCGCCAGCAGACCGCAACTGGGGAAATATGTCTGGGTCATAACTTGGAACAAATAGATCACTTGATGCTCCATCATAATCATCGATTCGCGATCGCTTGTAAAAATTGGCCCCACGCAATGTAGTGCCATTCAACCAGAGTGAGTATTTATCGATCGCACTGTGACTGGTGGGTTGAGCTAAAACGCCAGTGGAATTGCCAGATAAAACTGCTCCTCCAGCAATGAAACCAATACTTGCCTGCAAAAATTGACGACGGAAAAACTTACTAAACATCATGTTTTTTCCTCAAGTAAAATCTCAAGCAATTTTAGGTGAAGCGAATGATGAACTAGTCATTGAGAGTTGAGTGGCGATCGCTGAAGTAATTCAACTATTAACCTGATGATATCAGCGATCGCCCTAAGTAGTCATCCAGGGAGCAAGATTGTACTATTTCCAGCATGACAGCGGATAGCGCTGACCATTCCAGGTTGTCCAACCCGTCGTGCGATTGCCTGTAGGACTGGGCAAATACCACTGATTGCCATCAGCGTGGCGAAAGTATAATCCACCCTGAATATCCTGATCTGGATCTGTCAGCGGTACCCAGGCAGAGCCATTGTCGGAAAAACTGCCTACCCATCGGGCGCTAGTACTGGTGGTGCAGTACTCCTCGTTACACGTTGTTTGAACATCATCGACTACATTCCATCTCATGCTGGCTGGTCGTCCGTCAATATTGCACGTCCAATTTCCACCCCACCATCCAGAAACCTGACTGGCTAAACTGGAAGCGGCAAAGGATAAAGCAATGCCGCAGGATATTGTAAGCAGCGAACGTTGCATTACTGTTGTCATGGTATGATTCCTCATTTTGGCGACCTCTTTTTTTACTCTTCAGGTGTTACGCAGCAGTTTGAACTGAATCTTCTAAAAACTTAATGATGGGTAAACAGGCATAGAAGCAAGGTTTTTGCTGTGAAGCTAAATCGACAGTTACCAAACGCGATCGAGTGCTGATGCAATAGCCTGAGCAACCTTACCCTTCAAATCATGGTCATTGTTAATACTGTCTGTGATGCTGCGACTGAATTCTCCACCAGTAAAAAAGTCCGCAAGGGTTTCAATTAATGTACCTACAGCGTTCGAGCCATGAATGCTAGCGTTTGTGATTTGAGCATTCATCTGACTGATGGTAATTGGAGTACTGGAATTACTTATAGACATCGCAAGATTGACTATGATGTCGAAGCCTACTCTGAATGCCGGATCTCCCCACGATCCAAATATAGTCGGAGTGGTCGTGTGAAATTCCACGTTATTACCTGGAATCTGAACTTCCATAGAAAGTTGATTTGGTGCAACCTCATTCCATGTCGCTGTAATATTTCCCATGTTCACATTAGCGTCATAACCACTAACACCATCTACAAACTCTCTACCGTTGATTGATTGCCGAATTTTTTCAGAGGCTATTCCTCTGCCAGCTTCATTCCACACCATGTTTGTGACATCTTGCATTGAATGAGATTGTAAAAGCAAGTTGCTAACTTTACTGGGGTAATCGGTTTCGTGTGGAAGGACAAAGTTATACCCAGCAGCTTCATGAGCACCACCTGCGGCACAAGTTCCTTTAGCCGGAAATCCATCAAAGAACATTGCTTGACACTTATGGCAAAAGCGCCAATTCTGCTGTGCGGTTGGTGTTTCTGCGACATCATGTGGAAGGACAAAGTTATATCCCATTGCTTCATGAGTACCCCCCGCAGCACAAGTTCCTTTAGCCGGAAATCCGTCAAAGAACATTGCCTGGCACTTATGACAAAAGCGCCAATTCTGCTGTGCGGTTGGTGTTTCTGCGACATCATGTGGAAGGACAAAGTTATATCCCATTGCTTCATGAGTACCCCCCGCAGCACAAGAGCCTTTAGTTGGAAATCCATCAAAGAACATTGCTTGGCATTTATGACAAAAGCGCCAATCGCGTTGTCCCGTGGATTGAGCTAAAACGGTAGTGAAATCACCGAACAGGATTGCACTTCCTGTTCCAGTAATAAAGCCAACACCTGCCTTCAAAAATTGACGGCGGAAAATCTCATTAGACATAAAGCTTTCTCCTCCATTAGAATCTCAAGCAATTTAGGTGAAGCGAATGATGAACCAGTCATTAAGGGTTGAGTGGCGATCGCTGAAGCAATTAAACTGTGTGCTTAATGATACAGCGATTGTCACGAGTAATTAGCTAGATTGAGATGGAAATGAAGACTACAGAAACTATAGATTACGCAGCTTATTGACCACCTCACTAACCGTAGCTTGGTTTGAAGGTTAGAATTGCCATATTGGAAGAAGAAGGGTATGGATGTTGTATTAGACAACAACGAAATTCTCAACATCTTCTAAGACGGAGATTGTGACGATGACATCCAACGGAGAGTCCCAATCGACATGAAGATGAAATTCAACTCCACCAGAACCACCTTCAGGGTCGTGGGGGCCAATGTTGGTTACATAGACGTTTGCCTCACCGAGGTTAGGTCTACCAGAAGTACCAAATATGCCTCCATCGAAACGCCACTCTGCCGCAGTGATCAGAACCGCAGATTTCTCGGTGATTGGAGTCCAGTTGAAATTTCGACGTACTCTACCTTGCACACCTCTGTAAAGAATACGGATTGAGCGAGCCATACTTTCATTCTCCTTTGTTTATTAAGAAACGCTGGTTAAGAGTCTGAGCATTAAGTGTTGTTAGTCAGAATTACTAATTGACTGCGTGCTTAACTCTTAATCCTCACGAACAGATATGAAATCAAAAACGTAAGTACTTTTTGGGGTTGATGAAGGGTATTTCTGACCACCACGTCGGGCTTAATAGCAGCTAGATCAATTTCAAAAGCCACCAATGCTGTAATGAACCAGAGCAACACAATTAGTCGAAGTTGACTATTCCCTTTAATATATTTGCTGTCTCAATCCCAACTTGCTGAGCGACATCAAAGGTTGGGCTTACAGCCATCACAATGGCCATAGCATTACTCTGTCCGCGTCCAATACATGTTATAGCGATATAGGCACCATTTCTTTCACCAGCGACCTCTAATTGATTGCTCCTGACATTTTGAAACTGTAAGATGTAAGCGACATTATCTGCAAAACGAAAACAGGTTGCCTCGGAACTGGTTCGGACGAGAACTCGCTCAAAGTAAAGGGCGGTGGCGTTCGCTGTTGATGCAAAACCAGTGATAATTAACCCAGCTACCAAGATCGAGGTGAAACGCAAAATTTTTAACATTGATGCTCTCCATGTTTTCTAAAGGATTAAACCAGTTAAACTCTGATTACGAAAGTTAACAAAGAGTTGGACAATCTGAAAATCTTGCATTACATTGTGTAATGGATTGATTTTCATCGACCGAACGATGAATGAAATGGGACAAAGATAGATTTGGGGGCGATTGCCATATTTCATTTGAGTAAAAGCTCTGAACTCAAGATAGACAAATACAGCTAGCTATTTGTACGTAGGTCGTACAATAGATTGAATAATCTCAAAGGGTTCAACCCTCTGCTCTGCAACAGCGGGAAGGCTGCTAGCCAGACTTAGTACCGGTGTAAGCAGCAAGGTTGCTACCAAACTGCTCTGAGTCGCATATCTCATGAATCCTGCCTCCTTGTTCTTCGATCTAAATCGGTTTAGTAGCATGTTGTTTTCTTGGGGTTGCTGATTTCTTCTAGTTAGAGTAAGTTGTTGTCGTCCAATAGGTGCAATCAGAGCCAAAAACGCCGCTGTAGCAGGCTTGTACTTTGAACGTGTAAGGCGTGTCCTCCCAAGCGTTACTTAACGCCCACCAACTGCCTTGTGAACCACTACCGCGCACCTCAACCTGTCTCTCTGCGAGACCCGGGCGAGACCAGCGCAGTTGATAGAAGTCATAATCCTGGTTGCCCCAATACTGAACGATGATGCGTCCGTCTATAGCGGTGTACACGTCCATGTACACACAATCGCCAGTATCTGGCGGATCAATGCCATGTCCGTGGGTCGTAGTTGCGAGACACTCCTCAATTGCGATTGCATGTTCTGGTGTTATTAATCCTAGCGATGCTACCAACACACTTGTCCCCACCACTAGATAAGAAGTCTTCTTTGCAAAAGTTGAAATGTTCATGTGTTTCCTAACTTATTAGTTGTGCAAAAGCGCTATATAATCTCTAATTTAGAGTTAGTTGCTAACTTCATTAAGTTGATTATTCTCGCTTCATATTTATATTTTGCTGATCAAAAACCTGATATGATAACTGGGAAAAATCTGGAGTTTGCTATCAAAGAATTAGAAAAGATCTCAATAGAAAATAGGAAAAGTTCAGTTTTTTCAGACTCTTTTTTGAGTCAACATCTGGAAAAGTCGGGTAACATTACCCAATTGAGAAAAGCCACCATTCTTGATATAACCAGGGATATTCATCTCATTGGTCTGAGCCATGAGCGACGCATCAGAATTGTCCTGGGAGCAAACCCAAACACTGGTCAATCTACTGGTATTCAAACATACTGGAAAACATCTCAGTGATGTTGAAATGGAAGTGTTGCGCGGTGCTTGGGAAGGTAAGAGTTATGAGGAGATAGCCGAACAATTAGTTCGGAGTGTGAGCTACATCAACAAAGATGTGGGGTATCGCTTGTGGAAGAAATTGTCAGACGCACTGGGAGAAGAAGTGACGAAGAAAAGCTTCCGGCAAGCGTTGAAGCGAGAATGGCAGAATCAGAATGGGGTTGCAACTGTGTCAGATGCTACGGTGAAGGGGGCGATCGCCCTAGAATTTCCAGAAGGCCCTGTAGCACTGGATTCTCTTTTCTATGTAGAGCGTCCCCCAATCGAATCTGATTGTTACAAAGAAATTTTGAAACCTGGCGCTCTGATTCGGATCAGAGGCCCGAAGCAGATGGGAAAAACCTCCTTACTTAATCGTATTATGGCTTATGCGGCTCAACAAAATTATCAAGCTGTTCGCATGAACTTGCGAAAGGCGGAGAAAACAGTCTTTACAAACCTCAATAAGTTTTTACGCTGGCTCTGCTTGAATGTCAGCCGACAATTGCATTTAGAACCAAATCTTGATCACTATTGGGATGAGGAAATTGGGAGTAAGGTGAGTTGTACTGGATATTTTCAATCCCGATTATTGGAGCAATTAGAAACAAATTTAGTGATTAACTTAGACGAAGTTGATGTTGTTTTCAGCTACCCGGAGATTGCTGAAGATTTTCTGGCTTTGCTGCGAGAATGGCATGAGGAAGCCATGATTCAGGAAAGTTGGCGAAAACTGCGATTGATCATTTCTCACTCCACTGAAGCCTATATTTCCTTAAACATCCATCAGTCGCCGTTCAATGTTGGGTTGCCGATCAGATTGCCGCCTTTTAATCAGCAGCAAGTTCAGACCTTAGCTCAGTTACATGGTTTGGCTTGGACAATTGAGGACACGCAGCAGTTAATGGCGATGGTGAGGGGACATCCCCATCTAATTCGATTGGCTTTGTATCATCTGGCTCGTCAAGACGTGTCATTCCAGCAATTGCTACAAGATGCGCCAACTTGTGCTGGAGTGTATAGCGACCATTTGCGGCGGTGTTTAGGACATGTGAAGCAACAACCAGAATTAGCAGCCGCTTTGAAACAGGTTGTCACGGCTCAAAGTCCAGTGCAGCTAGAATCTGTGGCGGTCTATCAGTTGGATAGTATGGGACTCGTGTGTCTGAATGGCAATCAGGTTTCCCCTAGTTGTGCGCTCTATCGTCAGTATTTCAGTGCCAATCTTTGAGAATTGAATTCTCTCCTGCGAACAAGATGATGAACACGAACTATAACAGTGATGATGAATATTACGAATACAAAGTTGGCGGCAGCTTACCACCCGATGCACCTTGTTATGTCACTCGGCAAGCCGACCAGGAATTATTGGCTGCGTTAGAAGCAGGTGAATTTTGTTATGTGTTCAACTCGCGGCAAATGGGTAAGTCGAGTTTGAAAGCCCGCACGATGCAGTTGCTAGAGTCCAAAAATATCGCTTGTGCAGCAGTGGATGTGACTAAGTTAGGATCAAAGCAGGTAACGGCTGAGCAATGGTATAAGGGACTGGTTGTGGAATTGACCAGAGTGTTTAAGCTTGCAGAAAAATTTGATCTAAAAGCTTGGAGAAATGAACAGGCAGAACTTTCCGCCATCCAACAACTTAGCCTATTTCTGGAAGACGTTCTACTGATTAAAATTACCAATCCTAAAGTTTGTATCTTTTTAGAAGAAATTGATAACGTTAAGAGCTTAAATTTTTCAACCGACGATCTTTTTGCTTTGATTCGCGCGTGTTATGAACAACGATCGCACTATCCCATTTATCATCGCTTGACTTTCTGTCTGTTGGGAGTTGCCACCCCATCTGATTTGATTGCCGATAAACAAAGAACACCCTTTAACATTGGTCGATCGATTGATCTAACCGGATTTACGTTTGCAGAAGCAGAATCACCATTAACTCAGGGATTGATTGGAAGAGTAGAGCATCCTTCAGTTGTTTTACAAGAGATTTTGGAGTGGACAGGTGGACAACCCTTTCTCACGCAAAAGCTATGTAAGTTAGTAGCAGAGAAAGCCAACAGCGGAGAACCAGACATTGAACAATTGGTTCAACAGTATGTTGTTGAGAATTGGGAATCTCAGGATACCCCACCGCATCTTAGGACTATTCGCGATCGCATTCGCGGCAGTGGGCAGCGTCGTGGTCGGCTGCTGGGACTTTACCAGCAAATTCTCCAACTTAACGCCATTCCTATAGAAGACACGTCCGAACAGATGGAATTGCAACTGTCAGGATTGGTCGTCAGGCATCAGGGAATGCTCTGCATCTATAACCGCATTTATGCGGCCGTGTTTAACCTGATCTGGGTACAACAAGAATATACTCGCCTTCGTCCTGATTTTTATGCCACTGCTTTATCACAATAGTTCGGACAGTTTTTTTAGAAGAGCGCAACATCTAGACAAAAGCTACCTCTCTTTGTAAGGTGCAGATATCAAAAACCACAGCACCAGAGAGGTAGCACTATGGATATTCTACAAGCCCTA
>Ga0224723_1000214_pt1 | contig 39952 bp, 44 predicted proteins | sample Balambano_FR2_Me_FD_161647 | JGI IMG/M metagenome (GOLD analysis project Ga0224723, IMG submission 161647) | Freshwater sediment microbial communities from Lake Towuti, South Sulawesi, Indonesia - Balambano_FR2_MetaG | ecosystem: Environmental > Aquatic > Freshwater > Lake > Sediment | place... | reverse complement strand
CAGGTAGGTGCTGTGTATTAGTATGTTTGTATAACAAATACACCGTGTTTTTGATGAAACTAAAATACTATTTTGTCATCAATTCCCTCTTTTATCTAACTCTCTAAAAAATAAGCGAACCGGGAGTAATTAATTTGTACTTCAGAAAAAGGTAAATTGCAATCAAGTAAAAATAATTGTGGTTCTAAAATTGGATTACCTTTAGAATCAGTTTCAATTTTATCTACTAATAAATATTTGGGACTTGGTAAGATAGGCTTTAAGAATTGAGTAGGAATTTGATAAGTAGTAACTTGTGACTTTGTGAGAATAAAGAAATTATTCGCTCCCGTTGCTAAACCACGCTTGATGGTAAATAAATCCTTGATTTGAAATTGCTTTAAGTCAGACTTTCTGGAGTTTGAATTTAGCGCAATAAGCGCAATATTAGTCCACTTGCTAGTATTACGTAATACAATTGCTGAAACAAACTTTCTTGTGTTAGGTGCAGCGAAACTACCACCATAAGTAAATTCAACCGTGTGATTTGGGGATGGCAAATTTTTCTTAAACCAAATAATAGCACTCGATACCAGCGCATCATTAAATTGCACATTATCAGGACAAAACTGATGTACGCGCAGTAACGTAACATTATTTAACAAATAATCTTTAATTTGTTGTCCATAATTGACATCCATAAATCCACTGGGAATTAACCACCCAGCGATACTATCGGACGCCATCCAAGCATCAGCGATACATAAAAAATGGCAGTACAAACTTGCCAATTGACTAAGTTTTATTCCCGCAATATTTTGACTTTGGCTCTGTAAACGTAATTTTTCGCCACGACTCAAATGATGATGGCGTACATAGGGTGGATTGCAAATAAGTAAATTAGCTTTTTTATCTTCAGTTTGAGGTGGTGTTGCTAAAGTAAAGTCACTAATATTTAGTTCTAAAAGTGTATTTGACCAAAGTAAAGTTGCTGACTCACCATAGTGTAGGTCTATTTCGTACCCAACGGCTGTTTCTATTTGTGATAAAGAAAAGACATCTAGGAGCGCCGAATAAAAAGAACCCGTACCAAACGCAGGGTCAAGAAAGCGGATTTTCTGCTTTTTTGGAAATAACTTCTTGGCGTATTCTACAATCTCAATAGCCAAATTTATGGGCGTCGCAAATTGACCAAGCTTGTTACGTTCAATTTGTGTTTTAGCTGCATCGAGTTGTATTTGTCGCTTAAGACGTTCTCTCTCTGTTATTTGAATTATACTCATATCCCAAATAGTTCCAAATCATTAATTCTGTGTTCCCATAACCAATCAATTCCTTCAGATCAGAAGCTAAATCTCTAAGTTTGAATAGCGTTTCAAACTCCCCACGGTCAAGATGTCCCTTCTTATAGCTAATGAGATATCGGTCTGCAAAACCTTACCTGTTAAGCTTTACAATTGTCTTACATGGTAGCTGGATTTATGCCGCGCTGTACTAATGATGTTTATTGGCAGAAACTATTTTACTCTTTCAAGGAAATTATCAACACTTTGCCTCCAGAGTTTCTTATCAGCTGTGACAAGTAAACCATGACCTACATTAGGAAAAATAACTAGTTGCTTAGAGCCACGTAAGTTTTGAAAAATTTGGTCTATTTCTGCTAAAGTAGTCCACTTGTCGAGTTTACCGTGCAATATCAAAGTAGGACTTTGAACAAAACTTGCATACTGGACTGGATTGTGGGCGAAACCATTAAATCTATGTTGAATGCTCCCCCAAAATACCATGAGTTCAGCCATCGGAAATGTTGGAACTCTGACTGCTCTTAATCGACTTCTAACAGCATCAAGAAGACGTGCAAAGGGAAGTTCAAGAATTACAGCGTCAGGTTTCACCTTTTCCTGGGCCACTGCTTTCAGAATTGCTGCACTACCCATTGACACACCGTAAAGTACGAGTGGACGTTTAAAGTTTGAGCGTTGAGCGTAACTTACTGCTAAAGCAACATCTTTAGCTTCCCATGCGCCTATTGTTGTCCTGTTACCACTAGAACCTCCCACCCCTTGAAAATCGACAAGTAACGTATCGTAGCCTAAATTATGAAATACCTGGGTTGGAGCTAACAGTTGTTTAGCTTTGCTTCCTCCATTACCAGGAAATAGCAGAACAGTCCCACGAGGTACAGAATTTTGAGCAGAAATGAACCAAGTTTCTAACCACTCAGTTTTACGAATTGGAATACGTTGTGTAACGTATCTAAGCCCAATGTCAGTAGGGAGTTTAGAACTGGTAGGTCTAGGCAATCCTAACACCCTGTGGCTTGGAGTGCTATAATGCGTCAGAGCGTAAGCACCAACATAAGACAGAACATTGAGAATCAGAAAAACAACTACCGCAAATTGAAAAAGACGTTTTCTGTAAATTCTTCCTATTTTGACACCTTTCAATTGCATTCCTCGCTGACTAGTAATAAAACTTAGTTGTTATCTAAAACTAAGTGTGTATGATTTATTAGACGTTACGTATAGTCAAGTTTGTTATAATACATTTTGAATTATAAAAACTTATCATAGCAATCCTAAATCATTTATGAGAAGTTAGATCCCTGACTTCTTAAAGAAGTTGGGGATCTGGACACCGCGATTTCTCACAAATTAAATAGGATTGTTATATATAATCTCTTATATCTACAAAATCTCATTATATGAAAACAATTTTACACATTACTCAACGCCAAAGATGGGAAGAAGCAAAACTAGTGGGGAGTTATCGCGCTGAATCCCTAGAAACTGAAGGTTTTATCCATTGTTCTTTACCGCAACAATTTGTCAAAACTGCAAACAGGTTTTTTGCCAATCAAAAGGATTTGGTAATACTTTGTATTGATAGCGATCGCGTCACAGGAGAAATTCGCTATGAGGGTGAAAAGGAGTTATTTCCTCATATATATGATGCTTTGAATGTTAATGCTGTATTTAAAGAAGTTGATTTAAATCCTGGGAATGATGGTATGTTTGAAATGCCTCAAGAAATTAAAGATTTAATGTAACAATGGAAGATATAGATTTCAATCAGTATATAGATTTGATGGCGAAGTTAATAGATTTAGAACTAAAAGATGAATATCGAGATGGAGTGGTGGCAAATTTTCAGAGAATTAGTACCATAGCTCAAGTTGTAAATGAGTTTACTTTACCAGATGATGTAGAAAGTTCGCCTATATTTATCCCATGAATGATGCAGTTTCCATAGCAACCAGGGTGCGAGAAGGTAAAATTACTGCTACTCAAGTAACTCAAGCAGCGTTAAATAAAATTAATGCTCGCAATCATGAGTTAAATTGTTTCACAGCGGTGACTACTGAAATGGCTTTGGCAGATGCAAAAAGAATTGATGAACAAGTTGCATCTGGCAAAAATCCCGGTTTACTCGCGGGTGTTCCTTTCGCGGTGAAGAATTTATTTGATATTGCAGGTTTAACTACCCTAGCTGGTGCGAAAATTAATGCAGAGAATCCCCCAGCAACGCAAGATGCAACAGCAGTAACCATGCTTAAGCAAGCTGGTGCAGTGTTGGTAGGTGCTTTGAATATGGACGAGTACGCTTATGGTTTTGTTACAGAAAATCACCATTATGGTGCTACTCGTAATCCGTATGATACGACGCACATTGCAGGTGGTTCTTCTGGTGGTTCCGCAGCAGCAGTTGCGAGTGGGTTAGTTCCTCTAACTTTAGGTTCTGATACTAACGGTTCTATTAGAGTACCCGCAGCTTTATGTGGTGTGTTTGGATTTAAGCCAACATACGGGAGGTTATCACGTGCAGGTGTAACTTTATTTTCTAGCAGTTTTGACCATATCGGGCCTTTTGCCACTTCAGTTAGAGATATTGCGATCGCTTTTGATGTGTTGCAAGGAGAAGATGATCTTGATCCAGTTTGTACTAAACGTCCCGTAGTCAAGACTTCTAATGATAGCTTACATAATATAGATGGAATAAAGATAGCGATCGCTTCTGACTACTTCACCCAAAAAGCTGCACCAGAAGCATTAGCAGCAGTAGAAAAAGTAGCCAATGCTTTAAACGTCAAAGATTATGTTAGTTTACCAGAAGTACATCGCGCCAGAGCAGCAGCATTTGTGATTACAGCGAGCGAAGGTGCAAACTTGCATTTAGATAAATTGCGTCAGCGACCCCAAGATTTTGACCCAGCGACAAGAGATAGATTTCTAGCAGGTGCATTAATTCCTAGCAATTGGTACATCCAAGCTCAAAGATTTAGAAGTTGGTATCGAGATCAAGTCAAAGAAATCTTTCAAAATGTAGATGTAATTCTCGCACCAACTACCCCGATTACTGCACCATTAATTGGTCAGCAAACTATGATTTTGGATGGAGAAGAAATCCTTGTACGTCCTCATTTAGGATTATTTACCCAGCCGTTATCTTTCATTGGTTTACCCGTTTTATCAGTACCAATCCAGCGTGAGAATAATTTACCTTTAGGTGTGCAGTTAATAGCTGCACCGTATAATGAGAGAATGATTTTACAAGTCGCAGCAGTATTAGAGACGATGGGTATAGTGTGCGCTAAGCAATAGCATAATTTAGGCTTAATTTTTGTTTAAGTCTTGTTAGTCGGAATCCGCAACATTTTGTTTTACATCTCTTAAAATTCTATCTAAACCTGCATCTATTTGTTCATCATTCCTACCTTCTGCAAGAACTTTGAATATCTTAATCCAAAACTTTATTTTTATACCCAAATATTCTAAATTTTGAATCTCATAGGACTTACGCATTGACAGAAAAATAAAAATAGGGGGTATGGTTTCCAGCACTTTGACCTTGATTTTTCGGTTTTCCACTAAGCGATCGCAATCAACAAAGTGGGTTTGTAAAAGCCTGAAACAACGTATTTACGTTGAAACACAAGATGACTCGTTTGTACAGTGCGTAAGTCCTATCTCATTTAACTTACATTCCGCACTTCAAAATGTCGCATAAAAAACTACATAATTACTTGCTGTAATGAGTAAATAAAAATACTAAGACAACTTAAGTCAGCCGATGTCTTGCATCTAACGGGAAAACTCGTAAAAAGTAAACAAAAAGCCAAAAACTATAACAGCAATCAAACAATAACTATTAGGTATGAATAATAATTAATTTTAACTATAAGTGTAGTATTTTTACGCTAAAAACCCATCTAAAACATATAGTTAGCAGATGGTATCTAGGATTAAACTGCTTGCTAAATAGAAATATTTTGGCAACGAAGCTGTACAAATAGACAATATAATCTATTTGTTATGTGTTCAATTTTACGCAAATAGTGAAAGTTCAACTAGCTTACATTTAGTTGCAATTTTAACATTAGAATTTGAAAGCACAAAATATAAATAAGTAGATATTAAATAATAAATCTATATTACGAATTAATAAAAAGGTTGCTCCCGCTTATAAACACTTGGTTGTAAGCTTTTGACAACACTAAACGTAGATTATTGACGAAACTCTATACGGTCGGTGTGCAACGGGATTGTTAGATTTTGCCTCACCGACAATCTATCATTACAATCATAATTTTTAGATTCTGACAGTACCACTCTCGATCTCATCTAGCTGCAACCTCTATTCATAAGGAAATGCCATGTCAATGACAAGCTTTGCATCTAGTCTAATAATGTCAATTTTGCAATACTAATCGTTCCAAATGCTGGTTGAAGCACACAAATCAACTTTAGTACTACTCATTCTATAAGATTCAGTGACTGCACTTCTCATAAAAGTGATCATTTTTTCTTCTTAGACTCTTTATATGCGATAGCTGTGGCAACTATCGTTGCTATAGATGCACCAACAGTAGTCCACGTTACTATTGATGCATCAAGAGGCTGAATTTCAGTCTTTTCACTAGGTGAGCTTTTGTTCGGTATAGTCTTATCATCTGTTAATTTATCAGTTTCCGCTGAGTCTTTGTTTTCGGTAGCTTTGTCAGTAGGTTGAGTTAGTGCAGACACAACAGAGATATTGTGACAGTCTGAACCTGATAAGTTCCATGTCAGTTTGTCTCCTATAACTTTTTCAGCGTTGTGTGAACTTATAGTTCCAGGCGGCTTTACACTCCAAGTAGCAGACTTAGTAACGTTAGGATCGAAGTCCTTGGCACAAGTCTTGTCAACAGATTTATATGTGAAGTAGTTGTCATCAATGCTGAGCCTATCAAGCTTAAAACCTAGTGCTTTATATAACTTATCCACTTGATCTAAATCATTAAAAGAATAAGTATATGTACATTGATCGCGGCCACTAAGATTATTTAGGGCACTCGAACCTTCATGTGACACGTTATGCCATTCGACCTTAGGTCCATATTTTAGGTCCATATTCACGACACTTTTCAACATCCATTTTCGAGCTTTCATCTGTTTTCGAGCTTTCAGGATAAACTACTACTAGGCTAAATACTCCTGAGCCATTCTTTTCAAAAGTAGTATAGAAGTGAATTTCTTCACAGCCAGTCAGTACCATTAGAAGTAATGACCAAATAAGCCAAGTCTTTCTGGAGTTCATTTTTCTTTTTGTTTCTTTACCTCTTTTCAGCGATCTAACTATGTTATTATACGAAAACTTTCCGTATAATCTTTTTATAAATCTAGATATATTAAGCATTATAGCCACTTATATTAGTATAATACTGAGAACTTCTTTTTTACGCCCTTATTCGGATACTATACAGAAATTTTCCCTATAACCACTTCTAATAAGAGGATTGTATGGAATTTTTCTGTATAATCCCAAAAGTTATAAAGAATCTTTCCTTATAAAATTTTTATTTAGAGTATTGTACGGAATTTTCTTGCTAACCATTGTATGGAACAATGCCCAAAAAAGCTGTGCAACAGAATACACTTTGTAGATTTAAAAACTATTTCATAAAAGCATTAGTGGTTTACTTATAATGGTACAAGAACTTAGTAAAAACCGTTGAAAAGATAAAGGCGAAGACTTAATGCAATCAGCTTTACGTATTGAAACAAATATTCTACCTGGCAATAGGATAGAAATCAATTTACCATTAGAAGCTGTTTTTGACTCAGTAGGACAGACTATTGAAGTAATTATCATTTTTCCAGAGAAGCCCAAACTGATGCGTCAGAACATCCTGGAATGGATTGAACGATCTCGTAGCAACCATCCTTTTAGAACCGCTGAAGAAATTAACCACGATCTCCAGGTTGAAAGAGATTCATGGGACAGTTAAATTTGTCAGACTCTGCCAACATTTACATTGATACCTCGATAGTAATCTACACAATCGAGGTTCATCCAGATTATTGGCAACTGCTCCAACCGCTATGGCAGAAGTTTCAGGCAGGACAGATCGAGCTAATCACTAGTGAACTCACTCTCTTGGAATCTTTGGTGATACCGTTCCGGCAATCAAATACTAAGCTGATTGATACCTATGAGCAGTTACTTTTATCATCAGTGGTTCAATTAATTCCAATTAATCAAGTTATTCTGAGGGAGGCAGCAAAGCTACGAGCAACAACCGTTTCGTTAAGAACACCAGATGCTATTCATGCAGCAACAGCAATAATTTCAGGATGTACTCAGTTTCTCACCAATGATCAGAAACTGCGAAGAGTACCAGGTTTGCCTGTAGTGGTTCTAGATGAGGTGCTGATATCATGAGGCATCTTTGTGATAGCTGTATTATCCAGTGGATTGTCCTCTAACAGAAAATTATTGGATGACGCTTCCCAAATTATTACCAGTTCTTTTAACCCTTTAGCTATACAGAATTAAAAGCTGGTGGATAAACAACCTTTCCTTTGTAATGCTGATCATTTTTTAAAAATTTCACCATAAAAACATCCTCTGGAACTGGAAATGGAGATTCAATTCCATAGGTTACAGATGATTTAAAACCAAATTTACTATAAAAATGGGGATGACCTAACACAATCACTAATTCTTCTCCCATTGCATCAGCTTTATCTAACCCTGCTTGCACTAATGCACTACCAATACCTTGTCTTTGGAACTGGGGATGTATAGCTACAGGTGCTAAACCTAATACTTGCCGTGTTTGTTCACCTACAAGGTCAATATAACTTAATAAGATATGACCAACTATAAAATCATTAATTTCTGCGACTAACGAAAGTTCAGGAATATAACGATTTGATTGACGAATTTCATTAACAAGTTTTGCTTCGTTTTCTTGTGAAAAAGCTAAAGTATGTATTTCTGCAATTTTTGTATAGTCTTGTTCTGTAGAAGGACGGATATTTATCATTTGAATTAGTTATGGTTAGATATGTAAATTCCAAAAATCAGTATTATTTACTGATGAAGTAAGTGAATCAAATTGAAAATTAGTATCCCCAACTTCTTAGAGAAGTTAAGGATGAGCAAATTTTTTAAGTTTAATAAATATTTTTACGGTTCTCTGCCTTGTCGTCGCTTTTCTTGAATATGTGACTCAAGTTCCTCAATGGAATTAAGACGCTTACCTTCTTTATGAATGCGTTGACCAAGTGCATGGATTGCATCATTGTCATTGCGATGTTGGAGAACATAGGAACGTAGCTCTTGAATACTCATTTGGTCAAAGTTTGGTTTACTCACGATAGTCAACTTCTCCTTGCTTATCGATTACTGCTATTGTTTCCTCACCAGCCAAGATAATTAAATCTCCAGTTCGCTCATCGACGCGAATTAAATAAATTGGTAAATACATCTGAGTCAAGGATGAGCAAATTCTGTACATCTGAGTTGTTTGCTCAACTGTAGGCGATCGCTTTTCCATTTTCTATATTAATATTGTAGAGCTAACACATGGGTTAAACTGCGATCGCAGGTTTGCGCTGATAGAAACTTAAATATTTTCTAGCCAATAAGGTTTTTGATAAATATTCTCTAGTATACCTTAAAGTTAAAAAAAGGTGAACTTTGCTCACCTTTCTTTATTTTTGCGCCTACCCTGCGGGAAGGCTTACGTCTAATGCGTGATAAATCTAATTCGGAGGATCCAAACGATTCACAAACCACGCCCAAATAATCATCGGCGAACCAACTCCCAAACAGAACAACCACTGTTGAAAATTCAAAGGCGCAGTTTCAAACACATGATTAATTATCGGAGCATGAGCAAAAATAATCTGTAAAAGTATCGCTCCTAAAATCCCAAAACCAATTGCTGGAATATCCACATTTTCTTTAATCGTCCCATCCATCTTCGCAATCAAATTAGGCACTAACTGGCTGATACTCAACATATAAAATATCCGCCCAGCAATTAGTGTATTAATCGCCATTGTTCTTGCCAAAGCTACATTCCCTGTAGTCCCACGAATATATTCAAACACTCCAAATATCACAATCCAGTTAAACAAAGAAATTGCTAAAATTCGCTTAATCCGACTACCTGATAACAAAGGCTCCTTCGGGTGTCTTGGAGGTTGTTTCATGACATTTTCTGCCTTTGGTTCAAACGCCAAAGGAACTGTCATTGTAATAGAATTAAGCATATTTAACCACAGAACTTGCAGTGATAAAATTGGTAAATCTCTAGATAATAAAGTACTCAGCAAAATTGTCATTGATTCCCCACCATTCACAGGGAGAATAAAACAAATTGCTTTTAACAAATTTTTGTAAACTGCTCTTCCTTCTTCAACTGCTGCTTCAATAGAGGCAAAATTATCATCAGTAAGTAGCATATCTGACGCTTCTTTCGCTACTTCTGTACCTGCACCACCCATAGCAATACCAATATCTGCTTGCTTCAATGCAGGTGCATCGTTCACACCATCACCCGTCATTGCTACAACTTCGCCTTTTGATTGCAAAGCTTCTACCAAACGGAGCTTTTGTTCTGGAGCAACACGAGCAAATACTACACCTTCTTGGGCAACATTGGCTAGCTCTTGACTATCCATCTGTGCTAACTCTTTACCTGTGAAAGCGATCACAGAACCGTTTTTGTGAATTCCCATACGACGAGCGATCGCCTGTGCAGTGACTGCGTGATCGCCTGTAATCATTTTTACTTGAATACCTGCTTCTTGACAAGCTTGTACAGCTTTAATCGCACTTTCGCGGGGTGGGTCAATCATTCCCTGCAACCCCAAGAAAATCAACCCATTTTCGATATCTGGATGGTCTACAGTAGTTTGGTAATCAGACATAGGTTTTTTGGCTAAAGCTAGTACCCGTAAGCCTTGCCGTGCCATAATATTAACTTCCCGCTCGATGCTTGTCTGCTTTAAGGTATCGACACAATCAATCGGACGTTGCTGTCCCTTCGCATCCAGCATTCCTGTACAACGCTTGAGAATTGCTTCCACTGAACCCTTAACATAAATAGTGTTACCTCTAGGTGTGTCGTGCAATGTAGCCATGTATTGAAAGTCAGACTCAAAGGGTATAGCGTCCAGCTTGGGCATTTGCTTGGTTAAGGTAGACTGAGAAAAACCAGCTTTATTTGCAGATGCAATTAATGCTCCTTCTGTGGGATCCCCCATAACCTCCCACTTACCATCTTTGTTGTCTAACTGAGAGTCATTACATAAAATTCCTGCTAACAAACATTCCTGTAAACCTTTATCAGTATTTAAATCTACTGGTTTATCATCTAGTAAGATTTCTCCTTGCGGTGCATAACCTACACCAGAAACTGTATATTGATGACCCCCTGCATAAATTGCTTGTACAGTCATCTGGTTCTCTGTCAAAGTACCAGTTTTATCAGAGCAAATCACAGTTGCACTACCTAGAGTTTCCACTGCTGGAAGTTTACGGATAATTGCGTTGCGCTTTGCCATCCGGGAAACACCGATGGCAAGTGTCACAGTCACTACTGCTGGTAAACCTTCGGGAATCGCAGAAACAGTTAATGTCACCGCTGCTTCTAATGCATCATTTAAGTCTCTATAATTCAACCCGACCACAAAAGTCAGAGTTGCTAAACCCAAAACCATATACAGCCAATTTTGGCTAAATTTATTGAATTTCCGAGTTAAAGGAGTAGAAATATCTGTATGTTGCTCCATTAACTGGGAAATTCGCCCAGTTTCCGTAGCGTTACCTGTGGATACTACAACACCTGTTGCTTGTCCAAAGGTAACAAAACCACCCGCATAAGCCATATTCTTACGTTCTGCTAGGGGTGTATCTGGTTTCAATGTTTGCGTGAACTTCTCCACCGCTAAAGATTCTCCTGTCAACGCAGATTCATCTACTTGAAGATTTTTTACTTGTATTAACCGTAAATCTGCGGGCACTTTATCACCAGATATTAATGTAACTAAATCTCCAGGAACTAACTCCCGTGAAGGGATGCGTACTTTTTGACCATCTCTAATGACAGTAGTTTCTGTTGTAATCGCTTGAGCTAAAGCCGCGATCGCCCCTTCGGCTTTTGACTCTTGAATAAATCCAATTATTGCATTGGTGGTGGTAACTCCCCAAATTACCCCTGCATTCACAAAACTACCAGTCAGTGCTTTCACTAAACCCGCACACAATAAAATAATCAGCAACGGCTGGTTGAATTGCAATAAAAATTTCAACCACCACGGTTTGCTTTTCTTCCCAGTTAGTTCGTTCGCTCCGAAAGTCGCTAATTTCTGTTTAATAGCAGCACTACTCAAACCCTTTTCTGGATTCGTCTCCAAAAGAGCGATCGCTTTCTCAATATCCAACGAATGCCAAATATTTTGCTGCTGTTTTGTTGAGATAGTAGATGCCGTTTGCATAATTAAACTCCTTTTGTATCGTGTTATATATGATTTAACACGATTTATTAGTGCTGGTATAGATGTTGGCACTAATATTTACTAATGGAAATCATAAATCCCTTTGATGGTTGCCAGTTAGCCGTGAAATGAGTATGCTTTCCCTTACACCAAAAGTTGAAAAGCAAAAGGTAGGAAGCGTGTGAATTTGGAATTGTCTACCCCATTAGAATTAATTGGGCGTTCAGCAGAATTTCAGCGACTTGTGGAAGTTCTTGCTCAGGATGGAGACTTGCTGATAGTAGGAGTACCTGGTAGTGGTAGGCGTACTTTAGTAAAAAAAGCAGCGCAGGAAGTAGGAGCAATTGTACTAGAGGTGGACTGTATTCGCGCTACAGATGGAGAAAGATTTTTGCAATTGTTGGGGGAAACTATCAGTCAAAATTTTGAAGCAGTAGAAATTAAAGAATGGATAGCAAAAAGTGGTGGAGATTTTTTTACTTTTGGGTCAGATGGAAGTGGGAAGCTCAAACTTTCGCATTTTCTGAATCAAAAACAAGTATGGCAAGCATTTGAAGAATTAATTCAGCTACCCCAGTTATTAGCTGGGAGTTTGGAAAAGCGTGTGGTATTAATCTTACAGAGCTTTCCTCACATTCGTTCTTGGGATCGTCATGGTTTGTGGGAAGCAACTCTCAGGCGAGAGATTAAAGCCCAAACTCTTGTAAGTTATGTATTAGTTGCCACGATTGCTGAAATTAGTACTCATGTAGAAGATACAGATTATCCTCTAGAAACGCTAGAACTTTTTCCTCTAGCTAGAGAAGTATTAGCAATGTGGGCACGAGAAATATTACATACACATAATTTAACATTTGAAGTACGTTCTCCCGCGTTGCAACTATTTTTAGATGCTGTACAAGGACATATTGGTGATGCGATCACCCTGATCCGGCGTTTACAAATTTTAGGTCTTCCTAATGGATTAATTACCGAAAAAGAAGTACAGCGAGCGATAGAAGAATTACTGAAAGATTTATCTATTACATATGAATCATTATTAATGTTGCTGCCTGCTAATCAGGTACATTTACTAGAATCTTTAGCCATCGACCCTACAGATAAACCTCAAAGTAAAGAGTATATTCAAAAACATAGATTATCACGTGGTGGCAGTCTACAAGGTGCCCTAACTGGATTGCAGCATAAAGGACTAATTTATAGTGCAGAAAATAAATATCGATTGGCACTTCCTTTACTAGCTTTATGGATACGACAACGGTTAAATTAAATAGAGTATAGTATTATGCATTGTCACTAAGTAGTTTAACTTATAAGATAAAAATATTTACAGCTAATGCAGAAGTTACTTAAAAGGCACAAGCAAAGATGGCGATTGGGGTTACTGCTGCTAGTATTTGTATGCGCGATCGCGTATACAGTGCATCCGCGACAAGGACAATTAACTGTAAAGCAAAGTAATTACGCAATTCATACACAGCAAAGCTTTAATCAACCTAGTTATTATCCAATTAATAAAACACCATCTAATTTATATCAACCGATAGCTGACTGGGTAGGACGCTTAATACTTCCACAGGTATCTGATACTGATTGGGTATGGTTAGAAGTGCAACACGCACCCGATGAAATGGCCCAATTAACGGGGAAAATAGTCCGTTTGGAATGGACACCAGAATCAAAATCTTACGTAAAAACTGTTAACCGAGATGTGCGTTTTACTGCTGCCACTCAAAATAGCGAGCTTCAAGGTAACATCCATCCTGCTCGTCTGAATAATCGACTTCGTGTAGGGCCTTTACAATCACTTGCAGGGTCAAGACCGGATGATAATACTATTGTCACCTTAGAAAATCCTAAGTTGATCAACCAGAGTGATGGTAAAATTGTACTACAAATTGATAGCGAACCAGTGTTAGCTACGGGACGCTTTTATGGCTTAGTAAAAATCCTTAATTCCGAAGGAGAATTTTTTCAAGTACAACATTACAATCGTAATTCTAGTAAATTTGATGGTGGAGAAGAAAGAATTCGCATTCCCCAACAAGTAATAGATACACGAAATATTTATCCTTCAACACCGAGTCAGTTAGCAACCTCACCTGCTGGTAATCAAGGCTGGTATATATACGGTGCAAATAATTCTGAAGGTATATTTGTTGTTCAAGCATTAGTACCGCGATCGCTTTTACAATTACAGCCCAATCAATTAATTTTGGGATACGAATCGGGGCTTAGTTATATTAAAGAACGCAATTGGCAGAATACCGAAGTTAGTAAAGGTACAAGTTACTCAGTTTTATTAGAGCCAACACAAGCAGCAAATCCTCGTTCCAATTGGCAATTAGGAGATCAAGCGATCGCTTTACATTTATTCGGTGGTATTGGTGGTAGAAAAGGTGAAGCATTGGGTGTTCCAGGTACTGTTACCGGACACTTTGCTTTTGGATTAGCTGAAGTAGTACGGGAACCTTTAGCCAATGAGTTACAGTTTAATATTCAGTATCAACAAATTTATGCTCATAACCCAGATGGCATAATTGCTGGTAAACATTCTTGGGCTGATTATATGGGTAACTTACAGTGGGGTTGGTCAGCAACAAGACCAGTTTCTGATGTTTTGATTAACTTTCCACCTGTTACCCAAGACTATAATTTTAGTGGCGTTAAAATCTCGCCTGTGAAAGAATTTCTCCAACAATTGCAAATAATGATGGCTCGCTATCGAGTGGGAGATGGTAGCGGAAGTTCTACAGTAACTCCTGCAACTTCTTGCATTCAAGACTCTAGCCAAGCTCTTTATGCTGCAATCAGAGTTATTAAACAAAAAGTTACAACATCTAGCATTCAACAGTGGTTAAACGACCATCCAAAGGATCCTCAAACACTACGCTTTCAACAACTCGTATCATTAGGAACCGCTCTTGAACAACAACTAAGTCCCCTAGGAATTGTGCGTGCAGATTGGGAAAAGAATGCAGATGTTTTAATCGGAACTGAAGGTAGATTTAGCGATGGTCAAAAACCCGACGAAGGCGATCGCAGTGTTTGGGCAGGGTTAACCACTTGGCGAACCATTATGCCACGGCGAGTACACGACGAGCTAGCAGCTTTATTTTTAAAACATGATGCAAAACTTTGGTTTTTGCGAACCAATCAAATCGGTGGATGGCAAGCTGATATTAGCCCAATTGCACCAACAGTATTATTGGGACAAATCAAAATTCCTTATACAGAAATAGCTCCCATTTCCATCGCTTTGGAACGTTTATTAACTTCCTTAGTCTTTCCCAGGTTAAAAGATTGGCTGATTGTAAGTGTAACGCTGTTAATTTATGGTGCTATTACCTTACCCCTAGGATTTAGATTAGGATTACTAAAATTCTCCTCTTCTCCTCTTTCCACCTCATTTTGGTTAGCGTTAAGAACTTTCATTGTTCCAGCATTGGGTGAAGAGTTGATATTCCGCGTTTTGCTACTTCCCCACCCTCTAGAAGTTGTCAGTTGGACAAGATGGATAATACATGCTTTTATCGTATTACTAATTTTTATTTTATACCACCGATTAACTGCAAGAGCTTATAGCCAACCAATCTTTCTTCTACTCACAGCACCTTTAGGATTGGCTTGCACTGTAGCTTATGCATTGACTGGTTCCTTGTGGGCGATCATTATTATTCATTGGATTGTTGTATTAGTTTGGCTACTTTTACTGGGAGGTAAGCATAAATTGCAACTTAACTAGCTTTTTTAAGGTATTGTTGTTAGTACAATGGATATGCTGATTGCTTCTCAAGCAATCAACCTAGGGCTAACACTCATAACTAATAACCTGAGAGAACTATCAAGGATTCCTAACTTGGTATTAGAAAATTGGGTTGGTTAGTCAGAAATACAATTAGTACTTATAATCTTTATTTCCATGACTGTAATAAGTGTAAATTTTAATACTATAGTCAAACTTAGTGACGACCAATTCTACCAACTGTGTCGAGATAATCCTGATGTCAAATTTGAGCGCGATTCTAAAGGAGAATTAGTAGTAATGCCACCAACGGGAGGAGAAACTGGGAAACGCAATGCTAAACTTACGACACGGTTTGTTTTGTGGAATGAGCAAACCCAGCTTGGAGAAATATTTGATTCTTCCACTTGTTTTAAACTTCCCAATGGTTCTGACCGCTCTCCCGATGTATCTTACGTACAATTATCTCGCTGGGAAGCTCTACAACCAGAGCAACGAGAGAAATTTCCTCCCATTGCTCCGGATTTTGTATTAGAGTTAATGTCACCGAGTGACAGTTTAAAAGAAACTCAAGCCAAAATGAATGAATATATGGACGCAGGAGTGAAACTGAGTTGGTTAATTGATAGAAAAAATCGCCGTGTTGAAATATATCGTTTAGGTCAAGATGTGGAAGTGTTGGAATCTCCAGTAACCTTATCTGGAGAAGATGTTTTACCGGGATTTGTTTTAGATATGGGCGTTATTTGGAATTGATGCAGATCAAAACCTTGTACCATCAACTTTAAGTGAGAACCTCAAATAGCCCCAACAATCACGGTTCTGTGTTGTAAGTAGTTATTTTTCAAGATGCTAAAACTTCATTGAGAATAACAGCAGGTAAATCGGTAACATTACGAAAGCCTTTATCGTTGGTAATAAATTGATTACAGTTAAGAGATAAAGCTGTTGCAGCATGAATAGCATCGGGTGTTTTTATGTTAGTTATAGCTCGAAGATTTGCAGCTTGTTTTAATATAGACAAGCTTATAGGAATTAGTCGCATTTCCGACGAAACCAAAAGCTGCTTGTAAGCATTAATTAAAATGGTATTAGAATTTCGCAAAGGCAAAACTAAAGTTTCCATCAAAATCAATTCACTGCTAACAATTTCAATTTCTCCCGCTTGTAGTTTTAACCATAAAGGTGCAAGTAGCGGAACATACTCAGGAAACTTCTCAACGCTGTAAATTACAGGTGAAGTATCTAAATATATCAAGCTAGAAGCTAGAATATTTAGCGTTCCCATGATTCCCGTTCCTCTTGAAGATACTTGTCTACTTCTTCAGCAGTTTTGAAAAGCTGTCTTCCTGGTAACTCGTTAAGAATATCTACTACTGAACGGCGTTTTAGTTCAGCTTTGTCTGACAAAATCACGATTACATCAACACTATCACCTATTTCAGCTTCGGGGATTTCAATTTCTATTTTGTTTCCCAGTAAAACTTTGGTTGTAATACGTAAAGCTGATTGCATAGTTTTTTCCTCAACATTTCTTAATACTATGGACGAGATTATTCTTTTTTCTATTTTCCTATAGTTTATAGAAGGCGATGACGCGATCATTTATTTCTTCATCCCATGCCTCACACTCTACACCTTTTGTGAATCAAGATTGAGTATCAGTGTCTTGCTAGAAAAAATTACTAAAATTATACCCTCCCCCGATAAACGAGATAGGGTATACAAATTGCTCAGTCTAAGTATGTACTATCACAAAGGTAGTTTAAAAAATACCAAGTAATGCAGCTACAGAAAATAAGAATACTACTCCCATTGTAATCAAGGTAATCGTAAAGTAAGGAGCATGATTAGTTTTATCGAGATATTGATTTCTCTTGCGGTCTTTTTCGGTTAAGGGTTTAAAAGTTAGGTCGCGCATGATTTTTAGTCTCCTAATTGCTGATAAAATGGATATAGCAATACTATTTAATTTGTCAGAAATCTTTGTCTCCAGCTACCCAACTTCCTGAAAAAGTTGGGAATCTAACTTTTCATAAATGACGCCCGAATTGCTATATCATTCATATGTGAATAATTTCATTAAACTACAATTCAAATGAAGATTGTAGACAATTTATATAAACAATGGGAAAAATTAAATTATTTTAATCAATCATAAAATAACTTTAATCTTTGATACTAATTGTATTAATAAAATATGCTTCTAACTTGCATCGCATAATGCAGCAGTTAACCAACGATTATTAACACTGACTGTAGGTGTTGTAGTAAGAACTACTTCCCCTTTTTTGTTTAGTTTCCACCCAGTAGCTTCTACAATTTGGGATGGTATGTTAGCTTTTGTGGTAGTAATATCGCTAGAGTAGTTGTTTTTGTTAGCTTCTAGAGTAATTAAATTCACAATAACTGCATCAGTAGTAAGTACTTCACTTGGATTAGAAGGTAAGCCACCACGACCAGTAACAACAAATTTACTTTGACTTTCACCAGTATTACAGCTAGTTGCGATTTCAGTGTCAGTTGGTACACTAGGTAAGTTTATTAAGCTTAATTTTAGTGGGTTCAACAATTAAATCCTCAATGAGACGACCCATCGGGTCGTCTCTACAACACCATAGAACTAATGACAGCAGTATTATAAAGTATCAGGATCCACACCTAGCTCACGCAGCTTTGCAGCTAGTGTTTCTGCTCGTTGACGTTCTTGTTCTGCTCGCTGACGTTCTTGTTCTGCTCGTTGACGTTCTTGTTCTGCTTGTTCGCTACTCCACAGCAACATTGAACCATCTGCATTAAACCACCTCAGCCAATTCATAGTTTGGGATAGCCGTTCACCTTGCCAAATTCCTAAAAATAGTTCTAATTCAGGAATCCAGTAGCGACCGTTTTCATCAGCTGGCTGAGATACATATTTATTATCTTGCAGATACCGTACTTCTAAACTTACTTCGTAAGGGTCATAAGTTACGTAGGTAGGAACTTGAAGAATCTGTTCATAAAAGTAAAGCTTTCCGTAGGGTGGAGTTCCACGCACTGAAAGTTCACCATTATCTGCATCCGAGAGAAATTCCATAACTATTGCTACTGGTTCACCCTCCAAATTCTGAGTGTAGCTACGACGAACTATATCAGATGCAATGGGTAGGACACTTTTTATATAAAACCAATCTGGTGCTTTGACAACGGTTTTTTTCTTAATTGTGGCAACAAGCCCAAAATTTGAGCCAATTAGCATTTCCTTTTGAATACGTCCTGCTGCTCCTAAAGCGTCGGTGAGTGCAGCAGCTAGAGGGGGTTGTTGGATATTTTCCACAGGGTCATCTGGTAGAACGAAATCAGCTGGGAGCGCTTCCCAAGTGACGGTTGACTCTTTTTGAATGGGGGGAGCTTGTAGAACCATAAGTTATACACTGGTACATACATTCTATATAATAGCCCTTAATTGCTCTTGGTTCACGATAATACAATCAAGACTAGTACAAAAAAATTAAAATACATTTGAATATCAATGTTATTATCTTTACTTTATTTCACTGTAGGAACTTAAATAATGTCGCTGATCGCTAAAATAATGTTTTTGCTATTCTTTCCTGCTTGTCTTGGTTTACTAAGACAAGTTATTTGGGGTCAGGAACTAATGCATCGAGTATTGGCTTTGGGAACGTTATTATTTTGTATAGACCAAGCAAGGATGGCTGTTCAAGATTTGCAACAAATCGCTGATGCTAAGCAAGTTGATGATATACGACTAGATAATTTTTATACAATCACTACTATCACGATTTTTATAGAACTTTTAGGATTTTATACATCGTCAATTTGGTGGGGATGGGGATCCATAATAATTCTACTCAGCCAACTTTGGTTTAACTTATTGGTAAAAGTGAAGATTCAGCGATCGCCAGAAATCATTGTTCAAGAATGGACAATCCGAGAGCGTTTACCAGTATTAATTGCTGATATCGTCGGGATAATTTTGGTGAGTTTTTGGATGTTGGAAATTGGTTCTAGGTGGATAGCTGGGATTTTATTTGCGATGGTGATAGTTTACGGTGTTATTAAGTTCTTTGCATTTTTTAGATATAGTAATGTCCCCAACTTTTTCAAAAAGTCGGGGATAGAAGTCAAGTAATGTGAGATTAATTTACCGCTTTACTGTGGCGTCGGCGTAACATTACAGCACCAATTGCACCTATACTTACTAGTGTGGTGGTTACTGTTGGTTCAGGAACAGCTTTGGGAGTTTGCACAGAAAACTTTAATATTGCTTCACCTTTAACAGGAGTACCAGGAGGAGCATTGAGATCAAGTACGTCTTGTTGTGTAAAACTTATTTGACCGCTCGCTTGCTCGAATATACCTATTCCTCCTGTAATATTTATAACGCCACCACCCATGACAGTAGCTGCTGCGAAGTCAACTGTAGCCATATCGTCTGCTATTCCAAACAATTCATTACTACCACCGAAGTACCTATCAACAAGTACTTGTTGACCTGTTAAGCCAAATACTGCTGGATTACCGTTAAATTCAAATTTCTGTGTAGTAGGAGTTGCTTCTACTAACTTACCATAAGTATTACTTTCAAAGTTAGTTAATCCAAAAGCAGCATCAGAACTTTGACCAGTAATTGTTGCTCTAAAAATGTTCTCACCCAAATCGGGTGTTGGTATGAGTGTGAGCAATGTGTTGTACTTGATTTCAAAATTACGAGAATTTTGATTGATTAAAGAAGCATTAGTAGTGGTTAAAGAAGCACTTTGGGCAAATGCACTTTGTGGGTTAAAGCCGGAATTAATTAAAGTCAAAGCTACTGTTAATATCCATGCACTTTTAGAGACTACCATAATTTACTCTGTTATTATTCAAAATGTGGTATTATTCCTCTCAATTCAGAATACAGAAAAAAATAAGTAATAAAATCAAGTTCTGGTAAATTTTAAGTAAGATTACGTGTAATCGCACTACCAATTGCAGACCAACTCCAAATCCATAATATTTCTCCCCATATAGGTAAAACTGATAGTAAAGGTCGCTTGTCTTTAACTGCACTAATAATCTGACTGACCATCATCAACAAACGTAAATCTTGCTCTTCTTCGGAACGCGATCGCATAAGCGTATCATATGCTTGGAGTTCCCATTGCTGCCACCCTCCTAGAACACCAATCTGCATATGACACATTGCACCCGTTGTTAACGTTTATATTTCTCTGGATTGCAGTGTAATTTTTCCCTAACTCAGATGCTGATTGTAATAATTCTTTATGGTAGCTGGAATGTATGCCTTGTTTTCCTGTGTTCAAATAAGTAGCATAATATACAATTATTCCCTTGTATCAAAGTAATACAGGGAAAATGTAAAAATTGATATGTATTTTGCTATTATTTTCAATTTTTTATATGCTTGAAATAATATTTAACATTATCCGATAAAATTAGGAGACAAACTAAAAAGAATCCCATGCGCGATCGCGGATATTAAAAAATGATTTGCTGTCTAAATCCCGATTGTTCAAATCCTGTAAATCCTGATGGCAAGAAGTTTTGCCAAAGTTGCAGCGCTCTTTTGTCTCCACTGCTGCGAAATCGTTTCCGCGTTATGCGGGTACTTTCTGATGAAGGTGGATTTGGCAGAGCTTATTTAGCTGAAGACGTTGATAAGTTAGATGAACTGTGTGTTATCAAGCAATTAGCTCCTAAATTTCAAGGAAATTGGGCCCTGAAAAAATCAATGGAGTTGTTTGAGAAAGAAGCACAGAGACTGCAACAATTAGGAGAACATCCACAAATCCCCACATTAGTAGCTTATTTTGAGCAAGATAGTTATTTGTATTTAGTGCAACAATTTATTGATGGGGATAATTTGTATAAGGAATTGCAAAAAAGAAGAACATATAGCGGTAGTGAAGTAGAAGAATTTTTATTAAATATCTTACCAGTCTTAAAGTTTATTCATGGGCAGGGAGTAATTCATCGAGATATTAAGCCCCAGAATATCATTAGACGAAATGGTAGCAACAAAGGAGATTTGGTTCTGATTGATTTTGGCTCTAGTAAGCAACTTACAGCTAGAGTACAAATGAAAATTGGGACTGCTATTGGTTCTCATGGTTACTGTCCGATTGAACAGTTAAGGGATGGTGCAGCTTACCCTGCAAGCGATTTATTTAGTGTGGGAGCTACCGGCTTTCATTTATTAACAGGAATTTCTCCATTTCAGTTATGGATGGAACATGGTTATGGTTGGGTGGCAAATTGGGAGCAATATTTGCAGACACCAGTGAGTCCTAAATTAGCAGAAGTTTTCACAAAGCTGTTGGCAAAAGATATCCAACAGCGTTACCAATCAGCGGATGAAGTGATCAAAGACTTAACACCATCTCCACAGTTAGAACTAGGACAATCTGTGAATGCAGTGCAACCTGTAAGAATGTTGGTAACTCAAGTAGCATCACCACCAGCAGATGAGAGTAAGTTAAGAAATATTTTGATTGCAGCTACACTTCTACTATCACTGGGAGCAGGGGAACTTTTGTTTTCTCTATCAGATCATTTAAGAGATAGTGTTTCTAGCTTTAGTCAGTCAAGTCAAAACCCAGTTAAAAGTCCATCATCTTTAAGTAAATCACCGAGAGTTGGCTTAGGTCATTTCTCTTTAGCAAATACTCTGAGAGGACATAGCGATTCTATTTTATCATTAGCAATTAGTCCAGATAATAGAACTCTTGTTAGTAGTAATGGTAACTCCATTAAACTATGGAGTCTGTCTAATGGAGAAGAAATTAGTACTCTTAAGGGACATTCTAACAGAGTGAATGTTGTAGCTATTACTTCTAATGGAAAAACATTAATTAGTGGTAGTGAGGATAATACAATTAAATTGTGGAATCTAGCCACAGGGCAAGAAATTCGCACTATGGAGGGACATTCCAACTCCGTTCATGCTCTAGCAATTAGCCGTGATGGTAAGATTTTGGCAGATGGTAGTGATGACACAACCATTAAAGTCTGGAATCTAGAAACAGGACAAGAACTTTTTACTCTTAAAGGACATTCAGCCCAAGTTAGGTCATTGGCTATGACTCAAGATAGCAAAATTCTTGTAAGTGGAAGTTTTGATGGGACTATCAAGTTGTGGAATTTAAAAACAGAAAAACTAATTCGGACGTTAGTAGGACATTCTCATAAAGTCAGTGCAGTTGCTATCAGCCCAAATGGTAATACTATCGCTAGTAGTAGTTTTGACCGAACTGTGAGATTGTGGAATTTAAAAACAGGGAAGCAAATTCATACTTTAGGTGGACACACAAAAGCAGTAACATCTCTAGCATTTAGTTCAGATGGTCACACTATCGCTAGTGGCAGTCTTGACAAAACTATCAAACTTTGGAATTCCTTAACAGGTAAGGAAATCCGTACTCTTGCGGGACGTTCTAATGGAATTGAATCTGTCGCATTTAGCCCTGATAATAAAACACTTGTCAGTGGAAACCAGGATAGCACTATTAAAATTTGGCGGATGTCTTTTAGTAATAAAAGGTAAAAGTAAAAATTAAAAAGGCAAAAGGAAAAACTAATTGCTTTATTGAAGTAGGAATAGAGAACTTTTAATTGTAAGCTATTCTCCACAACCTGTAGAAGTGATTAATTTAATAAATCTAAAATTTATGATTTTCACTAGGAATTGTAGTATATTCTCATAGAAGAATATAAAAATTTAACTAACAATAGCAAGTTTTAATAGTATAAATGCGGAGTAGGGGTCTGCAATGTCAAGAAAAATAACTCAGGTAATAACGGGTGTAGCTATAGGATTAACAGGATTTGGGGGTGTTTGGTATTGGCAATCAGAACCAGCGACAACGAGTATTTTTACCACTACAGAACCAAATCAACAAAATTTTCAGAATGTAGCTACCTTGGATGGACACTCCGATTCAGTTTGGGCAGTAGCTATCAGTCCAGATGGTAAGATTGTCGCTAGTGGTAGCGATAAGACGATTAAACTTTGGGATTTGGTGACAGGAAAAGAAATTGCTACATTAGCTGGACATTCTAACTGGGTTAACTCTATTGTTTTTAGTCCAGATAGTAAGACTATTGCTAGTGGTAGCACTGATAAGACTGTCAAACTATGGGATATATCTCAAGCAAAGGAAATACGTACTTTTAGTGGACACTTAGCTTCAGTAGAATCTATTGCTTTTAGTAGAGATGGTTTGATCATAGCTAGTGGTAGCTGGGATAAAAATATCAAACTTTGGGATGTTGCAACGGGGAAAGAAATCCGCACAGTCAAAGGAAACTGTGACATTGTAAATGCGATCGCTCTCAGTCCAGATGGTACTACTGTTGCTAGTGGTAATCAATTTGATGGTGGTATTAAATTGTGGGATTTAGCTACAGGAAAGCAAATACGTACTATTAAAGGACACTTGAGCGCTATTAATTCCTTAGCATATAGTCCAGATGGCAAAACTTTAGCTAGTGGAAGTTGGGATAATACCATTAAGTTATGGGACTTAGATGGAGGCAAAGAAGTTCATACTTTAGCAGGTCATACTGATAGAGTTAGGTCTGTAGCAATTAGTAGTGACGGTAAAACTCTGGTTAGTGGTAGTTGGGACGGTACGATTAAATTATGGGATACAGCAACAGGAAAAAATTTACGTACGCTTACTGGACATAGTAACAGAGTTTGGTCTATCGCCTTCAGCCCAGATGGAAAAACCCTTGCTAGTGGTAGTTATGATAACAGTATGAAGATTTGGCGAATAGTTCAGTAAAAAATAGTTTTATAGAAATATTGGGTGTACTTGGTGTCCGAACGATTATAACTCCTCTGATGATATTTGTAGTTTACCATTAGAGGCTGAAAATTGACCATAGTAGAATGTATTTGCCTTGAAAAACTAACCCTTAGGTATTTGAAAAAGTTTCCTCAACAAGATTTTTTATTTAATAATCCTCATACTTCAGCCCGGAGGTATATATCAACCTAACTGAAGAAATAATATGATTTTTACCAGTAAAAAAATAATTTCCAAGGTTTGGGTATTATGCGGAGTAACAGTTTACCACACTCCAGCACACAGGTGTATTCCCGTTGTAGCAAATCTAGTGGCGGGTAAACTTGACGCTTTAAAGGTGTTAGAATTGACCATTGACCTGAATAATATTGCTTCTGGATATACACCAATGGATAACAGAGAAGCAATCAAAGTTATGGTACGACCATGATACCCATTTTACTAAGGTAGTACCTAATATGAAAACTGTGCGCCATTCGTTAAATAAGTAATCATGAGGACTTTATGACTATCACAATTACGGACTGATGGGCGAAGCATTGGCATCAAAAAATTGAAAAAACTCCTTCTTAAAAACAGTCTACGACTTAAAATTTGGAGAATAATATGGGGAAATTAGAAGGTAAAATTGCCTTGATTGCCGGAGGTACTGGTGGTGTTGGTGAAGGTATCACACAAGCTTTTGAAGCAAGCATGGTGACTGGCAGCATCATTCGATTGTATCAACGTGGCTGATAAAGCGAGGACTTTAGAAATGGATTTGCGTCCGGCGGTAGAAAAATTTTAAACTTTATGCGAGTAACTGTTGGTTCCCCACTATTAACAATTAATCATGGCAGCACCTTCATGGTGACTGACTTAAATGGAACAATCAACCAAGATAATTTTCTAGGCATATTCACAGATGATACGCGCTTCTTAAGCTACTATGTTTGTCATGCCGACGGGGTTCCTTGGATTCGTTTGCGTTCCACAACAACAACATATTATGCATCGCAAATTTACTTAATCAACCCAGAATTAACTACTGAAAATGGGGTAATTCCTAAAGGTAGCTTAGCGTTGACTGTTAGCAGAACAGTGGATGGGGGTATTCATGAAGACCTCGATCTGACAAATTATAGCTTAGGGCCTGTTAAGTTTAATTTAGAAATTGCGCTGCGGTCAGATTTTGCTGATATTACCGAGGTAATGTCCAATAAATTCGTCCGTCGTGGTTCCGTTCAAACAAAATGGGATGAAGCAAGCAAAGAACTGCACACAACTTATAAAAACAAAGATTTTAGTCGCAGTTTAATTTATCAACTGCGTAATTGCACATCTCAACCCAATTATGCCAATGGTCGTATTTCTTTTGAAGTAGTATTAGACAGGGGAGAAAGTTGGCATACCTGTGGAAAATTTATCTTAGTTTTAAATGACATTGTGCGCGAACCGCTCCATATCTGTTATGATACTGCTGTAGATACAGAAGTTAACTCGGAACTCGAACGCTTGTATCGTCATTGGTTAGAGACAACAACCGAATTAACAACAGCGAACGAGGAAGTTTACCGCGTATATAAGCAATCCACCGCTGACTTGGCTGCACTGAGACTTTACGATTCTGACTTAGAATCAGATATATGGCTACCTGCTGCTGGTGTACCTAAGTTTGTAACTATTTTCGGTCGTGATAGTTTAATTGCCAGCTTACAAAGTACTATTGTTCAACCCAGTTTTGCACGTGGTGCTTTGAAAAAACTAGCGCAGTTGCAAGCCACTACCTTGGATGATTGGCGCGATGCCCAGCCTGGCAAAATTTTACATGAAATTCGTCGTGGAGAATTGGCGCATTTTAATAAAGTACCGCATACGCCTTATTATGGTACTGCCGATGCCACAACTTTGTATTTAATTACTCTTCATGAAACCTGGAAATGGCTTGGAGATGATTCCCTACTAAGACAATACCACGAAACCGCGTTGTGTTGTTTAGAATGGATTGATAAGTACGGCGATTTAGATGGTGATGGATTTCAAGAGTATAAAACCCGTTCAGAACATGGGATTGAGAACCAAGGTTGGAAAGATTCAGGAGAAGCTATTGTTTATGCTGATGGCAGTCAGGTAAAAGCTCCGAAAGCATTATGCGAACTGCAAGGTTATGTATTTGATGCTTGGATGCGAATGGCAGAAGTATTTGAGGCATTAGGTGAAAATTCAAGTGTAACTCAATTACGTAGCAAAGCCGCAAAACTCCAAGTTAGTTTTGAGTCAGCTTTTTGGTGTGAAGACATTGGTTTTTACGCTTTAGCACTCGACCCAGAAAAAAACAAAGTGCAAACTATTGCCTCAAACCCTGGGCATTGTTTGTGGAGTGGTATTATTAATCCTAAACGTGCAACCCATGTCGTCGAAAAGCTGTTTCAACCAGAAATGTTTAGTGGATGGGGAATTCGCACCTTATCAGCAAACAACCCGGCATATAATCCTTTTTCCTATCACCTTGGCTCAATCTGGCCCCACGATAATAGTATCATTGCATTGGGTTTAAAACGTTACGGCTTTGTCAAAGAAGCAGCCCGTCTTGCCCGCAGTATTTTTGGTGCTGCCAGCTATTTTGCTAATTACCGTCTGCCAGAAGTATACTGTGGTATTGAAGAAAAAGTTGGAGCTTTTCCAGTTCCTTATATTGAAGCTAATGTTCCCCAAGCATGGGCTGCTGGCTCAGTTTTCCAACTTCTACAAGCAATTCTTGGTATAACAGCCGATGCTCCTAATAAGCGTCTTTATGTCAATCCCTGCTTACCGCACTGGTTGCCAGATATTACACTGCGACGTTTAGGAATTGGTAATGCGCGAGTTGATTTGCGGTTTTGGCGCGAGGGAGAATGTACTCACTGGGATGCTTCTGTTTCATCAGGTGAGATTGATATTCAAGAAAAGCCTTGGCAACCTTGGCAAGTAGAAAATTAGGTCATTGTAGTTTCTGCTACATACTACAATCGATTATATTATCATTCCGGAAGAAATGACAAGAGGTGATAAGAAATTAAGTTACAGTTTCAATCCCCAAGTTTTTTCAACTTTACCTGTTAACTGTTGCCCTAACCAAGGGGTATTTACAGAAAGTGTGCAAAGATTCTGCTTCTCAACTTTCCAACTTTGCTGTGGATTAAACAACGTTAACTCTGCTACCTCACCAGGAGCGATCGCGCTAATTTTCTGCTTTAAACATTCTGCTGGACGAGATGAAAGCGCTTGCCATAATAAAAGTGCAGTAAATTCACCTGTTTCTACTAAATGCTGCCACAACAATGGCAACGCTAACTCATAACCAATCGCTCCTGGAGGTGCTTCTGCAAATGCTACGGTTTTCTCTTCATAGGTGTAAGGTGCGTGGTCAATTGCGATCGCATCTATAACATTTGACCTTATTCCTTCCCGCAACGCCATTTTATCACTGGCATTACCCAAAGGTGGTTGTAATCGCAGGCTCGTATTATAACTCTTAATTGCTTTGGTGTCAAGTAATAAATGCATCCAGGTAGTACTGGCAGTAATGGGTAAATTTTGGGCTTTAGCTTGGGCAATTAATTCTACACTACGAGCAGTAGAAACACCCATGATGTGTACAGGAGTATTAGTAGCAGCAACTAATTCTAGTAGAGAAGCGATCGCAGAAGTTTCAGCAGCAGCAGGGATGGGAGGTAAACCTAAACGCAGCGCATCCACACCAGAGCGCATAACTCCGTTAGCCATAATTTGGCGATCGCAAGGAGTAAAAGCTACAGGTTTACCTAAAGGTTGGAGATATTCCAATACTCTCCGCACTAGTTCTAAATTGTCCGACATTAACCCATCAGTAAAACCGATCACTCCACTACCGACTAAATCCCAAAAATCGGTCATTTGTTTCCCAGCTAACCCCTGACTAATAGCACCCCATATTTGTAACGTCGGAGAAGTGACTGTAACTTGTCGCTGTATCTGCGCTACAACAGCAGGGTTATCAATCGGCAAAGATGTATCTGGTAAAATACAAATCCGTGTAAATCCTCCGGCTTTAGCTGCTGCTAATAAAGAAGTAAGAGTTTCTCGTTCTTCAAATCCTGGTTCTCCGGAATGACTATACAAATCAATTAATCCAGAACCAAGAACTAATCCGCGACAGTCTCGAACGTAAGTGTCGCTTGACTGCTGAGAAATATCACCAACAGCTTGGATATAACCGTCACTGATTAACACATCAGTTACTTGGTCAGTTCTAGAAACCGGGTCGATGACCCTTACTTTTTGCAGCAGTTCAGCCATAGATACACCAATGAACTTAATCTATAAAGCTCCAGCAGCAGTTTTATCGAGAACTCCACCACCTAAATGGCTAGTGATATTCATTGCTTGCAGCACAGGGAAACCATTGGAGTCAGTGGGATAATCAATGACACTAACTGCGCCATTTCCTTGACGAAAGTTCCAGAAATTTTCTGGTGATAAACCTAGAATATGACAAAGTAAAGTCTTATTTGTCGCATCGTGAGCAACTATTAAGCCAATTTTGGCTTTTTTATCTATAGCAGTTTGTACAATAGATTCCCAAGCAGCAACACTACGCGATCGCACTTGTGCTAAATTTTCTCCCTCTGGCATTTGCACTTCGCCAGGTTTTGTGCGCCAATGATGTAACTGTTGAGGAAATTCCTGCTCTATTTCTTTCTCAAATTTTCCTTCCCACAGTCCATGACTAATTTCCCTAAGACCATCTTCTAACTCTAACTTGACATGAGGATGGTGCTTTAAGATAATTTCTGCGGTTTCTTTGGGACGGAGCATGGAACTACTAACAGCAAAATCAATTTCTACTTCCTTTAAAAATTCTCCCGCTTCTGCGGCTTGCTGTCTACCATTATCGTTAAGAGGTACATCAATTTGACCTTGAAATCTACCTTGCCGATTCCACTCCGTTTCTCCATGACGTACCAATAGTAATCGGATACCGTGATGTTCCGGTCGCAACGCTGGTAAAGTTTCTCCCATATGTTGCGTTTGATTCATCGATTCTAACTGGACTGCTTCTCCTAATCTCCCGGAGAAATTGAGTATACTAATACCACAATTAGATTGCTGAATAGATTGGTAACGAGCAGAGGAGATACCTAAAGCTGTGCTAATTAATGCTCGATTTATACCATTATGTGCAACTAACAGAATAGTTTCACCCTGATGACGTGATAAAATCTCTTGCCAAAACTGCTGCGCTTGTTCGTATAAAGATGAAATCGGGAAAAATTCTCTTGTTTCCTGTCCACGATTGACTAACATTTTCAGTTCTTGGGGAAAGGAATGCCAATTGCGGTAATCATCAGGAAATTTTTGCTTAATATCAGCATTAAGCATACCTTCCCATAAAGGTAAGTCAATTTCCATTAGCTTTTCGGAAGTCTGAATCGTAGACTTGCTAGCTAAAGATTCAGAAATAATTTCCGCTGTACGTTTTGCTCGTTGTAAAGGACTTGTGTAAATCGTGTGAAATGATATATTACCCAGTGCTTTACCTACAGTAATGGCATCATTAACACCTTTGTCAGTTAAAGTTGAGGCATCAGAGCGTCCTTGGATACGCTTTTCGATGTTATACGTGCTTTGACCATGGCGCACGATGATTACACGAGTCACTTGTTATCCTCCGCTATCTAAAGGAATAATTTTACTGCAAAGTGTTGCACAATTATCTTTTAGATATTGGAACTACAACTATTCACCAAAATCTAGCTGTACTTGGACTGCACCATCATTAACATTGGTATATGGTTGTAGAATAGCTGGAGTGTCTGTGAGTGTGATCGGTTGATCCATACGCCGTAATTGAACGCGATCGCTTATTTGCGTACTCACACTTGTGACGTTGTTATCTTCGATAGTAGTACTCGATCTGTTTACGGTATTAACTGGAAAAAACTTGTTAAAATCATCCTCAGCGCTTCTGTTGTCAATCCCATTCAGAGAAGCACCCTTAATTGTATACTCTCCATTAGAACCAGGAGTTACTGACGATTGTCCGTGAACTGGGCTGGCAAACCCTGCAATCGTTGTAGTACATACCATTGCGCCTAACAAAGCAACAACTCTATTTTTCATAACTTCTACCCCAATCCTCTCACTTGTATTTTAGCTAAGTAAAAATACTTTTGGCTTTATTTTAAAACTCTCTTAAGCTTATACTGTATTCTATTATACTTACGGTCGTCAATTATCCTTGAGGTTGATTTATGAGAAATTTTAATTCGGATGTTGTAGGAAGTTTGTTTAAAGTTAATGAGTGAGGACATCAAGATTATTGTAGACGATGTGTCACAATATATTTAAGGATAAGTATTAAGTACAAAATGGAAACAACACAACTATCTCTCTTTCCTCTTGAAGAAAAGACGACTAAAAAGCCAAAAAAAGCTAAATTAGGACGTTATGAACGACTGCAAAGAGAGTTAGAAAATAATGATAATGACCTATGTAAAAAATATATTAATAATTTAGAAGTAACACCATTAATTAGCTATAAATTTGTAGACTTGTTTTGTGGTGCAGGAGGAATGACTCAAGGTTTAGTTCAAGCTGGGTTAGAACCAGTAGCGAGTGTAGAAATTAATGAAATTGCTTCGGCTACTCATCGAAAAAATTTTCCTCAATGTCATCATTATTGCGGTGATATAACTACCTTTGACTCCCAAAAATGGTTGACTAAAATTAATTCACCAGAAATACATCTTGTGGTTGGTGGTCCTCCTTGTCAAGGATTTTCTGTAGCGGGGAAACGTGACCCTAATGACCCGCGTAACAATTTATTTAAAGAATTTGTACGTGTTGTTGCTGAAATAAATCCCTGGTATGTGGTTATGGAAAATGTACCAGGAATTTTAACTATGAATAATGGGAACGTCAAACGAGAAATATGTCAAGCATTTGCTGATATTGGGTTTAATAATATTTCTGTTGCCATCCTAGAATCAGCTGCTTATGGAGTACCACAAATTCGTCCACGAGCTATATTTATAGCTAATAGATTGAGAATAGCAAATCCTTATCCAAAACCTCAATTATTATCTCATGAATACAAACCCATAGAATCAGCTATATCTGATTTACCTGAATATACAACTATTCCAGAAATTAACCATGAATGGACTCGCCATTCACCTGCATATATGGAAAGAATCGCTCAAGTTCCACCGGGTGGTTCGTTATATGAAAAATATATTGATGCATTTAAACGTCAATATCAAGGATTGCCAAGTATGACTGTGAAAGAAAATCATGGTGGTACTCATATACATCCATATCTTAATCGTGTAATTTCAGCGCGAGAAATGGCCAGACTTCAAACATTTCCTGATACATTTATCTTCAAAGGCTCAATGAAGAAAGCAATGTGGCAAATTGGTAATGCTGTACCACCACGCTTGGCAGAATGTATCGGGTATGCACTAATTCCATATTTGAATGATATTCTACTTAAAAGCCAAAATGTAGTTACTGCTAATCCTCTTTTAAATATTTAGCCAATTCTTGATTAAGAGTATTACGCCAAAGTCAAATGTTTTAGCAGGGTTGTTGGTAAAGCGATCGCAAATTCTATCTAAAATAAGTATGGAATCACAAACTCAATTACCCCAAATTAATGCCAAAAGTGTACGTAAAGATGGCAAACAATATTTTGTAGACGATAAGGGAAATAGCTTTCCCAGTGTCACAACTATATTAAATGCGACTAAACCCCAGGAAGAACGCGATCGCCTACTAAATTGGAAAGCGCGTGTAGGTACTGAAGCAGCAACCGAAATTACTACAACTGCAAGTCGTCGGGGAACCCAAACCCACAAACAAATTGAACGCTATTTACTTGGTCAAAATCCTGTTTGTCCCCCTGCGAGTCTTCCATACTGGGAAAGTATCCAACCAGTTTTAGCTGATATTAGTACAGTTAGATTAGTTGAAGGCTCGGTTTTTCATTACAATTTAAATTATTCTGGGAAAGTAGATTGTGTAGCTAGTTATCAAGGTATACCCTGTATTTGCGAGTGGAAAACAGCAGATAAACCAAAAGCTTCTATTGAACGTTTATATGAATACCCCCTACAACTTACAGCTTATTTAGGAGCAGTTAATAATTGTTATGATATTGAAATTAATCATGCATTGGTAGTTGTAGCAATTCCCGATATGACAGCAGAAGTCTTTTGGTTTGAACCACCAGCAATTAAAGATTACTGGGAACAGTGGAAAATGCGAGTTTCCCAGTATTGGCAGGGGAGATTGATTAGTTTTTAGTAGGTTCATTCTAAAACAGCTAGTACAGCTTTTGGTAATAACTTATCTTTAAACCAAATAATCTTAGCAGGTACATCATTAAGTTTCACACCAGCTTTTTCTAAATTTAAACGTTCAGAAATCGCTAAAATTAAGTTGCTACACTCAGCACGTCGCACTTGGGAAAATTTCTTTTGTAAATATTCTGGACGCCAATAACCAACTATTTCTAATAAATAGGAGCGACCATCAGGATGTACTAAGCGGAAATCGGGTATCATCACACTACCAGGAATCGGAATTAAATCAACTTCTCGCTCTAATACCCATGGTGTTTTCAGAGAATCCCATTTATCCGCAAAAGATGCTTCTAACATACTATCATAAGGTTTTCCTGGTGGATAATGAGTTACTAATCCACATTCAGAATTCAAAGTAAAACGTCCAGTTTTCCAAGTATTTGTGTAAAAATCACGTATTTGTAATGTTGCAGCTAAACTCCATTTGGTAACGTGAAGTAAAGCAGGGATTAGTTTAGCGATCGCTAAGCCATATCGGGTACTTGGAGTAAACAAACTTGTAGGCCCATCGATAGTAATTGTAAATCCGTGGTCAGCATCTCCTTCGATATAAGCCATTAATTGAAATAATTTTAAATAACGAAATAAAAGTTTATATTGTCCTGGAACATTACGATGAGCATTAATCACAAGTTGGCTGGCTCGGTAAAATATACCTTGTACTTGAGATAAGTTGTACCGATGTAATAAATCTTCTGTTTTTGGTGTATCAAAATTTGTTAAAATCTTGTTTTCAGCTAAGTCAGCATATAACCCGTCTCGTACTTGTCGAGGTAAGACTTCCTGCTCTAACTCATGGCTTAATTCTACAGCAACTTTATCAAGAGTAAGTTGTGTTGACTCTCTACTAAGAACAGATTTTGCTGCAACTGTAAACACTCTTTCTCTTAACATCTGAGGTTCTAGAGGACTAACAACCTCAAAAGTGGAAAAACTACTCTTTAAGATATATGCTAAACCCCGCTTCATTTTATAATCAGGAGTATCACTTTCGATTTCTAATAATTCACGCTCTAGTGTACCTTGGGTTTTACTTACCACTTTTTGAAAACAATTAACTACTTCTTGAGCTATATCTAAATTTTGACTATCAATCTTTAATCTTTTCGGGATTATTTCTTCCCCATTTTGACGGTAGGTAAGTAAATCTGTTGGAAGCATACTAAGTGTAGAGTGCAGGTAAGTAAAGCTTTTGATACTATAACTTGTTAGGATTTGTGCTATAGTACCGCCAGATTAATAATATTATGTGAGGAGACAAATAGCAATGTTATTATCTCATTTATCACACAAAGTTTGTGGGATTAGCTTTGCACTATTAATCTTCCCTATCATTGCCAAAGCGGAAAATTTACCAAATCATTCTGTTTCAAGTAATTATCAAGTCTCTGAACTAACTGTAAAGTCTATAAACAAGATTGACTTGGGACACGCTTTTAAAGAATTTGGCGTAGAAGGATCAATCCTAATTTATGATCAAAGTCGTAATAAATTTTATGAGCATAATGCTGCTCGTAACTCAAGAGCATTCGTCCCTGCTTCTACATTCAAGATATTTAATACACTGGTAGCATTAGAAACTGGAGTCATCCGTGATGACGTAACAGTTTTAACATGGGATGGTATCAAACGGCAGATTGATCCATGGAACCGAGATACAAATCTTCGCCAAGCTTTTAAAGATTCAACGGTTTGGTTTTATCAAGTATTAGCTCGTAAAATTGGACAGGAGCGAATGCAGAAATTTATCAACCAAGCGGGTTATGGTAATGGGCAAATTGGGGCACCTGAAAAGATAGATAGATTTTGGCTAGATGGACCACTGCAAATTACACCTAAACAACAGATAGAGTTTTTACAAAAGCTTAGTTCAGGAAAATTACCATTCTCCCAACGTAGTCTGAATTTACTGAAAGATATTATGATTATTGAGCAGACCCCCAATTATATGTTGCGAGGAAAAACAGGATGGATAGACAATACAAATCCCAATATTGGTTGGTTTGTAGGATATTTAGAACAGAACAATAAAGTTTATTTTTTTGCCACAAATATTGATATGCGATCGCCCAATGTTGCTGCGACTCGGATTCAAGTGACTCGTGGTTGTCTGAAATTGCTGGGATTACTTTGAAGCACTCAGGTTCCTGCCTTTTCCTAGACCTTTATAAAGTAGCGATCGCTGCTAGTGATATCACTCTGATATCGGGTGATTTACAAGGTATTGTCACTGCAATTCAACTCAGCCGCGCTACAATTCTTAATATTCGTCAAAATCTATTTTTTGCATTCATTTACAACGTTGCAGGAATTCCGATTGCAGCTGGTATTCTATTCCCTATCTTTGGTTGGTTACTTAACCCAACCATTGCAGAAGCAGCAATGGCATTTAGCTCCGTTTCAGTACTAACCAATGCACTACGTTTACGTAATTTTAAACCAAAAGCCATTGGGTGAGGTAAGAAATGTTGATAAAAAAGTAATTTTTGGCAGTATTACAAGTCTAGGGTTGATGTTTGGTGTTGTAGACAGTCAAGTTGTAGCACAGATGTCCCATGAAAACTATACAACTCAGTTTCAACGCATCAATCAACCGCTATGGCTAAAAGGTGCAGTTACCACTGGAGGTTTGACATTAATTGGGTTAAATATTTGGTGGTTTCTTTTGAGTAAACCAAAGTCTCAGAATTAAACGTGCCCAAAGTCTAGGTTTGAGTTTAGCAGAAATCAATGATTTTCTGGATGTTCACGATGCTGGAGATTTACCTTGTGAACATATTAAAGTAAAGTTGGAAGATAAGTTAATAGAAATCGACAAGCAAATTCGAGAACTCTTGATTTTTAAAGGAGAATTAGAAAAGCTTCTTTCAGGTTGGGAATCAATACCCAAAAATTTAGAAGCGACAATTTGCCCTATCATTGAAGCTTAATCAGTGAAAAATTGTTTAACTCTGCTTGTACAGGTACAACTCGTGTTTCTCTTTGTACTGCTGTTCCAACGAGTGATATTTGCCTTCAAAAATACGGTTAGGTAACGAAGATACCTTGAGCGTCACTGATTGACCATTTTTTACTTTGTCTAAATCTTTTTCATAAATACTACCTGTGGCAAACACGCGATCGCCGTTTACAATAGTCATTAACTTACCACCTGCGTCTTGTAGCGATTGACCAACGCTAACTTCTCGGACGGTAATAATACCAGATATAGGAGCAGTTATTGTCACTAATCCTTGAGCATTGGCTCTAGTTACCAGTTGTTGCAGTCTAGTTTCATACAGCGGTTTTCAACTTAATGAGGTACACTGGTAGCGGCACGGCATCAGTGGGATTCTTCATTCACCCGCAATATTTCGGACGCCGTGCCCCTACGAGGTAATATAACTGTACCTCATGAACCTGCAATCTGCTGTAAGTAATACTACTGCATTTAACTTGAGGGTAGTGCTACCAATTCCAAATAAAAAAATTCTCTTCTAATAAATATATTAACCGCGCAATTAGCGTAAAAGGGCATCTTAGGCTCACACCGTACAAGTTGGAAGCGATATGCCGGATTAAGATGTTCATCTAACAGATACCGGATTGCCATTAACTTTCCAGTAACTGAATTTTAGCCTTTTCTTCCTGCATTTGCCGAAACCTCATCCTCGCAGGAGACGGATTTTGCTGTTGCGCTTGGCGCTCTCGTCGAGAAAACTCTAGCCAATCTGCCAAATACGCATTAACCTCTGACCGATGATGTAAGTAATACAAAATGGTCGCGTAAACTTGTTCCAAGGTAACCGTATGAAATTGCTCTGCGATTTCTTCAGGTGTTTTGCAGTGATAGATGTACTCGTAAAGAATGCTCTCAATCCCAATCCGTGTTCCTTTAAGTCGAATGTCATCAGGTGCAAGCACCTTGAAATACTCTTCTAGTTGCATATAGACTACATACATGAACATCACACTACAATCATAGAAGAATTTCGCAAGGTTTTACCATGCTGGTCGGTTTACGATTAACGAAAATTAAACTGCCCACTTCCTTAACCCAGGTCAACCAAGTTTATATAGGACTACTATATTAATTTCTGTTGGCGCAGCCAGCGCTTGCGCTTACAAAATTAGATTCAAAAATCAAGCCGGATTTCTATAGTTAAATGAATATCCATGTTGACATCTATAACATTTAAAGTTATTCATAAATTGAGCTAAGAATGTTAACACAATAGCCGATGTTCGTTGAGAATCATACAACTTTACATCACAGTTTGCTCAGCAAGTATTTGAATCGTAGACAAAGGAACTTTTGCAAAATATTCTCGTTGAAATTGTTCTTCATGAACTGCTGCTAAAAATTGGGAAGCAGCATCAATAGCACTTTCTTTACTATCTGCTAAATTCCAATTTATTTGTAAATAATTGTCTTCCCGTTTGATTGTAAAACCTAAATGTTTTAAAGCTTGAAAGCCCAAAAGTAAAGTTTGATTCCCAATACCCAATTTATTTAAAAGCTGTTGACGAGTTACTAATTGATTGGTACGACTAAGATACTTAGCAACACCCACAAGTGTTAACCAAATTTGGTCTGGTGGTTGGTTTTCTCCTAAATGCCAAGCTAGAGCTAATTGTTGCTGATTGTAAAGCGATCGCCTCACCCAAGTTCGGATATCTTCCCAAGAAGTAGGGCATTCTTCTATAATTAGTCCTGAATGTTCAGTTTTTAGTGCAGAGTACTCCTCAAGTGGAATATCTCGCCAATCTACTATGTGTGCTTTATGTATAGTTACTAAAGAATCGACGGTGGGACGTATAGCAATTAATCTAATTTCATGACGTTTTTTAAATGAGTTATAGTCTAACTCAACAATACAATCACATCTTGAAGGTGGTAATTCATCTTTATAATGTCCCCACCATACACCAGGAAAGGGACTTTTAGTAGAATCATCCCGAATATCAAAGTCAGTCTTAATATACTGTATCTTTTTTCCTTGAGAATCTTCTTGATTTTTATGCCAAGCTTTTTCAAACCAACAATTTTGAATCATTAGCTTCGGTACAGGATTCCCCATTCCACATGGTTCTAGTAGTTTGAGTTCTGAAAATAATTCTTTTCCTAAATCTGCAACTGTCACCACTAAATCTGCTTGTACTGTTGTAGTAACTACACCACCCAAACGGCGTAGTTGCTGATTAATGGCATCTTTAAACAAGGGGATATTCTCTACTGGTAAACTCAACCCTGCTGCAAAAGGATGTCCACCGAAGCGATGGAGTAAATGAGCTTGGTCTTTGACTAACTGGTATAAATCAATACCATTCACTGAACGTGCTGAACCACGAGCTAGGAGACGACCCATCGGGTCATCTCTACAAGGCTCCGTGCTTAACAAAATTGTTGGTCGTCCTGTTTCCTGTGCTACTTGCCCTGCAACTAAACCTAAGACTCCTGGTGCCCATTGTGAATCTTCTAGAACAATGACGCTAGTTGTTGATAAATCAAGCTGGCTAAGCTTTTGCATCACTTGTTGAGTAACGTCTTTTTGTAAAGACTTACGCCGACTATTCGCTAACTCAGTAACTTCTGCCAGTTCATTCACACGTTCTTGATTACGACTAGTCAGTAATTCTACGCAGAAACTAGCATCACCTTGAATCCGACTGACAGCATTAATTCTTGGCCCCAGACCAAAGGAAATATCTGTAGGGCGATCGCCATTTCTCTGGCATAATTCTAACAACTTACCCACACCCGGACGTCGCCTTGCTGTTGGTGGTTTTTTATAATCTTCGTGGAGTCGTCCAATTCCTAACTGTGCTAAATACCGACAATCTCCACTCAACTGTACCAAGTCAGCGATTAATCCAACTGCTACTAAATCTAATAAATCTTCTAACAACTGCGGTGGATTTAGTGTTTGGTACAATGCTTCTACTAATTTATAAGCAACTGCGACACCAGAAAGATTAAATAGTGGATGCTCTTTGGATAAGTACCTAGGATTAATTATTGCCGTTACTGCTGGGCGTTCTGCGGGTAAAGTATGGTGGTCAGTGACAATAATATCTATCCCTAACTGTTGAGCATAAGTAATTTCCTCAAGATTAGTACTACCAGTATCACAAGTGACGATTAACTTATATCCTTCTTCTGCAAGTTTTTCTATCCCTGACAAGTTCAAACCGTGAGATTCTCGTAAACGATTGGGAATGTAATAAATTAATTGCGTATTTTGTGTAAAAAACTGTCCCAATCCGTCCCACAGCACAGCAGTTGAAGTAATACCATCAGCATCAAAATCTCCCCAAATACAAACTTTCTCTTGCCGATCTCGTGCTTGTTGTAAGCGTTGTACAGCCAAATTCATTTCTTGTCCAAATTCAAATGGACTTGCTGGTTGATAATTTTGAGGATTGATAAAAGCCGCAAGTTGTGAAATGTCACCGATTCCTCGTTGCCACAACAATTGTGCTGCAAATTTTCCACTAGATGCGAGTGTGTACTCTTTTACTGCTTGGGTAAACCATTGGGGAGGTTGTTCAGTTGACGCAATAGTCCAATTCATAGGGAGTGCGGGGTGTGGAGTGCGGGGTGCTGAGTGCGGAGTGCTCTCTCAAACAGGTGCTTCTTCACTTGACTGAGATTCACTAACAAGTGAATTAAGCGCTACTTCACCAACAATTCCATCGGTTTTACGGGTACGAACAGTTGGACGCATCCGTCTATAGCCTGCTCTTTCTGCTTTTTGGCGTTCGTAGTCAATTAATCTACCATAATGCTCGTGCTTACTAAGATTCATAGACAAGAAGATATGCTGGCGGATATTACCAAAACCTTTACGGTTAAAAAACTTAAGCGCTGGTGTATTTGCTGGGTCTGTATCCACTAACATAAATCTTGCACCATCTTCAATCATCCGAGCGATCGCTTTATCGACTAGCGTATCTGCTACCCCGCGACGCTGAAACTTAGGATTCACACCCAGCCACAAAATGTAACCGTAAGTCCAGGATTCTTTAGTAATAATAGTTCCCAAAATAAATCCTGCTAATTCTTCATCTATTTCTGCCACTAAGCAGTACTCTGGATCAGTGTTATAAAGTCCAATCACTTCCCACTCATCCCAAGTTCGGTATAGATATGGATATAACTCGCTAGTAAACAATTGTTCCCCTAAATGGTAAACAGGAGCAATGTCATCAATTTTTAGTTCGCGGACATATACCGCATCTTGTTTATCGGAATGCATAAAATTTAGAAATAAAGGAGAGGGAGAGGGAGGTGAT
>Ga0224723_1000213_pt1 | contig 39965 bp, 40 predicted proteins | sample Balambano_FR2_Me_FD_161647 | JGI IMG/M metagenome (GOLD analysis project Ga0224723, IMG submission 161647) | Freshwater sediment microbial communities from Lake Towuti, South Sulawesi, Indonesia - Balambano_FR2_MetaG | ecosystem: Environmental > Aquatic > Freshwater > Lake > Sediment | place... | reverse complement strand
CCCAGCATCTTCAAGCGAAACAAGTTGAGGTAAAGTCACAATGACGGCGCCACTGAGAGGCAAGGCTTGCGCAAGAGAAAGAGCCGCATCACCTGTGCCGGGCGGAAGGTCAATAATTAAATAATCTAACTCGCCCCATTCCACATCGCCTAAAAATTGGCGGATGACAGAATTGAGCATCGGTCCGCGCCAAATTAAAGGTTCGCCGGGTCGCACAAGTAAACCCATCGAAACCATTTTCAATCCATACACCTCAGCGGGGATAATGCGTGGTCCTTGTGGGGGAGGTAAAGATTCGACTCCTAGCATAGTGGGTGTATTCGGTCCGTAAATATCAGCATCTAACAACCCAACTCTTGCGCCTGCTTTTGCTAAAGCAACTGCTACATTCACAGCCACAGTAGATTTTCCTACGCCACCTTTGCCTGAACCAACAGCAATGGCATTGCGAATTGGAGTTTTCACCAACCCGCGCATACGACCATCATTTGGCACATCCGAATCCATTTTGACAGTGACAGTTTTTACACCATCTATTTTAATCACTGCTTCTTTACAATCTTTTTCAATCTTTCCGCGAAACGGGCAAGCAGGTGTGGTCAACATCACTGTAAAAGAAACATGGCTTCCTTCAATCGCCACATCTTTCACCATGTTTAACGTCACAAGGTCTTGACCTAAATCAGGTTCTTGCACAGTGCTTAATGCTTTCAATACGGCTTCGTTTGTAATTTGATTTGTCATTTATAAATTCTCTTTGGATGTTGTTCTGGCGATATAAATATCGCCGTACTTTTATATTTTATTTAATTCTTCATACCAATCCTGATATATGGCTCGTAAAATATCATCGTTGGCAAGTTGTGGGTCATCATCAAATTCTGGCAACTCAAGTGTCCATGTATAAATTTGCCCTAGCGTCACTTCTTCAATGTTCACATCTTTGAACTTTCTTTTTAATTCCAAGGCAATCGCGTATGTTGCTTCCCAATTCATTTTGTTTCTAGATGTCTTTCACGGAAATAAAAAAACATAGGCAATGCAAACGATAACCCAATCACGGTCAAGCACCAAAACACCCACCAATATTTCATCTTGATGCGATTTCCCTCAATTGCCATAAACGCCCATGCCGTCAGAACCGACATTCCTAAATCCGCATTAAATGCCGCACTCATCGGTGTTGCAAATAAATTTCCAATGGCTTGAAACGTGGGCGTTGTTTCAGTTGTATAAAATTGAAACAAAAAATAATATGGGAACACAAAGCCCAAAAACGCGAGCAGTAAATAAATGTTCTTTTTCACAAACGAGATTATAGCATACCCACATCAGATGTATAATCTGATGAAAACCCGCGCCTCTTTCTACGTGGAAACCTGATTCAGCAATGGAAAATGACTCAACGCCTCTACATCTTTTTGAATTCAACCAAAGCGACTTAAATTCGAATCGTTTGGGTCTGATTTCGCCACGTCAACAAGAAGCATTAAAACAATATGCTGGTGGCATTCGCAAATCACAGTGGGGTTCGGTGTGGGTGATAGGTTTCTTTCTACCATTTGGGTTGTGCCTTATTTTTGGAATGTATCTTTCTAACGAAAGCACGCGCCGAGCTTTATTTTCTGACCCATTAAATTTCATTATGATTTTGGCGGTGATTCCAATTGTGATTTTCATTATTGGGCTGGGAATTTTCTTTGCCAACCGCCGTGCTAATAAATTAGAAAATGCAGAATTAAAACGAGTCGAAGGCATTGTCTCACATGATGAACAGCACTCAGAATACGGCACAACCTATTATGTCATTATAAATAAAGTGAAATTTTTATTTTCAGAAGATGTATATCAAATATTCCCCGAAGGCTCGCGCTTTCGGATTTATTATTGTGATGCCACCCATTTTCAATTGATATTATCGTATGAAAGGTTAAGTTAACCAGCGGACTTAAATTCTTTTTGAACGAGTTCAATTCCTGCATTGTTTATAAAATTCAATGCGTTTTCATCAGTTCGATACACAACACTATAAACAATTTTTACAATACCAGCATTAATTAATGCTTTGGTACATTGAATGCACGGCAAATGCGTGACGTAACACACAGCCCCTTTGGTGGAAACGCCATGCAAAGCGGCTTGGATGATAGCGTTGGTTTCGGCGTGAATCGTCCGCACGCAATGACCTTCTACCATTAAGTGACCAATTTCGTCACAATGAGATTGTCCCGCGGGCGAACCATTAAATCCCGTCGTCAAGATGCGTTTTTCCCGCACCAGCACACAACCGACAAAGGCACGGTCACAGGTGCTTCGTTCTGAAACTGCAAAAGCAATCTTCATAAAATAAGAATCCCAATCGGGTCGCATCGAAACCTCTCTTATGGTTTTGTAATTTTACCCGCCTATTTTACAGCGAAGCCTTTTGTTTGTTATGGTGTTTTAAGCCAAAAGGAGTTTGACCCAATGTCTGAAAATTTACGAAATGTGTCATTTTATGACCGACCCAATGTAGAAAAAGATATTATTCAAATTGGTGAAGGTGTGCCAATTGGTTTAGAAGGTGTGTATAGCAAAAATTTAGGAATTGGTGGAGTGTATGGCTCATGGGGGCAAAGTTATAGCAATGCAAATTTAACTTCGTTTGTAGAGAAAAGAATCGGTGCGCCTCTTCAACCTGACGATGTGCTGAATCTCTCCGAGTTAGGTTTTGACTTCCGCCAACATATTCAAGACTTAAATGAAGAAGACCATTTGAAATTGGAATTAGAAGTGGGTGCGCGGTTACTTCGCAGAGCAATAGAAGTATGTGGTTGGCAAGCCAATGAAGTGCAAGGGGTTTTGATTGGTATGAGCGGACCCGTTTCACATGATTATGTTTCGCGCATTGCAGAAATGGCGGGTATCCCTGAATCCGCTTTGAAAGTGAGTGTGCATAAAGCCTGTGATGGTTCAATGGGTGGTTTGCATTTGGCTTTGAATCCGCTTTTGGCGAAAGATGGCGAAGTGAATATTGCCGAAGAATTGCGTGGCAAAAAAGTTTTGGTAGGCGGCATTGAAGGCTTGAGCCGTTTTACTTCTGGTGTAAAAGATAAAAATGCACTTCAATTGTTCGGGAATGGCATGGGTGTGTTAGGTGTCATTCCAAATGAGAATATGAAATTTTTGGTTGGCAAAAGTTTTGAAAATTATGATGAAGAAGGTTTGCTGGCTGTCAGAATGTATTATCCACATACGCGGCAAGATGACCCTTCACATGAAGATTTGATTGATGTGATTCAAGAAGATTCGACTCACATCCGCATTTCAGGTTTGATGCATGAACCTGATGATGGTGCTTCCATTGAAATGGCTGGATTGATGGGTATGGTCAAATTGTTTGTGCGAACTGGCGTGCAAGTTGTAGAAGATGTTTATAAAGATTATCACTCTTTGATGGATAAACTTGGCGAATCTGGCAAAGCGATTACGACTGGGGTAGTGCATCATGCCAATTACAAAATTAATGCGTTGAAAGCCAAGAATTTATCCAAACTTGGAATTGACTTCCCAATGCCCTGGCTACTGCATGATTTTGGGAATGTCAGCGCGGCATCGAATGTGATTTCGTTCTTGCGTCAGTTGCCGAATATCAAACTCGGTGACCATATCATGTTTGATGGCTTTGGGGCAGGTACATATTATGATGTGATGGCTGTTCAAATGGGAAATAGTTAAGACCTTTACCACAAAGGAATAAAGGGTCACAAAGGAATTAATTAAAAATCCTTTGTGACCCTTTGTGTTACTTAGTGGTTAAGATTTTTACTCTACAGTCACACTCTTTGCTAAATTTCTAGGTTGGTCAACATCTAATCCGCGAGTGGCGGCGATGTGATACGCAAGCAATTGCAAAGGTAGCACAGTGATAATGGGGGAGAGCATCCATGGAGATTCTGGAATCCACAACACATGGTCTGCCATATCTCTCACTAATTCGTCTCCTTCGGTTGCAACAGCCACAACCATTCCACCTCTGGCTTTTGCTTGCTGAATTTGCGAAATCATTTTTTCGTGCCACGGGTCTTTGGGTGCGATACAAATCACAGGCATTTCTTCATCAATCAAAGCAATTGGACCATGTTTCATTTCACCAGCAGGATAACCTTCTGCATGAATGTACGAAATTTCTTTCAATTTCAAAGCACCTTCATAAGCAATGGGCATGTTGATTCCACGACCAAGATATAAACAACCTTTGATGTCTTTAAGTGCTTGAGCAACTTTCTCAACTTGAGATTCTGCTTCCAGTGTGCGACCTGCTAAATCAGGAATGAGGCGCAAATCAGAGACAAGTTGTTTGCGAGTCTTATCATCAATCAGACCGCGTAAATCTGCAAGCAAAATCGCCAACATGTATTGGTCAACAAGCGGAGCCGTAAATGCCTTTGTAGATGCCACGCCAATTTCTGGACCTGTTTGCATAGCGATGTAACCATCAGCAACGCGCATGGCTTGTGAGCCAACAGCATTAACAATGCTCCACACAATGCCACCTTTGCGTTTACCTTCTTCCATGGCGGCAAGCGTATCCGCAGTTTCACCAGATTGTGAAATGGCAAGCACCACCGTGTTTTCATCCACGATAGGGTCACTGTAGCGGAATTCAGAACCAATCACAACTTCCACAGGGATGCGCGCGATTTTTTCAATCAAATACTTTCCAACCATGCCAGCATATGCGGCTGTACCACAAGCAGTAATGTAAATTCTTTCAATTCGTTTTGCAAGTTCAGGAGTAAGTTTTAATTCAGGTAAACGAATGCGCCCTTCTTTGAAATCCACACGCCCAGCCAACGTATCCGTCAGTGCGCGTACCTGCTCGTGAATTTCTTTCTGCATAAAGTGACGGTATTCACCTTTTTCAGCAGAGACTGCATCCCAATTGATAGTATGAATTTCTGGTTTGATTTCAACACCATCTAAAGTTTCAATGCGAACACTATCACGAGTCACAATCGCCATTTGTTTTGATTCAAGAAAGATGACTTTGCGCGTGTGTTCGAGAATTGCAGGAATATCGGAAGCGATATAGTTTTCATTTTCACCCAAGCCAATTACTACACCACCTGCATTACCAATACGAGCCGTGACAATTTTATCTGGCTCATCAGCAGACATTAACAAGACAACATTCGCGCCTTCAATTTGTTTAAATGTTCTGCGCGCGGCTTCAGTAAACGAAACTCCAGTGGCATGATGATGTTCTGCCAAATGCACAATTGTTTCAGTGTCAGTATCTGAATTAAATACAACACCTTCACTACTTAATTCATCTTTTAATTCAAGAAAATTTTCCACAATGCCGTTGTGAACCACAATGATTTTTCCTGAATTGCCAACATGCGGATGCGCATTTCTAGCAGAAGGCGCACCATGCGTTGCCCAACGCGTATGCCCAATGCCAGGCGCACCATTCAATGGGCTTTTATTTACCAAATCCACCAACTGCGATAACTTGCCCGCATCTTTTCGTACAACAATTTTCCCCTCACTAATCACAGCAATACCTGCTGAATCATAACCACGATACTCCAGCCGTTTCAATCCACCCAGAATAATCGGCGTCGCATCACGCGAGCCGAGATAACCGACGATTCCACACATAGGAAACCTCCAAATTTAATTAAGATATGTGATGACAAAACCATGCGCCTCTAGCTTAACCGACACTTGGTTCTGCACCTTTGACTGTTTACCATCCTTTGCATTTTGTTCTTGTAATCACTTACAAGGATTGTTAGCAAAGTTTTCTCTTGGAGGGAAAGATAAATATATCTGTAAGATATAACTTGGGTTATGGTGTACCCAGAGGGCTTCCGCTGAACTTTCGATTTTCTTTTTTTGGTGGTTTCGATACGGCTATCGCCTACTCAACCTTCAAAAAAATTAACTCCATTGTGAAATGGAGAACCCTCGTCCTCGTCAACTTTGATTTATAAAATCAAAGTCCATGCGCTGTCTTTCCCGTATTAAATTTTTCCGTGTGCCTCCTTTCTTGAGTAGCAAAATTATACCGTAAAAAATCCCCACCATTTGGCGGGGATTTTTTATTTTGCTAACAGTCAGAACACGCTGGCGTATTTGTCCTTGTCGGTGTACGTGTAGGTGTCGGTGTGATTGTCGGTGTACGTGTCTGTGTAGGTGTCGGTGTACGCGTTGGGGTAAGTGTTGGCGTACGCGTTGGGGTTGTCACTGTAGGTGTACGTGTTGGAGTAATCGTACGAGTTTGAGTTATAGTTGGGGTGCGCGTAATAGTCGGTGTCTGTGTTCGGGTTGGTGTGCGTGAAGGTGTTAAGGTAATAGTCGGTGTACGAGTAATAGTCGGAGTACGAGTAATAGTTGGGGTACGAGTGATAGTCGGTGTTAGAGTTCTAGTTGGTGTACGTGTTGGTGTAGCAGTAAAGTTATTAATACTTCCAGTTACTGTACAGTCACCCCAGCCAGGGAAGGTAAAGGTAAGGCTAATATTCCAAATGCCTTCCCAAGTTGAATTGCTAAAATCTGCTTCCCACTGTACCTCAGCCCCATTACCAGCAATTGGTAAATCTGGTACTACTGAAGTTGTATTTACAGGCGAGTTAATAAACGATGTTCCTGCAGGGTCATAATACACCGAGCCGAATTGAGCGTAGTCAAAATATCTTCCACCAGTTAATGGTGAAGGAGACCACGTTAAAGTAGCACTAACTAAGTAAGCAGTTGCAAAATTATTATTGCGAACTCTGGCTTCAAAGTCATCACCATTAAAACGAGTACGGTTAATGAATATATTGCTACAAGAAGGTGTTGGCGTATTGGTTGCTGTAGGTGTTCTGGTGGGTGTCCTAGTGTTTGTTGGTGTAAACGTGCTTGTCGGTGTAAATGTATTTGTTGGGGTAAATGTACTGGTTGGCGTAAGCGTACTTGTAGCAGTTGGAGTCTGAGTATAGTTAGTAAACCCACCGCTACCAGATGGGTCAGTTGTTGAAATTAGGGCAACAATTTCTATTGATTCAAAAGATTCATTAATCCCAGCACGATACGAAGCAAGGTGAATAGCATCAGGTTGGATACCAAAAATTGGTAAAACAATAAAAGTAAAGTTATAGTCTGTTGCTACAAACACATATTCGCCTGGGTCACCAGCGTTTTCACCAATTGAGTTGGTACACTCGGCATATCTTGTATTTGCATCCCCAATTAAACCCATCTGCGGACGTATAAAATGATTCTCATCAGAGCAAACAGTTACTTTAAGAAAGTTCTTATCGTCTACCGTGAGTCCTTCGTCGTAAAAGAATCCTATAATAACCCTTTTTGTTTCATCAATAATAGATGGTAAGCGAGCATCTTTTATTTCTTGCTCTTCATTGGCTCCCGTGCAGTCTGTTGCACAATATGCGGGATTATATGTGCCAGCGGTAGCATAGCGAATGCCGAAGCGAGTTGAGTTTTCCACAATGAGCCACGCATAAAAAAGGCGACCATATTCTAAGAGCCCAACAAGCACCAATAAAAGAATAGGCAAAATCAACGCAAATTCCACCATGGCTTGTGCCTTCTTTTTGCGGCTTGGATATCTATCTTTTTTATATAAACTCGATAAAAACTTCATAATATTTCTCCAAACACTTATTGAGAAATCTTCGTAGCAATGTTCTTTGATATTCTATCAAATATTGCCGAGAGCGATTGACTGTCTGGCGCATAAAAATATTGGCCATGATTTATATCAAATTCAGTGAGCGAGTCGCAATTATAAACGCCTTCCCCTGCGCATTCAGCAATGTACTCAAGCAAGTCCTCAGCGTGTGGCGGTTCGCCAGCAATTATATTTCCATCTTCATCCCTAGGTGGGTTTTGAATTGAGGCACCCAGACCAATGGTATAAATTGTTACGCCGTTTCCACTAATTAATCCTGCTAAATCATCAGCCATATCTCTAGCATAATCATCAGCATCATATATAGAAATGGTTTGAGTAACGCCATTCATTGGATTTGTATAGGATACTGTATCGTTGACTTCATGCCTGATAGTGGGGTATTTATCACGACACCACGGACCTTGCCCATAAGCCAATAACCATGTGTTCATGGGGCAAAATCCATTAGGATAATCTACAGGAGATGGGTCCGGATATGTTGTATTGGCAGGACCTCCAAGCAAGGCAACAACTACCCAAAAAGAGTCTAGCCGCATCTGGTCTGTGTCACCACTTCCTTGTAAAGCTTCGCCTGCTTCAATTAATACACCGCCAACGTTACTAGATGGACAAGAAGAGGGGTCAACATCAGGGTTATTCACATTAAGTTCATAAATTTCACAGACAGTTCCAGTATAGGTGCCACCACTATATTGTATGCATGCCCCTTCTTCTGTGCCTGAGCCATCACAAATGCGCGGTTCAAATACATTGATATTGTTAATTGCATCAATCACAGTTTGCTTATCAGCAGTTAATGGGATTACTTCAATTGGGTTACGATTGCCGCCTGGGTGTTGGCTAGTCATGGCTACAACAGCAACCCTGTCGTAAGGAAAATAAAGAGTATCGATAAAATCAAGGGCTACATCTTTCACTGCTCGCATCGGTTGGCAAGTATCTGTAATGTTGCAAATACTGGGGTCGTCATCTGCATCAGGTCGCAAACAAGTATTTGAGGAGTCTGTTGCATTACAATTCGATTCGGCACCAGTTTCAAATGCCATTTGAGCAGAAGTATCCATCACAAGCACAAGGTCAAGTGTGGCGGCTTCACCAACAGATGTGGCAGTCAATGTAACGCTTTCAAACCCAATAACTCTTAAGAAACCAAAAGTAACATCAGCCGAAGCAGTCACCTCTACTAGTTTACGGTTATCAATCGGGTTATTTACTGGGTCTGCGTTACATAAAGCCGGGCGATCTACGCCGGTATCTTCGCACGAACGAACAATTACATTTGATAAATTCTCTACCTGATTTAAATTAAGATAATTTAAAGCCGCATTTTCAAGAGATTCTTGATTTACTTCATCAGTACCTGCCTCAACACGGTATTGTTGTGCGGCACCAATCGCAGCGGCATCTACGCTGCGTTTGAGTTTGCCATATTCAATTAAGAGCAAACCAGTATCTGTTACTAACCCGACCATTGCTACCAAGCCAACAAACGCAAAGGCAATTAAAATAATCGCTTGACCTTTTTCAGCGCTCTTAATGAATTTGCTTACAGTATTTTTCATCATTGCAATACTCTCTCTAGTTACACTTTTGCCTATTGCTTAAGCCTAAGGTTTAGCCGCTACCAATGGCATAATCGTTGCGGCGTATAACATGGCTGGGTTACTGTCAGAAAAAAACGGGTCCGTCCATGGTAAGCCAAGAACTCCTTCATAACTGTAATATATTTCTATAATTAAGAGTCCAGCATCTACTGGGGTTGTACCGTCTGCGGTCATATAATTTTCAATATTCTCATCTGTATAAAAAGAAGCAGGAATAGCATCAGGATAATGATGGTAATATGCAGAACCAATTGGGTAACGGACAATCGAAGTAATCTCAGGTGGTGTTGCCGTTTCATCTACGTCCACGCTTATTACTGAAACTAAAACGTTATCTCTTGTAGGGTCTATCCCAACTTGACGAACAGCCAGGCCTGAGTCAGGGTCCAAAGTATCCACTACAAAATTTGCCACTTCTACCGGAAATTGCTCATCATACACAATCGTCTGAGACGGCTGTCCCTCATTTTCAATTTCAAAGGGAGCCGTATTGGCATAATAACGAGCGGCGGCACGGGTTGCATCTTGTAATGAAAGATAGGTATTCAACATAAAACCAAATTCAACCATACCAGAAAACAAAAGAATGAGTATTGGTAGCGTAATCGCAAACTCAACCAAACTTTGTGCTTTGGTTTTACGCCAACGACCCCTGTTTGCTTCAGGGGAGAGCAAGGATTTGAGTGTGGTTAAGATTTTTTTTAACATACTTTATTATTAAATAACTTTACTTTTATTCTGGCTTGTACCGTGTTGGTATCCTGCTTTGGTACTAGGTTTTGCAAAGTTCTTTTGTGGGCGGTGGAGTGGGGAATAATAGAACCAAAGCCTGCTATTTCTACAAATATTATATACTAGTTTTCAACCTTAGTCACCTATGTAAGCAACCTGCAACGCTTACAGTTCTGTAAGAAATTATAGGCTTACTGCCCTAATACAACCTCAGGCATTTTGAGCGTATCATAATTTTGCTCATCTTTATACTTAACATAAATATTATCTTGCCCGTCCACTTCAACAAAATATCCAATAATTTGACTATGGTACGCCGACCCTTCAAATGAACTCAACCCATTAATCCTCACATCTGCCCCCGGTGCTAAAATCGTCCCTCGATAATTTGAGCCACCACCGCCGTTCAGGTTTATAATGCCTCGATTTTCAATCGGCATGTATATTAGCAAGCCTTGATAATCCCCCCCAGTTGGCGCGCTAATATCAATGTAAGCGTTTCCTCTAATGGTCACATTGCCGTTATCTACCACAAGCACCACATTATTCCCTTGCAACCATTGACCTTCTCCTAAAACGAAATCACCGCCAATGCAATACACGCCGCTTTCTAAAAACTTAATCCCTTCTGGCGGAAAGACATCTTCCCCCCAATTCCCAGCAGACATTGTAGCAGTTAATTCGTTCACTTCGGCTTCCTTATTACCACACCCAATTTTGGGCAACTGATACGGTGGCGGATAGGGAATATAAGGCGCGCCCGTTTGAATTGGATAAGGCGTAATTAACTGCGGTTTTTGAATATCTGCCCCGCCGACTACTGTAATACGGCTACTGTCATCGCGCACACGCACACTGCCACTGCCAAACGAAATAAAGGCACAATTTGGATTATTGGAATTGACAAACAACCCGCCGCCTTCCAAATTAAGAGTCGCTTCACTATGCACCCAAAAGGCAGGGCGGCGACTGCCAGAAATCACTTCACACTCACTGCGCGGTGCCAAACTAACCACCGCATAGCCCGGAAACATTTCGCCCATCACTGCTGGTTTCGATTGTGAAACAGCCCTAACTACATTTGTAATATACGGAATCCCAATCACATTTGCAAAATACGTCTGCAATCTTGAAGTGATGATAACTTCTATATATTCAGCGTTCCCTGCATAAGGTCCAGAAAGAGGCGGTGTATTTAACTCCACCATGTTTGTTTCGCCATCGTTGTTATATCCGTTTGCGGCGGCAGTGGCTAATGCGGCGGCACGCCAATCACCACCTTCAATGCGAGTCAATGCGGCAGTTAATGCGGCGGCAGATGCGGCTGTTTCTGCACGGCGGCTATCTGTGTAAGCATTTGTACCATCAATGGCTAACGCAGAAGTGCCGATTAAACCAACAATCACAAAGATGATGATAACAATGGCTTGCCCTTTTTCACTTGGGCGTTTGAAAGAAAAATTTATGGGCATGGTGGTTGAAGGATAACGTTTGTGGCACTACCAGTTAAAGAAATTGTATCTGACCCAATGATGTTACCTGCAAAAGGCATCAAAATAGGATATTGATAAATAACATTCACTTGAATGCTATTGGCAACACCGCCTGTGATTCCTTGGCAATCATCACCAATCACATCAATTTCAATACTTACATTGGATGTATCTCTTAAATTCACTGGTGATGAAAAAACCGCCTCATCACTACGGGGAAGAATGTTTCGCGCGCGGTTTTCTATCTCTTCGGTGTTGCTTGGGTTAAACGAACCATACAACGCGCCTTCTTGTGCGGCATCGCGCAAAATAGCGTACGAAAACAATGCCATACCAAAATCAATGGTGCCTAACAGAATTAAAAGAATCACAGGCAAACTAATTGCCAACTCAATTAAACTTTGACCTTTTTCCTGTTTCTTCATTTTATTATTTGCTTGAATCTATCGGGTAATTTGTACAACCTGGTGTACCAATCGTTATGATAATTCTTTCCGTTCCATCTAAATTATCATAGCCCTGATGGAAAATAAACTCAATCGTTGAACTACCTGTTGGAATAGATGGATAATACGCAGGTACAAATACGGATGGCGCATAAATATCACCACTCCACGGAGACTCTTCAAACAAAATCTGTCTGAGGCGAAGCGTTGAGTCATTGCCGTCATGTCCAGTATCATGATTCCATTCTACATAAACCTGTGCCGCTGTTAAACGATGTCCGGTATTGTTGACAATACTCATGCTCATCGTATTGTTACTAAACTCAAGCCCACCATGCGACACATTCGTAACACCAGTACAACTGATAAATGTTGGCGTAACAGAAGAAGTCCATGTGGGTGGTGGTGTCAGCGATGGTGTTAAAGTTAAAGTCGGTGGCAAAGTATTGAATGGAGTTCTAATACCTTGCGTGCCAGAAATCGGTGGTACTTTTGTAATTGTTGGTGGCAAAGTTTCGGTGGGAACTCCACTTGTTGGCAGACGTGATGGGGTAGGTGACTCTGCTCTAAAACCAGTTGGCACTGCCGAGCCAAAAATTGGAATCGAAATTAAGAAAGTGCGCGCATTTGCAGAAACAATGGTAAGTGGGTCTAATGGCAAAATCTGGATAATTGGCTCGTAATTTGCAGTCACTTGCACAATAATGCGGTCGCCATTTTGGATTAAGTTATCTTCAATTGGGCAGGTATCTGAATCTGGATTTGGGTCAATATCTACAATTGGAACTTGCTCGCCGTCTTCTGTTAACCCTCTATCGTATGTGATGTTAATATCTTCAAACTCTGTCAAAATAGCAGACTCGTTTGCGACTTCACGTATTCCTTCACAATCTTGATAAAAAGTCGTGCCATCATTCACTTCGCCAGCACCAGCACCATAACGCGCGGCTTGACGTGAAGCATTTGATACAGAAGCAAAAATAAATATCAAACGAGAAACTTCAATAATGCCGTATAACAGAATAATTAATACCGGCATTACCAACATAAATTCCACCATGGCTTGCGCTCGGGTGTTTTTACGCTTTATTGAAAAAAACTTTTTTATACTTATCATTATTTGGGTAAGAAAAATTGAATTGCGGCTGGAAAATAAATCATCAAAAACGCGCTGATAATAAAATAAGGACCGTAAGGAATAAACATCATCAAAGCATTTTTGTTATATTTACCAGAAATAATTAACCAGACAATTAAGAAGAAGCTAACAATGCCACCCAATAAAATGCTGATGAGAATACAAAACCAAATTAAATCTACACCTACTAAAAAGCCAAGCACAGTAGCAAGGATAACATCGCCAGCACCAAGTGCTTCCTCATCATCTGCCGGTAAACCTTGTGCTTGCATTCGTTTGGCACGCAAGCGTGCAAATAAAACACCAAAATAATAAAATGCTAATAAGATGACAAACCCTAACAAACCACCTAAAAGAGTTGGTACAATGCCGCGGGTATACGTCCCCAGCCCCAACGTTAAGAGAGAACCGATAATGCTTGTCGGATGTAAAATCAGGCGATGCTCCATATCAATTACAAAGACTATACCTAAATAAATCAATAACAACACGCCGAGCCAATATCCCATTTTGGGTGCTTGAAACCAAATATAAATACTAATGAGAAAGATGACTGATTGTGTTATCCATGTGCGTTTGTTTCTGGCGTGATTATTGGCGCATGGTTGAAAAAATAGATAATCTTTCCAACTGATTGGTGTGTTGCATTGTAAGCAGGTTGGTTGCGTCAGCCGTCTGGTAATTGGTAGTACATCTGCAAGATAATTGACAATCATGCCAGCCAACCAACCAAGGATAAAAGGAACGATTAATGATATAGTCATTTGAATTATTATAATTCCAATTAATTAAGACCGTAAAGTTAATCTTTTTGATGTAAGCCGATTGCAATGTTTTTACTGCATATTGCAAAATACTTTACAATTTTGTATAGCCTACTATTTAATGAATAGGAGCAATGAATGGAAGAATTCGTAATTGAAGGTGGTGTGCCACTACACGGAAGTGTAACTCCATCTGGAAATAAAAATGCGGCACTGCCTTTGTTAGCGGCATGTTTACTAACTGCCGAGCCTATTACGCTTCATAATATTCCACAAATCCGTGATGTGCTTGCCATGCGAAAATTAATTGAAAGTGTTGGCGCACAAGTGCAAGAATTAGACTCAAATACTTGGAGAATCACGAGCCGTGAAATTTTCGCTTCACATCTTGACCCTGACCTGTGTCGGCGTATTCGAGCATCTATTTTGCTTGCAGGTCCCGTTCTCGCGCGGACAGGTGGCATCAAACTTCCGCCACCCGGCGGAGATGTGATTGGTCGTCGCCGTTTAGACACCCATATTCTGGCTTTAAGAGCCTTGGGTGCAAGTGTTACTTATAACCGTGTTTTTAATATTGAAGCAAAACAATTGCAAGGTGCTGACATTTTATTAGATGAAGCCAGTGTGACTGCTACTGAAAATGCGCTGATGGCGGCTGTGCTGGCAAATGGTGAAACAAAAATTCGTAATGCAGCTTCAGAACCGCATGTGCAAGAATTATGTAACTTCTTAAATTTGCTTGGTGCGAAGATTGATGGCATTGGTTCAAATACTTTGCACATTCAGGGTGTAAAAGAATTACATGGTGGCGAATTCACTATAGGACCAGATTTATTAGAAGTAGTCAGTTACATCGGCGCCGCAGTTGTCACACGTGGAAGTATCAAGATTCACAATGCTGGTGTTCAACACTTAGAAATGATTCAGCAAGTGTTTCATCGGCTTGGTGTGCATTGGAATGTAGAGGGTAATGATATTCTTGTGCCAAAAGAACAACCGCTCAAAATAATTTCTGATTTAGATGGTGCTGTACCTGAAATTAAAACAAATGTCTGGCCCGCTTTCCCAACTGATTTAACCAGCATTGCCATTACTGTAGCAACACAAGCCACAGGCTCAGTCTTATTCCATGATTGGATGTTTTCGGGCAGAATGTATTTTACAGATAAACTTGTTGGTATGGGCGCACGCATCATTTTATGCGACCCCTATCGTGTTTTGATTCAAGGTCCAACACAGCTTTATGCTGAGAAATTAGAAAGCCCCGATATTCGGGCTGGTATGGCTTTATTACTTGCCGCCTTAGCCGCAGAAGGTACGTCTACCATTCGAAATATTGGGCAAATTGAAAGAGGATATGAAAGAGTGGATGAAAAATTAAAATCACTTGGTGCAAAAATTACAAGAGAAATAGAATAGACCTCTTGCATAAGTGCTCCCGCCGCAGTCCTCGGCGGCAGGGACGCGACCTAGAAGATGACTTTTGCAAGAAGTCTAATAAAAAGAAGCCACTAAAAGTGGCTTCTTTTTATTCCTAATATCAAATCTATTTTGAGATAATCACATCTGCTCTAATTTTAACAGGGAATAAATGGTTGTCTCCAACTTTGTTAGTAAACGAACCACCAGCAGAGCCTGTATTGCCATTTGTATAATTTATATAAGCAAAAGCAAAATAAGTACCTTTAGGCAGTGACACTGTAAGTTTTTGATTCTTTGTGAGGGTATAACCTAAAAATCCACATTGACCGAACGCATTTGTACCTTCACCTAAGTGGATGGATAAAGTTACTGTTCCACCGGTTTCGTTTTCAAAACGGACATTTGATTGTGGACCTGCTTCTGCTACATTTAAAGGACCTTCACACTTGCCTTGCGTTTGTGAAGCCGTAGTTGCAGTTGGTAGCGCAACATCAAGAGTAGGAGTCGGCTCTAATGTAAATGTCGGCAACGGAGTTGGGCTGGGTGTTTCCGTTGGCGGAACGGGTGTATTGGTTGGGATTGCCGCTTGCGTTTCAGCCACAATCGTCCATGCCGCGGCGACTGCTGTACCAGAAACTTCTTCTGGTGACAAAGTTGGCTCTGCCTGTTGACCACACGCAACTAAAAATATTGCTATGATAGTTACAACAGGTAAAATTTTTCTAAACATGAATTTCTCCTTAAGATTTATCTTTCTTTATTATTTAACTAATGTTACGCGAAACGTCCCGCAGGTTTGGTTGTACCCATCAGTTTTTGCGAGGAAACCTGCGGGACGGTGCGTAAGGTGAGTTATTTAACATTTATTCTGTCTTTGAATAAAGTAATTGTTAAGTCGTCTTCTTTTGGTAAATTAAAACTTCCAGTAAACTGCCTGCCGCCAACCCATGCTACATACGTATAATTTCCAGCAGGTGCTTTTGCATTCACAGTACCTTCTACAGGATATTCCAGAATGGTGACATAACCATCTTTTGTCACACACCGAAGAGAAATATAGGCATCTGCTTTTGCTTTGTTGATAATAGCTATAAAACCAAAAGGCAAATTAGGCGGCAACGTTCCATGAGACAGAGGTTGGGGGTCAATTGTTGAAGTAGCACTTGAAAGTGGATTATGCGTTGCACTTGGGGTACCTGTAAATGGTAACGTTCCAACAGTAATTCCGGCACCCGGAGTTCCAGTAACATTTTCTGCTGTAATAGTACCAGTTCCTAAAGTTGCGGTTAAAGTGAGCAAAGCAGGGTTTTGCGTTTCAGTAGCCGTCACCGAAATTTCAGTATTTGTTGCTGTCACAATCACAGGTGTTTCAGTTGGAACACTCGTATCTGTTGGAATCGCTTGCAACGTTTGTTGTGAAAGTACCGCCGCGGTCAACTGCAAATCCGCTTCTGAAATTGGCGTTGGGTTAGTTGCTTGTGGAACCGCAGGCAAACATGCGCTGAACAAAAAACTCAAAGTAACAAATAACAAAAGTTTTTTCTTCATAGCACCCAACTCCATTCAGATTAACTAATTTTGCCCGACAACGCTTAAAAACTGATTAACGACATCCCGCAACATTTTTTCGGGTAATGCGCCCACTTGACGATGCACTACTTTACCACCTGAAACAAATAACAAAGTAGGAATGCCCTGAATGCCAAATTTTTGCATCCATTCGGCATGGTCATCAGTATTGACTTTTGCAATTACAATTTTGTCGCCCATTTCTTTAGAAAGTTTATCCAAAGTTGGCGCAATCATTTTGCATGGGTTACACCACGGCGCCCAAAAATCTACAATCACAGGCACATTCGATTGCATCACAACTTTTTCAAACTCTGCATCTGAAATATGAATTGGTTCTGACATTTATTTTTCCTTTTTATTTCAACAACCGTCCCGCAGGATTATTCAAAAAACCATCCAATTGAACCGAACCTGCGGGACGTTTTATATTAAAGCCAAAAAAGTATAACATAAATTTCTTGATACCTTGTGCCCGCAGGGTATAATCTGCGCCTTATGAGTATTTTCTCACGTTGGAAAGATGGGCTTTCCAAAACAAGCAAATCTGCTTTTGGGCAAATCGCCTCCATACTTGGCGCATCTGAAATTACCAACGAAACATGGGATGATATAGAAGCAATACTGATTCAGGCAGATTTAGGAATCGAAACTACATCTTCGATTTTAGATTCACTCAAACGCCTCACACGTGACTTAGGCTTGATTCGTGCTAGTGACCTTTATCTTAACTTGAAACAAGAATTGCGTTCAAGGTTAATCTCTCCACCCGAAGTTAATTTTGAAAACAAACCAACCGTTATATTAATCGTCGGTGTAAATGGTGCTGGGAAGACAACCACAATTGCAAAATTAACATCACGCTTTAGTAATGAAGGAAAAAAAGTTTTACTCGGTGCGGCGGATACATTCCGTGCCGCGGCGGTGGACCAACTTGAGGTTTGGGCAAACAGGCTGAACGTCGAGATAATAGGAGGCGCACCTGAAAGTGACCCTGGCGCTGTAGCATTTAACACAGTCCAAGCAGGAATCGCTCGCGGAGCAGACATCATATTTATAGACACTGCCGGACGTTTGCATACAAGATTTAACTTAATGGAAGAATTGAAAAAAGTATATCGCGTGGTTGGCAAAGCATTAGACGGCGCACCTCATCAAGTATGGCTTGTGTTGGATGCAACAACTGGACAAAACGCACTGAATCAGGCTCGTTCATTTAAAGAAGCGGTGAATGTAACAGGTGTGATATTATCCAAATTAGATTCATCTGCTCGTGGTGGCATGGCGTTTGCAATTCAAAGCGAGTTGGACTTACCAATTTTATTTGCGGGTTTAGGCGAAAAATCTGAAGACCTAACCCCATTTGACCCCGATGCTTTTGTTGATGGAATTTTAGGAAATAGTTTATAGTACAGCAAAATTTATTTTGCCAGTGAATAGCGAGATAAATCTCGCTGTACTTAATAATTGGAGAAACCATGCAAGACTTATTACAAAGATTAAATAAAATAACTGAAGCATCCAATCAACTCTTGGAGCGTCTTTGACCTTGCCAGCAAAGAAAATCAATTAACAGAACTTGAAAAAGAATCTGAAGCAACTGATTTTTGGAATAACAATAACAACGCCCAGCGCGTGATGAAAACAATTTCCAATTTAAAAGATGAAGTTGAAACTTGGAAAAAAATCAAAAGACAAATTCATGATTTAACTGATTTAGCCAAACTAGATGATGAATCTCTGCGTGCTGATTTAGAATCTGAAATCACCAACCTAGAAAGTGATTTAGAAAAACGTGCATTCGCCACCATGTTATCTGGTCCCTACGACCATGATGATGCCATCTTAGCCATTCATGCAGGCGCAGGTGGAACTGACTCGCAAGATTGGGCAGAAATGTTGGAACGCATGTATATCCGTTGGGCTGAAGAACATAAATTTACAATTGATATTATGGACTCAACCGCTGGTGAAGAAGCAGGTATTAAAAGTGTAACGATTGCGATTGGTGGAAAATATGCGTTTGGATATTTGCGTTCTGAAAAAGGCGTGCATCGTTTGGTGCGTTTATCTCCGTTTGATTCGGCACATCGTCGTCACACCTCATTTGCATTAATTGAAGTTCTTCCACAAGTTTCAATGGAAGAAGCTGACATTGAAATTAATCCCAGCGATATAAAGATGGATGTATTTCGTTCTTCGGGTGCGGGCGGGCAAAGCGTACAAAAGAATGCAACTGCTGTGCGTTTAACTCACATTCCCACTGGCATTGTAGTTACTTGTCAAAACGAACGCTCGCAAATTCAAAACCGTGAATTTGCAATGAAAATTTTGCGAGCACGTTTACTTGAATTACGCCAAGCCGAAAGAGAAGAAGAACGTGCTGTATTGCGTGGCGAATATACCAAAGCCGAGTGGGGAAGTCAGATTCGCTCTTATGTGTTGCATCCTTATCAAATGGTCAAAGACCATCGTACTGATTTTCAAGCAGGCAATGCTCAAGCCGTTTTAGATGGAGATTTGGATGATTTTATGGAAGCGTATTTGAAGAGTGGGGGGAAGTAATGCGTGATGCGTAATGCGTAATTAGTAATTTGTAGTAACGCGCCTTACAAGCGTGTACCGCAACACATCGTACCCTTGTGGTATTAATGTTGCGGTATTTTTTTTTAACCCTTGACCTACCGCTCGGTAGGGTGTAAACTCTCGTTACCTACCGAACGGTAGGGAAGGAGACTGCGTGACCAGAGACGATATTCTCGATACAGCCGCACAAGTATTTCGACGAAAAGGCTTTCATGGTGCGTCCATGTCTGATATTGCTGAGGCGTTGGATGTGCAAAAAGCAAGTTTGTATCATCATGTCAAATCCAAGCAAGAGATTTTGCTGGCATTGTTAGACCGTGCGTTAATCATGCTTGTTGACCACATCTCGAATATTTCTTCTGAAAACCTTCCCCCAGACCAAAAATTAAGAAAAATGATTCGTGGATATTTATCCGCTTTATCTGAAAATGCCGACTTGACCGCTGTTTTGTTATTTGAACATCGTTCATTGGATAAAAAGACTCATACCCGCCATGTCCCTCAACGAGATAAATTCGAGGCATTATGGCGGGATGTACTTAACGAGGGTGTTCGCACAAAAACTTTTGAATTAAAAGACCCAGCCTTAGCAGTTCGCGCTTTGATGGGTGTGATGAATTGGACTCTCACTTGGTATCAACCCAATGGCGAAAAATCCATCGAACAAATTGCAGATGATTATTCCGATTTTATGTTGAAGGGCATGTTGAGGGCGTGACATGTAAAACGTAATGCGTAAAACGTAAAAACGTAAACAGGTAAACAAGTAACTACGAAAAAAAATCTACCTGTCTACTTGTGTACTTGTTTACTCCTCACCAAAACCGAAAGGAAAAATAAATGTATTCATTTGAACCAAACGAAGAACAACAAATGTTGATAGATGCAGTTAACAAATATGCAGAAAATGATTTGCGTGCATCCGCCCATGAGAATGAAGAAAATAAATCTTTGCCGAAGAAATTAATTAATAAAGGTTGGGAGATTGGTTTACTGCAAGCATCTATTCCAGAATCGTATGGTGGTTTTGGTGAACGCAATGCTGTCACCAATGTTTTAGCGTTGGAAGAAATGGCGTATGGTGATTTGGCAGGCACGTTGGCTGTGTTAACGCCTTCGTTGTTTGCAACTCCAATTTTGTTATGTGGCAGTGAAGAGCAAAAGAAAAATTATTTACCAAAAATTATTTCGGGCGAGTGGAGTCCATACACGGCGGCGTTGATTGAGATGAGTTTTGATTTTGACCCGAATGCACTTAAGACCACTGCGGAAATTGTGTCAGACAAAATAAAACTCAATGGAGCAAAATCATTTGTCGCGTATGCAAAAGAGGCGGATGAAATTCTGGTGTATGCAAATCTGAATGGAGTCACACAAGGTTTCATCATCCCAAAAAATGTTGATGGATTAATCATCTCAGAAGAACGCGAAAAGTTGATGGGGTTGAATGCACTGCCGATGTATAAAATCGAATTGCATGATGTGATGATTCCTTTATCAAATAGATTGGGTGGCGCGTCGGGACATGACTTTGAGTTGATTCTTGCTTCGTTGAGGCTTGGTTGTGCATCTGTTGCTTTGGGTGTGGCGAAATCATCTTTTGAGTATGCAAAGAATTATGCAAAAGAACGTGAAGCCTTTGGTGTGAAGATTGCACAAAAACAAGCAGTGGCGTTTATGCTCGCTGAGATGCGAACTGAAATTGAAGCGATGCGTTTGCTGACATGGGAAGCCGCGTGGAAAATGGATACACATAAAGAAGACCTTTGTGTTTCGGCATATCTTGCCCATACAGGTGCAGCGGACATGGCAATGATGGTGACGGACCGTGGTGTGCAAATTTATGGCGGGCATGGATACATTCGTGAAAACCCTGTTGAGTTGCTCATGCGTAATGGGCGAGGGCTGGCGATGATGTTGGGATTAGTGATTATTTAATTTACGTTTTACGCATTTCGTATTTCGTAATGCGTAAAACGTAATGCGTAAGGAGATAAGGAAATGACCATAGAATTTGAAACTCCCAAACCAATTTTGAATCAACAAGTGATGTTGAAGACTGTCGCAGAAAATATGATGCGACCGATTTCACGCGAGTTCGATGAAAACGAACATGAAATTCCATGGAGCTATGTGGAATTTATGCACATGGCGATGAAAGCCGCAGGTGGTGGTGGCGGATTAACAGTTACCGAAGAGAAACCAAAAGAAGGCGATGAAAAACGCCCACCAATTGGTTATCAAAAGTTAGCGACTCAAATTGAAATGTTAGCTTGGGGTGATGTGGGCATGTATTTGATTACTCCAGGCGGTGGGCTTGGTGCCGCAGCAGTTGCAGCGGCAGGGTCACCTGAACAAAAGAAAAAATTCCTCGAAAGATTTAATAGTGACATTCCAACCTATGCCGCTATGTGTATGACTGAGCCTGGCGCGGGTTCAGATACATCATCTATTCGTACACGCGCTGTGCTGGATGAAAAGACAAATGAATGGGTCATCAACGGCGAAAAGATTTTCGTCACAGGTGGTGATAAATCTTTTACACATTATGAAAAACTTGGTACAGGGTTTATTGTCGTGTGGGCAAGCATTGACCCAACTGCTGGGCGAGCAGGTATGCGTGCATTTGTCGTTGAAAGTAGAACGGCTGGCGTAAAAATCAATAAACTTGAAAAGAAAATGGGAATCCGAGTCAGTGATACGGCGGCGATTTCTTTAGTTGATGTGAGAGTTCCATTTGAAAATATGTTGGGAAGTGCCACTGTCGAAAAAAATAATGCAGGCTTTCGTGGTGCCATGGCAACCTTCGATGCGACTCGTCCTTTAGTCGCGGCATCAGGTTTAGGTGTGGCAAGAGCCGCGCTCGAATTCCTCAAAGAAAAATTGGAAGAGAACGGAGTCAAAATCCGTTATGGATTGCCACGTCAAAAATTATCCAACGTGGAACGCGAAGTGATTGACATGGAGATTATGTTGAAATCCGCTTGGTTGATGACATTGAAAGCAGTCTGGATGGCAGATAATAAAAAATCAAACGCTTTGGAATCTTCAATGAGCAAAGTCAAAGCTGGGGATGTGACGACAAGGATTACTCAAAAAGCCGTTGAGATTTTGGGTCCAATTGGTTATACCCGCGAGTTCCTTTTGGAAAAATGGATGCGCGATGCGAAGATCACCGATATTTATGAAGGCACGGGTCAGATTAATAGACTCGTGGTTGCACGGCAGATACTTGGATATAGTGGAAGCGAGTTGAGGTAAGTAGTAAGTAGTAATTGGTAATTGGAGATTTGTGATTGGAGGTTGTGATGTCTGCGACATTTGAGGATTTACAAGTTTTAAAGTCTGCTGAAGAAATTTGTGATGCAATTTGGAAACAGGTTGATGGATGGAGTGAGTTTGCGAAAGATGTCGTTGGAAAGCAAATCACACGTTCTGCTGATTCAATCGGTGCAAACATTGCTGAGTCTTTTGGAAGATATAACTTTGGTGAGAAACTTCAGTTTTTATACTATTCTCGTGGAAGTTTATTTGAAACAAAATATTGGCTTAATCGAGCCACTGCTCGTGAATTGATGAAGCCAGAGGAAGTTAATAAATTTGTTGCCGACTTAACTTCTTTAGCACGCCAATTAAATACTTTTGCAAAAGGTTTGAAAACTGTCCGTTCTGGAAGTTCAAACAAGAAAGCAGTTCGAGAATCAACGCCAGAATATGCCGTTGAAAATTTTGAAGAATTATTTTCAGAAGAAGACCTTAATTGGTTAAGCAATTAATTACCAATTACTATTTACCAATTACTACTTACCAATTACTAAAAGGATAAACATAAATGGCATATAACATACATAAGGCAGTTGTCATCGGTTCAGGCACGATGGGTGCGGCGATTGCGGCGCATCTTGCAAATATTGGCGTGCCTGTTACTTTGCTCGATATTGTGGCAAAAGATTCGCCTGATAAAAATAAAATCGTCAAAGAAGGTTGGGAGCGTTGTATCAAAGCCAAGCCTGCCAATTTGATGGCTGATGAATTGAAGACTTTGGTCAAACTTGGCAATCTTGAAGATGATTTCAATGCAGTTGCTGAAGCCGATTGGGTTCTCGAAGCGATTGTTGAAAATTTAAAAATCAAACAAGATTTAATGGCTCGCATTGATGAAGTGCGAAAACCATCTACGATTGTTTCAACCAATACTTCTGGCATTCCTGTCTATGCGATTGCAGAAGGTCGTTCAAAAGAATTCAAGAAACATTTTCTCGGCACGCATTTTTTCAATCCGCCGCGTTATTTGAAGTTGTTGGAAATTATTCCAACGAATGATACATCCAAAGATGTTGTTGATTTTATGTCTCACTTTGGTGAATATCGATTGGGCAAGGGCGTGGTGCTTTGTAAAGATACACCAAACTTTATCGGCAATCGTGTTGCCTTTGGAACTGGTGCGTTTGCAATGGATTTCATTCTCAACAATGATTACACCGTAGATGAAGTGGATGCTCTGACTGGACCTTTGATGGGTCGCCCAAAAACAGCAACATTCCGCCTCATTGACTTGGTCGGAGTTGATGTGTGGCATCATGTGGGAGCGAATCTTGAGCCATTGATTCTGCATGACAAACTTGGTCAAAAATATTTAGCTTCTGAAAAACCAAAGAAGTTAATGGATACATTGCTTGAACGAAAATGGCTAGGCAATAAAACCAAAGTTGGTTTTTATAAAGAAGTTCGCAATGCGGAAGGTAAGAAAGAATTTTATTCTTTAGATTTGAATACTTTTGAACATATTGCACCGACAAAGCCGAGATTTGACTCTGTCAAGGCGGCAAAAGATGTTGAAGATTTGGCTGGCAAGTTGAAGGTCATGTTAGAAGCGGATGATAAAGCGGCGAAATTAGTCAAAGCGTTGACCTATCAATCTTTCCAATATTCATCTTCTATTATTCCTGAAGTTGCAGATTCACCGAAGCCAATTGACGATGCGGTTCGTTGGGGCTTTTCACATGAAGCGGGTCCGTTTGAAATTTGGGACATGCTCGGTGTGAAAGATGTGGTCAAGAAAATGAAAGCCGAAGGTTACCCTGCCGCGAAGTGGGTGGATGAAATGTTGAAGGCGGGTGTGGAAACTTTTTACCAGTATCAGCGAAGCGACCCTGCGGGTAAAAATGCAAATAAAGTCGGCGTGTACAATGTGACCAAAAAGAAATATGTGAAGTTGAAACAAGATGATAGTTTTATTTTCTTGAAAAATTTGCGCGGCACGAAAAAAGAAGTGAGCAAAAACGCTGGCGCTTCTTTGTTCGACATTGGTGATGGCGTTGGGCTTGTTGAATTCCATACCAAGATGAATGCCTTGGATGATGATATTTCTGCAATCGTCAATGAAGCGATGGATCGATTGCAAACTGATTTTGATGGACTTGTCGTTGGTAATGAAGGCGAACATTTCAGTGCAGGTGCAAATTTATTTATGGTCGTGGTGGCAAGCCAACAAGGCATGTGGGATACGTTAGATGGCGCGATTCGAAATTTGCAAAATATGAATATGCGGATGCGTTATTCACCAAAGCCAATTGTTGTCACTCCTGCAGGTTATACGTTGGGTGGTGGATGTGAAATCACAATGCACGCTTCAAGAGTTGTTGCAACAACTGAATCTTATATCGGTTTAGTAGAACTCGGTGCAGGAGTCATTCCTGCAGGTGCGGGCACAAAAGAAATGATGAGACGCATTATCAACCCTGCCATGAAAACTGAACATGCAGAAGTGCTTCCATTTTTACAACGAGCATTTTTACAAATTGGTCAGGCAAAAGTTGCGACCTCTGCAGAAGAAGCACGAGGTATGGCGATTTTGAATCCACAAGATCGGGTGATTGCAAATCGAGACCATTTATTGACCGAAGCCAAACGCGAAGTGTTGCATTTGATTAACTCTGGATATAAGGCTCCTGCGCCAGAACCTATTTATGCCGCTGGGCGTGATTATCTCGGTGCGTTACGAGTCGGAACATTCATGTTCAAGGAAGGCAATTACATCTCTGAATATGATCAACATATCGCAGGCAAACTCGCAACCATTATGTGCGGTGGTGATTTGAGTCGCGGCACTTGGGTATCCGAACAATATATTTTAGATTTGGAGCGCGAGGCATTTTTATCACTGTGTGGTGAAGAAAAAACACAAGCCAGAATGTGGAGCATTTTACAAACTGGAAAGCCGTTAAGAAATTAAGAGAATTGGGAGAACTAGAGAATTCTCTACTCCTCTAATTCTCTTGAAAAGGAAATCACTATGTTAAAAGAAGCCGTAATCGTATCCGCCGTCCGAACTCCCGTTGGAAAAGCAAAACGTGGAGGACTTGTTACAGTTCGTCCCGATGATATGGCGGCAACGGTTATTAAAGAATTATTGAATCGCACACCTAATCTTGAACCAAGTCAAATTGATGATGTTGTCATTGGTTGTGCATTCCCTGAAGGCGAGCAAGGTCTCAATATGGCGCGCATGATTGCCTTGCGTGCAGGCTTGCCAGATACCGTTCCCGCTGAAACCATCAATCGTTATTGTGCTTCGGGTGTGCAATCTATTGCGCATGTTGCTAATGCGATTCAAACTAGTCAAATTGAAATTGGGATCGCGGGCGGTGCAGAATCAATGTCCATGATTCCGATGACGGGTTTGCGATTTTCACCCAATCCATATTTCGCGCAGGATTTACCTCATTACTACACCAACATGGGCTTGACTGCTGAAAATGTTTCTGTGAAGTATGGCATCAGTCGTGATGACCAAGATGCGTTTGCGTTGAGGAGTAATCAACGCGCTTCTTCCGCACTTCAAGCTGGTCTCTTTGACCCAGAAATTGTCCAACTTGACGTAGAAGTCGTTGAGTATGTCAATGATAAGGCGGAGAAAAAATCTTTTAAAGTGAAGCAGGATGAAGGTCCGCGTGCTGATACAACTATAGAAGCATTATCCAAATTGAAGCCAGCTTTTAAAGAAGGTGGAGTCGTAACCGCGGGCAATTCAAGTCAAATGTCCGATGGAGCGGCGGGAGTCGTTGTCATGTCATCAGAAAAAGTTAAAGAATTAAATCTCAAACCATTAGCGAGATTTGTTTCATTTGCAGTTGGAGGTGTGCCACCAGAATTAATGGGAATTGGTCCAATCGTTGCAATTCCAAAAGCATTGAAAGTCGCTGGGCTTTCAATAAATGATATTGACTTGATAGAATTAAACGAAGCCTTCGCCGCGCAAGCATTAGCCGTTATCCGCACCTTAGAAATTGACCCAGAAAAAGTTAACGTCAACGGTGGCGCAATTGCTTTAGGCCATCCGCTTGGATGCACAGGCTCAAAATTAACCACGCAATTGATTTATGAAATGGGTCGTCGCAAATCCAAATATGGAATGGTGACGATGTGTATTGGTGGAGGAATGGGTGCCGCCGCAATTTTTGAGAATTTGCAGAATTAAAATTACGAATCACGTTTTACGAATTACTGATAACGTAATGCGTGATTCGTAAAACGTAAAAATATACTTAAGGAGAAAAAATGTCTTTAACAATCGAAACCCTCATGTCCAAAATGCCTGGTGCATTTATTCCTGAAAAAGCGGCAGGCTTAGATGCCGTGATTCAATTCAAGTTCACTGGTGCAGAAGCGGGTGATTGGTACGCCGTTATCAAAGATGGAAAAGTGGATGTATCCAAAGGCGAACACGCCTCACCCAAAATGACTCTCACTGCTGATTCTGCTGACTATGTCAAAATCTTTACTGGCGAAATAGATGGAATGCAAGCCTTCATGCAAGGCAAGCTAAAACTCGCAGGTGACTTGAACCTGGCAATGAAGTTAACCCAGATGTTCAAAATTAAATAAACAGGACTTACGCAACTACCTGTACTGCAACAGTTATGTTGCCTCTATCTCGCAAGATAAATCTTGCGGTACTACGTAAGTCCTAATAAAAAGAATTTCATTTAGTGTAGAATACACCCAGTCAAGTTAGTGGATTGGGTGTATTTTTTAATGACAGGAGAAGCCATGGATATTAATTTATTAAGCTCTGAGCTTGTATTGGTCTTTGTTGCAGGCGGGTGCTGTTTGGTTGGGGTTGTGATTTGGCTTGCTACTTCTTGGTTGGGTCTCAGAAAATCTGCACAAAAAATAATGAATAATGAAGATTTAAGAAAACGGGGGATGACTGCTCCTGCTGTTATTGTCTCAGCTCGCAAAGGTTTGGCTCAAAACACAAGAATGCGAATTGATTTTATAGTAGATGTCCAACCAGAGGGCAAGCCGTCATTTCGTCAATCATTTCAGCATTGGACTGAACGTAGAGGGTACAGTGCTGTAATGAATGAGTTAACAGGCGAAGCAGGTCGAAAAATATGGGTGACATACGACCCAAACAATCCTAATGAAATGATTTTTGAATATTATGAGGAAGACCATCAGAAGATGCTTGAAAAACAAGAATTAGATGCCCGCCGTTTAGAATTTAACAAATTAACCGAAGGTAACGAAGAGCTTAAAAAACGTGGTCAGCCAGCGGAAGCGGTCATTACAAGAGTAGAAGATTTAGAGTTGCCGTACCCAGCCAAAAAGTCCCGCGCGATGCGAATAGAATTTGATGTCATGCCAACGACGGGAGCCAAATTTCAATCTGAAGGTAATTTTTTGATTGGAGATGTCGCTATTGAAAAATATTCAGTTGGGAAAAAAGTCTATGTTCGTTTTGACCCACTTAATCCCAAAATAGCAGTCTTGGATAGTGAGCGAAATAAATCGTTGAAATAAAGTTTTCTAATTTTGTTACTTCTATATTAGAATAGCCCAAATTTATTTTAGGAGCATAACCGTGGACTTTAGTTGGATTTCACAACCCGAAATATGGATTGCATTTTTTACACTTGTAGCATTGGAGCTTGTATTAGGCGTAGATAATGTTATCTTTATCTCTATTCTGGCAAGTAAACTTCCTCAACATCAACAACAACAGGCGCGGACAGTGGGTATTGTTATGGCGGTTGTCATGCGCATTATCTTATTGTTTTCAATTTCGTGGATTATCGGACTGACCGATGAATTATTTTCCATTCCATATTTTAGCGAAGAACCTATTGTTATCACTGGTCGAGATTTGATATTAATTGTAGGCGGTATCTTCTTGCTCTGGAAAAGCACCAATGAAATTCATCATAAGTTAGAAGGTGATGAAGGTCATGCTTCAGCCAAAGTGGGGGCTACGTTTTGGAGTGTGGTCATTCAAATTATGTTATTAGATGCAGTTTTTTCCATTGACTCAGTCATTACTGCTGTTGGCATGGTGGATGAACTCGCAATTATGGTTGCCGCGGTACTCATCGCCGCTACGGTAATGATATTTACTGCCGCTCCCATTAATAAATTTGTCGAAGAACATCCTACTATTAAAATTTTGGCGTTAAGTTTCTTGCTCTTAATTGGTTTTACTTTGGTGGTTGAAGGTTTCCATGTTCACATCCCCAAAGGATATATTTACTTTGCGCTTGTATTTTCTGTAGTTGTAGAACTTTTAAATTTGCGCCTCAGACAAAGACAATCTTCCCCTGTTCACTTACGCACCGCGTATGTAGAAGAACCAGTTGTCGTTAAGTCTGTGACAAAAAAGGCGAAAGTTAAGAGTAAGAAAAAGTAAGTGATAATTGATAAATAAGTATACAAGTAAATAGGTAAACACGTTTTCATGTTTACCTGTTTTGTTTTTTACTTTCTACTTTCTACTTCTCTATTCATTACCCCCAACGCACTCGGCTTCGTAATGATTGATTTTGTTTCGATACCACGCTCTTCAAAAACATTGGAAATTTCTTTTCTTGCTTTCTCAGCAACATCTGACTTTACAAAATTAATAATAGACGGACCCGCTCCCGAAAGTGCCGCCGCGCCAAATTGTTTGGCAACTTTATAAGCAGATGCTCCGCCTGAAATATGTTTCAGACGATACGGCTGATGAATTCTGTCATCCATTACTTTTTGTAAGAGAGATAAATCTCCACTTCGTAAAGCATCTATTACTAGAGATGTTCTGCCGATGTTAAAAATCGCATCAGTTCTTGATACAGACTTGGGCAACACGGCGCGGGCAGTTTTTGTCAACCATTCTACTTGTGGTTTGACAATGACTATCGTCCATTCAGGCAATTCATACTTACGAAAAAGTATTTCTTCTCGAGTCATAACTGAAACAATTAATCCGCCAAATAATGCAGGTGCAACATTATCAGGGTGACCTTCCATTTCAGTAGCAAGTTTCAATAAATCATTTTCGGTCAAAGGTTTATTCAAAATTTCATTTGCCCCGAATAATCCTGCCACAATAGCCGCCGCACTGGAGCCAAGTCCACTGCTCATAAAAATTTTATTGTCTGCCGAAATTTTTACAACACTTAATTTTTTTCCACACGTTTGATGCACTTTCGCAAATGCTTTAGTTAATAGATTACGAATGCCTTTGTTTAATTTTTCCGCGCCTTCACCAACTACAAAGTGACTCATTTTGTCAGCAGGTTCAAACGTGATTTCATTCCAAATATCTAAAGCCATGCCTAAACAATCAAAGCCTGGACCTAAATTTGCAGAAGTTGCTGGAACTCGAATTTTTATCATATTGGATATTATAATCGTCGCCACCATGTCATTGCGAGCCACGCTCTTGCTCTTCGTGGCGAAGCAATCTCCAACTCAATCATAAGACTGCTTCGCTTATGGTCTCGATACGCCCTTCGCAACAATCGCTCAGGGCTACTCGACCAACGCTCGCAATGACGAAATTATCGGAGTTAAAAAATGTATCAAGGCTTAATTCATCGTTACAAAAATTTTCTTGATTTACCAGCCCATACAAAAATCGTTTCATTAAATGAAGGCAATACGCCTTTAATTCCCATGCCACGTTTGAGCAAAGAATTAGGTTGTGAAATACATATCAAGTTTGAAGGTTTGAATCCCACAGGCTCATTCAAAGACAGAGGCATGACTTCTGCAATCAGTGAAGCAGTAGGTCGTGGAGCAGAAACTGTTATTTGTGCTTCCACTGGAAACACAGCCGCATCAGCCGCCGCGTATGCCGCCCGTGCAGGTCTTCGTTCCATTGTGTTAATTCCCGAAGGCAAAGTGGCTGTCGGAAAACTTGCCGGTGCCATTGCTTATGGCGCACAAGTGATTCAAATTCAAGGTTCGTTTGATGATGCACTTTCTCTCGTGGTTGAAATTACACAAAAGACTCCAATTGCTTTAGTAAATTCTATTAATCCATTTCGGATTGAAGGGCAAAAAACTGCCGCGTTTGAAATTTGTGATGAGTTAGGTTCTGCACCCGATTGGTTATGTTTGCCTGTTGGCAATGCTGGCAACATCACATCTTATTGGGCTGGATTCAAACAATATGCAAAAGGATACCCTCACTTGTTAGGTGTTCAAGCAGATGGAGCCGCGCCTCTTGTTTACGGTCAACCTGTGGACAAACCTGAAACAGTTGCCACCGCCATACGAATCGGAAAACCTGCTCGCGGAGAACAAGCCCTCGAAGCCGCAAGTGAATCAAAAGGAAAAATCATCGCCGTATCAGATGAAGAAATTTTATCTGCTCAAAAAATTTTAGCGGCAGAAGGTGTATGGGTAGAGCCTGCATCTGCGGCGGGGTTGGCAGGTCTCATAGCAGAATCAACTCGCCCGAAGTTTGAAGCGAGAGGCAAAAGAGTCGTCATCGTTTGCACAGGTCATGGCATGAAAGACCCGTCTATCATTACTGAGTCATTTACATCTCCAAAAGTTGTGCCAGCAAATTATGAATCATTGGCAGAAATAATTTTTTCAAAGTAAAATAAAGTCACAATGACTGATACGCCCCTTATTATTGAAAATTTAACTTTCAAATATCGCACACGCCCTGAACTTGCTATCGAAAATGTTTCTTTCGAGCTTAAGCAGGGCGAATTGTTATTAATCGCTGGCTCTAGCGGATGTGGCAAAACAACTCTTGCGCGTTGTATCAATGGATTAATTCCACGCAGTTATCGCGGTGAACGAAGCGGAAAAGTTTTGTTGTATGGCAAAGATGTCAATGAAATGGAAATTCCAGAAATGGCGCAAATCGTTGGCACATTGCTACAAGACCCTGAACGTCAAATTGTTGCCAGCAATGTGTTTAACGAAATTGCATTTGGACCTGAAAACTTGGGTTTGCCACGTGAAGAAATTATCATGCGCGTTGACCAAGCTATGAAACGACTTAACCTTGAATATTTACGTGAACGTGAGACGTTTAACTTATCTGGTGGAGAAAAACAAAAAGTAGCCTTAGCAGGTGTGTTGACAATGAATCCATCTATTTTGTTGTTAGATGAACCACTTGCTTCACTTGACCCTGCCTCTGCGCATGAAGCCTTACAAGTTTTCCGCAGTTTGGCAGATGAAGGCAAGACTGTCATTTTGGTGGAACATCGCGTAGAAGATTCATTACAAATCAAACCAGATCGTTTGTTATATATGGAAGAAGGGAAAATAAAATATTTAGGTGGTATTGAAAAACTTCCAAAAGAGATTGACCATACACAAGTTAAGTTGCCTGCGCCGTGGGTTGTGCAAAGAGTTCAGGGATTAGATAAAGTTGAGGAAACAGCACGCAGTCATAAATCAGTGGAAAGAGGCGAGCCATTAGTAGTTTTTGAAGATGTAGATTTTCGTTATGGTGATGAATATCCATTAATTTTGCAAAATGTAAATCTCACGATTAATCGCGGTGATTTGATTGCCGTGTTAGGTCCGAATGGCGCAGGGAAATCAACTTTAGTGAAACATGCCATTGGATTGTTAAAACCAACAAAGGGACGTGTTTTAGTAGAAGGAAAAGATACGCGCGAAATGAGCGTGGCGCAAATTGCGAAAGTATTGGGTTATGTATTTCAAAGCCCAACACACATGTTATACGCGCCGACAGTGACTGAAGAATTAGAGTTTGGTCCAAAAAATTTAGGCTTTGCGCCTGATGATATAAAAGTTTCTGTGAAAGAAAGTTTATCCACTGTAAACTTAACAGGTTTTGATGAATACCCGCCTTTGGGTTTATCGTTTGGTCAACAAAAACGCACGACCATTGCGGCAGTCTTAGCCATGCGTTCAAAAATTATGATTATGGATGAACCAACTGCTGGACAAGATTTTGCAAATTATACAAAATTTATGGATGCATTATGCAATACATCCGATGGCTCACACTCAATTCTCACTGCTAATTTTGCATCAACATTATTTATCACCCATGATATAGACCTTGCTGTCACGTACGCCAACCGTGTTTTGTTGTTTGGTGATAAACACATCGTGGCAGATGGAAAACCAGAAGATGTTTTGAAAGATGCCGATATGTTATTGAAGTATCGCGTCAGACCTACATCGCTTCTACGTCTTAACCTCGAATTGTTACCCAAAACTGGAGAATTTTTACCAGCTGAATCGTTAACGAAATTTGTTTCGTGATTTTCCCTGCAACCTGTTTGATTTTGCAGGGTTAAGTTGTATGAGGTCAGCGTTTGTCCAAACAAATTTATTTTATAAACAAAAGGAGAAGAAATCATGAACGATAAAGGTACTTGGGAATTTGGCACACGCCAAGTTGTATACGGCGCCATCGGAGCCGCATTGTATGGTGTTCTTTCATGGGCATCCAATTTTGTTCCTCTTCCTGCGGCTGGTAATGTCACCTTCCGCCCAGCAGTGGCTGTGCTGATTTTCTTCGGCGTGGCTTATGGTCCTTGGGTTGGCTTCCTTGCTGGTGTTATCGGCAACACACTCGGTGATGCATTAAGCGGCTGGGGCTTCTACTGGAATTGGAGCGTTGGTAACGGCTTGATGGGCTTAGTGGCTGGTTTAGCCATGGCGGCAATTAAAGATTTCCGCGCTCAAAGCGACATCATCAAAGCAGTCGGTTGGGGCATTGCAGGGGTAGCAGTAGGTATGCTATTTGCCTCGCTGACTGAAATGTTCGTCGGCGGCATTGATATTAATACCGCTTTGGTCGGTTACTTTACACCTGCTTTCATCGGTAACACGGTTGTCACTGCCATTCTTGTGCCAATCTTAATGATTGCATTTGCCGCAGTCGCATCGCGCCGAGGTCGCTAAAGTTTCATGTTGGTCACCTGGAAGTATCGTCCGCGTAATACCTTTATCCAAAGTTTAGACCCGCGCACTCGTCTCATTTTCATGTTCAGCATTATTCTCGCGCTGACTGTTCCTGAAATTTGGGACTACCGCCTCATCCTTGTCATCTTTGCTATCTCGCTGACCTTATATTTGATGGCTCGTATTGAATGGAAAGATGTGCGTCGCGCGTGGTTATCTATCTTGATTTTAGTATTCTTGATAGTTGGCTTAAATGGTTTGCTTTCTGGGCGTGGCGGTCCTTCTTCGGTGACCAACGTACCTTCACCAGTGTTATGGGAACTCCCACTAAAAATTCCTTTTACAGATATTGGCTGGGATATTCCCATCACAGTTTCAAAATCTTGGTTTGCATTAACGCAAGTAACCCGCATGTTAACCATGGCAATTCTTGCGATTCCAATTCCATATACCATTGACCCTAATATTTATGGAACAGCCTTCAAACGCATGGGTGCAGGTGATAAATTTGCCTTCACAATGGATTTAGCATTTCGCTTTTTGCCAACCTTCGCCCGCGATTTTATCATCACACTTGATGCGCAACGTGCGCGTGGTTACGAAATGGATAAACTCAAAGGTGGCATTCCAGAACGGCTTCGCAAACTTTCGCCATTTATTATCCCTGTCGTAATGCAATCTACTGTAACAGGCGAAGAAGTAATTGATGCAATGGATTTACGTGCCTTCGGAACGAAACCGCGCACATGGTTGAAAGAATTAAAATACGCGCCTCGTGACTACGTGATACTTGGTCTGGGTGCGGCGATATTTATTACCTGTTGTACATTGAAGTGGGGCTTTGGTATTGGGGAATACTTTGTCCCCGATTTTTTCACAAACTGGATTCTTGGTTTATAAATAGACCTTTTGTAAAAGTCTTTTTAGCCACAGAGAAAATGAGTTTTAAGAGGTTTTCTCAGAGGTCTCTGTGTACTCTGTGGCTTGGTTGTGAGAAGTCTATTTAAGACTTATGTAAATCTCTTGGGTATGTTTCGCCTGCTGTCACTCGAAAATCTAGGTGATTTTGTTCAGGGGCGAAGACGCAAGTTGCAAAATCAGTAAAGGCGCAGGGCGGGCAATAGGCTTTGTTGAAGTCAAGGAAAACTTTTTTCCCATCTTCTTCCACATCTGCAATCAGATAACGACCTGTAGGATAGGTCTCGTCTTCACTGGTTGGGTCCCAAAAGCGTAAGAAGAGTGTGCCATCGTCTTCTTTATTAATATCTAACTTGTATTTTTTTTCGTTGAACTCAAAGGATAAATATCCTTCTACTGGAAATTCAGATTTTTCACCTGTCAAATCTGGGAAGTAAGCCATCTTTGGGCGTTCATAGGCGGTGAAAGTGACCGGGATGCGAAAATTTTCGTCTATGTCGTACCATGTGCGGGCGGGGAAAGAAGCGCGTTTTTCGGTTTTGTTATCCCACATGCGCACGCCCATTTTATTTCCACGCTGAATGACGACGAGTTGCACGTCATCAAGTTTTATGTAACTTGGGGTTTCTGAAATATCTGGCTGAAGAATTGCAAAGTCGGCAGGTTTATCGTTGACCATAACTTTTTGCCCGGCATTGACACGTAGTGAAACCGACTTGCCGTTATATTCAAAGTAGCCGATATTTGCCGCCACACGAGACGGAAGTTGAATTTCGCTTTTTGCATCTGAGCCAAAATGATTTCTGCCGAGTTTTAGCCAATATAACCCTGCTAATGACAGCCAACCATTTTCACGGCGGATGGTTTCGTTGCGTTCATTGCGCCATTCGTTAATGCTTTGGCGATATGTTTTCGATGTCATATTTTGAGATTATACCAAATGCAAAACAATTGTGAATATGTTTCTTGCGAGTTTGCATTTTTGTTATACAATGGCTGTATATAAATATTTAGGAGTATACAATATGGGTTTGAAACCTGACCACTGGATACGCAAGATGGCGCTTGAACATAAAATGATTGAACCGTTTGTAGATAGACAAGTTCGACAGGGTGTCATTTCGTATGGTGTTTCATCATACGGATATGATGTACGTGTGGCAAATGAGTTCAAAATTTTTACGAATGTGTTTTCAGCAACAGTTGACCCGAAAAATTTTGCAACCAATTCGATGGTAGATTTTGTGGGTGATGTATGTATTGTGCCACCGAATTCATTTGCATTAGCAAGAACTGTTGAATATTTCAGAATCCCAAGAAAAGTATTGACGGTTTGTTTAGGAAAATCTACGTATGCACGCTGTGGGATTATTGTTAACGTCACGCCGTTTGAGCCAGAATGGGAAGGCTATGTGACGCTTGAAATATCAAATACTACGCCATTGCCTGCCAAAATTTATGCAAACGAAGGCTTGGCTCAGGTGTTATTCTTTGAGGCAGATGAAGAGTGTGAAATTTCGTATGCCGATAAAAAAGGGAAGTATCAGGGGCAACAGTCTATTGTTTTGCCGAAGTTGTAAAGCAGAACGTCCCGCAGGTTTAAGTCGTTGATGAAGTCATTTAGCCAAACCTGCGGGACGGTGGAGATAAATCGGAGTGCGCTATGTCTGAGTTGCCTGTTGAAGAGAATGTAATTCATCAAATATCAGAGATTCAAAAAAGCGTGATGCAAGCCATGTTGCAATTGGCGCGCACGAATCATCCGCAATTTACGTATGTCAACCGTGAATTGGGGACGATAGTGAATACGATTGCATCATTGAAAGATAATGTTCAGGCGCACTTTAATGCACACCAGAAAAAAGTTGAGGCGTTGGTGGGGGTGGGGAGCGCAATCAACTCGACCTTAGGTTTGAAGCGCGTGTTGGAAGAGGTCATGGATTCGATTATCGCTTTGATGAATGCAGAACGCGGCTTCCTAATGTTGAAAGATGAATCAGGTGTAATGATTCCACAAATTGCACGCGGCATGGCGCAGACTGATTTGTTGAAAGATTCGTTTGCAATTAGTAATAGTGTTATCAAACGTGTGGCGGATACGGGCGAAGCGGTTTTGACGACGAATGCCCAAGAAGACCCGCGTTTTGACCAACAGGCGAGTATTGCGGCGTATCATTTGCTTTCGATTTTATGTGCGCCGTTGAAGGTGAAAGATGTTTTGATTGGTGTGATTTATGTGGATAATCGCGCACAAAGCGGAATTTTTCATAATGATGATTTAGAAATTATTTCTTCGTTTTCAAATCAGGCGGCGGTGGCGATTGAGAATGCACGTTTGTTTGATGGTTTGAAATCTAGTAATGAGGAATTACAAATTGCGTATCAGGCTACGTTAAAAGGTTGGGTGCGTGCGTTAGATTTGCGTGATAAGGAAACGGAAGGGCATACACAGCGCGTCACTTCTTTGACGTTGAAACTTGCTACTGCAATGGGGATAGATGGTGATAACTTGATTCATATTGAGCGTGGCGCATTGTTGCATGATATTGGCAAGATGGCGATTCCTGATGGGATTTTGTTGAAGCCTGGTTCTTTGACCCCAGAAGAGAGAAGTTTGATTGAGAAACATCCTGTATATGCGTATGAGATGTTGAACCCAATTAAATTTTTGCAACCCGCTTTGGATATTCCATATTGTCACCATGAGAAATGGAATGGCACGGGCTATCCGCGTGGATTAAAAGCGGAGCAAATTCCGTTAGCGGCACGCATCTTTGCTGTGGCAGATGTGTGGGATGCGTTGGTGTCTGATAGACCGTATCGTAAAGGCTTAGACCCTAAAGAAGTGAAAGAAAAAATTAAGGCGGATGCGGGCAGTCATTTTGACCCACGAGTGGTGGATGTGTTTTTGAGGTTGGAGTGAGATATATAAGTGGAACTTTCAAATGATAAACTTCTAAATCGCAGACTTCCGAAGTCTCTACCAAAACTTAGGCTTGCCAATCTTCAATCTTAAGATTCAAGATGCGAGAAAACTCGCTGACATTGTGAGTGATGAGGGTTGTATTATGTGCAATCGCAATAGAAGCAATTAACAAATCATTGGGTCCAATTAATTTTCCTTGTTTTTCTAATTCACTCCGAATTTGACCATAGGCTTCTGCCGCACGGTCATCAAAGGCAGGCTGATAAACAAACTACAAAAAGTTCTGACTAAGTTAATATTCGAGTCACGCCCGCCTTTATATGCCCCATGAAATAACTCTGCTTTAACAACTGAACATAACCGAATGACACTAGGACTAACAGAAGTTAATTTTTTCGCCGCTAGCGAATCTTTGCGATTCAGAATTTCAATACAGAAATTTGTATCCAGCAAGTACATTTATTTCAACTCGCGACGCGATTCATAACTCCCTTGCGGTTCACGTACCAAAGGTGAACCTTCCCATGCACCGAGTACTTCTGTAAAAAAACTTGGCGACCACTCCACAATTGGATGCAATGGATTGACAATCAGAATCACTTCAAGGTCTGAATTGGTAATTGAAATGGGCATTTCTACTTTCAAAATGCCATCACTGCCAACGTATGTATGTAATGTATGACTTAACATTTTGCCTCTTTTGTGAACGACTTAAATTTTATCATAAGTGCTAGATATACTTTGGAAGCCTCACCCAGTTGACAAGTTATTTCGCAACATGTCCCCTTGTGGGATTGCTACCCCACTTGTGGATGGGTCGTCCATGTAAGAGTATTGTCCAGTGAATGTGTATTGACTCAACTTATAACTCGGTGTGGTGGTTTGAGTGGCTGTCCAAGCGAAGCGTACTTCACCCTCGCGAAGCATCCCGTAGCGTAAGCGGAGTGGGCAAGGCTTGTATCGCATCTCAGAAACTTTTGCACCTGTGTTATCTGTGGTGATAGATGTTGAGCCGAGATGGTCAGATAAGCGTTGGGTTGAGTTTATCGAAACCAAGTATTCAACACTCATAGATTGTGGGACTGCGTATTTTCGCATGGCGATTCTAGATGCACCTGCAAAATAATATTTGGTGATTTCACTGCCTTTGACCTCGTAATGTGCGCCAATGAAGAGGGTTGTGTCCGTGCCGATGATGCTTTTGAGTAGTTTACAGACAATATCATGTAAAAGTATTTTTATTTAAAATTGTTATTTTTTTAATAAGCCACCATAATGTACCAATAAAATTTGTAATTGATATAATTAAGAAATTAAGCCTTAACCAACTCAGTAGATTTTCATATAGATTTATTTTTAATAAGTTGAATGCACCCACATAAGATAAACCAACAAAAATAATAATTATGAAAATGAATAACCATTCAATCGACACTGTAAATTTATCGTTTTTGTAATGCTTTACTAAGAAATTGATAAATACAAACAAGGTGATTGTGAAAATAAGAGGAATCAATATCAAAATAAACCTTCCATCGAAGAGTGTAATCATTTGGTAAATGCCTATAAGCAAAGATAATGTCAAGCTAAGCGTTAAACTCATGAATATAATATTAAATGTTTTCATAATTAATCCTTAATGTATCTAAGGTGAAGAAGTAATCACCGCCCACTGAGTTGCGAGGCTACTTTCATTGATATCTACTTGGTAATCTAGGTATACATATGTCTGATACGAAGCACTAAGTACTATTGCTCCCCCCGCAGTAACTGCCGCTCCCCCAAAAATAACATATGGAGATGCAACAGTACCAACTCCTGAAATTGCCATAAGTATTCCCCCAACTGTTACAGCTGCGCCGCCTACAAATGCGATAGTACTACCAATCATTGCCCCTATTGCAATATCGCGATATACGATATTTGAAGCTCGATTACTTGCATTTGACTTGAAATTGTCATACGCCTCTTTTAGTATTGGATTTTTTTGAATCTGCTCTAATGTATAAGACCTACAATCCCCAAAATAACAGATAATCGCTACTCCAACATTGTAGTCAATAGTTATATTGACATCTTCATCTCCGATGAATTCATTACCAAATTGAGTGTCATCACTATTGTTAAGAGAACACAACGCACCATGGCATCCCCCATTTCCACCATTATTCCCACCGCCACCTCCCCCATTATTACTCGGCGCAGGTCGGTGATAATAATCATTCTCAGCCAGACCACCACAATAAATGTTATCGGGACCGCAATCATCAGTGTTGGGGATGTGACCCGTCGGGTCCACATAATTAACAGGCGAGTTGTTCACATACGCATATCTATCCCATGCTTGCACGCCTTGTTGTAATGGGATTATAGAATCCGCTTGAGCAAACCTGCCCAATGACGATCACTTATCTTAACCACTCTCCGCCACATTCGGGGAGTGGTTTTTTGTGTGAGCGCGTACGCGCTCACACAAAAAACGGGGGGGACTCATGTTGTAGAATG
>Ga0224723_1000212_pt1 | contig 40007 bp, 36 predicted proteins | sample Balambano_FR2_Me_FD_161647 | JGI IMG/M metagenome (GOLD analysis project Ga0224723, IMG submission 161647) | Freshwater sediment microbial communities from Lake Towuti, South Sulawesi, Indonesia - Balambano_FR2_MetaG | ecosystem: Environmental > Aquatic > Freshwater > Lake > Sediment | place... | reverse complement strand
TTAATTCAAGCTAACATCGATAGTATTGGTAATATTCATCCGGAAAAAAGCTGAGTATAAATTGCCTATAGTCTGTAAAATTAGATATTTCTTTTTCATCATTTAAAGCTATTAGGTGGATAGATTGAAAACATTGGAATATCCATCTTAATGTGGGGCGTTCTGTAGCTTTGCCTAATTGGTTTTTAATAGTTGATTTCGATGATAAGAGAGCCGCACGCATTTGTCGTTGTGCGAGAGTATAAACTAACAAACATAACGACATTATCATTGCAAGGGCTTCTATTCTTTTTGGAGTTTTAAGAAAAATTAACCGTATGTAACTCTAATCTCTTGTGGCTCTAGGACTTCTAATTAATGCTACTAATTCTTATTTGTCTTCAAGAAAATAATCCTGTTCTGTAGTTTTTATGTACTACTTGCGATACCGAAGGTTGCCAAGGGCATCGCTTGTAAATTTTTGAGGCTATGGGGTGCGGAATGTGGGTTTGAGTACCGCAATCGCATTGACATAATACTTGTCTTCCATGTTTTTCTAGAACAGTCCAATTACCAAATTTTCCTCCCATATCCATTACTCGCTTCTTTGTCTGCATAACTAGTTAAAGTTTTTATAAAAATATGGTGATTATTATTAATATAATTACTAAATTTTTCAGTAATTATATTGAGACATTTCTTATTACACAATTATATGACCGAGATAAAAAACATGGTGCATTTGTTACTTAGCATCAATAACTTTCCATCATATCTTTATATTTATTTGGGCTTAGTTAGTTAAATTTAAAACTAGTTGCTTTATTCCACTAAATGAATCCAAGGCAAAGCAGAATGAACTTTGTTAAATAGGCGTTTATCACCTGTGTAAAATGAAGCCTGAAATCTTTGAGCTAATGCGAGGTAATGAGCATCATAAGTAGCTGAGAGATTAAATTGTTGTGCAATTTCCCAGGCTTGTTGATGAAGTTGCTGATCACCGTCAAATTGAATGGGTAAACTCAGAGCATTATTGAGAAATTCCTCAGCTTCTGTAATCAATAACTGTTTTGCCAGTTGCATTCGATGAAATACATTTGTAACTTCATAACGTAAGAGGGTTGGAGCAATAATCTGAGTCTGGTTTTGCTCCCAATTATCCCACAATTTTAAATGAGGTGATGTTTCTGAAGGATTATTAATTAATTTAACTATAAAATTAGCATCTATACAAATAATTTGCCTGGTCATACTGATTCTTGACTGTGGGATAAACCTGATAATAATTCTTCATCTCGCTCTTCTCGCATCTGATGAATAATCTGGTCAATATTTGGCTCAAATACTTGACCGTGATGTCTTTGCTGAACAGCTTGAGCATCAGCTAAAATTTTTGTTCGTAAGTTTTGCCAATTAGATTGATGTGTTATTTTTTGGTTTAATAACTCCCGTTCTTCAGTAGATAAAGCTTTAATTGCATTAGCTAAAGATTCAACAAGTTGAATATTCATATATTTATGTTTCTTTTTTTGAAACTGGTGCTTCTAGACACCTCTATATTATAGAACTATCCACTGTTATTTATCAACAATTTCGATTAAACGTAAAGTTAAAATTGGCGCACCACCTCGGTCTGTACCCAGTTTAATCAATCTATCTTAAAGAGAATGGTCATAAGTAAAAATTTTTAATACTTGAATAGAAGCCTTTGCTTTTAAACGAGTAATAAAATCAACTTGCTGATTAATCAGTTGTTCTAAAAATTGGAAATGATAGAAACCTCTATCAAGTAAAATTAGAGTTTTAGCAGGAAGTAAATTTAGCAATGCAGTTTCAAATTTAGTCTCAGATACTGAGGGATTAGTATGAAACCATACTTCAACAGGTAGACGGGTCACCAAATCAATAACTGTAAATATTTTTCCTGCTATTTGTTCGCTTTGACATGACGATTCATAGAATGCACCATCACTCAGTTTGGCATTATTTTTGTTACCAAAATAATTATTTTCCATTTATCTACCACTTACCTTAGTCGCCAAATAACTTTATTCAAAGCGTGCTGATTAAGACTTTATTCAAGTTTTTAACCTTTGCTAAAAATGATAATCGAATTATAAGGAAGAGAGCCGAGGGACGCTCGGCTCTCTTCCTCGCTACTTCTCTGATTCTCATTATTTACAATATTAATTTATATATTTAGAGGTATTGACAAGATACATTTTTCTTTAACCTGTCAAGAATGGTATAGGCGAGCGGGGCTTGAGTCTGATTCATACGAATCCCCGTCGCCAGTAGCAAGAGAATGTATTAATTCCCTAAGTTCTTCTAAAAGCCACTACCCTAAATCTGCCACCTCCTGGTAGTAGTGATGAAGCGTACACTTTACCTGGATTCCAGAATCTAATTTTTCTAGTTCTAATACGTAATAACCCATGTGGGGTTTTGCATCGGAGTCTATTTCTAAAGCACTGTTACATGATGCACAAGTTTCTGGATGATGGGCAACTATTTCACTGGCAACTAGGGGCGTTGTCCGCCATATTCCCTTAGCTCCTTTTTGCTTCCCCGGCAATTTTTTCCCAAATCCCCTGTTTTTTGATTTCTCCTTTTCTTCTGAAACTTCCTTATCTTGTTGGTTTGGTTCCGTTTCGGAGGTTTCACTTGCCGATAAGTGTTTTTCTTCTAACTGTCCTTTTTCCTTGCTTTTGAATTGGTCTGATGATGGGGGCAAGGAACTATTGCTTGAGTTTTGCTCTAATTTTTCTAGTTGCTCGACTGCTAGTTTATGAAGATTTCCCGCAACTTCCACCAATTTCTGTTTGTCCAGAGATTGGAAGTAGTCCCGGTTCATTTGCGTGAGGTCTTCTTTGCTCAGTCGGTTCATTCGCCCTTAGCTTAAATTGCACAATGTTTTTTACATTACCATATTATAGTCACACCGATTTTTACTTACACAGCAAACTCTTTTTTATTTATTATCGATTCCAGGAATGCGAGAATCTATTAAAGAAGGGTTGGCAACCCCAATTGAAGATTGTGATGGGAATTTGGATTGGTAAATGGAAGAAGAAACTGCTTGGCAACTATTTTACACAAAGCAAGCAAAAAAAGATGCAAAAAAGTTAGCTTCTAGCAACTTAAAGGATAAAGCAGAAGAATTACTCGCTATTCTTGCAGAAAATCCTTTTCAAAATCTACCTATCAGCATCTGCATAAGTACACTATCACTTCACCTACAGTTACATAGAAGAGTTGGGTGAAATAAAATATTCTGAACACCAGATTACCCTTTATTTGTCAAGCTCAAATTCTTCTATGCCAGATATATCTACTGGATTTTAGGTGATGTTGACAAAACACAACAAACGAAACCGAGGTGTAATCCTCACTCTCAATGGCTGGGATAAACTTCAAACATCGATTACTCAAGCTAAGTTAACTGAGAATGTTGAAGACGGTTTTACTTTAGAAGAACTTAGTTGGCGAACAGGTTTATCACTACACACTGTATCCAGGATACAGAAGCGCTTGGAACCTGTAGATAAAAGCTCCTTACGATCTGCTTTTGCTGCATTTGGACTGGAGTTATGCATTCAGGACTATACCAAGCCATTTGAACTGGGAGAAACCCAACGAGGAAATCCCCAGTATGATTGGGGGGAAGCACCGGATGTATCTATATTTTATGGTCGTTCTACAGAACTAGTACAATTACGGCAATGGGTATTAGAGGAAAGGTGTCGTTTAGTGGCACTATTGGGGATAGGTGGTATTGGCAAAAGTACATTAGCAATTAAGTTGGGGTTGCAAATTCAAACCGAATTTGACGCAGTAATTTGGCGGAGTCTGCAAAACGCACCAGCAATTGAAGATACATTAACATGCATACTTCAATCTTTGCGATCGGCATTACAAAAAGACATGGTGATACCTGAAAGCTTTGATGGCAAAATATCCAAGCTGATGGAGTGTTTAATTTCAAACCGATGTTTACTGATTCTAGACAATATCGAGACAATTTTGTCTAGTGGTAGTCAAGTAGGGCGATATCTTCCTGACTACGAGGGATATGGTCAATTATTTAAGAGTATTGGGGAAATATCTCATCAAAGCTGTTTGTTGCTTACTTCTAGAGAAAAGCCGAGAGAAATTACGCTTTTAGAAGGAGAGAAAACAGGAGTAAAAACGTTACTAGTGAAAGGATTAAATTTTGTTGAGGGACGCTCATTATTTTGGCACAAAGGACAATTCAGTGGTACAGAGCAACAGTGGCAGGCGCTAATTGAATATTATGGAGGTAATCCTCTTGTATTGAAAATGATTGCAGCAACAACTCAAGAATTATTCAATGGTAAAATTGCTACTATTTTGGAGTATCTGGAGCAGGGAATTCAAATTTTTGAAGATATCCGTGATTTATTGGAACCGCAGTTTAACCGTTTGTCACTAGTAGAACAGGAACTAATTTACTGGATGGCAATTAATCGCCAACCAATATCTTTAATTAACTTAGCTTCTGATTTATTTACATCAACACAAAAGCATCACTTACCCCAAGCAGTCAAATCTTTGTTACAACGGTCGTTGATTGAAAAAAATGATGAGCAGTTTTTCCTGCAACCAGTGTTGATGGAATATGTTAAACAGCGATTATTTGAGCAGGTTTGTAAAGAAAGGGAGCCTAAAATCCAGCATATCTACAACCATATTTCCCTATTTCAAACTCATACACGAATTAAGACAACAGCAAAAGATTATATTCAAAAAATTTATCACCAAACGACTTATCAAAGGCGTTGTTCTACAAACTAATTTTTGTTAGCAGGAAAATTTATTACACCACTCAAACTTCCATCTAATTGATATAAAAGTAATAAGTTAGTACCATTATCCATTCTCCATGAGTATATAGACTCAGGTTTGAGGTTAACTTGTATAACTATCAACATTTCACAGATTCGTTGTTAAAGAGGATGTTTATAGAAAAGCGATCACCTGACCTTATAAGTTAGCTTTACTATACTGCTGTTAGTAAATTATATTTACTTATAGTTGACTCCAGTCTTCTATCTCTAAACCTTCTATTTTCTGGAAATCTCTCCGATTATTAGTTACGAGAATCAAATCGTTAGCGATCGCAATTCCAGCAATGAGAATATCTATATCATCTACTGGCGTCCCCTTCTTTCTTAAACTGGTATAAATATCACCAGAAATTGTTGTTGAATCTGTAGTTAGAGGCAAAATTATGTTATGCGAAGCAAATTCTAAAAAAGATTTTAGTTGTTTTTGTACATCACGATGCTTCAATCCGCTAACTATCTCGTAATAGGTGATGATGCTGATGTTGATTTTACCATTTTCTTGAATATATGCATCAAAGTTTTCAAATACCAGAGGTTGATTGCGGAAAAACAAGGATAAAATGTTCGTATCAACTAAGGCTGGTTTCATCACTTCTTCTTCCCAAAAAAGCCTGTTGACGACGTGTAATTATTTCTTCATTAAAGTCGGAAAATGTTTCATCTGACATATTATCCCAACAGCCTGCAAACTGCATAATTTGTGCGGGTGTACTTTGAGACGCTTCTACACCGACTCGGAAATGATAGATCAAGTTATATACTTCTTCCAGCTTTTCTTCTGGGATGAGATTGATTTCTTTCAGAAGTCTGGTACGTAAATTTGATGGTTTCATGTTTTCTCCGTAGGATGTAGTATGTCAGCTTGTATTTATTTTAGGGTGATCAACACCTAATGGCATCAAAGGTTAAAGCACCTACTGAATCTAAGCCTTGCATTAATCCAGCGATCGGTGATCAACGCCTAATGGCATCAAAGGTTAAAGCACGCAAATAGATAGCACCCCGATAAGCTTTAAAGAATGTGATCAACGCCTAATGGCATCAAAGGTTAAAGCACTACATAGGGCTAAGGGCTTAGAAAACGATAGAGTATTGTGATCAACGCCTAATGGCATCAAAGGTTAAAGCACAATTGTGAGGATGAAATTAAAGCGGATCCTAACTAGTGATCAACGCCTAATGGCATCAAAGGTTAAAGCACTTGGTCGCAGCTGCCCCTCCTGCTGCTCCAGGAGTGTGATCAACGCCTAATGGCATCAAAGGTTAAAGCACTTATTAATGGCACTGCGATGTGTGTAGCGCATGGTAAGTGATCAACGCCTAATGGCATCAAAGGTTAAAGCACGAACAGTTCCAGCGCGAGTATGACGCGCTGTACAACGTGATCAACGCCTAATGGCATCAAAGGTTAAAGCACACATATCCCCAGAACCCTTGCGGTACTGGATATCTATGTGATCAACGCCTAATGGCATCAAAGGTTAAAGCACCATAAACTCACATCAAAATATTAAGGGAAGTAGAAGTGATCAACGCCTAATGGCATCAAAGGTTAAAGCACTTGTTGGCGCAAGGATAAAATGTTGCTACGCATTTGTGATCAACGCCTAATGGCATCAAAGGTTAAAGCACAGTTGGCACGTAGTTTAAGGGTGAGTCCCGATCTGATGTGATCAACGCCTAATGGCATCAAAGGTTAAAGCACATTAATAATGCTGCTGACTGTTCTATGCACTGGTGGTGATCAACGCCTAATGGCATCAAAGGTTAAAGCACGCTGACAACGATAACCGGGATTTTCTTTGGTACACTCGTGATCAACGCCTAATGGCATCAAAGGTTAAAGCACACTCATCGCAACTCGTCGATCAATCAGTTGCGGAGCAATGTGATCAACGCCTAATGGCATCAAAGGTTAAAGCACATTGCATTCAGGTTTTGTATGCCACGCAAAGCACGTGATCAACGCCTAATGGCATCAAAGGTTAAAGCACTAGGAGGAGCAGGAGGTGTAGGCGGGTTAATGAGTTGTGATCAACGCCTAATGGCATCAAAGGTTAAAGCACAAGTTAACAAAAGAAGTCAACACTGCTTCTAAGTGAGTGATCAACGCCTAATGGCATCAAAGGTTAAAGCACGGCTAACATTTGACTTACTAAAACCACCTTTATCAAGTGATCAACGCCTAATGGCATCAAAGGTTAAAGCACTCAATAATTTCTGCCACTTCACCCACAACTAAATGTGATCAACGCCTAATGGCATCAAAGGTTAAAGCACTTAATTGGTTGGTTTTCTTCTTTTGCAATCAGTTGTGATCAACGCCTAATGGCATCAAAGGTTAAAGCACTAGAGTTTGGCTGTAACGCACCCGCCGGATGTTCCGTGATCAACGCCTAATGGCATCAAAGGTTAAAGCACAATGTGGCAGTCACCATATTTGTGCCGTCAATTGTTGGTGATCAACGCCTAATGGCATCAAAGGTTAAAGCACAACCAGTGACGCCAGAAGAAGACAGCGAAGTGGACAGTGATCAACGCCTAATGGCATCAAAGGTTAAAGCACTATCTGAGAGAGAGAAAACACACTCAAAACACAGTGTGATCAACGCCTAATGGCATCAAAGGTTAAAGCACGGCGCAAGCTAGAAACGGTATCTAGTAAGCGCCCAGTAACGAAAATACAAGCACCCCCTGAAAAATACAACTAAAGTTCCAAAAACGTACTGAATCTTCACACTTGGCAATAAAACTCTGTAGCTGAAACCCTTACATTGTCTATTCTCCAAGATATTTTGACGAGATGCAAGCATCTCCAAAGCTGATTTCAACTCTGAAAAATAAGCCCTATCTAACTTACAGCCAATTATCTTCATTTACCGCTCTCAACAACCAGACATCCATGTATTAAACAATTTTGTACGGTTCATCTAAACACAACCATGTATTAGGACGATTATAGGCAGGAATCCCAGCAACACACTGATGAGAAAGACGAATAAACAGCAAATTATCTTCTTTCACTAAAACTTGCTCAAGCTCCCAGCGTAGTTTTTCCCGTGTGCGCTGTGTTAATGGACAACGAAAAATTGAATACTGTATCCGCTCTCCGTAACCTTGTATTAGTTTGTAAGCTTTACGCCAACGCTTTTGATTGCGGATATCGTAGCAAACCAAGTATAAATGTTGTGCTTCACCCATAACCCACCTCAGCGCAAAATTAATTGACCAAATAAACCACCTTCACCTGACCACTCTTTTTCCAGTAGCCTAACTTCTAACTCAAATAATCGACGGTAGGTGAGAGAGTAACCTGTTACTGGGTGTTTCCAAGTTTCTTGTTTGCGACGTTCATAAAGCTCAACAAATTTGCGTTTTCCTGGTTCACTTAGCCAAACTTGCTTTCCTCGAATTTGAAAATCTTCTTTCACATCCCACTGATTACGATTAATAGATGCTAGTACAATCATATCTACTAAGGGGACTCGAAAGATTTCCATTAAATCTAATGCTAAGGGTGCAGCTTGCGATCGCGGTTGGTGGTAAAAACCTAAAGCTGGTTCTAAGCCAACAGTTAAAATGGCATTCATCACATCTTTGAGTAACAAAGCATAGCCAAAACCTAATAAACAGTTAAATCTATCTTTCGGTGGACGGCGATTTCTATTGACAAAATGCATTTCTTGTGAATCTGATGAAATTAAACTAGGTAAGGCAGAAAAATACAGTTTCGCCAGATTTCCTTCTAGTCCTAATAGCGATTCCAAAGATTTTACTTGGGGTACTTGCTTGAGAATAGCTTTCATTTGGGCGATCGCTTTTTCTATTTCAGGTACTTCAATTTTGCCCCTAGTACCTCGCATCAACAATTTACGCTGTCCTTGACCGCGACAAATCAACAATTTTCGAGCTATTTCTAAACAGCGTTCTGGTGATGAAAGAGCTGCATATTGACGAATGCGACGTTGAATGCTTCCTTGACGAGTATCAAAACTGCCTAAATAACGTCCTCCTCCGGAGATGAAATGCACACCAATACCATGTTCTCCACAAAAATGTAATGCTTGGGTTGATATTTGGGAGAAACTGTGTAGCACTAATTGTCCAACTTGCCGTGCGGGAATCGTTTCCACAGGTTGGTTACGACGGGTGATTTTGATTTGTTCTCCGGTTTTACCAACGGATGTTCCAGGTTCCAAAATATGGATTATTTGTCTGTCATCATCTTCGGGGAAAAGTCGTATGGGTTCCCATTCGCGGTTGTGAGCTAGTCGCGCTTCTTCTGGTAAGCATACCGGAGCCAGGGAACACCGAGCGCAAAGTCGTTCGTTGTCAGTTACAGGTGGTCGATACATGGACTGTTTGAGTTCTCGGGCTTTTTGAATTGCCTCTTGAACTGCACTACGTCCCATATCATCAAGTGTGACATGAACTAATACATTATCAGTGTGGTAGCGAATCCGACCTTCTTTTATGGGAATACCCAACGCTGATTCAATCAAGCAACAATAGGCAAGAATTTGTAGGCGATCGCTTTCCCAGGGTTGCGGTTGTTTGTTTTCATCACGATGACATCTTCCGCGTTTGTGTTCGTAGGGAATAATTTGGCGATCGCGTGTACGTAGTGCATCGACTCTACCACGTATTCCTAATTCTTCACTAACGAGGAATAGTTCTTCCCACTCTTCATCTTCTTGTTTTTCTAGTTCTGCATGGAGTCTACGTCCAGCGAATACGGCTGCATCTTGAGTATAAAGTTCTTCGACTTCTTCTAAATAGAAAAGACGAGGACAATAAGCCAGAGCATGGAGAGCAGAAACGCGGATAGTTTCGGTGGTAGTTTCTAAGTGTTCTAAAGTTTGCATTTGTAGATGAGCGTAAGGTTATGTTATGGGTTAAGCGCCTTACGACATCAAAGGTTAAGATTTTTTGTATTCTAACAATTTTTAGAAGGGGGTAATTTTATCCAAGCAGACTCAGGAGGATGCAAACAAAAGGAGCTAGGGGTAAACACCGATACTTGAGTTTTGCTATTATCTGCTCGATCAATCCAAACTGTTAAACGACAGTAACCACGTTCAGGTGAACGGTTCTCGATCAAAGGAGAATACCATCGTGCGATTGGAAAGTTGCTGATAGGCTCAATTGAATCAAATAAAAAGTTATTATCTCCTGCAAAAGGTAATCCGTAACGAGGTTCCTCTAATTCTCCATTAAGTCCTTGGAAAATACGATCGCACAACCATTGCTCTGCTCTAATACCAATAACTAGATTGAGATTAACCAACACTTCTCGTCTAACTGGTGCTATCCAGTATTTAGAACCATAAGTTTTTTCTGCAAGTTCCTTACCAGATGCACCAACGGGATATTGATGCAACTGTTGCGCGAGTATAGCTGTTTCTGGTTGGGAAACTTGAGCGATCGCAATCTCAATTGTAGGTAAATCGTCCCTGATTAAAGTAATAGGATTTGTTACTTCGGCTCGCTGTTCTATTCCTGCAATATTCAGTAACAAACCGTACACTGTAGATGGAGAAGGTATGGGTAAAGTTGAACGAAAGGCCCCAGATTGAAAAAGCCTAAATGACGCAAATGGAGCTTTCAGTTGAAAAAATTGCTCAACCAAGGTTTCATTATTAAAATTAGTCATTACTAGCTAAAAACTCCGTTGCAAGAGCATCAAACAATTTTTCAGGATTAGTATATAAATGCGCTCCTGCTTCTTTTAATCTAGTTATTTCATCATTTTCCATATCGCGGACAATTTCACCACCTATCCAGAATTCATTCGCAGGTAAATCACAGTTTTCATCCTCAGCTTTACCCAAACGGCTTAATTCTGAAAAGTCTCCCATATCACCAAAACCATATGTATTATAGCCAGCTACCAATTTAGGGGTTAGTCTTGCTACTACCGAACGAGGTGCAAATTCATAATAAGCACGAGCATGACCACCTGCAACTTTATTAAGTTGGGTAATGGCTTGAAGTAATGCTTTAACCCATTCAGGATGTTCTAAACAATCGCGTTGTGATAATGCAAAAGGGTACTGGAATGCTGTGTGGGTAACTTCTCGATGTAGTAGTGCAGAAGTACTAGCATTACTCCAAAAAGTTTTTTCGTTATTCTTTGTTTTCTGGTTAAGTGGTGATTGATGAAACACTGCATCATATTTGTATGGGCTTAATGCCACTGCCATATTACAACGAAAGATGCTATCCCGCTTGGGAGGTAAAGGTTTGTTTTTCTTGACATCTTCAGTCTTAGCAACTAAGAAACCAAACAAAAAATCATCTGCATACTTACTAGCATTGGGAAATTCTTTAAATTCTACAGCTAATTGGTCAGCATCATAAACTCTAGAGCGATTATTTGGTAGTCCCATTAAAATTAATGTTTCCCGTAGAGCATTACGGATCGACTCTGGACTCACAACAGTATACTTTTGTCCATTTTTAGATATTTTTTGCAGAACTGTGCGATTTTCTTCAGATTCACCACGATAGTTACTAGAAGGAGCGGGATAAGTTAGAACTGTGGTGAATAAATTAAGCTTTGTCATTGATTTTATCCATTAATAAATGATAGATCTATTAGCAATCTCAGGTAACTAATTAGGCAACATCAACTTCAGAAGGTTGATTATCTTCCTTTTTAACTATTGGAAATTGGCTAGAAAGAGCTAAAAGTGTCAAAGCACGAATTTCATCACTCTGCTTGAATAAAATTTCTGTAAAATTGACAAATTCATCTTGTTTTACAAAAGGGTGTAAAGTTGAGACAAAGTAATCAATAAATAATTTACCTTCTGTTCGAGAGCGAACTGCAAGAAATGCTTCGTTAGCTATTTTATATTTCTTCTCATCGAAATCTTTTTGAGGAATCGGCTTACCATCTTGTAAAGGTGATTTTTTATTTTTATCCCATTCCATATTATACTTACTTTTAAGTTTGCCTATGACATAACCTTGACAAGTTTGATAAATTATTTGAGCATAATCACGAATATCTTTTTTCATTTTGATTTTTATTTCCTGTTCAAACAAATTACGAGCATCATGACTAAAAGCGGAATCTTGTAGCCAACTTCTGGGAATCCGACTTAGAACTGCATTGAAATCAGTCCAAGGTTTAATGGTTGGTAAATTACTATTTAGTTCTTCATTTGGTTGTTTCCGTAAAAGGTTGACTAATCGCTGTTTACGAAACCACGGACACCAGTATAATTTTTTAATCACTTCATATTGATCTACTTGTTCTTTAATTGGTTCAATAGTACTAATTGAGCGGATTTTAATGTTATTACCAATTTTTTCTGCATGGATAAGTTCAACACCTAAAACTATCCGTCGCAATTGTTGATCACCAGTCTCACGTTCAATGCGATCACGTAACAATAAAAGTAAATCTAGCGCTCCTTCTTCAGGTAAATCAATCACAGCTTCACGGGGTAAATAACCCCATTTATTTACATCTCGCTGTTTCAATACTCGGGGAAATACCTGACAAAAATTCTCCAAGTTAGCGACATCAGGAATAGCTAAAGCATAACCAGCTAATTCACGTTTACCATCTTTATCCAAAACAGTAGGACAATAAACCTGTGCAACAAATACCCAAAAGTGTAATAGAAATTGATAGCTTACTTTATCTTTAGTAGGTACATTTTCTGCATTTACAGCCATTGCACCTAAATAGTAATTACCTGACTGACTAGTAATTTTATCTGGATGTTGCAGCTCTTCCCAAATTTGTTGTACATCTTGTGAATAAGAAGGATTATTCACTCGATGATTAAAAGAATTACGAGTTGCAGGTACTCCTCTAACTATATTCCATAGCATATCTCGCCAAAGTTTTATCCACAATCCGCGTTCAGAACTATCATTAGATTTATCCCAGTCGGTAAGAAATGCACCTTGGGGAACTGTTACAGTATAGAAGTATTTCAAAACTCGCTTGGTTTTGGTTTTATCCTTTTTATCTTTTACTTCAACTTCCTCAGCACGGTCATATTTTTTAATTTTTGTCTCCGTTGAACGCTCTTCAGCGAATGCTTGATAAGCTAGATCAAAAAGTGCCTGTAATCCTTGTAAATTAAGCTTTAAATTTACGCTAAATTTATTCAAATTATTTAATTCTAAAATTGCCCCTTCACGCTCTTTAAACCAAGGTTGGGTATCACGTAAATATTGCACCATTAACACCAAACCTGCTAATCCTGCACGGTGTTGGGCAGACGGTAATTCTGCCAATTGATAGTTCAGTTCTAATTCTTCCATTCCCCAAACCCCCTTCTTGGACAATATAAATTCGCATCCGCAACAGCTAAATAACGAGGTAATTTTTCTGGACGAGTTTGCCATTTCCAATAAGCTAAACGTTGAGGTATTGGTAACACGAAACCATCATAGGGTTTTTTTTGTTCAATTAATTTTCCAACCTCTTCTAAATCGCTGGAAAGAATAGCATCCACTGAGTAATTATCTGTATCTCTAAATGACTCAGAAGTTGCCCAATAACCACCTTCTAAAAAAGAACAGCTACCATCAGCGTATCTTTCTGCTAGAGAGTAATTTTCTAAAGCTAAAGCTAGTTGTGCTTGGCTAATTTTTTCTCCTTGTATATGCTGGATAAACTTTTTTGCAGCCTTGATTTCATTTTCGCGATAAGGCTTAATATCAGCTGGTTCATAGACTAATATTTGGGAGCAAAATTCATTACCATGGGAAAGATGACGGTTAGAGCGTCCAAATCGCTGTACAAGTGAAGAAATTGGTGCGAGTTCGGTAATGAGAACATCTGCATCTAAATCTAAGGACATTTCACACACTTGTGTTGTCAGTGCGATCGCTGGTTTGCGTTCTCCTTTTTCGTAAGCAAATGCAGCGATCGTTTCTTGATGACGTTCCTGTCTATTTTTTAGTGTAAATCGACTGTGATAAGTCAATACATCAGTATTTAAGTCAAATTCTAACCCTGTTCCATTCTCACGTCTTCCTGCTATTTGGCGACATTCATTAACAGTATTTACAACCCAGAGTATACGAGATTTATCATTTTGATAAGCTAATTTTACATAACTATAAGCAGTTTCAAAATCAACAAATTGTATATCGTACCGGGGATGTTCTTCAATTTTTCTTAGCTCCTCATCCGCAGCAGCCGGAAATACTTTCAATCCAGCATTTTTCAATTCTTCCTGTCGTGTTTGACTTAAGGTTGCAGTCATACAAAGTACTGGAATATCAAAATTTTGCAGGAAACTAATGAGGTTATCAAACATATCGCGGGAAAAGCTATGAACCTCATCAATTACCAGTACTGAGTCAGCCAAAACAGGTAGTAAACATATCCCAGTATAACCGTGAGTTAAAAAACAAAGAAATTGGTCTACAGTGGCAGAAAAAAACCGCTTACCCCAGAAAGCCAAAGCAAATAAACGCTCATCTGTTGTAAAATCCTTGCCATCACTGGAATCAGAGGGGTTTTTTGCTATTTCCTGTAATTCATAAGTAGCTGTTCCTGTTACCAAGCTAGCATCGGTTTCCGGTGCCCAGGAAACATAATCCTTAAAACCTTCCGTTGCAGTACCGCGAGTTGGATAGAGAAATATAACATGACCAGCTTGGTTACGACTTAACGCTCCTTGCTGCCATTTATAGCCAAAAATTGTTTTCCCACTACCACAACCACTAAGTAAGAGAAGTCTATCTTCTTGCTCTTGAGCTTTTTTCTGAAAATCTTTTAACTTAAACTTTTCGCCAGATTTTTTCGCAATTTGATTGTAACGAGGTTGTAAAATTTTCGTTTCTAATTCCTCTGCTATAATTGCAGGTACGTGCAATGTTTCATCTACCCATTGTTCAAGTGGCTTGTTTTCACGAAACATTGCTGAAGCAACAGAATCTGCAGCCATTAATCCAGCTTTTACTGCAAGTAATAATGAACGACGTTCGAGGTTATCCGAAATGTCATAACCGAAATCTATCCCCGTATCGTCTGCATCTAAATAAGCTTGTTTCCATAAAGAATCTGCTTCTGACCATTCTTCTGGTAATTCATCAGGTAAACCCTCAATTTCTGCAATCTCTGCTATTTTTTGTAGAATATTTTTGACTTCACGGTGACATAAAAAAAGTTTTACCTGTTTTTTTAATGTTCGAGGTTTACCCCAATCTTTAGAGCTTGCTTTTAAATGGTGACTGAGTACAGCAGCAGTAATTACTTCCAAATCTAAATCTAGTTTACTAGATGCTAACCAACTTCGCACACTAGGTAAGTGTAAAATTAAAGCACTCAACCACTCATGACGTAGTGTTTGCTGTTTGAGTTTTTTCTTAACTGCTGCATCAAACTCAACATTTGCCTTACCTATATCATGAAACAGCGCCGCAATTATCAAGTGAAGTAAAAATACATTAGCATCTTTAACTCGAAAAAAACGGCACCAGTTCAATAATGTTCTACCTTGGAATATTGCTAATGCAGCATTTTGCGTATCTATTAAATGCTCTTCAAGAGTCAATATTTTACCGTCTTCTCTGAGATTTTTAGCTAATAGTGGTTTCTGCATTGATATTTTCTCTAAAGCTTTGATAAATTGGAATGTTTGGATAAAATATACCGCACCCTAAACGACGTTTTCCTCCTAAACCATAAATTTGTAATTTGATAGAATCATCAGGATTCAAGTCAGAAACTACTACGCTAAAACCAACAATTGTGTATTTTTGAATCTTAAGTGTGAGTCTTTTTGGTTCTCCCTGATCATTTGCGGAAATACCAATATTCGCCCTTATTTCTAATGCGTTTAATTGACGTTCTGCTGCAATCAAAAATTGCTCTGGTTCCTGATAACCTTTGATTGTTACTAATCTAGCTTTAAGAGTATCTACAGGTTTTAAAGTTTGAAGCTCTGGATTACCCAGCTGAATGGTATATTGTCCAACTTCTAACTTTTCACCTGCAAGACGATAAACATGAGTAATTCCCTCAACAGGTAATCGCAAATATAACTTCGATTTTTTGGTGAGCTTGATTTTACCTTGTTTATCGGGAATGCCAGTAATTGTGTTAATTGAAAGTTCCTTTAAATTATGTAGATTTGGAAATTTCTTTGAAATTCCCGCTAAAAGACGGTGATTATGGTCTGCATGTAGCTCTGTACCATAAACTGGAAATGATAAATCGATGAAGTTACTCATATTCAAGGACAAGTAAACAACTGTTAATTTTTACGTAATTTGTATGCTTTTTCGAGCAATTAGCAACTTATTGCAGATACAAAATTGTAGTATCTAGTACTGCATATCCTAAGATTTTGTAAATTCAATTAAGTTTTACTGGGGTGTATGTAAATTGAGACCCCAAAGGAAAATTTAGATAATACTTGCTCTATTGTTGTTTTTGGAAATTTTTTGTATATTCTTCGATTTCGTGTCTTTCTTGTCGTTTCTTCAAGTTGAAAACCTGAGTATTTAATTTTACATCTTGTTGATGCAAGTAAATTTTGACTAAATCTAAGTAATATTTGGATAATTCCTTTCCACCTTGCAAGCCTAACTCCCAGATTTTATGACTATCGGAAATATTTTCTAAGGCTTGAAAGTAGTTAAGCGAACATTGTGGGGTTACTTGACCCCCATTTTCATCAGGTAGATTGTGTGAGAACATAGTAGTCAGGTTTTAATGAAATTCTTCGGCGCTTACCGAGTAGCCGATTTTTTTTACTATATCACGTAAGTTCTAAATTTATCAACTCACATAAAATGTCAATTCCAAATAAAAGAGACCTATTGCTATCAAAGATAATTAACGCCTGACGACATCTGAGGTAGCAACAGGCTTTTAGGCAATATTGTTCTAAAATTATCAACCAATTGCTTAACGCCTGAACGCGGAAAACGCTGTACAGTCGAATCAAAGGTAACCGTTGTCTATATAAAAATTCTATCATCATGATTTACACCTTGGGGTAAATCGTAATTATTCCTCATCCCTTCAATTTCTTCGCGTACCAACTCCACTAACTCTGGTGGGCTTAAAACTTTCGCTCCTTTCCCATACCACATTACCCATCGCTTCAAATCATTAATCCCGCGCACATACATTTTTAATGTTATGGAACCATCGGTATTTATCTCAATCTCTTGAGTATTATGCCAGCGTCTTTCCTTGATATATGGTGCAGTCTTGGCATCAAACCAAATTTTTACATCTAACAACTTATCACCGACTTCGTGTTGAAATACGTTACCGATGTATTCCTTGGCGTTAAATGTTGGGTCAGGTGTAAAGTGTTGGGATAATATTTCTAATTTTCTAATCCTGTCTACCCGAAACCAAAGAAACTTTTGACGATTGTGGCAATAGCCAATTAAGTATAAATTTGTACCTCTGTATACGTGTAGTAGGTATGGTTCTACCTTGCGTTCGGAAGTATCATCGCGGCTAGCGGTGTAATATGTCATCAATACAGCTTTATGCTGGCTGCAAGCATCTTCAAGTTTATGCCAAATACTTGGGTCTAAATCACTTTCCGCACCACCTCCAAATATAATGTGTTCCTCGGCTAGTTGTCGAACGTTTACCCAAGTTGTCTCTGGTAGACGTTCACTTAATCGGGCGATCGCACTCTTTAGCTGCATTGCATAAGGTGAACCTGTATAGCTTTCAAGCATTTTCGCTCCTACCGTAAGGGCAAATAACTCACCTTGGGTTAACGGAACACTAGGCAATCGCCATTCGGGTTCGGTGTAATGATGACCCAACTTTGAGTTATATTCGAGAGGGGCATGAAAGCGATCGCGTAGAAAAGCCAAGTCACTGCGAATGGTTCTTTCGCTTACTTCTAAAGCTTGGGCAAGGCTTTGGTTTGTATGTCGTTCATTCCCTCTTAGTAGTGAATCAAGTTGTAGTAACCGTTCAAGATGCCGAGACATATGATCTACACCCAGATTGATATAGCAATCCTAAAAGAACTACCCGGCAAAAAAGCTTCCGCCTTAAAAAAATTCTTAAAAATAAATATTTTGTAGTTATAAATACTTAGCTTTTCAGTAATTGTTTCTATATTTGTTTAATTTAATCAGTTTTTCTAAAAAATAATGATACTAGGTGTCGCTAATTCAGCAAAATGCATGGATGTATGTTTGTAAAAGCTATTAAACAAACAAAAGCAGCTATAGGGTCTATACAGCAATGGTTTCAGGATTTTTAATTTTCTTGGTAGTGCTTGCTAAATTACTAAAAGCTTTGATATATAAGAGTTTGAGGAGTAGTTGGTCATCCTTGAATGTGGCGTTTGAGCATGATTTCAGGTCTAAGGTTGCTTATTCAGGTAAGGTACTTGTAATATTGGTAATGAAGGCTCTGCTAGCAAGGATTTCCAGCGGCGCTGCGCTGAAACCTCTGATGCTGTAAGGCGTTGACCACAAGATGAATTAGGTGCGATCGCAAAAGCTGAAACTGCGCTGAAACCTCTGATGCTGTAAGGCGTTGACCACAAACGTGTAGGGATTATCGTAAAAAAAGTATTTTGTGCGCTGAAACCTCTGATGCTGTAAGGCGTTGACCACTGCAGGCAATTAGTAATCAGCGTGTCATGCAAACATGGGCGCTGAAACCTCTGATGCTGTAAGGCGTTGACCACTGTCTGTGCAAGTATGTATATCTGCAAGTAAGTACTAGCGCTGAAACCTCTGATGCTGTAAGGCGTTGACCACTTATAAACTATGAAATCGAGAAATCGCGGGCTTTGCGCTGAAACCTCTGATGCTGTAAGGCGTTGACCACGGATAAAGCCAGCGCCACCAACCTCTTCTACAGTCCCAGGCGCTGAAACCTCTGATGCTGTAAGGCGTTGACCACGATACGTTCAGCGAGTAAGATACGCTCAGCCACTTGCGCTGAAACCTCTGATGCTGTAAGGCGTTGACCACAAGCTGCTTTTTGCCCAGAATTTGAAGAGTTACGGCGCTGAAACCTCTGATGCTGTAAGGCGTTGACCACAGAAACAGGCAGTATTCTACCCATTATCTCCCCATCGCGCTGAAACCTCTGATGCTGTAAGGCGTTGACCACTACTAATAGCATTTAGTTTAACAGAGATTTACAAATGCGCTGAAACCTCTGATGCTGTAAGGCGTTGACCACTTCTTCTATAGCTTTTTTCTGTGACGCCAGTAATGGCGCTGAAACCTCTGATGCTGTAAGGCGTTGACCACGATCGCAGGTCGTCTATCACCGCAAACAGCAGTAAACGCGCTGAAACCTCTGATGCTGTAAGGCGTTGACCACAATCAAGTGCGATCGCGGTGGGACGTAAATTAGGTAGCGCTGAAACCTCTGATGCTGTAAGGCGTTGACCACTGAACAGACTGGTGAAGCGTGAAGAAAATCAATTCCGCGCTGAAACCTCTGATGCTGTAAGGCGTTGACCACATGGAGAAGTTGCAAGGCTATCTCGCACGTGCAAAGCGCTGAAACCTCTGATGCTGTAAGGCGTTGACCACAACAAGGCACTGAAATATGCCCAAGATATTAAATTGCGCTGAAACCTCTGATGCTGTAAGGCGTTGACCACCTAATTGTCAAGCAAGTATTCGAGCCAATTGTAGTGCGCTGAAACCTCTGATGCTGTAAGGCGTTGACCACCAACTAAATTATTAGACTTCTTTGAAGGAATTTTTCAAGCGCTGAAACCTCTGATGCTGTAAGGCGTTGACCACGCTAAACACCGCGACGGTGCAACAGGGATAGTCAAGCGCTGAAACCTCTGATGCTGTAAGGCGTTGACCACGTATGGTACACAAGGAATACTTATGGCAATACTGCGGCGCTGAAACCTCTGATGCTGTAAGGCGTTGACCACATCGGAGAGGTCAATTACAATCACGCTTCTAGAAGCGCTGAAACCTCTGATGCTGTAAGGCGTTGACCACTAATTAGAACCCTCGCTTATAGATGGTTAAAAGAAAGCGCTGAAACCTCTGATGCTGTAAGGCGTTGACCACACGACACCATTCACCACCGCAAACCCGCTCACATTGCGCTGAAACCTCTGATGCTGTAAGGCGTTGACCACACTAGGTGTGGCTACGTCGTACCCAGCCAGGTTCTACGCGCTGAAACCTCTGATGCTGTAAGGCGTTGACCACATGAGCCAGAATTGCTTGGCAAGTGGCTCGCAACTGCGCTGAAACCTCTGATGCTGTAAGGCGTTGACCACGAGAGAAGAGCAGAAATAGCCGCTGCCAGTACTCCGCGCTGAAACCTCTGATGCTGTAAGGCGTTGACCACTGAAGAATTATCTATTAATTCTTCAACAACTTCATGCGCTGAAACCTCTGATGCTGTAAGGCGTTGACCACGTCATTATTTTTAGGTAATGGTAGCGGTTTAGAGGGCGCTGAAACCTCTGATGCTGTAAGGCGTTGACCACCTCTTTACCAAAACCTTTATTTATCCGAATTACTTGTGCTGAAAACTCTGATGCTGTAAGGCGTTGACCACATTTTGGTGTAAACTCATATTACACTTAGAAGCACGTGTGCTGAAACCTCTGATGCTGTAAGGCGTTGACCACATACACGTACGTATCTGCAAATACGTGTCTTGTGTCGTGCTGAAACCTCTGATGCTGTAAGGCGTTGACCACTAGTTGCTCGACACCAAAGGCTAGCCGTTTTTCAAGGTGCTGTAACAAGTAATGAAGAAGCATAAGAATTATGGTATTACTTTTTAATACTTCACATGACAGAATATTTAAAAGCAGTGAAAACTGTAATAAAATTTGAAAAACTATAGATAATACTTGAAGGTGAGAGCAATGACAGAAACCAAACCTAACCGTATAGTACGTAGAGGGCGAATATTTCCCGAAATTCAGTGGACTGAAGAACAATTTGCCCAATGGGAAGCAGAACGGGAAGAATTTTACCAACGTTGTAAACCCATTTTTGATAAAGTTTCTTCTGAATTAATTAAAACTCATTACAATTGGTATGTTGCAGTTGAACCAGATAGTGGTGAGCATTTCGTCGATAAAAATTTAGAGGTAGCTTCCCAAAAATGCCGCCAACAGCATCCACATAGGGTACACTATACTTTCCGAATTAATGAAACTGGGGTTTGCGGTACTATATGACAATTCGGGGTTTTTTTGGTGAGGAGGATGCTTTATATTTCGAGCTTGAGTTAATAACATCTGAAGGATTAGAGCTACCAGTTGACGGTATGTTTGACACAGGCTTTTCATACTGGCTTGCCTTTGATAAGCAAGACGTAGATGCACTTGGTTGGGAGCTTTTGCGAGAACAAACAATGCTCACTGCACGTGGAGTGTTCAAGTTTGACATTTACGTAGGTAGGATCAAAATAAATGGTCAAGAGTTTGACATTCCGGTTCACGTGGGAAGGGGTGTACCTGAAGTTTTACTCGGTCGCCAGTGGTTACAAACTAAAAGATTAGTTGTTGATATACCATCTGGAACTTTGACATTAGGGGAATAATTTCCCAATTTAAAACTTACTGCACAACAAATATTTAATTCTGCATTTTAATTACTGCTCTACACTATAGCAATCCTATTATGATTTGATTTGTGAGAAATCATAGTGTGCAAATCCCCAACTTCTTCAAGAAATCGGGGATCTAACTATTGAGAAGGAATTACACAAACAATCTAACGATAAAGGTAGTATTATTAGCATCACTACTTACCTGAATTTGACCACCTAAACGTTGGACTAATTTTTGCACTAACGCTAATCCTAATCCAATCCCACCATATTTCCAAGGGTCTTGATTGGGAATGCGATAAAATGGTTCAAAGATACGTAACAATTCTGTACTGGGAATCTCGACACCTGTATTACTTACACTGATTTCTAGTGTATCAATTTTACTGGACACTGCAACTGCAATTAACCCACCGACAGGTGTATATTTACAAGCGTTATTCAACAACTCTGTAACTACCCTCTCTAAGTCTGTAATGTCTGTTTGTAAAATTGGTACTGGTTCTAAAGTTATATTTAATTGCTGCTGTTGATTACTAATCCGTTGTTTATAAGATTCTACAATTGCTGGCAACCAACTTTGTAAATCTAGTTCTACTAAGGTTACAGATTCTGTTTCTGCTTCTAAATAAGTAAGAGTCAGTAAATCGTTGATTAATTTCGTTTCTCGCTGACACTCGCTACGCAGTGTTTGTAGAAGTGGTGCTACTCGTTTGATAGAATCTACACCTGCTTTTTTCAAAACTGCTTCTAAGGTTTGCGCTGCTAAATTTATACTAGTTATTGGCGATCGCAGTTCGTGGGATAATGTTTTGAGAAAGTCGTTCTTGAGTTTGTCTAGTTTCTCTAGTTCTGTAACTTGCAGTTGACAAGCTTGGTAAAGTCGAGCTTGACGAATAGCGATCGCGCATTCATTAGCAAATAGCTGTACTAACTTAATCTCAAATTCGTCAAACGCTTCTTCTTTCTTTCTAATTAACCACAAATTACCAATAATTCCGCGATCGTCAAAAATTGGACAAGCTAATCGCGTCATTAATGGTGTGTCTGGATTCCACGTTTGCACAACTTCTCGAAATTGTAGCGATTGTTTTTGTAATAGTGGCTGATATACTTCGGGAAAGTCTGCTATGCATCTGGTGATTCCCTGACACAAGGGTAATGTAGTGGTATACTCGTAAGCAATACTGGCAGTTGTCTGACAACTACTATATATCTCAATTTTACACCGCTCTACTTCTAAAACCTCTGCTAACTCCTCACACGCTGTTTGTAAAACTTGCGTCTCATCTAAACTATCACGAATTTTTTCCGTAATACGTCGCACTAATGCTTCAAAATCTAATGCTTTTTGTAATTCTAATGTCCGCTGCTCTACCTGATACTCTAACTCTACATTCAATCTTTGCACAGAAGCGTGCAATTCTGCTTGCTGAACTGCTATCCCTACTTGATTTGCAAGTTGTTTAAGTAAATCAATTTCTGTTTGATACCATTGTCGCGTTTTAGAGCAATGCTGAGCAATCAGCAATCCCCAGAGATTCTGTTCTGATATAATGGGAACAACTAAATTTGCTCGTACCTGTAATGAAGCGAGCAACTGAATATAACAAGGATGTAAACCAGAGTTATAAATATCTTCTACAACTTGAATCTGACCTTTTTTGTACCTTTGAATATGCTTTTGTGTAAAGCATGGGTCTTTAATATTGACTGCTAAAACTTGACTCCACGGACTTAACACAGATTCTACAACTATATTGCCACTGCCATCATCTAGGAAACGATAAACTAAGACGCGATCGCACAACAAAAACTGTCTGACTTCTGTAACGGTACGCTGAAGTATAATATCTAAATCTAGAGATTGACGAATATTTGATGCAATTACACTTAATATTTGCTCTCTTTCAGTTTGTACTCGTAAAGCTTCTTCTGTTAGCTTACGTTCAGTAATGTTAGTACTTGTACCAATTAATCGGTAAACATTAGAATCAGCATCGTGTAACGGTGTTAATGTCGTAATCCACCAACTTGGAATCCCTTGAAACGTTAAACATTCTTCATAGGAAATGTTCTTGCCAAAGCGCACACAATCGTTATAATGCTGACGTACGCTTTTAGCATCTTCAGATAACAGTACCTCTTCTGGTGTTTTACCCCTAATATCTTCTGAACAAATACCAATTGATTTTTCGTAAGTTGGATTTAGCGCAAAATAATGAAAATCACCCTCAGATGTAACATCAACCACGAAAATAGACGCTTGCACAGAATCAAAGATACTTTTAAGAAACTCTTTACTATGTTCTTTCTCTAATTCTGATACCTTAGCATTGCCTATCGATGGTTCAATATTCATAAGTTTGGAATGTTCGCTCGAATGATGCAGGGTGACGTTGCTTTGAGAAAATAATTACTTATTGACCATAAACTTTAATTCTATAAGCTTTTCACTTCAAAAAAAAGACATTAATATTTAACTATAAAATACTCAATTTTCACGAATATTATTCGTCTGACCAATTATTAGGTATTTTTAAGTATAAATGGTAATTATTAATTTGTCTCTAGATTTTTGTAAATCTAGTTCGATATATATCTATTTTTTAGTAGTTATCTTAGTAATCTATAAGCATTCTTGCCTGTGAATACAGCAACAATTAACCAAGTTACAGCCAATCCGATAATTTCGCTGATGAACAACCCAGGGTAAGCGGTAGAGAATAAATCCTATTGTCCAACCAAGAGATAGCGCAACTGCCCAAACTATAGAATTTATTAACACCCATTGCCAAATGAGTGTTACTGAAATAAATGCTTTAGAATTAACTTTTGTTTGAGGTATTAAATTTGACTTGTATATGAAATAAATTCCTAACCATTGCACCAAAGCAATTGTAAATCCAGCGATCGCGCCAATTTAATAGCATCAAATGGTTTTGGGTTACCAATAGATGCTCTCTTTGACACGAGGAGTAAATCCTCCCGGAGCTATCTTATACTCCGCTCTGGGTTCTTTGCAATTTCTAATAAATCAAAACCGTTCAATCTTCTCAAACTTCTTCTCATCCCTCATCGCATTTGCAGCTTCACCACAAGTACGTGGTGTGGGAAAAATCTTATCAGGATTAGCTAAACCGAGAGGATTAAAAACTTGCCTTACCCACTGCATAGTCTCTAAATCAGTAGCAGTAAACATATCTGGCATAAAACATTTTTTATCTGCACCAATACCATGTTCACCAGAAATACTACCACCAACTCGCACACAAAGCTTGAGAATTTCTCCACCAACTTCTTCAACTTTTGCTAATGCACCAGGAACAGAATTATCAAATAGAATCAATGGATGTAAATTGCCATCACCAGCATGAAATACATTGGCAATACTATAACCATATTTAGCACTTAAATTCTCAATTTCTTGTAAAACATAAGCTAATTGAGTACGCGGTATAACACCATCTTGAACAAAGTAATCGGGACTCATATGTCCAGCAGCAGCAAAAGCGGCTTTACGTCCTTTCCATAATTTTAAACGTGTTTCGGGGTCACTAGCAGTAGTAATATTACGAGCGCCATTTTTCCGGCAAATTTCTGCTATCCGTTGCTTATTTGCGACAACTTCTACTTCTAAACCATCAACTTCTACCAGTAAAATAGAAACAGCATCACGGGGATAACAACCAGTATTTACAACATCCTCTACTGCATTAATACTGAGATTATCCATAATTTCCATACCACCAGGAATAATTCCTGCACCGATAATATCAGCAACACTTGCTCCCGCAGCTTCCACACTATCAAAATCTGCTAATAATACACAAATTGATTCCGCACTTTTGAGAATCCGGAGTGTAATTTCACAAGCAATACCTAAAGTACCTTCGGAACCAACAAACAAACCTGTTAAATCATAACCCGGCATTTCTGGAACTTGCCCGCCAATATCTACAATATCTCCTTCAGGAGTGACAATTTTTAAACCTAAAACGTGATTTGTAGTCACACCATATTTCAGACAATGTACTCCACCAGAATTTTCTGCCACATTACCACCAATAGAACAGATAATTTGACTAGAAGGGTCAGGAGCATAGTAAAAACCAGCACCACTTACTGTTTGTGTTACCCAATTATTAATTACTCCTGGTTGTACAATTACACGCTGGTTGTCTAAATCTACCTTGATGATTTGTCGCATTAAGGAAGTGACAATCAGAACACAGTTTTCAATAGGTAAAGCACCACCAGATAAACCAGTACCAGCACCCCGGGGAATAAAGGGAATAGAATTGTTGTGACATATCTTGACTACCTGTGCAACTTGTTCAGTCGTTCTAGGTAATACTACTACAGCTGGACGTTGACGGTATGCAGGTAATCCATCACATTCGTAAGTAATCAGTTCCTCACGACGTTGTATTACCCCGTTTTTACCAACTACAGCTTCAAATTGTTTAACAATCGGTTTCCAGTTACGTTGTTTTTCTTGGATGAGCATAAATAAATTTAAAGATTTATTAAGTTAGTTATGGTAAGTAATAGACTGTTACTTTTATTTTTCACCAAATTTTGTCAAATGCCCCCACCTGAAAATTATATATCTTTTTAAGATACATCTAAAAACGAAATTTCCAAAATTATTTGAATTGGATCTTACAATTGGAATAACATAGAAATAACACTTGAAATCGATGGATAAAGTCATGGTTGAGCAACTTCTAATCGATAATAATGATTTTTATATTCCAGATGCCAACCAGTTAGTAACTGAAGATGATACACCTGTGGATAATTTTGCTTCTGAAAAACAACAACGATTATTAGTTGGTACTCTTTACAGTTGTTTACAGCAAATTTTTTTAGCAGCAGCTAACGTTGGTATTTTTTATACAGATTTACAACCACCTATTGTACCAGATGTATTTCTGAGCTTTGATGTCCAAGTACCAGAAAATTGGTGGGAAAAGCAAAATCGCTGTTACATGATTTGGAAGTTTGGTAAACACCCGGAAGTAGTGATTGAAATTGTTTCTAATAAAGAAGGTGATGAACTGGGGAAAAAACTTCAAATTTATGAAAATATGCGAGTAAGTTACTACATCGTATACGACCCGGCTCACCAATTAGGAGAAAAAGTATTACGAGTTTATGAACTTAAAGGAAGACGTTTTTTTGAATCTTCAGAAACTTGGCTAGAACAAGTGGGGTTGGGTATAACTCTATGGGAAGGTGAATTTGAAGGACGAAAAGATGTTTGGTTACGTTGGTGCGATAAAGATGCTGTTATTTTACCAACCGGAGATGAACGCGCTCAATCAGCAGAAGAACGCGCTCAATCAGCGGAAGAACGCGCTCAATCAGCAGAAGAACGCGCTCAATCAGCAGAAGAACGCGCTCAATTATTGGCAGAAAGATTACGAGCCATGGGGATAGATCCGAATAATATTTAAAAGTATGTTATCAAAGAAAATAGAAGTGCTTTAAACACTTCTATTTTAAAAATTCCTCTATTTTCTGGCAAACTAAATGAAATAAATCTGAATTTTCAGCATCAAACCATTGAATTTCTGGATAAGCTCTAAACCAAGTACGTTGTCGCTTAGCAAATTGCCTTGTGTGTAAAACTATTAATTCCTCAGCTTGTTTTAAAGTTATTTCTCCAGATAAATATTGTTTAATTTCTTGATATCCTAAGGTATTTAGTAAAGGTAAATTCTTACCATATTTTTCACATAGATATTCAACTTCGGCAACTAAGCCATCTGCTAACATTTTTTTTGTCCGCTGAGCAATCCGATCAGTTAAATTCACGCGATCGCAATCTAAACCAATTTGCAAAATAGGGTAAGCTGGAGGATTTTCTCCTTGTTGTTCAGAAATTGGACGCCCAGTAATGTAGTATACTTCTAATGCTCTTAAAGTTCTTACAGAATCATTGGGATGTATTTTTGCAGACCCAAGTGTATCAACTTGTTGTAACATTGCGTAAAGTTGTACTTGCCCCAAAGATTCCAGATGCGATCGCAACATATAATTAGGCATAACTTTGGGAATCTTCATACCCTGTGTTACCGATTTAATATATAATCCAGTACCACCCACAAGTAGAGGAACAGGAAAACTAACAATTAAATCCTCAGCCTGTTGCTGATAATCAGCCACAGTCATAGTATCCGTTGGGTCACAAATATTAATTAAATAGTGTGGTACTACATTTTGTTCAAATACAGTTGGTTTCGCTGTCCCAATATCAAACTCTCGGTAAACCTGACGAGAATCTGCACTAAGAATCACAGCATTTAGTTCCTTCGCCAATTCTAAAGCCAACCCCGACTTACCCGTTGCCGTCGCTCCACAAATCACAATTAATTTAGTCATTGTTAATTTTAGTTCTGGTTAGTTCACCCCACTTCCCCGTTTTCATATAGATTTCTAAACAAGGTATAGCCCCTACATAAACTTCTCTTCAAATTGCCCCAGACTCGCCTTTAAACCTTTTGTGTTAGAATCCTAGAGTGTTTTTACTTTTTAAGCCCTTTGGGCGACTTCACCCCCACGTATCAGGAGATTTTACATGACGAGCAGTTACAGTGCCGATCAGATACAAGTTCTGGAAGGTCTGGAAGCCGTCCGCAAACGACCGGGGATGTACATCGGATCCACCGGTCCACGAGGACTTCACCATTTAGTTTATGAAGTGGTGGACAACTCCGTAGATGAGGCTTTGGCGGGTTACTGCACTCATGTGGAGGTGGATCTCAATGCTGATGGTTCTGTTACTGTAACAGATGACGGTCGTGGTATTCCCACCGATCTTCATCCAAAAACCGGAAAATCAGCATTGGAAACTGTGTTAACCGTACTGCACGCCGGGGGTAAGTTTGGCGGCGGTGGCTACAAAGTTTCTGGAGGACTCCATGGAGTTGGTATTTCTGTTGTTAACGCCCTTTCGGAAATTGTCGAAGTTACAGTATGGCGTGATAAAAAAGTTCACGTCCAACGCTATGAGCGCGGCTTACCTGTCACTGAATTAGAAGTAAAGCCTTACAAAGAAGCTCGTACAGGTACTTCTGTAACCTTCAAACCAGATGCTCAAATTTTTACCACAGGTACTGAATTTGATTATGTGACTCTGGCAAATCGTTTGCGGGAATTGGCTTATCTAAATGCGGGTGTGAAAATTACCTTCACTGACAACCGTTTAGAACTACTTAAAAGTGAAACACCCAAGATAGATACTTATGAGTACAAGGGTGGTATTAAAGAATACGTTGCTTACATGAATGCTGATAAGCAAGCACTGCATGAAGAAATTATCTACGTGCAGGGAGAACGCAACAATGTACAAGTTGAAGTGGCTTTACAGTGGTGTACTGATGCTTACTCAGATAATGTCCTAGGTTTTGCCAATAACATCCGTACAGTCGATGGTGGTACTCACCTCGAAGGTTTAAAGGCTGTACTCACCCGTACTTTAAATGCTGTTGCTCGTAAGCGGAATAAAATCAAAGAAAACGAGCCGAACTTGAGCGGTGAACATGTCCGTGAGGGTCTAACTGCTGTTATTTCTGTGAAAGTCCCAGATCCAGAGTTTGAAGGACAAACCAAAACTAAACTTGGTAATACTGAAGTTAGAGGTATAGTTGATTCCCTTGTTGGAGAAGTTCTTACTGAATACTTAGAATTTCATCCTAGTGTGGCTGATGCAGTCCTAGACAAAGCGATCCAAGCTTTTAAAGCCGCAGAAGCAGCACGTCATGCACGAGAGTTAGTCCGCCGTAAATCGGTGCTAGAATCCTCCCCTTTACCCGGTAAATTGGCTGATTGCAGTTCCCGAGATGCCAGTGAATCTGAGATATTCATCGTCGAAGGCGACTCAGCCGGCGGATGTTGGGATTTATACACAGTAATTTCACTTACGGATGGACGTGAATTAACGATTAAAGAGATTATTGAGGAACAAGAACAAGGCAAGCAAAACTTCTGTTACACTATCCGAGAAAGCGGAAATATTGGTGTAGAGCGTATCATTAATGCACGGAAAACTAAGATAAATGCTGAAGTTGTGAAAGTAACGTTAGATAACGGGTATTCACTTATTTGTACGCCGGATCATCCATTTATGTTGCGGGATGGTAGTTACAAGAGTGCAGCCCAATTAACTTCAGAAGATTCCTTGATGCCGCTTTATCGCAAGTTATCTGTTAAGAATGAGCGCGGAACCGGGTTGAATGGTTATGAAATGGTATGGAATCCACTGAGGGATAAATGGATTTATACTCATATGTTGGCGGATTTTTATAATCTAGAACATGGAGTTTACCAGGCATCTGATGGATGTGACCGCCATCACGTGGACTTCAAAAAACTTAACAACAACCCAACAAATATCAAGCGATTACCAAAGGAAGTCCACTTACAACTTCATCGTGAGAATATTAAACAAACTTTGCACCGACCAGATGTAATAGAGAAAAGCCGCCAAGTTCATATGAGTGAAGAATTCCGAGCCTTTATGAGAGAAAGGATGAAGCAAGAAGGAACTCGGCAGATACTCTCTGAGCAAGCAAAGGCACAATGGCAAGATGAAGCTTATAAAGCTTACATGATGCAAAAATGGCGTGAATTTTACGAAAATAATGAAGCCTATCGCCAAGAAAATAGCGAGCAGCTAAATTTGGCACAGCAAGAGTACTGGAGTGACGAAGCAAATCGTTCGGCACAGTCAGAACGAGTTCGTAACTATTTTGCTAATAATCCTCAAGCTCGGGAACAACTTTCCGAATTAGCAAAAAAACAATGGCTTTCTGAGGATTTATTAGCGTGGCGAAGTGAAAAAACTAAGGAACAATGGACACCGCAGTTCCGCTATTCACGTCGTGAAGCACTCAACAAAACTTATTACTCAAAAACGATCGCAGCTTTGAAAGAAGTGGAAATCCAGATAGGCTGCATAGACGAGGAGATATACGAGTCTTATCGACGGCGCTTAAAAGACAACTCTTTACTGCGTTGGGACACCTTCTGCGATCGCTACTTCTGTGGTAGACGAGGACTAGCGCGAGAAGCTGTCAGAAACTATAACCATAGAGTTGTGTCTGTAGAACGATTAGAAGAACGGAGGGATGTATATGATATTGAAGTGCCCAACAGCCATAACTTTGCTTTAGCTTCTGGTGTATTTGTACATAACAGTGCTAAGCAAGGACGCGATCGCCGAACTCAAGCAATTTTGCCTTTACGCGGTAAAATTCTCAACATTGAGAAAACCGACGACTCTAAAATCTATAAAAACAACGAAGTTCAAGCCCTAATTACCGCTCTGGGTTTAGGTGTTAAAGGTGAAGAATTTGACGCCTCCCAACTACGCTATCACCGGATTGTGATCATGACAGACGCTGACGTAGATGGAGCGCACATCCGCACACTATTACTGACCTTCTTCTACCGTTATCAGCGATCGCTCATAGAGCAAGGTCACATATTCATCGCTTGCCCTCCACTATATAAAGTGGAACGAGGACGCAATCACTATTATTGTTATAGCGATCGTGAAAAAGACAATCTCGTCCGAAATGAGTTTCCTGACAACGCCAACTACACTATCCAACGCTTCAAAGGGTTGGGTGAAATGATGCCAGAACAACTTTGGCAAACTACGATGAATCCAGATAGTCGTACCCTTAAACAAGTGGAAATTGAAGACGCTGCCGAAGCCGACCGCATTTTCACCATTTTAATGGGCGATCGGGTTGCACCTAGACGCGAGTTCATTGAAACTTATGGCTCCAAACTAGACCTCACAGATTTAGATATTTAATAGGAGTAGGGAGTAGGGAATACTTTCCAGTCGGGTGCGTACCACTATATTGAAAACTGTTACTTTAATATAGTAGGGGACTTAAACCTCCGGATTTTACCTAGAAGAGAACAGAAAATAAATCGCTTCTCTCGGTTACCTACTCCTTGTTCCCTTTAATCTTATTTAATAAAAATATATTATCTAAAATCGATATATTATTGAAAAATGTTATATATATTTATTATAGTAGCCTCATACTTGGCTAAAAAAGGTGATTTAGAGTACTCAAAGATGTTAAGCTAGTTTTCCGGCTTAACTGTACTAGGTATAAATTTGGATTTATTCCATTTAAATTTGTATTAAGTGGGCTAATATCTCAAAACTATGCTGCCAAACCTGTTGTGAATTGATTAAAATATTTGTGTGTACAATCAAAGCAGTTTGTCAAGTTTCGCAAGGTTGAAATTTCAACAATGCGTTAATGTATGAATAAGGCCGAACTATTTAAGTCTTAGATTAAGGAGTTATCTCATGTAGTGAATGCTGTACACCGATAGCTCATACGTAAGTAGGCAAAGTGTATAGATAATTAAAACTAGCACACCAAACACTTTAAACAGGTAGAAAGAGTGCTTAGCGTCATAATCCTTGTTTTGTTTCTCACAGGATAAAAGAAGCTACATGTGGAAATAGCATCTAAAGTACCAAGGATTTGAGCCAATGGGCACTTAGAGATAGTAACCATTGTTAAAAAACTTGCTCGAATCATTAAGTATTAAGGTAAATCTTCACTCACTAGTTTATGAAGGAAATGTAAAAAACAGTGCGATTAAACCTCAAATATGAGTTAACATAAAATCCACTGTTCTTAAGTAACTAGTGTTGTACCAAATACCTTGAAATCAGTAGATGCAAATGTACTCACATAGCAAATCTATCAGAACAAAACTCTTGTTAGACCAACTTCTGGTAAAAATGTACGCACATCGCTACCGTTTTAAATGTATTTTTGGTAAAAAAAGCTTTCACTTACTTAAATAGTTCGTGGATAACACACAAAAAGAGTACAATTTTTGTGAAACAGGCTACAATCGGAACAGTCTTCACATAAAAAACTCAAAGAGAGATATTTAGTTTGTATGGAGTAGTATTTTGGCAAGGTGAGTTTTAGTTTAAAGACTAGTACAACTTAGCAGAAATAAAGCTACCCTATGAGGCGATTGTAAAATTTATCGAATGAGGTTTTTTCTTTTATCTTGTTTAATTTTTTACTTTTACCTTTTAGTACTAGTCAGTGAAAAAAAGTCTGTAACACCGATACGCAAGACTTTACAATTGGAAGTTAAATAAAAGTTCACACCAGGATACAGCAGCTTGGTATTGGCTTTTAAGCCTATAGTTATCAGCATCTTGACTTTATTAACCGTCTTAAAGTCAAGTAGATACCGAACTCCAGGCACGATAAAAACTTCCACAAAACTTCGGTAAATTAGCCAAAAAGTCTCTTAAAAAAGAAGCTAATAGCCCTACTTTAAGAGCAATTGACACCAATTGAGTAACTGATTCTGCAAGGAGCATGAGGAACGCGGCATGAACCAGGCTAACAACGTACTCGAGATTAACTATCAGCCTGACCTAGAAATCGAGATAAATCAGCCAGAGCTTGAGTTAGAGGAACTCTTAATCGAGGATGAAGAGGATTTGCTCATCGCTGACGAAGGCGAGATTGATGAAGAATTTTTAGAGCCTCAGTCTGATGAGGACGACGCAAAGTCTGGGAAAGCCGCTAAGTCGCGTCGTCGGACACAAACTAAGAAAAAGCATTATACTGAGGACTCTATTCGTCTCTACCTACAAGAAATTGGTCGGATTCGCCTCTTAAGAGCTGATGAAGAAATAGAACTTGCACGGAAAATCGCTGATTTACTGGAATTAGAGCGAGTACGGGAGAGACTTTCAGAACAATTAGACCGCGACCCCCGCGATAGCGAATGGGCAGAAGCAGTACAGTTACCTTTGCCACAGTTCCGCTACCGATTGCACGTTGGTCGTAGAGCAAAAGATAAGATGGTGCAATCTAATCTGCGCTTAGTGGTTTCTATTGCTAAAAAGTATATGAATCGTGGCTTGTCCTTTCAAGACTTGATTCAAGAAGGTAGTTTAGGTTTGATTCGCGCTGCTGAGAAATTTGACCATGAAAAAGGTTACAAATTCTCTACCTACGCTACATGGTGGATTCGTCAAGCTATCACTAGAGCGATCGCTGATCAATCCCGTACCATCCGATTACCAGTTCACCTGTACGAAACCATCTCCCGCATCAAGAAAACTACCAAGCTGCTGTCTCAAGAAATGGGTCGTAAACCCACAGAAGAAGAAATAGCTACTCGTATGGAAATGACCATCGAGAAACTGCGGTTTATAGCAAAATCTGCTCAGCTACCTATTTCTTTAGAAACACCTATTGGTAAAGAAGAAGATTCTCGATTGGGTGATTTCATTGAATCTGATGGTGAAACCCCAGAAGACCAAGTATCTAAGAATTTACTGCGCGAAGACCTAGAGAAAGTACTTGACAGTCTTAGCCCCCGCGAACGGGATGTCCTGAGACTCCGTTACGGCTTAGATGATGGTCGGATGAAGACTTTGGAAGAAATAGGACAAATCTTCAACGTTACCCGCGAACGCATTCGTCAAATTGAAGCGAAAGCACTTCGTAAATTGCGTCATCCCAATCGTAACAGTGTTCTTAAAGAATATATCCGGTAAGTAAAAAGCGAATAGAGAACAGGCATACTATTCTCTACTCACTTACTTGATAAAAAACCTGGAGGTGAATAAACACCACCAGGTTTTTTTGATTAGCTATAAAGTATTCTATGATTCCAAGAATTACATAATACCCCAGAAATGGAGGAAGCCTTGACCGGAGAACAATTCAATTAAAGCAGCTGCTAAAAAACCAATCATTGCCAAGCGACCATTCCAGATTTCTGCTTGAGGAGTAAAACCCCAACGCCAAGCATTACGATCATCAACTACGGGAGCAACTTTTGTTGTGTCTTGCATAATTTAGCACTCCGAATTTAATAAATCTGTTACGGTTTACTTTGTTATGTAAATTAATATAACAAGTTTTCTCAAAAATGCAATGTATATTTATATTTTTATTACTTATGGTTGACTTTTCTCCTATACATGATAGATGCGGGGTGTGGAGTTCTGCACTCCGCACTCCTCCTACCCTAAGCTAGTAACGCTAACGACTTTTTCGTCGCGGTTTAGTTGAAGCACACGTTCACCTATATCATCCCTACCAAGCAGAGGGACACTTTCCACACTCAAACGCATTACCCTTTGACTATTTGTAATTATTGCCACTTCAGAACTAGCAGCGGCCAGTACCAATCCTGCCAAATTATCGGTTTTATTACTAAACTTCATTGATTGGATACCGATATCACCTCGATTAGCTCGCCGTATACCACCTACTGGCAAGCGCTTGGCATATCCCAACTCAGTAACTAACAACAAATGGTCATTAGTATTTAATGCCACACAACCAGCCATTTGTTGTTGCTTACCTAATCGTAATGCTTGTAATCCCATAGCACTACGACCCATAACGGGTAATTGTTCATCGTTCACCTCAAAACGTAAAAGCCGTCCTCCAGAACTGGCTAAAATTAAATCGCTCTTACCTGCAAACTCAGTGAATAATAATTCGTCATCCTCTTTCAACTTCAGAATAGTTATCCCACGCCGAGTCAAGTTAGTAAATTCGTTTAGCGACAACCGCTTAATTCTTCCTTGCTTCGTTAGGAGAATCATGTAAGCACTTTCTGGATCTTCTGGTAGTAGAAAGCGGTTAATAACAGCTTCTTGAGCGCCTTGGGCAGTATTACTAAGTAAAGTAATCAGCGGTGTGCCTCGTGGCGATCGCCCAGTAGTAGGAGGAATATCCCCCACTGTTATCGGGTAAACTTTAGCACCACTAGTTAGCACCAGTAAATCTTTATTAGTATCTGTTGCTGCTGTTTGGATAATAAAGTCGTTATCAGATAAAGCTACATCAGATTTGGATTTTTTCGCTGAAGGTTGAATTCTCCGTACGTAACCACGATGCGTAAATTCCAACACAGCTTCTTCTCCGGGTTGAGAAGATTTTGCTTCCTCTTCCTCATCCCTAGACACAGTACCTTGAGATTGACGCTTTTCCCCTTGAGCCTTTGTCACCTCAACAGGTACACCCCCCATCTTAGTGCGTCGAGGGTCATCGTACTTACGTTTAAGACTACGCAAATCTTTTTTCAGAGCTTTGAGTAACTCACGGCGATCGCTTAATAACCGCCTCAAAGTTGTAATCTGTACAGTTAACTCCTCAAACTCCTGTTGTAAATTCTGCCGTTCCATACCTGTAAGACGTCGCATAGGCATGGAAAGAATAGCATCAGCTTGTACCTCACTTAAATCTAATTGGCTTTGTAAAGTAACTTTTGCTGTACTACCATCAGCAGCTTGGCGTAAAATCTCAATTACTTGGTCAACATTAGATAAAGCCTTAAGCAAACCTTCCACCAAATGCAGACGATTTTCTGCCTTACCCAACTCATAAGAGTAACGACGGTTAAGGGTTTGTTCGCGGAAACTTAAGAACTCTTGTAGCAAATTACGCAAGCTCAACTGCCGGGGTTGCCCATCTACCAAAGCCAAGAGAATTGCCCCAAAATTCGTCTGTAATGCGGTTTGGTGATACAAATTTCCTAAAACCTCTTGAGGATTGGTATCACGTTTCAATTCGATCACCACCCGCATACCATCGCGATCGCTTTCATCACGGATATCAGAAATACCATTCAAGCGCCCTTGATTCACCAACTCCGCGACCTTCTCAATCCAACCCGCCTTATTAACTTGATAAGGTAACTCCGTAACTATGATCGCTGTGCGCTTTTTATTTCCTTTACTGGTAGCAATTTCCTCTAACTGCGCCACTCCTCGCAGGACAATACTACCTCGACCTGTAGTATAAGCTTCCCGAATCCCAACATCACCAACAATTTCACCACCCGTAGGAAAATCAGGCCCTGGAATTAGCTCAAATAACTTATCATCACCTAAATCAGGATTATCAATTAAAGCAATTAACCCATCTACAATTTCCCCTAAATTGTGTGGTGGAACATTTGTTGCCATTCCCACAGCAATACCCGCACAACCATTCAGTAATAGAAACGGTAACTGAGCAGGTAGTACTGTAGGCTCCTGCTGAGAATTATCAAAATTACCAACAAACTCCACCGTTTCATCACCAATTTCCGCCAGCATACCTTCATGACTGACAGAAGCAAGACGAGTTTCGGTGTAACGCATCGCCGCTGGAGGGTCATTATCTACGCTACCAAAATTACCGTGCCCTGCTAGCAAAGGGTAGCGACTAGAAAAATCTTGCACCAACCTGACCAAAGCATCGTATACAGCTTGGTCGCCATGGGGGTGATATTTACCTAGCACATCACCCACCACACGAGCGCATTTACGATAAGGTCTATCTGGTGTTAAACCTAGTTCATGCATCGCGTATAAAATCCGCCGATGCACCGGCTTCAAACCATCACGGACATCTGGTAACGCTCGCCCAACAATCACACTCATGGCATATTCAAGATAAGACCGTTGCATCTCGGTATGCAGGGCTGTGGTGATGACCTGTCCCGTTGAGAGAAGGTTTAACTGTTTTGCCATGAGATTTTTACCTGAAATTTAACTATACAAAAGTCGTGGAAAATATAAACTGTAGCAACCACAGCATAACGGATGAAATGTGTTCAATCACAAAAACTTGATGGTCACAGGATAAAAAACAGTAATATTATCCTTGATGACAGAGACACATATTGTTTATTAAAAAGGAGGCTGACAACCGTTCCGTCATGGTGGTCTTCCCCCTCACCCATACAAGTCTAATTAGAAATGAAAACCGTTTTGATTGTCGAAGACGATCTAATTAATGCTCGCGTTTTTTCTAAGATTTTAACCAAACGCGGCGGTTTGGATGTAAAACACACCGAAAATGTAGACGAGGTAATGAGAATTGCCCAAGAAGGAGAAGCAGACATTATTTTGATGGATGTTTCTCTTGCACGTAGTGTTTATCAGGGTAAATCTGTTGATGGTATCAAAATTACACAAATGTTAAAATCTGATCCCCAAACAGCAAAACTACCTATTATTCTAGTCACAGCCCACGCTATGGAGGGCGATCGCGAGAACTTCCTGAAACAGAGTGGTGCTGACGGCTACATTTCTAAACCTGTTGTTGACCATCAACAATTTGTTGACCAAATCATGGCACTATTGCCTAAAAATGACCAATAACAGACTCTAAAAATTTCCAATCAACCCGGTAAGCAGTCATCTGAGTTTACAGATGACTGCCTCTGCACCCTTTCAGTATACTTGTACTACTAAATGGTGTATTTCAGCAAGGGGGTAAGAATAATAAAACGGATAAGTTTTAGATTCTTAACTTAACGGACATAAAAGTGTTTACTGAGGAGTCAGTCCAGGAGCAGATGGGTCTCTCTGCTGGAGTGCTGCTTGCATACGGGGTAATTCCAAGAATTTCTTAGTATCAGCAAGCAAACGTTGACCCCAGAGATTTTGTTTGAGGAATTCCAGATCGCCATAGCTGTCATCAATACGGAGTGCAGTTTCTCCCAAAGAGAGAGCTTGTCGTTGATCGCCTTTAGCATACAACGCTACTGCCAACGCCAGTAATGGTTCTGCGGCTTTTTTTTCAATAGCGATCGCACTTTGCCACTGTTTGATTGCACCATCAACATCACCCTGTTCATACATGACCAAGCCGATATTATTAATCGCAGGCCAGTACTTTTTATCAGCAGCAACAGCTTTGTTGTATTGGGCGATCGCTTCAGCCGATTTACCCAGCATATAGTAACCATTACCCAAATCAAACAATCCCTCTGGGTCATTAGGTTTTAACTTCAAACCTTGTTGGTAAAAACCTACAGCCGCTTGATATTTTTCTTGTTGGAAGTGAGCCGAACCCATAGCAAACAGAATATCACCATTTTTTGGGTTAAGAGATTGTGCCCTCTTCAAAGAAGAAATTGCTGCATCAAACTCCTTATTTTGCAAATACAACCCACCCAAGAGGAACCAAACCCGGTCATTTTTAGGAGCTAGCTGGGCAGCTAACCGCGCTCGTGGTAAAGCCAATTCATATTGTCTAAACTGACCTAATTGAGCTGCTTCCTGTGCCAGACTCAATCCTTGCTGCTCCAACTTTTTTGTATCTAATTGTAGTGTGTGTGGTAACAGTGCTTGTGCAGCAGCTGGTTTTGGCATCCACAAACTACAAATAACCAGAAGAGTAATCAAACTAATGCGTTTAGGCACAGTACCGCCTTTTAGCCACAAATCAAAGAATCTTTCGATAGCTTAAACGATCTACCCTCAGTAGCGAAAGCATAATTTTATCGAGACCCAGCACCCAGCACTCCTCCGCACCCCTTACTCCTCATTTGTAACCATTTTGTGAGAAATTGGTTGAAAGTAACAAACTCTTGTAAATTGTCAAGGACAGTTTTTACTGTCAACAGTTCCTCATGATAGCCAACGATACAGAGCATATACAGGAAGCCGCAGCAACTCGCGTACAAGTCCTAAGTGAAGCATTGCCTTACATTCAGCAATTTGCTGGTCGGACGGTTGTTGTAAAGTACGGTGGTGCGGCAATGAAAGATAGCACCCTTAAAGACCAGGTTATCCGGGATATAGTTTTCTTATCCTGCGTTGGGTTGCGACCGATTGTTGTACATGGCGGCGGTCCAGAAATTAACTCTTGGCTAGATAAACTGGGAATTGAGCCGCAATTTAAGAATGGTTTGCGAGTCACTGACGCTTCCACAATGGATGTGGTAGAAATGGTTTTGGTTGGTCGGGTCAATAAAGAAATTGTTGCTCTGATTAATCAAGCTGGAGGTTCAGCTGTCGGACTATGTGGTAAAGATGGTAATCTGATTACAGCTCGTCCCCAAGGTCAAGAAGGTATCGGTTTTGTTGGGGAAGTTTGTAGCGTTAATATCAAAATTTTAAATACACTTGTGAGCAATGGTTATATTCCTGTAGTTTCCAGCGTTGCTGCCGATAGAACAGGGCAACCTTACAACATTAACGCGGACACGGTTGCAGGGGAAATTGCCGCAGCTTTAGGTGCTGAAAAATTAATTTTACTAACTGATACACGTGGTATTTTAAAAGATTATAAAGACCCGTCTACATTAATTCCGAAAGTAGATATTCCCCAAGCCCGAAGTTTAATTACAACTGGTATCGTGGCTGGTGGGATGATCCCAAAAGTTAATTGCTGCGTGCGATCGCTTGCTCAAGGAGTACGTGCAGCACACATTATCGATGGTCGTATACCCCACGCTCTCCTACTAGAAATTTTTACCGATGGTGGTATCGGTACAATGATTCTTGGTTCTGGGTTGTTGCGTTGAAGAAGGGAGTAGGGAGTAGGGAGTAGGGAGTAGGCGAGAGAGGGAAAGGTGGTGATGGGAGTAATGGGGGAACTGAGAAGAGAGTAGGCAAGAGAGGAAGTAGGGGAGAGAGGGAAAGGTGGTGATGGGAGTAATGGGGGAACGGAGAAGGGAGTAGGCAAGAGAGGGAGTAGGGGAGAGAGGGAAAGGTGGTGATGGGAGTAATGGGGGAACGGAGAAGGGACAAGGAACTAAGAAATAAGGTATAGGTATTAAGTACAACAAAGAATGTAGATATAATCAATAAC